>Ga0256840_1000084_pt1 | contig 79750 bp, 67 predicted proteins | sample 355202metaG_FD_185969 | JGI IMG/M metagenome (GOLD analysis project Ga0256840, IMG submission 185969) | Hydrothermal vent microbial communities from Mid Atlantic Ridge, Atlantic Ocean - 355-202 | ecosystem: Environmental > Aquatic > Marine > Hydrothermal vents | place: Atlantic Ocean: Mid... | reverse complement strand
ATAAATGTAAAAACCCGCAAGAGGCATTAGCTATTTTTGGAATTAAATATAGCATCCGTTATGCAAATGCATCAAGTGGTTTTGGTATGTCTGATGACTATGGAAATTTTATTACTGGTATTGATTCCGAAGATTATTTACACGACCATATCCATTCCTTTTTTAGTAAAATATATAATCGCAAAGAAACTTGGAGAGAGTTTGAAGAAGGAATTGCCATTTATTATGGAGGGAATTGGGGCGTTTCTTTAGCTACATTAAAAAATAAACTTCGAGAAGAATTAATTAGTAGTCCAAATTTTGATTTTTTAACTGAATTTAAAAAAGGAAGAAAAGGAAAACGTTACGATAAACTACATATTTTTGACCGAGTTATAAATGCTGTTTTTGTAGAAAAAATAATAAAGACACATGGTTTTGATGCTGCTGTTAAAGTAATGCATTGTGGTAATAACGGCGAAAAATTCTTTACTTTATTACATCAAAAAACAGGCATTAATGAAAGTAATTTTAATAGCAAACTAAAAGAATTATTAAATTCTAATTAGCATTATAAAATTGCCAATCGAAACAATCTTTAGTATCCAAAACTAACTTTCTAACTTTAAAATTGCTGTTGTTCGTTTACGTGTTTCTCTACATAATGTAGCGTTAGTAATTAAAGATTGTCCAAAAGTTGGTATCATTTCTTTAATCGTCTTTTGCCATGTTTCTGTTTTAATTTGTTCGGGAAAACAAGTTTCTAACAAATCTAACATAATATTGACTGCTGTTGATGCTCCAGGAGATGCGCCAAGCAAACAAGCTAATGTTCCGTTTTTATCTGTTACAACTTCAGTTCCAAATTTTAGCTTTCCGCCTTCTTCTGCATCTTTTTTAATAATTTGTACTCGCTGACCTGCAATTGCTAATTCCCAATCTTCAAATTTTGCTTCTGGATAGTATTTTTGTAGTGCCTCAAAACGATCTTCTGGCGATTGCATTACTTGATTTATCAAATATTTTGTCAATTTAAAATTGTGATATCCTGCGGACAGCATTGGCCAGATATTATCGACTTCGAGAGATAGCGGTAAATCGAAATAAGAGCCGTTTTTTAGAAATTTTGTTGAAAATCCTGCATAAGGACCAAACAATAAAGAACGTTCTCCATCCATCATTCTTGTATCTAAATGTGGGACGGACATTGGTGGAGAGCCTTCGGCTGCTTTACCATATACTTTTGCTTCGTGTTGTTTTATTACTTCTTTATTTGTACATCGCAACCATTGTCCGCTTATTGGAAATCCTCCATATCCTCTACCTTCTGGAATATTGGTTTTTTCTAATAAAATTAAAGAGCCTCCTCCTGCGCCAATAAATACAAAATCACTTGTTACTGCGTATTCTTTTTTAGATGCTAAATCTTCTATTTCTATATGCCAAGTATTGTTAACTTGATAGGTTAAGTCTTGTATTTCTTGTCCTAAATGTACCGAAACACCATCTAATGTTTCTAAATACTGAATCATACCTCTTGTAATCGCTCCAAAATTAACATCTGTTCCGATTTCCATTCTAGTAACTGCAATTTTTTCATCTCGTTTACGATTTTTCATCATTAATGGAATCCATTTTTGGATTTCTTCAAAATTTTCGGAATATTTCATATCCTCAAACATGGCATATTTTGTTAATGCTTCGTATCGTTTCTTTAAAAAAGTTACATTTGCTTCTCCCCAAACAAAACTCATGTGATCAATATCGTTTATAAATGGGTATCCTTTAGGGAATTTTTTTTGTTGTTTTAAATATGCCCAAAACTGTTTTGAGGTTTCAAATGAAGCACTAATTCGCAATGCTTTTTCGATATCAATCTCTCCATTTTCTTTTTCTGGAGTATAATTTAATTCACAAAAAGCAGAATGTCCTGTTCCTGCATTATTCCATGCATCCGAGCTCTCTGCTCCTATTTTATCTAATCGTTCGTAAATAGCAATTTGTGCATTTGGAATTAGTTTTTTTAACATTATTGCTAATGTTGCACTCATGATTCCTGCTCCAATTAATGTTATATTTTTTGGTGTCTTCATTTTAGCTTTTGTTGTTTTTTGCTAAAATAAAATATTTCCTATAAATACTATTATAGAATTTTAAAATATCGCATATTCAAAGATTAAAGAGGTAGTAATTTTATAATCGGAATACGAATATTCTCCTAAAATCTTTTCTTTTGTGTTTTATGTTATTGGTAAATCGCGTTAATTGACGATTAAAATATAGTATATCCTACAATTATTGATGTACTTTTATATTTCGTATACCATGAGAGATTATCTCTCAATAACCCTCTATTTGTCGCTGCTCTAATTTCCAAACTAAACTTATTATTATAGTTATACCCTAATCCGAAAACAAAATTAGCATTTGCTTTAATATTAAATGTATATAAGGTATCATCATCAATTACTGAATTGATACTATGATTTATAACATAGGCTCCATTAATAAAAATCTTTGATTTCTTATTCAAGAAGAAATAATATCTAACTCCAATAGGAAGTTCAATATATTTATAATCTACTTTTACATTTTTTACTCTAGTTTCTATTAAATTGATCTGTTGATTTTGTTTTTTTTCTGTTTTATATGATTTATATGTTGGTTCAATAAAAATTGCCCATTTATTTTTATTAAATGGCATAATAAATTCTGCCTCAATTCCAAACCGAAATACAAACTTATTATCAAATTCTGTTTTAAAGAATTCAACACGATCATAAAAATTTGAAATATAAGTGAGATTATCTATTAATAGTTTAGTTTGGCTTATACCTGGTCGCAGTGTCAAATTAAATAAATCTCTCTTTTTTTGTGTGTCTTTATTAACATAATTCTTATCACTACATTGGTTATATCTTGAAAACAATTTAGTTAAATCCACTTCATTATATCCCATATTCTGTATTCCTTTTTTAGAAACTCCATCACATGTTAAGTTAATCCACAATTGCTGTTTAAATCTTTCATTTTTTTGAATATCTCCATCTTTATTATAAAATTGTTTAAATGCTAGTTGTTCAATCTTAATTTTTTTTGTTTTATAAAAATAACGTCTTAAGCTATTGTTTTCATATAAAAACAAGTCTGCATCACCTTCTATAAGTACTTTTAAAAAAATAGTCTCCTCTTTAAATGATAAAGTTCTAATATTACTTAACTCGCTTAATTTATTACTAGATCTATCTATATCTACAACAAACCTTTTGTATTTTGAATATCCATAAACACCAAACTCTTTCACATTTATAATATTTCCTATTTTTGGCTTTTCGTTGTTTGATAACTTGTACTCAAACGCTGTTGGATTGTTTCTCCAATCTATATTTTTTATAAAACATGCAATTTTTTTATTTGCATTATTGATAAAATATCCCTTTTCAAATTTTATTTGCGCATAATTTGTAAGACTTATTGCAAAAATTAGTAGTGTAATTAATTTCTTTTTCATTTAATTTTGTTTAAATTTAATTTGGAAACGGTTTGTATATGAAGATGAAGCGTTGGGCATTTAAAAGCACTTCATTTTCAATTTATCTCTATCTTTATTTATATGTATTAACTCTGGCTTAATCAATTATTGTTTAATGATTTATGTATTTTGTTGTAAAATGTTTTTTTTATTATTCTAAAATCCAATTTATCAAATCGTCAGTATCAACTATTGACCAACTATGCGGTTTTTTTTCTCCAGTTGTACGATATCCTTTATCATTTGTTTGAATTAATTTTATATTTTTCCAATGCTTATTTTTTAAAACTTCATTGGTTTTTTGAAGTGTATAAGCATTTGTGCTTTCAAAATCGGTTTCTCTTGTTTTTTTCCACCATAAAGTATCAGGTTCGGTATAGAAACGGATTTTTTTACTTTTTAGGTTTTTAATATTATTTACATTTCTTGTTTTTAATGTAAAAGGAGATACTTTTTGAATATTTAAAAGTAAAGAATCTTTTCCGCCAAACTCTTTTTCAAAATAGTTGATAATCCATTTTGGTTCGGCAAGTCGTTCTACTGAAAAATCTTTTCTCAATATATCTTTTTGAGAACTTTGGTATAAAGCAAATAAATCAATAGGCGAATCGACAACAAATACTCCTTTCGGATTTATAGTAGTGTTAGTTTCTATTAAATAGTTAGAGAGTGTTAACGCAATAGTACCACCAATCGATATTCCACCTATAAAAATATTTTCAGTTTTTAGATGATATTTTTCTATGGTTTCTGTAATCAATTTGGTTAATTGTTCTGAATCCTTTTTTTCAATCCATAAATGACGATTAAAATTCATTAATAGAACTGAAATACCTTTTTCAGTTGCCTTTTCAATAATCTTAAATTCTTCTTTTGTTTCTTTAGAAGTAGAACCACCACCAGGAAAAACAATTAACAATCCTTTTAATTCACTTGACTTTATGAGTTCGTAATCATCAGTTACAACCGTTGTTATTTTGTTTTCTTTTGTTTCTTCTTTTTTGGATTTATTTTTACAAGCCATTACCAAAATAAGTGATATAAATAATAAAATTTTTTTCATATTCTATTTTTTAAAACGTTAATGATCTGATGACTAATTTGTGCATTTAATTCACGCTTTTCTTTTTGTAGTGTAAAAACAGAAATTGTAGTATTGTAATCAGGTAAATACATTACATCTGTTCCCCACCAACCACCGTGATAATAGGCTGTTGCTTCTCTAAAAAAATTGATTCTTCTTATTCCAAGACAATAAATTGATTTTTCTTTTGGTAAAACATAAGTGTATATGTTTTTTAGAACTTCTTTATCTTTTATAATTTCCCCTTCAAATAATAACTGAAAAAATAGTGCCAAATCTTTGGTTGTTGAAGCAATACCGCCACCACCATATAAATCCCAAGATGGATTTATATTATACGAATCCCAATTTTGTTTTTCTGAATATTGATGAGCAAGAGGTAAGGTGTTTTTAGGTTTATTTTCTAAATTAACAAACCAAGTGTTGTTTAATTTATGCTTTTTAAATTCTAATAATTCTCTGATTGCTGTGTAAAAAGGTTTTCTTGTTTTACTTTCTATAATTTCAGTTAACAAAAGATAATTAATATCTCCATAAGCAAATGTTTTTCCAGATTCTATTGGTTTTGCCATTTTCATTGCTAATTTTATTTGTTCATATCTTGTCCAATTATGATTTGGGTTTTCTTTTACAAACGAAAAATAAGCGTCATTAACGTAGTCTGTAATTCCTGATGTATGGGAAAGTAACTGTTTTACGGTTATTTTAGTAACGTTATAACCACTATTTTTGAGTAACCTTTTTGTTTTTCTATGGATTATTTTTTTTATAGGTTGATTCAATTTCAAAATACCATTTTCTACTAATTTCAAAATAGTGGCAGATACGTATGTTTTAGTATTACTTGCAATAAGTAATGGCTGATTTTTATTGAGTTTTTCTTTGGTTTTTTTGTTTGAAAAACCAACCGCAGATGACCAAGAAATGTTTTTATTAGGCGATTCTACGTGAATCATTATTCCAATAGCATTTATATTTTCTTGATAAGTGGAATCTAAAATATGCTGAAATTTTTGTTCTAATTTTTGTGCATTACAAACATTGGAAAGTAATAATGCTGCTATTAAAAATAGTATATGTGCTCTTTTTTTTTCCATATATGAGATAATGTTGTTGCTTGTTTAAGCACTAATTTAGAAAATATATTTTATGCTGTTGTAAAGTAAATTTTACTATTCGTACTTCTCTTTTATGTATTTTTCTACGTTACTTTTTTCATAAAAAAAGGTGTGATCTTGAATGCTTAAAATGTCATTAATTGCTTTTTCTTTGTTCTTTGCTTGTTTGTAATATGCTTTACAAATCAAATATCCTGTCCAATATCCAGCATTTTTAGGCCTTTTTTTATTCGCTTGATGCCAAGAACTCCAAGAATCCCAAGCACTTTTATTTTTATCATTTCTGAAGTCATTCCATATTTCAATTTCTTTTCCTTTAAATTCAGAATAATCTCCATCAGTTTCTCCACTAATTAATTCGGCTATAAATTCTGCCGAACCTTCGCTTATACTTTTTGAAAGCAACGTGTTTTCGTCTTTCATTTTAGATTGATTAAAATGTACTAATCGTGACTTACTGTTATTGGAATGTGTTTTCTTAACATACTAATTCGTAAAATATCTTTATTCCAATTTTTTGTATTTGTATTTTCTGTGCGACAAAGTATCTCTGTTCCAATTAGTAAACCTCTTTTAGAAATTGTGCCGTTTGAACTGAATTTTCCAACTACAAAATAAACATCAGGAAATACTGCATTTGGGTATATGCTTTTAAATGATTCGAAGTTTGAATAAATCTGCCTTTTTAAGTCATCAATATTTGAAATATCCTTTCGTATTGATTTGTAAAACCCTTTATGTCTTATTACAAATTTTGCAAATTTATCAATGTCTTTGATTTTGGTTTTATAAAAATCTTTAAGACCTTTTGTTCCTTTATAAAAATATTCTTTTTTAAATATTCTTTTTGCATTAACAAAATCATTTATTGCTAAATCAAATGCTTTGTAGAAATTGGTAATATCAGAAGTGTAAATTTTCGCTGAATGAGGTTCTTTAGAAACTCTTAAACTTTGAGAGAATACTGCACACGATTGAAATACACAAATTAGAAGAATATAGTAGAATGTTTTATGAAGATTAATTTTCAATTTGAGTTCGATTTAAAATGTTTTACAACAAATATATAAAAATCAATTTATATAAAATTATTTTATTATCACAATTTACTACTTTTGACAAATGACTAAAAAAGCATTACTAAAATATTTAGAAATTTTCGTTACAGAACGGAGACGAAATCTTTTTGATAAAGTTTTAAACCAACGAACCAAACATTTTACGGTCGTATTAGAAGATTTATTTGAAAAACACAATATTAGTGCTGTTGCGAGAAGTTGCGATATATTCGGAATTCAAGACATTCATATTATTGAAAATAGATACAACTCGTATGTATCCAATCACGTTGCAAAAGGTGCTCAAAAATGGATTGATTTTTACAATTACAACAAACAAGAACACAATACTCAGATTTGTATTGATCACTTAAAAAAACAAGGCTACCAGATTATTGCCACAACACCTCATACCGATTCCTGCATTTTAGAAGATTTTGACATCCGTAAAAAATCTGCTTTTGTTTTTGGTGTTGAAAAGGCTGGAGTATCGGATTTGGTTATGAATCAAGCAGATGGATTTTTAAAAATTCCAATGGTTGGATTTACGGAAAGTTTAAATGTCTCTGTTGCTGCTGCATTAATTTTGAATACCACTACACAAAAATTACGAAATTCGAATAGCAACTGGCAACTAACCAATTCTGAAAAAGAAACGATCAAATTAGAATGGATGAAAAAATCCATAAAAAGTATCGATTTAATTTTAGAGCGATTTCACAAAAAAACATGTTGATTTTTTTAGCGCATTTTGAAATTGAATTGGTATCATTTATATTTTTTTTACTAAATACACATAGTAGAGTCAAAAAAGATAACGAGAAATAGCAAAAAATAGAATTTTAATCCAAATACCTATGGCTAAAATCATATTCTCGTAATTCTATTTCTTCTATAGGATACTTTCTATGTTCGCCTAAATGCTTAAAAACTTTATTCTTTTTTATTGCATTTACAATATCTAATGGTGTACAATTTTCTGTATCTTTCCATAAATTAGTTGATTCTTTAGTAACTTCTTTATTCCCATTTTTTTGATATGGATTATTTCTATTACTAATCTCATTTAAAAAATTAACAGGTAATTCTAAATCACTATTTAACAGTAATTTCCCTGTTTTATTGATAAGTACCTTATACAGATCATTTTTTAAAATAACAACTAATTCAAAAAAACTTATTTTTAAATGTGTGTTTTTGTAATACAAATTATCTCCTTGAAAACTATTAGAAACAATCATAGTTACTATATCTAATTCTTCAAAAGAACAAGATATCGACAATTTCTCTTTAAGCACATTAAAATTACCATTAATATAATTTATTGCTCTTTGTAACTGATTAGAGGCTTTAGATTGAAATATTCTAGATTCATAATTTTTATTTACTAACATCTCTTCAAAAACAATGGTATTTTTGAGTTCTATTACAAATAAAGTTTTATCCTTATATGCTAATACATCTATTTCTCCTTTATTTGTTTGCCATTGGTATGGATAACTATAAAGTGTTTCAAATCCAGCAGCTATAAAATACAATGCAAGTTTTTTTTCTGTTTCTAAAGCGGTTTCTTGTTGATTGATTAATTTTTCTCTCCATAATTTACGATGCAGTAGATTCTCCCATTTTCGATCTTTTAAAAATGCCGACAACCAATAAATGGTATCATTTATTTGCAAAAACGGATTCAAATCAATTTCGGTATTCTGCTTATAATCGCTACTTTTTATCGTTAAAAAATCAACAATAATGGTACTTTCATCAACCGAATAATTAAAATATTTAGCAATCTTGCTTATCAAATTTTCTTTCTTAAAACCGCAAATATAATTTGGAATAAATAGCGAGATAAACTCTTTTTTTAAAGTTCTTTTCATAACGAAATTTTCTGTTTTGTTCCCATAAAAATTTCGACACTGTGGAAAAAATTTTACCGAAAATGTCTGCAATACTTCTACTACTTTTTCTATATCAATTGTGTGATTTTTATACGTGATTTTTACAGGAATACTATAAAAATCAAAATAAGCCAAAGACGATATTTTTTTTAATACAAACTCCTTATCCCAAAAATCTTTTTTAGTTTCTATTTGACTTTTAATCTTAGAAAAGCTACTGCTCAATAAATAATTTTCTTCATAAGTTCCTTTTTCTAAAGTCTGACGATACAATACAGATATTTTATTTGTTTTTAAATCTGCCTCTAAATCATCAATTATCTCAAATTCTGCAAAACCACTTAAATATTTATCTAATTGGTAATTGTTATCGTATTTAGCAAAAAAGAATTCTATTAACTCTCTAAAGTGTTTTTTTTGTTTGGAAATTTTTTCTTTTGGAAATATATCTGTATTAGGCTTAATTGGAGGTAATTCCTTCTTTAACAAATCATTAAACTCTTGCAAAGAATATTTATTATCTTTCTTGTTGTTTTTATTATTTTTTTGAACTAAAAACAGATCCAATAAACGAATTAATATGGCTTCATAACTTGTTATAATAGTTCTATTATTTGGAGTCTTTTTAGAATAATTTTTAAATTTTTGAAAATAAGATGTAAAGTGAATGATTATTTCTTCACAAGAATATTTAGCAATTTCTTTGTAGTAATAATCTGCTAATTCGTTCCAATAATTTTGATTTTTTTTTACAAAGAGAAGTTCTTTGTATAGAAACCTAAATTTAGAAATTTTAGACTGTTTTAATAATTTAAAGCTTTGCCAATGTGAAGGATGATTAAATGCCTTTTTTAGTTTAATCGCTGTTTCTATATTTTTATAATTTTCAGCAATTAATATCTGAGATAAAAAGGTAGAACTACAATAGTTGTCATTTCCAAAATAGGATAACATTAATTCGCTCCATACAGCAGTATCTATTAAAGGTTTAATAAAAGTAGTTACTTCATTTTGAGAACTACTTTCTATAGATTTAAGTTTTTTTCTTAGTTGTTTTGCATTCATATTATTTTTTAGCCTCATAAACCACACAAGGAATAATCATTTCTTCTAAGGAAATACCACCATGTTGGTACGTATTTTTATAATATTTTACATAGTGATTAAAATTATTTGGATATGCAAAAAACAAATCTTCTTTCGCAAAAATAAAAGAACTAGTCATGTAACCAGATGGTAAACCAATAGCCTTAGGGTTTTTAACTGCATAAACATCTTTTTCTTGATAGCTTACACTACGACCAGTTTTATATCGCAAATTAGAAGAAATACTTTTTTCTCCAACAACTTTCGTAGGTTTATTCACATTAATCGTACCGTGATCGGTAGTAATTATCAATTTTAAACCCATTTGTTGCGTTTTTTGAATCATCTCTAATAAAGGCGAATTATTAAACCAACTTAAAGTTAAAGAACGATAAGCTTTATCGTCTTTTGCAAGTTCCTTAATCATATCCATTTCGGTACGAGAATGCGATAACATATCTACAAAATTATATACAATAACCGTTAAATCATTATCTTTAATTTTAGAAAAATTATTTGCTAAATCGTTTCCTTTTACAAGGGAAGTTATTTTATAATATTCGTGTTTAATATCTAATCGAATACGCTTTAACTGCGCTTCTAAAAATTTGTTTTCAAATAGATTTTTACCACCTTCATCTGTATCATTTCGCCAATAATCAGGATGTTTACTTTCCATTTCGGCAGGAGTTAATCCAGAAAAAATAGCATTCCGAGCATACTGTGTAGCAGTAGGTAAAATACTATAAAAAGCAGTTTCTTTGGTCTTTTTAAAATAGGTATTTATCACAGGTTCAATAACACGCAATTGATCATAACGCAAGTTGTCAATTACAATTAAAACAGTTCCATTATCTTTCGTAATTTCAGGTTTAATTATTTTTCTAAAAAGATGATGAGAAAGTATTGGCTTCTCTGTATTAACATCAAACCAATCTTCATAATTATTTTTAATAAATTTAAAAAATAAAGTATTGGCTTCTGTTTTTTGTGCTTCTAAAATTTCAATCATTCCAGAATCTGCAATAGATTCTAACTGAATTTCCCAGTGTACCAATTTTTTATACAATTCAATCCAATCTTCATAAGTATTTACCATTGCTAAATCCATAGAAATTTTACGAAATTCTTGTTGGTAATTAGAGGTTGTTTTTTGAGAAATTAAACGAGAATGGTCTAAGTTCTTCTTTAAACTTAATAATATCTGATTTGGATTTACAGGTTTAATCAAATAATCGGCAATTTTAGAACCAATTGCCTCTTCCATAATATATTCTTCTTCGCTTTTAGTAATCATAACAACAGGTAGATTTTGTCGAATTTCCTTTATCTGTCCAAGCGTTTCAATACCAGTAAGTCCAGGCATATTTTCGTCTAAAAATACAATATCAATATTTCTTTTATCTGCAATAAGATCAATAGCATCTGCACCATTTGTAGCGGTTACAACCTTATAATTTTTTTTTTCTAAAAACAAGATATGTGGTTTTAGTAAATCAATTTCGTCATCCACCCAAAGAATATGTATCATAGTAAAAGTATTTAATTTGGTATATAAATATATAGAATCGTAAGTTATAAATCATTAAAATCGCAATTTCTTTTTATATCTTTGCTACATGAACAAACTCAAGATTATTAACGACCCAATTTACGGTTTTATTACAATACCAAGTGAATTAATTTTTGATATTATCGAACATCGTTATTTTCAGCGACTTAGAAGAATTTCGCAAATGGGAATGTCATATCTCGTATATCCAGGAGCACATCATACAAGATTTCAACATGCAATTGGATGTATTTTCTTAATGCAAAAAACAGTACAAGTTCTTCGTTTTAAAGAAGTAGCTATCTCAAAAGAAGAAGAAGAAGCACTAATAATCGCAATATTATTACACGATATTGGACATGGAGCTTTTTCACATGCATTAGAACACAGCATCGTAAATGATATTTCGCATGAAGAAATCTCCTTAAAATTTATGGAAGAATTAAACCTCGAATTTAAGGATAAATTAACTTTAGCAATAGAAATATTTAAAGGAAATCATACACGACAATTTTTAAATCAATTAATCTCAAGTCAGCTAGACATTGATAGATTAGATTATTTAAAACGCGATAGCTTTTATACAGGAGTTGGCGAAGGAAATGTAAACTCCGAACGACTAATAACCATGCTAAATGTTAAAGATGAAGAATTAGTAGTGGAAGAAAAAGGAATTTATTCCGTAGAAAAATTCATTATTTCGAGACGTTTAATGTATTGGCAAGTCTATTTACACAAAACAGGATTAGTTGCCGAAAATATGTTGGTAAAAGTATTACAAAGAGCAAAAGAGTTAGCAAAAAAGGGCATAAAAGTAGAAGCAAGTGATGCATTAAAATTTTTCTTATATCAAAAAATAGATCGTCATAATTTTAATAAAAATGTGTTGGAAATATTTTCCCAATTAGATGATTTTGATATAATTTCTGCAATTAAATCGTGGCAAAATCACGAAGATTTTATATTATCAACATTAAGTAAAAATATCATTCAGAGAAATTTATCAAAAATAAAACTAAAAAACCAACCTATCAACAACAGTTTTATTACAGAAATAAAAAATAAAATACAGAAAAAATACAATGTACATACAGACGAATTATCTTATTTTGTAATGGAAGGAAAAGTGTCTAATCACGCATATTCCGTAGAAGCAAGTCCAATACATATTTTATTTAAAAATGGAGACTTAAAAGATATCGTTACTGCATCCGACCATCTAAATTTACAAGCCTTAACTAAGCCAGTTATAAAACATTATATTGCATATCCAAAGTAAATATTTAAAGTTTCAATATTAAATCTTCACATAAGTTAATATTTTCTTATTTTTGCAAACAATGAAATTTACAGCAAGTCAAATAGCAGAAGTTTTAAACGGAACAGTTTATGGAGATTCTGAAGTAGAAGTAACCAAGCTATCAAAAATAGAAGAAGGAGAAAAAGGATCGTTGACCTTTTTATCAAATCCAAAATACACCAACTTCTTATACGATACAAAAGCATCAATAGCAATAGTTAACGAAAGTTTTATACCAAAAAAAGACATTGATATAACTTTAATAAAAGTAAAAGATGCAGGAAAAGCCTTTTCAAAATTACTCGCATATTACAATCAAATAAAATTACATAAAGTTGGTATAGAAACACCAAACTTTATTAGTAAAACTGCAAAAATTGGAAAAGACGTTTATATAGGGCAATTTACCTATATAGGCAATAATGTGGTTTTAGGAAATAATGTAAAAGTATATCCAAATGTATATATTGGAGATAATACTATAATAGATGATAATACCACACTATTCTCTGGAGTCAAAATTTATTCTGAAATAATAATTGGAAAGAATTGCAATATAAATTCTGGTGCAATTATTGGTTGCGATGGATTTGGTTTTTTACCAGATGAAAATGGAGAATACGCCGCAATTCCACAAATAGGCAATGTAATTATCGAAGATAATGTCGATATTGGAGCAGCAACTACAATTGATAGAGCAACATTAGGATCTACAATTATTAGGAAAGGTGTAAAATTAGACAATCAAATACAAGTAGCACATAATGTAGAAATTGGAAAAAATACCGTTATTGCAGCCCAAACAGGAATCGCAGGTTCAACAAAAATAGGCGAACAATGTATGATTGGTGGACAAGTAGCAATTGTAGGTCATATTACTGTTGGAAATAATGTGCGAATACAAGCACTCTCAGGAGTCGCAAGAAGTTTAAAAGATAATGCAGTAGTACAAGGAAGTAGAGCATTTAATTACAGTGATTGGAATAGATCTTATGTCCATTTTAAAAATTTAGGGAAGTTAGTCGCAAGAGTTAACGAATTGGAGAAAAAACTAAAATAATAAATTAGTATTAATTAAAGTTTTATGGAAGTAAAAAAACAAAAAACGATACAAAACGAAGTTTCATTAGAAGGAGTTGGATTACATACAGGAAACAAAGTTTTTCTAAAGTTTAAACCTGCACCAGTAAATAATGGATTTACATTTGTTAGAGTAGATTTAGAAGGCGCTCCAAAAGTAGAAGCATTAGCACAATATGTTATTGCAACAGAGAGAGGAACTAATTTAGAAAAAAATGGCGTTACAATTAATACATCCGAACATGTATTAGCAGCAGCTGTTGGACTAGATTTAGACAATTTAATTATTGAAATTAATGCTCCAGAACCTCCAATAATGGATGGCTCATCAAAATTTTTTATTGAAGCATTAGAAAAAGCAATTCCAATAGAACAAGATGCCGTAATAGAAGAATATATCGTTACCGAAAATATCTCATTTACAGATGAAGAAACAGGAAGCGAAATAATGATAATGCCATGCGAAGAATATAGAATAACTACCATGGTAGATTTTGGTACAAATATTCTAGGAACACAAAATGCAACGCTAGATACAATTTCCGATTTTAAAGAAACCATTTCAAAAGCAAGAACATTTAGCTTTTTACACGAAATAGAAACGCTTTTAGATCATAACTTGATTAAAGGAGGAGACCTAAATAACGCAATTGTTTATGTAGATAACGAATTATCCGAAAAAACAATGGATAAATTGAAAAAAGCATTTAATAAAGAACATCTAAATGTAAAACCAAATGGAATTTTAGATAATCTAACCTTACATTGGCCAAACGAAGCAGCAAGACATAAATTATTAGATGTAATAGGAGATTTAGCATTGATTGGAACTCGAATTAGAGGAAAAGTCATCGCAAACAAACCTGGACATAAAATAAATACCAATTTTGCGAAAAAATTAGCAAAAAAAATCAAACACGAAAAAAGAAACTATGTTCCGAAAATAGATTTGAATGCACCACCACTAATGGATATTCATAAAATAATGGAAATATTGCCACATAGACCTCCTTTTTTATTAATTGATCGTATTGTAGAATTATCCGAAACACATGTTATTGGAGTTAAAAATGTGACCATGAACGAGCCTTTCTTTGTAGGACATTTCCCAGGAGCACCAGTAATGCCAGGAGTATTACAAATTGAAGCAATGGCACAATGTGGCGGAATTCTAGTCTTAAGTACTGTACCAGATCCTGAAAATTATTTAACCTATTTCATGAAAATGGATAATGTGAAATTTAAACAAAAAGTATTACCAGGAGATACCTTAATATTTAAAGCGGATTTAATAACGCCAATTCGTAGAGGGATTTGCCACATGCAAGCATACGGATATGCAAATAATAAATTAGTTGTAGAAGCACAATTAATGGCGCAAATAGTAAGAAATCCAGAGAAAAAATAATAAAATACCTTAGGATTTTTTCCTAAAGATTAAAACAATAAAAATGAATCAACCTCTAGCATATATACATCCAGATGCAAAAATTGAAAGAAATGTCGTTGTAGAACCATTTACAACCATTCATAATAATGTTACAGTCGGATCTGGAACTTGGATTGGTTCAAATGTAACCATAATGGAAGGTGCCGTAATAGGAGAAAATTGTAGGATTTTTCCTGGAGCAGTAATTTCGGCAATACCACAAGATTTAAAATTTGAAGGAGAAGACTCGCAAGTAGTTATAGGCAATAACGTAACAATAAGAGAATGTGTAACCATTAATAGAGGTACTAAAGCACATGGAAAAACGGAAATTGGAGATAATTGCCTAATCATGGCAACTGCGCATATTGCACACGATTGCATTATTAAAAATGATGCTATCATTGTAAACGGTGTATTATTAGCAGGTCATGTAACTGTTGGAGAATATGCAATTATTGGCGGATCCGCAGGAATACATCAATTTATACATATCGGAGCACATGCAATGATTTCTGGAGGATCACTCGTTAGGAAAGATGTACCTCCTTTTACAAAAGCTGCAAAAGAACCTTTATCCTATATCGGAATTAATTCTATAGGATTAAGACGAAGAGGATTTTCATCCGATAAAATACACGAAATACAAGATATATACCGAATATTATATCAAAAAAATAACAATACCACACAAGCTGTCGGTATTATAGAGGCAGAAAAAGAAGCTACTCCAGAAAGAGATTTAATACTTGAATTTATCCGAAACTCACAAAGAGGTATTATGAAAGGATATTCAAGTGGGATATAAAATTAAAAATAACGAAAAAAATAAGTAATGGCATCAACATCAGATATTAAAAAAGGACTTTGTATCATATATAATAACGATACCTATAAAGTTATAGAATTTCAACATGTAAAGCCAGGAAAAGGACCTGCATTTGTAAGAACCAAATTAAAGAGCTTAACCTCTGGAAAAGTAGTAGATAATACATTCTCTGCTGGACATAAAATAGAAGAAGTAAGAGTAGAAACTCGTAAATACCAATACCTATATCCAGAAGGAGATATGTATCATTTTATGAATGTTGTAGATTACAATCAAATTACACTTCCAAAAGAAACAATAGATGCTGTCGAGTTACTAAAAGAAGGAGAAGTAGTAACTGTAATTGTAAGAGCATCCGACGAAATACCTCTAGCCGTAGATATGCCAGCAAGTGTTGTACTAGAAGTAACGCATACAGAACCAGGCGTAAAAGGAAATACTGCAACAAATGCAACAAAACCAGCAACAGTAGAAACTGGCGCAAGAGTAAATGTACCACTATTTATTAACGAAGGAGATTTAATAAAAGTAGAAACTATAAAAGGTTCTTATATGGAACGTGTTAAAGCTTAAACAGCTTAAATTACCAACCTTTGCATTCTTTGCAATTTACTTTGCGCACATTGCGTGAAACTTTGCAAACCTTGCGGTTAGACAAAGAATATGAAATTCAACAGAACACATACTTTAAAAGAAATTGCCAAAATAACCAATACTAAATTTATTGGAGACGAAACCTTTCCTGTACAAGGAATAAACGAAATACATGTTGTAGAAGAAGGAGATGTCGTATTTGTAGATCATCCAAAATATTACGACAAAGCCTTAGAATCTAAAGCGACAGTTGTTCTCATAAATAAAGAAGTAACTTGTCCAAAAGGAAAAGCCTTGTTAATATCCAACGATCCATTTCGTGATTTTAATAAACTTTCTACCTATTTCAAGCCTTTTAAAAAAGCAACTAAAAGTAGTAGCGATTCTGCACAAATAGGAAAAAATACAACCATTCAACCAAATGCATTTATTGGAAATAATGTAATTATTGGAGACAATTGTACCATTCATCCAAATGTAACTATATATGATAATTGCATCATTGGAAATAATGTAACCATACACGCAGGAACCATCTTGGGTGCAGATGCGTTTTATTATAAAAATAGACCAACAGGATTTGACAAACTAATTTCTTGCGGACGAGTTGTCATAAAAGACAATGTAGATATTGGAGCTGCTTGTACTATAGATAAAGGAGTAACGGGAGATACTACGATTGGAGAAGGAACAAAATTAGACAATCAAATACAAATTGGACACGATACTATTATTGGAAAAAAATGCCTCATAGCTTCACAAGTTGGTATTGCTGGATGCTGTATTATCGAAGACGAAGTAACTATTTGGGGACAAGTTGGTACTACTAGCGGAATTACTATTGGTAAAAAAGCCATTATTTTAGGACAAACTGGTGTTACGAAATCTGTAAAAGGAGGTACATCTTATTTTGGAACGCCAATAACCGAGTCCAAACAAAAATTAAAAGAGTTAGCTACTTTAAAAAGGATGACAAAATAGATGTAATATTTGATATTTAAAATTGAAAATTGAATTATCTTTGTATTAATTTTAGATAAAAGATAATGGATAGTAACAAAAAAATAAACCTTAGCGAAAAAAGAATAGTCTGTTACAAATAAACTCCCGAAATTTCGGAATCAAACAAATAAACGAATAAACAATAAAATATGAGCGTTTTAGTAAATAAAAATTCAAAAATAATAGTACAAGGATTTACTGGTGGAGAAGGAACATTCCATTCAGAACAAATGATAGCATACGGAACTAACATTGTTGGCGGAGTTACACCTGGAAAAGGAGGACAAACACATTTAGATAAACCAGTCTATAATACCGTAGAGGATGCCGTACAAAAAGCAGGAGCAGATACTTCTATCCTATTTGTACCACCAGCATTTGCTGCAGATGCAATTATGGAATCTGCTGAGGCAGGAATCAAAGTAATTATTTGCATTACCGAAGGTATACCAACAGCAGATATGGTTAAAGTAAAAGCCTACTTAGCAAATAAAGATTGTCGTTTAATAGGTCCTAACTGTCCTGGTGTAATTACGCCAGGAGAAGCAAAAGTTGGTATCATGCCTGGATTTGTATTTAAAAAAGGGAATATTGGTATTATTTCAAAATCTGGTACTTTAACCTACGAAGCTGCAGACCAAGTTGTAAAACAAGGTTATGGAATTACTACTGCAATTGGTATTGGTGGAGATCCTATTATCGGAACTACAACTAAAGATGCCGTCGAATTATTAATGAACGATCCAGAAACCGAAGCTATTGTAATGATTGGAGAAATAGGTGGACAATACGAAGCAGATGCTGCAAAATGGATTAAAGCAGATGGTAACCGCAAACCTGTAATTGGTTTTATTGCTGGACAAACTGCTCCTAAAGGAAGAACTATGGGACATGCAGGTGCTATTGTTGGTGGAGAAGATGATACTGCCGAAGCTAAAATGAGAATATTAAGAGAAAATGGTATTCATGTAGTAGAATCTCCAGCAGAAATTGGTAAAAAAGTTGCGGAAATTTTAGGATAAAAACTGAATATCTAATTATTGTTTCGACTAAAGATATAAGACCGTTACACTGTTATAAAAAAGAATAAAGACTTTTTTAATACACTCAAATTGATAATCAATATAGATTATGAATTGATTAGAATACCTAACTTAGAGTAATGTCAGTTTTAGGTTAGAAACTTAATTTATAAAATATTGTAATGGCTTCTTTAAAAGAAGCCATTTTTTATTTAAGATATTTTAAACAAAGTAAATTTTATGATTTTACTAGCTTTAACAATACTATTCTGGTAATGCATTCCATATTTCAATATCGTCAATCCATTGGTGTTTTGGATTTGCATCGCCATAAATTTGAGTTAACATAATAAAATCAATTGGTTTTGAATTTCTAGTTGTAGCTCCACGATGGTCTCCTATAACTTGTCCATTAATCTTCCACAATGCTCTACCTTCTTCTCCCTCACTCCAATGCCAATAAAATTCGGTTAAAAACCATTCGTTCATTGGTACTGATATATCGTAATTATCAATTTCCCAAATTGGATTTTCTGGGTTTGCATCTCCTTGCCAATGCCAATACGGATTTCCTTGTGAGTCTGTATAAATAAATGAAATTAATCTAAATCCGTTACCATTGGCATAATCTTTTGTTTTGTATTCAAAAAAGGTACGCCATTTATTCGTTTGTGTTAAACTCTCACTATCCAATTTAATCCAATATTTAATATATAAATCTTTTCTTCCATCTATAATATCTAAAATTTCGTACGGACATTGTGTAGCTCCAATACTATAATTTTCTTTACTGTACAATGCTTTAGTTTCATTTCCATTGTGTCCAATTACGGTTTGAATTTCAGAAATAATTGCCTGACGGCTATCATCTTCCACATAATGCAATCCACTTCCATTAGCTCCAAGAATGGAAATTGGCCATATAAAATTTGTTTCGGTATCGGTTCCTGTAATCACATCGTAATCGATACTATTTGCATCTGGATTTGCGATAATTTCTACATCGCCTTCAAATCCTGATTTAAATAAAAGTTGTGGTTCTAGATTTGTTACTTCTACTGTTGGTATATTTTTTGTACAAGACAAAACAGCTATTGATAAAATAATATTTGTTAGCAAAGAAAATTTTCTCATTTATAGTTATTTTATATTATTAAATTACAACGCATTCTTTTTTTTTATATTTCATTTTTCAGAAAAAACTATTTTAAAATAAAAAATCCCGAATAAATCGGGATTTTTAAAATGAGGCTCTTTCTTGTTATTTTACAAAATTAATTTTTCGCATTCGTAAACTCAATGGTGTAACTTCTAAATATTCATCGTCTCTAATATACTCCATACATTCTTCTAAAGACATTTCTACTTTAGGGAAAATTTTTGCTGCATTATCTGTTCCTGAAGAACGTACATTGGTTAACTGTTTTCCTTTAATTAGGTTAACTGCCATGTCTTCACTTTTACTATTTTCTCCTACAACTTGTCCTTTATATATTTCTTGATTTGGATCTATAAAAAAGCGACCTCTATCTTGTAAACGGTCTATTGCATAAGCCGTTGCTTTACCTGTTATATTTGAAACGATTGCTCCTTTTAAATCATCGGTAGACATATTACCTTTATAAGGTGCATATTCTGAAAAACGATGATTTATAATTGCTGCTCCAGAAGTAGCTGTTAAAATTTTATTACGTAAACCTATTAATCCACGTGATGGAATTGTAAATTCTAAATGTTGTAAATCTCCTTTTGGTTCCATTACCAATAAATCTCCTTTACGTAGAGATACTAAATTTATTGCTTTACTTGCTACTTCTTCTGGCACATCAATAGATAATGTTTCCATTGGTTCGCATTTCACACCATCAATTTGCTTTACAATTACATTTGGTTTTCCAACTTGCAACTCATACCCTTCTCTACGCATGGTTTCAATAAGTACCGATAAGTGTAATACTCCTCTTCCAAAAACAATAAATTTATCTTCCGAATCGGTATATTCTACTTTCATGGCTAAATTTTTCTCCAGCTCTTGCTCTAATCTATCTCTTAGGTGTCGTGAAGTTACATACTTTCCTTCTTTTCCAAAAAATGGAGAATTATTTATTGTAAATAACATACTCATTGTTGGCTGATCAATTGAAATACGTGGCATTGCTTCTGGATTTTCTATATCTGCAATAGTATCTCCAATTTCAAACCCTTCAATTCCAGTAATAGCACAGATATCTCCACTGCGTACTTTACTTACTTTTGCTTTACCCATTCCTTCAAAAACGTGTAATTCCTTAATACGCACTTTTTTAGTTGTTCCGTCTGCTTTACAAAGCATGTAGTCTTTATTCTCTTCTAAATCACCTCTAAATAAACGACCAATTGCGATACGTCCTGTAAATTTCGAAAAATCCAAAGATGTTATTTGCATTTGTGGTGTTCCTTCTCTATAAGGTGCTTCTGGTATATGTGCTATAATTGCATCTAACAGAGGAATTATATTGTCTGTCTCTTCCTTCCAATCGGTATTCATCCATCCATTTTTTGCAGATCCATAAATGGTTTGAAAATCTAATTGTTCTTCTGTTGCATCTAATGCAAACATTAAATCGAATACTTTTTCATGTACAATATCTGGTGTACAATTCTCTTTATCTACTTTATTTACTACTACAATTGGAGTTAATCCTAATTCTAAAGCCTTACCTAACACAAAACGTGTTTGTGGCATTGGTCCTTCAAAAGCATCTACCAATAAGAGTACTCCATCTGCCATTTTTAAAACTCGTTCTACTTCTCCACCAAAATCGGCGTGACCTGGCGTATCTATGACATTAATTTTTACTCCTTGATAAGTAACGGAAACATTTTTAGAAAGTATTGTTATTCCTCTTTCTCTTTCTAAATCATTACTATCTAATAATAGTTCTGTTCTTACTTTACGTTCATCTAAAATTTTTGCTTGATCGATAATTTTATCAACCAAGGTCGTTTTTCCGTGATCTACGTGTGCTATAATAGCGATATTTCTAATGGATTGCATACTTATTTTTTATAAGGTGCAAAAGTACTCTTTATGTTGTAACTAAACTGTTTTTTGTTCATAATTTTTTACACATGATAAAAATCATTTCTAGAAAATGTCTTTTTAATTATTTTTGTCATAAAAATAAACAAATGATAAAAAATTTTATACCGCTTATTGATTGGGGAATGGGAGTTATTGGAGGAGTTTTTTTATTCGTCGTCTTCGGTGGATTAGCTTTAATGCTAATTCTTTTTATGCGTAGTGGAAAGAAAAAAAATAAAGAATAATAGTTGTTTTAACTTTTTATTTTTCATTTTTTAATTGTACTTTCGATATTTAAAATCGTATAATGAAGCTACAATTAGAAGAACATTTGTTAGAATTAAAACATCGTTTTACCATTTCTAGAGAATCGTATAACACACAACCAACCTTAATTCTAAAATTAATAGATGGTAATTTTATTGGCATTGGCGAAGCAACTTCTAATCCTTATTATAAGATTACGGTTCAAAAAATGAGAAGCGATTTAACTAAAATTAAATCTATTATCGAAAGTAATGCGAACAAAACTCCTTCGGAATTTTGGGATATTGTTTTTCCGCATTTAAAAAAAAATATGTTTGCGCTTTGTGCTTTGGATATTGCTTTTAATGATTTATATGCAAAAAAACAGCACAAAAAATTATATGAATTATGGCATTTAAAACCTACAAACAATCCATTAACAAACTTTACTATTGGTATTGATTCTATCGAAAATATGATTGCTAAAATGGCAGAAATGCCTTGGCCAATTTATAAAATTAAACTTGGTACTAAAGACGATTTAAAAATTATTAAGGCTTTAAGAAAACAAACGAATGCTATTTTTAGAGTAGATGCTAATTGTGGTTGGACTGTAGATGAAACTTTAAAAAACGCAATTGCATTAAAAACCCTTGGTGTCGAGTTTATTGAACAACCGCTTCCTGCAAAAGATTGGGTTGGTCATCATAAATTATTTAAAAATTCCGTTTTACCTATTATTGCAGATGAAAGCTGCCAAATTGAAGAGGATATTGAAAAATGCCACAATCACTTTCACGGTGTTAATGTCAAATTAGTTAAATGTGGCGGTGTTACTTCTGGGAAAAGAATGTTGATTAAAGCAAAAAATCTTGGACTTAAAACCATGGTTGGTTGTATGACAGAATCTTCTGTTGGTATTTCGGCAATTGCTCATTTATTGCCTTTATTAGATTATGTAGATATGGATGGTGCTTTGCTTCTTAAAAATGATATTGCCAATGGTGTAACAATAATTGACGGTAAGACTACATATTGTAATGGTAATGGTACTGGTGCTAGTTTAAAATGATTGTAAATAAATATCCAGATAGAAAAATTAATGTTAACAAGGATACTTACTTGTATTTTGGAGGCACACATTATTTAGGCATACAGAATAATTCTACATTTATTTCTATTCTAAATTCCAATTTAATAAAATGGGGAACTTCGTATGGTAGCTCTAGAAATGCAAATATTAAACTTGCTATTTACAATACTTTTGAAACTTATTTTGCCAAATTTTTAAATTTTGAATCTTCTGTAAGCATCTCTTCTGGAACTTTGGCTAGTTTTCTTGTTAAAGATTTTTTTAAGACTAAAAAAATAAAGTCGTTTCATCTTAATAACTCGCACGCTTCAATAATTTTTAATGATAGTAGCCCTGCTTTTATTAATGGAACTTTAAATCCAATACTATTAAGTAACAAAGAAGAAGATATTATTATTACTTCGGATGCTATTTTAGCATTACAGACTAAAGCTACAAATTTTGATTTTTTACATACCATTCATCCTTCAAAAAAAATAACGTTACTTATCGACGAATCGCACAGTTTAGGTGTTTTGGGCAAAAATGGCTGTGGAATTTCTTCGGAGATTAACCATCCTATTGTAAAAAGGAAAATTTTTGTTTCTTCTCTTAGCAAATCGTATGGAATTTCTGGTGGTATTATTGCTAGTGATAAAAATTTTATTGATAAAATAAAAAATAGTGATTTATTTATTGGTGCTGCTGGTGTTAATCCTGCGTATTTACAAAGTATTATTGATGCTAAGGAGGTATACCAAGAGCAATTAATTCGATTAAAATCTAATTTGAATTATTTTTACAGACATCTCAATAACCATACGGTTAATTATTCTCTTAATTATCCTGTTTGTTATTATTCCGAAAAATTAAAATCCAAACTTTTAGAAAACAAAATTATTACTACAAGTTTTATTTATGGTAACAATACCATTAACCGAATTATTCTTAATGCCAATCATACTAAAAAAGATTTAGATGATTTGTTAAAGGTTCTAAATACAAAAAAGAGATTGTTGTAAAACAATCTCTTTTTTATAACTTTTATCTTATTTTATTGATCCCACCACATTCTAGTAGAAAAATCATCTCCTCCCATATCTGTAATTGCTTGATCTAAATTTTGACTATTTACAATTGCTTCTCTTGAAGAGTAAAAGAATCTTCTTGGAATTTCTGATGCATTTGAAGATGCTTCTGTAGGAAAAACCAAAGCTGGAAAATCCAATCTTCTCCATTCACTCCATGCATTAGATCCTTGTGTATATAATGAAATATATTTTTGTTCTCCTATCATTTTTCTCCAATTTGCAGCATCATATTGCACATCTGGTAATGCTGTATATGTTGCAACATCTGCTGTGCTAACATTCCATTGATCCATACTTGCTTCAATAGCTTGATTGTATGTTGTTGCTGCATCTCCTATTGCGCCAAACCAACCTCTTTGTTCTGCTTCTGCTTTAATAAATAACAGCTCCGAATATGTCATAATATAACTTGGAAAATCTATGGCACGAACCATTTCACTTGGCCATGAACGCTCTGTTATTGTATAATTATCTATACTTTCTGAGGTGGTTAATCCATAAGGAAACCCAAAATAATTACCTGCATCATTTTGTGCTGCAAATTTCATTACTCTAGGATCTGATGGTACTGCTGCTGTTCCAGAACCGTAAGAATTCATTAAGTCTATCATTGGTTCACTAACAAATGTCCATTGCTGATTTAAAAATTCTAAATACAAAGGGTTTGCATTTGCTTCTGCATTTTGAAATGCAATTTGAGCATTTTCAGAATTATTGGTAAATACCATTGCTCCTAGTGCATCTGCAACTTCTGCTTGTGCCATACTTGCATCTACTTCAGACATTCGCATTGCTATTCTTGCACGTAATGAATTAGCAAATGCTTTCCATTTATTCATATCTCCTCCATACATCAAGTCGCCACTTGTAAATCCTGACGCATTAACATCAATCATATTTACAGCTTCTTTTAATTCGTTTATCAAACTTGGATATATTTCAGATTGCTTATCGTATTTAGGTTCTGATATATCAAACACAAAAGTCTCTGAATATGGTACATTTCCCCAAGTATCTGTAATATTATGAAATGCCCAAGCTTTTAAAATTTTTGCTACGGCTATTTGGTTTTCATTTTTTCCGTATGCTGCAAAACGGGCTTTATCTTCTCCTGTATTCAATTTAATAATGTCTACCAATTCTGGCAATCCATTTAAATACCATGCACTCCAATCTCCAGAAGTACTGCTAATTCCGTACAAACTACGAGTTGTAGTTTCTCGTTGCGACCATTGTTGCGAATACAACATAAAAGTCTTATTGTAACCAAGACCTGAATTTATTCCGATCAAATCTTGCATTGCTTTGGTTAATAATGTTGGTGTTGGAACTACATTTGCTGCTAATGGATCTTTATTTAATTCTTCGAAACCACTAGTACATGATAGTACGACAAAACCTAACAATAATATTATTATTTTTTTCATAATTTATAATTTAAAATGATATTTTAACATTCATACCTATAGTTCTTGCTGTAGGCAATTGTCCATATTCTCTACCTTGTATATTTCCAGAAGCATTACCTGCAGATTCTGGATCGTAACCATTAGGTGTATTTCTAGATAATATTGCTAGATTTCTTCCTATTATCGAAATATTTAATCCTGAAATTGGTAGTGATCCTAATACTCTCGAAGGAAACTTATATTGCAAAGACATTTCTCTAAGTTTTACAAAACTTGCATCAAAAACGGTAAAATCGCCAGGATTTCTTCTTTTTAATCTAAAAAACTGACTTACACTAACTGCTGGTGTTGTATTGGTTACATATCCTCCATTCCCATCATCCATCACTCCTTCTGCTACTATACCATTTTCACGAACGCCATTTGCCGTTGTTTCTGCTAAAGTTCCTGCATATAAAGCCGTTTGGTATCCTCTACCAAATATTACCCCTCCTTTTTGAATATCTATTAATGCAGAAAGAGAGAAATTTTTATAACGAATCGTATTGGTAATTCCAGAAGTCCAATCTGGTAATACGCTTCCTATTCGCTCTATTTCTCCATTTACATAGTAACCATCTGGCCCAACAATCATATTTCCATTTGGATCTCTTGCTACTTTTCTTGCATATATAGAACTGTATGGTTCTCCAACACGAGACTCTAAGGTTACTGTTGGATAAAATGTTGTATGTAGATAGGAATCTAAACCAGCTGCTAATGCTACTACTTCATTTTTATTTTGTGCCCAATTTATACCAATATTCCAAGAGAAATTTTCTGTTTCGATTGGTGTTCCTGTCAATTGCAATTCAATACCTGAATTTTTAATTTCTCCTGCATTTACCCATCTTCTACTATAACCTGTAGTTTCAGATACACTAATTGGTGTAATTTGATCGGTTGTATTTCCTGTATAATATGTTAAATCAATACCTAATCGATTCTTAAAGAACTTTACATCAATTCCTGTTTCAAATGAGGTTGTTAATTCTGGTTTTAATTTTTCATTATTTAATGTAGATGGAAGAGAAAATACTGGATTATTTCCAACCGCAGCTCCTTGAGAATAATTGTTATACAATCTATATGGATTGGTATCATTTCCTACCTGAGCCCAACCTGCTCTAAATTTCCCAAAGGACAACACATCACTTTCTATTAGTTTTGAAAACACAATACTTCCAGTTACAGAAGGGTAGAAATATGACCAATTATCTACAGGTAATGTAGAAGACCAATCGTTTCTGCCTGTTACATCTAGATATAAATAACTTTTATATCCTAGCGATGCACTTGCATAAATACCATTTGTTTTCTTGTTAGATAAACTTCTATAAAGTATAGGAGCATCTACAGAATTAGCTAATGAATAAATATCTGGAATATTTAATCCTCCACTTGTCGCGCCTGTATTTGCCTCTAATGTATTGGATCTAAAATTAGCACCTAAAGTTGCACTTAATGAGAAGTCTGAACTTAATTCTGGATTATTATATTGTGTCATTATATCTATATTAGTCTCACTAAAATCATACAATTGACTTATATAATATGGCGTATATCTACTCCCAACGGCTCTTCTATCTCTACGATTATCTCCGTAAGTATCTATTCCATATCGAACAGAAGCATTCCATGTTTCTGTAATATCATACTGTACTTTAAAATTACCTACATATCTATTTTTTTCATCGTCTTGGTAATCTTTGTATGCCAACCAAAAAGGGTTATTTGCTCTTACATTGGTCAAATCTAAACTATTTGTTCTCCAAGTTCGTTGAGAACCATCTGCTCTTTCGTAATCTCTTAAACGGTCTATATCTAATTGCCGTTGTGTCCATATTACCATATTATATACCAAATTATCACTACTTCCTCCTGTTTTTGGTCTTCCTTTTCCTTTGGTATTAATATAACTAAGACTTGTAGAAACGGATAATTTATTCATTTTACCATTCAAGTTTATATTGAATGTATTTCTATCGATAGAACTATTAGGTACAATTCCTTGATGGTTCAGTTTTGTATAAGAAACTCTATAGTTCCCCATTTCATTTGCGTTACTAACTGCTACATTTGCTTTGTATACAATACCTGTATTAAAGAAATTTTTGTAATTATCTGGATGTGCTACCCAAGGTCTCACTTCTCCTCCATTTCCATCTCCATCCCATTGGCGTACTAATCTTCCATCTAATCGTGGCCCCCAACTCTCATCTGTACTTACGTTCTGAATTGGAATACCATCTCCATCAAAATTACTAAAAGTAAGCGACTGTCCTCCTCCGTATTCATTTTGTAAATCTGGAAAATCATACGCCGTTTCTGCAAATAGTCCATAATTAACATCGACTCCTAAGCCTTTGTTTTTCTTCCCTTTTTTTGTGGTAATTAATATGACTCCATTTGCTGCTCTTGAACCATACAATGCTGCTGCATTTGCTCCTTTTAACACAGAAATACTTGCAATATCATCTGGATTTATATCTTGTGCTGCATTTCCATAATCTACATTTCCATTTACATCATCTCTGGCTCCATAAGCTTGTCTAAAGCTCCCATAGTTTGAATTGTCTATTGGTATACCATCGACAACAAAAAGTGGTTGGTTATTACCTGTAAGAGAAGATGCTCCACGCAATAAGATTCTTGAAGATCCTCCAATGTTTCCTGTTCCTTGAATTTGTACACCTGCTACTTGTCCTGCCAATGCATTTACAACATTTCCTTCTACTCCTTTATTTAATTTATCTCCTTTTACTTCTTGTATGGAGTAACCTAAAGATTTCTTTTCTCTTGAAATTCCTAATGCTGTCACAACCACTTCATCTAATAGATTTCCTTCTGCAAGAATTACATTATGTGTTGTGCTTGTTACGGTAACTTCTTTAGAGTTAAAGGAAACGTTTGAAAAAACTAAAATATCGCCTTTGGTGGCTTGTATTTTGTAATTTCCATCAAAATCGGTTGTTGTTCCTGTTGTTTTTCCTTTTACTTGTACATTTACTCCTGCTATTGGAATCTCTGAATTATCGCTAACAACTCCTGTTACTGTGATTTGCTGTGCATATAAAAATGTACCTATAAATAGTATGAAAAAACTATTTAAGACTTTTTTAAACATATATATAAGGTTTTGGTTAATATAAGCAGTAAATTTATGAAAAAATTTAACATAAATTTAATATTAGTCCAAAAATTCAATAATTACCTCTCTTTTATTTACCGAAATTTTTATTTTTGCTCCTAAAATTAAGGCTCTATTATCTATTTTATGACCTGCTGGAAAATCGAATACAATTGGAAAATCATACTCGCTTAAAAGTGCTAAAATAATTTCTTCCACATTTTTTGCAAATGGCGGATTTTCATCTTTCATTGCTGTAAAACCTCCAACAATTAAACCTTTACATTTTTTAAAATAACCTGCTCTTTTTAAACTATATAACATTCTATCGATGTGGTATTTTTTTTCGCCTACATCTTCTATAAATAAAATTTTATTCTCCGTATTTATTGATGTTTTTGATCCGAGCATAGTATGTAATAAAGTTAGGTTTCCTCCTACTAATATTCCTTGTGATTTTCCTTTTTTATTATAGGTTGAGCCTTCGATAACATACGTGTTTTTTATTCCAAATAATATATTTTTTAATGATTTTACTGCTTTTTTTATTTTCTCTGATGGTTTTTTAAAATTAACTGGCATTACACCATGTATGGATTGCACTCCATGATTGTGAATTTCGTTGTGTATTGCTGTTACATCCGAGTATCCTATTATCCATTTGGGGTTTTCTTGTAATTTCTTAAAATTTATTGCATCAATCATTCGCACACTTCCGTAACCTCCTCGTGTACACCAAATTGCTTTTATATTTGGATTATCTATTGCTTCTTGAAAATCTGCTGCTCGTAATTTATCGTCTCCTGCAAAATGTCCTTTTTTATCGAATATATGTTTGGATAACTTGTAATTTAATCCCCAACTTTTTAAGGTATCTATTGCATTTTTCACAGAATTTATACTGTCTTTTAAATAACTTGCTGGTGTTAACAAGGCTACTGTATCTCCTTTTTTTAAGTTGGATGGCTTTATCCAGTTTAAATTATTATTTAAAGGGAAATTTGTTGTTTTTTGACTTTTACATGACAATAACACAAAAAACAATGATACTATAAAAATATTTTTTTTCATTTATTAATAGTTTGGTTAAATATACTACTTTCGTATTAAATATTATTACATGCTTAAAGACAATTTTCTTTTAGAACTGACTAAACAATACGAAACGCCTTTTTATATTTATAACGGTAATGTTATTGAATACAAATACAAACAGTTACAAAACGCTTTTGCTAATTGTTCTAATTTTCAGGTTAACTATGCCATGAAAGCCTTAAGTAGTATTGCTATTTTGAAATTAATGCATCAATTAGGTTCTTGTGTAGATACGGTTTCTATCCATGAAGTTAAATTGGCTTTTTTGGCTGGTTTTAATGCTGATGAAATTTTTTTTACTCCAAATGGCACTCCTTTTCATGAAATTAAAGAAGCTGCGAATCTTGGTGTAAATATTACGCTCGATAATATCATTCAGATTGAGCAATATGCAAAACTCAACGTTGGTAATTCTATTGCTATTAGAATAAATCCTAATATAAAAGCTGGTGGTAATAAAAAAATAACTGTTGCTAAGAAAAAATCTAAATTTGGTTTATCTATTTCTAAAGTAGATAAATTACATAAACTCATAAAAGAATGCGGTTTACAAATTCATGGTTTTCATATTCATTTAGGTTCCGATATTTTAAGTATTGATTCTTTTAAAAATTCTGCAAATGTTTTATTTTCTATTGCCAAACAATTCAAAAATCTGAAATTTATTAATTTTGGTGGTGGTTTTAAAGTAAAATATAAAAGTGATGATGATTTTATTAACATTAATGAAATTGGCTTGCAATTAACGAACGCTTTTAACGATTTTAAGGTTTCCTATAATAATGAGCATTTAAAGTTAATTATTGAGCCTGGTAAATTTCTAGTGAGTAATTCTGGTCTTTTTTTAACGGAAGTTACCACGATTAAAGACCGTAATATTTTTATTAATTCTGGTTTTAATCATCTTATCAGACCTATGTATTACGATGCATATCATCATATTAGAAATATTAGTAACACAAAAATTTCTACTAAAAAATACCATATTGTAGGTTATATTTGTGAACAGGATTTTTTTGGTAAAAGCAGAACTTTAAACAAACCTCATGTTGGCGATATTATTTGTATTGAAAATGCTGGTGCGTATAGTTTTACTATGGCTTCTAATTATAATTCGAGGCTAAGACCTATGGAATTGCTGCACTATAACGAAGAAACAAAAATTATTCGTAAAAAAGAATGTTTTAAGGATTTGGTTCAAAATCAAATTTTTTAATAAAATTGTTTATCAAAAGCTACAATTAATCACAAACCAAATCTTTTATTTTATTTGTTGTTCTCCAATTTCTAGAGGTTGCAATTACATTTAATTTTTTTTCCATAATGGCATTTGTCAATTTGGTTTTTCCTGCACCAATATCGTATTTTAGATATATAACATCTTCTACTATTGCATAAACATCCTTTCCAAAATCAAATGCTTTTAATTTTGCAATATCTTTTGGAACACTATCCAAATAGGTTACATACAGTTTTTTTGTATCTACACTCTCATTATAAAATGGATTATTAGTAATTATTTGCTGTATTTCTGTATCCTTTTTAATAATTACTGGAATTTTAAAGCCGTAGGTATCTTCAATTTTTAAAGAAATTAAATTTGCTAAATCTTCTTTATCTTTTATATCGGATTTAAAAATTACATTACCACTTTGAATGTATGTTTTTACATCTATACATTGTAATTTTTCGAATAAATTTTTTAAATCTGTCATTAAAATTTTATTTTTTCCAGAGACATTTATTCCTCTTAAAAGTGCTATATATATTTGCATGTAATGCTCATTTTTAAATTAGTAAATCAATAGTACGCAATTAATTTTTAAATAGATTAGTTTTGTTCTAAATATATTTTCTATTTTGTAAACTAAAATCGTTTCTTTTTTTGAAAAAATTTGACTTTAAATCTGTAATTAACCTTATACTTTATATTTATATTCCATTTTTTATTTGGAGTGTATTTGGTTGGTTTTTAATTTCTTTTAAAAAAAATTACGTCAAAGAGGTTATTGCTTTTGGGATGTTATCGTTTATTATTTTTATTATTTATTTGCTTATTAAAAACATTAGATTCCGAAAATATTATCTACTCATTACACATCTTTTTTTATCTATATTAGTTGGTATTAAACTTAGTTTTTACTATAATTTTAATTCCAAATTAAGTGCTTCGGTTTTATATATTATTTTTGAAACCAATAAAACGGAGGCTTCCGAATTTATAAGTACTTATATCGATTATAAACTCATTGGTTTATATCTTCTTTTTCTTATTTCATTTTTTTTTACATTAAAATCTTTTTTTTATACTGCTAATAAACCTTTTATTTCAAAAATTTTAAACTTAAATATTCTATCTTACTTTTTAAAGGGAATTGGTATTTGTCTTATTTTTTTCACAGTCTTTCTTATTCAAAAGCGTTTTTTTTACGAAAATATTATTTTACAAAGTATCTATTCGTATAAAGAATATGTTGCTTTTAGAAAAGGGTATGTAAGCGTTCTATCTAAAAACATAAATTCTAATATTAAGGTTACGAATTACGATAAAGAACCACAAACCTACGTTATTATTATTGGCGAATCTACTTCAAAAAAACATTTACAATTATATGGTTACAATCGTGAAACGAATCCCTTGTTAACCGAAATAAAAGAGGAACTTTTTATTTTTAATAACGTTATCACACCACACGTTCATACTATTTCGGCTTTGCAAAAAATTTTAACGTTAGCTGATTACCATTTTTATCCTAAAGGAACTGATAATACGTCTATTATACAACTCAGTAATCAAGCAAAATATACAACCTATTGGTTATCGAATCAAAGACCTGTTGGCATGAATGAAAGTATTCCTAGCTTAATTGGTAGTGCTGCTAAAAACACGTATTTTTTAAATACCGATGATTATACAGATATTGGTTATGATTCCGTTATTTTACCGAAACTAGAAGAAGTTCTACTTGAAAAAGATGCCAAAAAAATTGTGTTTATCCACCTTATGGGTACACACACGCGTTATAAATATCGGTATCCAGAAACGTTTAATTATTTTAATGATGTAAATCCGTTAACGAAATTTAAACATGCAAAATCAAAAAATTATGTAAACGAATACGATAATGCTGTACGATATAACGATTATATTGTTAGATCAATTATCAATCAAGTTAAGGCAAAAAATAAGACTAGTTTTGTTCTTTATTTTTCCGATCATGGAGACGAAGTATTCGATTCGATTGATTTTATTGGTCATAACGAATGGAGAGGAACTCCTTCGATGTATGAAGTCCCTTTTATTTTATGGACTTCTAAGAAATACAAAATAAAACACCAACAATTTATTGGTTTAGATCGTATTATTAATAGGAGTTATGTTTTGGATGATTTTATCCATAGTTTTTCTGATTTAACCGAAATAAATTTTGAGGGATTTCATCCTGAAAAAAGTATTTTTAATCGTAATTTTAAAACGAAAACTAGATGGATTAAAAAAGGTATCGATTATGATAAAGAAAATTAAAATAGCATTTATTATTGTTCTCTCTAGTGCAGTAGCATATATTTTATATAGCTACGTTCCATATCGTTTTGAGTTTGCTGGACATTACGATAAAATATGGGCACATCGAAATAATAGCATTGAAAAAGCGAACATTACCGAAAATTATTTTAAAGGTCTTGAATTGGATTTGGTTTATCATAAAAATGAGGATTTTTTGGATGTTAATCATCCACCTGCAACATCTATACATTTAAGTTTTGATAATTATGTTGCTGCTTTAAAAAAACAACCTTTTTTATGGTTGGATATTAAAAATTTAAAGGAAAATAATGCTTCTTTAATTTTAAATAAATTACAACAAATTATACAAAAGCACAAGTATCCTTTATCTAAAATATTAGTAGAAACTCGTTATCCAAACGCTTTAGTACATTTTACTAAATATGGCTTTAAAACTAGTTATTACTTGCCTTTTTTGTATAAATTAGATTCTGTTAATGTAAAAAAAGAGCTTTTAAATATTCAAAAGACATTAGATCTACAACAAAATATCGGAATTTCATTTTATTATCGAGACTATGAGTTAATTCGGAATTTATATCCAAATAAGACAAAATACACTTGGATAACAGATGGTGTAAGGCAACGAAATTTTAAACTTGCAAAAAAAATACTAAACGATACTACGGTTAAAGTGGTTTTGATTCGTTTCAAAACGTTTAAAGGACATCGCTAAATAAATTACTTGGTTAATTTTCTACGTCTACGTTCTGTTTTTAATAATTTTAGTTCTCTATTTGTCTGACCTGCTACTGAGGTATTTTCTTCTGCTCTTCTAATTAAATATGGCATTACATCTCGTACTGGTCCAAATGGCAAGTACTTCGCTACATTATATCCTTTTTCTGCCAAATTAAAACTAATATGATCGCTCATACCATACAATTGACCAAACCACATTCTAATATCGTTTTTGTCAATTTTATGTTTGTCTGCTAGTTCTATTAATTTAAGAGAACTTTTTTCATTGTGTGTACCTGCAAAAATTGCCATCTTATCATTTTCCATCATGTATAAAACTGCTGCATCGTAATTTTTATCGGTTTCTTGTTTTGTATTACATATTGGCGATATATATCTTTTTTCGGTAGCTCTTTCTCTTTCTTTCTCCATATATGCACCTCTCACAATTTTCATTCCGATATAAAATCCTTTAGCAATAGCCCTTTTATGTAATTCTTTTAAATAATCCAATCTATCCCAACGATACATTTGTAAAGTACTGTAAACAATTGCTTTGTTTTTATTGTACTTTGTCATCATTCGTTCAATTAAATCATCTGCGGCAGTTTGCATCCAACTTTCTTCTGCATCAATTAATAAAGGTACATCATTTTCAAAAGCTTTTTTACAAACCGTATCGTATCTATCTTCTATTTTTCGCCATTCTTCTTGTTCTTCTACAGATAAAGGTTCCTTTTCTGTAATTTTTTGATAAATTTTAAATCGCCCAAAACCAGTTGGTTTAAATACCGCAAATGGAATACTCTGTTTCTCTTTAACAAAATCAAGTATTTTTAAGGTTTTATCCATTGCAAAATCAAACTGATTTTCGGTTTCTTTGCCTTCTACCGAATAATCTAAAACAGCATGTACTTTTTTAGCATACATTTTATCTATTGTTGCCATACAATCTTCTTCTGTAATCCCTCCACAGAAATGATCAAATACAGATGCTCGTATTAAATGCTCTACTGGCATGTGTGCTTTTAATGCGAAATTTGTAATTGCAGTACCAATGCGTACCAGAGGTTCACTTTTTATCATTTTAAACAAAAAGTAGGCACGTTCTAACTCGCTATCTGTTTTCATTGCAAATGCGATTTCAGTATCATCAAATATACTTTCTATAAAAAATTGTGCTTTGTTATTTTCTATACTCATTTTTAAATAGGTTACTTGGTTTAATTTTACGAATAAAACAAAAACATAACTCGTAAAATATCCGTCTAAATGTTGTAATTTAATATTATGTAAAGATACAATTATTAATATTTTTTCTTGCTATTCTAGCAAAATTGTTTCAATCCTATTAACTTCAATTCAATAAAAATTTATAAAAAAGATTTGATACCAACTCAACATCAAAATACGCTATAAATTATTTATCTTTTCACGGTTTTACTGCACTTTAAATTGTAAGCATGGCTTTGTTACGGTTATAATTTTAGTAGAATTAGAAAAGATAATGAGTTTATGGCTTCTTTTAAAAATCAACTTGGTATAAACTGTAAACAAATTTTATATCGAACTGCGATTATTAGATATTTCAAAATAAAAAAAACGTACCTTGCAGTCGAAAAAAGTACTAAAATGAAAACCATAAATGCGCAAAAATACACCATCCATTTTGAAGAAAACAACTACAATTCTTTAGATAAATATTTATTAAATAATACGTATTCTTCTTTATTTATTTTAGTAGATGCACATACAAAAAATAAATGTTTACCTATTTTTTTAGCAAAAATTTCTCCAAAATTTCATTTTAAAACAATAGTGATTCCTGCTGGCGAAGATTTTAAAAATTTACAAACTTGTGAAGTTGTATGGAAACAATTAACAGAACTTAAAGCGGACAGAAACAGTATTTTAATAAATATTGGTGGTGGTATGATTACAGATTTAGGTGGTTTTGTTGCTGCTACTTTTAAACGAGGCATTCGATTTATTAATATTTCGACTTCTCTTTTAGGTATGGTAGATGCTTCGGTTGGTGGTAAAACTGGTGTTGATTTTAATACGCTTAAAAATCAAATTGGTCTTTTTGCAAATCCAGAATTGGTTTTAATTGATAAGCATTATTTAAATACTTTACCACAAAGAGAATTAATTTCTGGAATGGCCGAAATTATTAAATATGGTTTAAGTTATGATGGTAATTTGTGGAAAACTATTAAAGCTCTACCAGAAATAACAAATCAACATATTGCTACATTAATTTTTAGATCTATTGAAATTAAAAATGAAGTCGTTACTAAAGATCCTAAAGAACAAAATTTACGAAAAATTTTAAATTTCGGACATACTATTGGTCATGCTATTGAAACTTATTTTTTACAAGATAATTTAAAACCAACTTTAACACATGGAGAAGCCATTGCTGTTGGAATGATTTGTGAGACCTATTTATCTTATAAATTATTTGCTTTTCCTGAAAAGGAGTTACGATTCCTTAAAAAATATATTTTAGATTTATTTGGTAAAATTTCCTTTACAAAAAATGATTTTGAATCTATTTTAGATGTAATGCAGCACGATAAAAAAAACACCAATGGTAATATTCGTTTTGTTTTATTACAAAGTATCGCAAATCATAAACTAGATTGCCATGTAGAAACCGATTTGATTTTTGATGCTTTAATTTTCTATCTTCAATAATTATGGAAATTACATATACTCTAGCAGAATTACCTGTTGTTGCCTCAAAAATAATTAGCACAATTCAAAATAAAACAGTACTATTTTATGCAGAAATGGGCGCTGGAAAAACAACATTAATTAAAGAAATAATCAAACAACTTGATGTTACGGATACCGTAAATTCTCCAACTTTTTCTTTGGTAAACGAATACCTTTCTAAAAACAATATTCTTATCTATCATTTTGATTTTTATCGAATAGAAAATGAGGACGAGGCTTTAGATATTGGAATAGATGAATATTTTAATAAAAATACTTGGTGTTTTGTAGAATGGCCTCAAAATGTGGAAAATTTATTACCTTTAGAGGCAGTTTCGATTCGGATTGATATCTTGGATGAGGAAACAAGAATATTAAAAATAAAATAGCTACAAACGTAGTTATCTAATAATTTTAAAGAAAAAATATGAGCCAACAATTTAGCCCTTTTAGCAAAGAAGAATTAATGCCAAAGCCCGAAACGCTCGAAATTAAAAAACAAAAAGGTAAATTACAAATTGGTCTTCCTAAAGAAACCAGACTCGAAGAGAAACGTGTTTGTTTAACTCCAGATGCTGTTACTGCTTTAACTGCTCATGGTCATCAAATAGTTATCGAAACTGGAGCTGGCGATTCATCTAATTTTTCTGACAAAGATTATTCGGAGGCTGGTGCTAAAATATCGTATAGCACAGAGGATGTTTTTGCTTGTAATATTGTTTTAAAAATAGAGCCACCATCATTTCATGAAATTGAAATGATGAATCCACAAAGTACATTATTTTCTGCTTTACAACTCAAAACACAGAAAAAAGAATATTTCGAAGCTTTAGCTAAAAAACGAATTACTGCACTTGCTTTTGATTTTATTAAAGATGAACATGGTGTGTATCCTATTGTAAAATCACTTAGTGAGATTGCTGGTATCGCTTCTGTTTTAATTGCTTCAGAATTAATGAATAAAGACAATAATGGCAATGGTTGGTTGCTTGGAAATATTAGTGGAGTTCCTCCAACGCAAGTAGTTATTATAGGCGCTGGTACTGTTGGCGAATTTGCAGCACGTTCTGCTATTGGTCTTGGTGCTTCTGTAAAGGTATTTGATAATTCTGTTACTAAATTAAGACAGTTACAACACAACTTAGGAAAAACAATTTACACCTCAACCATACAACCAAAAACCTTACAAAAAGCATTAAAAAGATGTCATGTTGCCATTGGTGCTGTTAGAGGTAAAAATAGAGCTCCAATTTTAATTACAGAGACTATGGTAGAGCAAATGCGTGAAGGCGCTGTAATTGTAGATGTTAGTATTGATCGTGGCGGTTGCTTTGAAACTTCAGAAATTACTACACATAGTGAACCTACTTTTAAAAAGCACGATATTATTCATTATTGTGTTCCTAATATTCCTTCGAGATATTCGAGAACTGCTTCTTTATCTATCAGTAATATTTTTACACCTTATTTATTAAATATTGGCGAAGAAGGTGGTATTGAAAATGCTGCTCGTTTTGATAAAAGTTTGCAAAAAGGAATGTATTTTTATCATGGAATTTTAACTCATAAATCTGTTGCGAACTGGTTTAATTTACCATTTAGAGATATTAATTTACTTTTGTTTTAATTTGTAATTATTGAGAAATAAAATTTGAGTTCTAAAACACATAATTTAGAATAAAACCTTTATCCCTTTAATAATTATGAGTAATTTTGGATTTTTAAAACCTAACATTTTTATATGAAGATTGACTACGATTTATTAAAACGTTTTAAACTATTCGGCATTGGATTTGCGATGGGAATTGGACTTTTATTTTTCATTCTGGATGGGAAACAATCTAAATGTAATTGGTTTCCAAACGAACGAATTTTAGGCATTATTAGACAAAAACAAATCAAATATGCGCCTAGTATAAACGATTTATTACTTCAAAAAACAATTGATTCTGCTAATATTACTGCTTTTTTATTAAATGGTAATGTAGATTTTTCTAAAAGTGAAGTTAAAAATAATCCTTGCCGTACCTATTGGATTGATGGTTTTGTTAATGATAAAAAAGCGGTATTGCATGTTAAAATTTGTGACTCTATTGCTGTTTTAGAGAGGTTGGATGTTGGAAAATAATTTTTTTTTATTACTCCTCTTTTTTTATATCCTCCAAATATGTAATTAATTTTTTACCATACATAGACTGTCTTACTTTTGTAGACATTGATTTAACTATTGTATCTAATATTTTTGGGTTTGCATCATAAATTTCGGATAATGCCAAATATGGTGCTATTTCAAAATCTGCGTGATTTACAGCAAAATTAGCAGTATATAAATACCTTCTTCTTTTTATATTAAAAATCTTTTTTTCTATTTCTTTTAATTTATCCGTTTCTTTATCTCTTACTGCTTCAAATTTCTCTTTCATTAAATCTAACTTTAAATTGTTAAATTTTGTGTTAGTTTCTCTAAAAGTATCCATAAATTTTTGATTTTTTGAACCTTTTATTTTAGAATGGTATCCAAACGTTTTTAAATCGGATAAGATGCTTATCTTTCCTTTTTCTCCAAAAAATTGAATTCTTTTATTAGATTCTGCTATGGTTAAATTATAAATCTGAGGGCTTCTTACATTGTCATATAATGTAAATGTATTTGTTCCATCTAAGATAACAGAATCTACTTTTACCCATATAGTATCGTTAATTTTCTCTAAGTATACCGTCCCTTTTTGAAAGCCTTTTATTTTTCCTTCAACTAACATATTTCTCTTTTCTGAATTACAAGAAATAAAGAAAATACTTCCTATTAAAATTACTATTATTTGTTTCATTATGTATTTTTATATTCTTCATAAAAAAATCCTTTCTTTCCTGTTATAGGATAGAAAGGATTTTAGTTTTTATAAGTATTATAAACTATGCTTCAAATGGTACTATTGAAACATACGATTTATTATCTCTTTTTTTTGTGAATTTTACCATTCCATCAACTTGAGCGTGTAAAGTATGGTCTTTTCCCATATATACATTTTCTCCTGGATGGTGTTTCGTTCCTCTTTGACGAATAATAATATTACCTGCAATTGCTGCTTGTCCACCAAAGATTTTTACACCTAGTCGTTTCGATTCTGATTCTCTACCATTCTTCGAACTACCTACACCTTTTTTATGTGCCATAATTTTATAGTTTTATATATTATTATTATTTTTCGATACCACCTTTGTGATTATCTTGCCATTCTTTTAACTCATCCCATTTTCCTTCTGCTGCCATTTTTGCTTGTTTTGGCCATGACCCTGGTTTTTTTGATGCATATCTAGAGCCTGCTGCTGCTAAAATTTCTTGCAATTTCTCAACCGAAGTACCTGCTAATTCTGCAAAAGTGTTAATTTCTGCATTATTAAATATCTCTGCAATTTTTGGGCCTATTCCTTCTACCTTCTTTAAATCATCTCCTTTAGAAGTAGTTTTTTTTGCTGCAATTTTTTTAGGCGCTACCTTTTTAGTTTCTTCTTTTTTAACTGCTGCTGGTTTAGTTGCTGCTTTTGGAGTTGCTTTTTTTTCGACTTCTTTTTTTACTGCTGGTTTAGATGCCTTTGCTCCACTTGCAACAATACTTTCTATTTGGATTTCAGATAAGTACTGACGATGTCCGTTCTTTACTCTATATCCTTTTCTACGTTTTTTCTTAAAAACGATTACTTTATCACCTTTTAGGTGCTTTAAAATTTTGGCAGTTACTGCTGCTCCTTTTATAGCTGGGGCGCCGATAGTTACTTTTCCATCATCTAACAAAAGAACTTTATCAAAATTTACTTTTGATCCTTCTTCTCCTTGTAAACGGTGAACAAATACTTTTTGGTCTTTTTTAACTTTAAATTGTTGCCCTGCTATCTCTACAATTGCATACATAGGTTACTATTTATTATATTTTTGTTTAAAAACTGTTCTTACCTTTATGGTAAGCGGGTGCAAATATACTGTTTATTTTGAATATTGAAAGTAATTTCATTATTTTCTTACCTAGAAAACGATAATAAAAAACAGCAACAAATGCTATTTTGTTGCTGTTAATCAAATTTGTATAATACTATTGCTTTACGTCTGTACTTTTATAGTTAAATAAATAATCGATATCAAACTCTTTTACTTCTCCTAATTTTTTTAAGGCTTCCATTTTCATGTCTTTTTTATTTCCAATTACCAAAGCGGTATATTTACTTCCTTTAATATTCTCTTTAAAGAAATTAGCTAAATCGTCCATGGTAATATTTTCAATTTCCTTATACATTTGCTCTCTAATATCGTGATCTATCCCTCTATCTTGTAAGCGTTGGTAGGTCCAAAAAATGTTTGATTTATTTATACGTTGTGCTGCTATTTTCTTTAATGTTGCATTTTTTGCTGCTTCAAATTGTTTTTGTGCTTTTGGCATGTTATTCATTAATTCTAACATTGCATCTACTGCTTCTGGCAGTTTGTTTGCTTGTGTTCCTACATACGCATAGATATAATCGGAATCGTCTTTTTTTCCTGCATTTGAGTATGCTGAGAATGCAGAATATGCCAATGATTTTGATTCTCTTATTTCTTGAAATACTATGGATGATAATCCGCTTCCAAAGTAACTATTAAATACTCTTGACAATGCTAATTTTTTCGCATCGAATTTCTCTTTTTTGGCAACAAATATTAATTCGGATTGTACCATATCAAAATCTACAAAGTTTACCTTTCCTCCTGTTTCTAACTCTTTGTATTTTACTGGCTCTGGATATTCTTTTAACTCTTTTGGTAATTTATGTAGTTCGTTTAGTGCCGTTTTTGCTAATGCTACATCTTTTCCATAATAAAAAATACGTTGTTTATAGTTCTTTAAATCTTTTGCTATTTCTACCAATTCATTTGGATTTATCTTCGATAATTCGTCTGCGTTATATATATTACGTAGGCTTGAATTTTCTCCGTACAATCCATAATTATATAATCCATTCCAAAGAATATTTCCTTTTTGTGTTTTACCATCACTACGTCCTTTTAAAATTTTTGCTACATATTTATCATACGTATCTTGATCGGCTACTGCATTTGTCCACAAATCTTCTAATAAAGTTAATCCTTTATGTAAATTTTCTTTTATACCTGATATATATACATAAGAACGTTCTTTTCCTGCATTTACTCCATAGTTAATTCCTAACTTATAAAATTCTTTTTTTAATTGTTCTGGTGTATATTTATCGGTCCCTAAATAATCTAAATATCCTACTGCTAAGGATAATTTTTTATTATGATCTTTTCCCATATCAAAAATAATATTCAAATTAAATAAATCATTTGTTTCATTATTAATATATGACATATTTAATCCATTATCTAGATTTGTTTTTTTAATTTTTTCTTTATAATCTATAAATAGTGGCTTAATTTTTTCTGATTCTAATGTATTAAAATTTTGGATATATGTAGATTGTTTTCCTCTATTTAAGTTTACTGGTGTAATTCCTGGATTTTCTACTTTAGCTATTGTCTTATCTTCTCCTTTACGTTTGTATGTAACTACATAATTATCTTTATAAAAGGTGTTTGCAAAATCTACTATCTGTTGCTTGGTTATTTTTCTTAAATCATCTAAAAATGCTACTTTATCGTTCCAGTTTTCATGATGAATAAATGCGTTATAATATGCACTTGCTAATGCTGTACTTCTCTCAAACTGTTTCGTTTGACTTAATTTTAAATCATTAATTACTGCTTCTAACATCCATTCGTCAAATTCTCCTTTTTTTAATTTTTCTACTTCTCCTAATAGTGCTTCTTTTACTTCATCTAGTGTTTGTCCTTCTTTTGGGCTTCCACTAAAAGTATGATAACCATAATCATTTAAAAATGTTGGTGAACATCCTCCTCTTTGTACTACTTGTTTTTGATTTAGGTTTAAATCTATTAATCCTGCTGTACCATTTGCCAAAATCATGTCACACATTGTAACTAATTTTTCATCTGCGCTTCCAATTCCGTTAGAGCGGTATGCTATTGTAATACTTTCCGACATTGGTCCAAATACTTCTTTTATTACTGGCGTTGTAATTGGTTTCTCTTTTGGTAATACTGGATGTGTTACCTCTTTTCTTTTTAATTTTCCAAAAGTATTGTTTACTTTTGCGATGGTTTCGTCAAAATCTAAATCTCCTACCAAAACCATTGCCATATTATTTGGCACATAATATTTATTAAAATAATTATGTATATCTACCATAGAAGGATTTTTTAAATGCTCTGCTGTACCGATAGTTGTTTGTTGTCCGTATGGATGTGTTGGAAAAAGTCCATCTAACATTGCTGCATACCTTTTTCGCCAATCGCTATCTTGCCCTCTATTAAACTCTTCAAAAACTGCTTCTAATTCTGTATGAAATAAACGCAATACCAATTCGCTAAAACGTTCACTCTCTAACGTTAACCATTTATTTAATTCGTTTGCTGGTATTTTGTTTTTATATACTGTTTCTTCAAACCATGTATGTGCATTTGTACCTGTTGCTCCAAGCGAACTTACCATTTTATCATACTCATTTGCTACGGTATAGTTAGACGCTTCTAATGATACTTTATCTATCTCTTTATAGATTGCCGTTTTTTTTGCTGGATCTTTTTCTTTTCTCATTTTTTCATACAAATCAGATATTTGCTTTAAATATCCTTTTTCTTTTTCCCAATCTTGTGTACCAACCTTGCTTGTTCCTTTAAAAACCATGTGTTCTAAATAATGTGCTAATCCTGTAGATTCTTTTGGATCATAGATAGAACCTGCTCTAACTGCAATATACGTTTGGATTTTTGGTTCGTCTGTATTTTTACTTAAATATACTTTTAAACCATTATCTAAAGTATATAAACGCAATCCTGTTGGATCATTATTTACAGTTTCATAAGAAATTCCTTTCGTGTCTTTTTGCACTTTTACCGCATAGTTTTTTACTGTATTCTCATTTTTACAATTAAATAAAAATATGCTTAATAATAAAATGGGGAAAATTTGTAGTTTTTTCATTTTGGGTTGGTATTAGTTTAATAGATTTTTATGATGTCAAATATAGTAACTAACCTATTAATATACATATTATTGCAACAATTTTGTGATTTTATTAACAGATTGTTTTTAAACGCAATGATGTAAACAAATTGTAACTACAAAACGATTAAAAATTAACCAATGCTTAATATCTAATTAACTTTCTATTTAGCAATCAAATATAATTTTGCTGTATTAATTTAAACTAAAACTTAAAACAATGTCTACAACAAAATTTTCTAAATTATTATTTGTAACAATTCTTGTGCTTGTAATTTTCATTTCATGTAAATATGAAGACGAATCCTCAGATTTCCTCCTTGGAAACGAAACAAAGATGGGCAAACTATTGCAAGATGAAACTTGGTATGCCAATAAAATTTATGAGCTTGAAGGAAAAGTAATTGTTCCTAATGGCATTACATTAACTATTCAACCAGGAACTATAATTAAAGGACGACAAGGAGATGGTTTAAATGCTTCTGCTCTTATTGTTTCTCGTGGTGGTAAATTGATTGCCGAAGGTACTGCAAACGCTCCTATAATTTTTACTAGTGTTATAGACAATATCGAATTAGGACAAAAAACAGGTACTAATTTAGACGAAAATGATGTTCAAAAATGGGGCGGACTTATTATTTTAGGTAAAGCAAAAGTTTCTGCAAAAATAGGAGATACTCAAGGGCATATTGAAGGAATTCCTGCTGATGCTGATTATGGTACTTATGGTGGTAACGATGATAATGACAACTCTGGTAGTCTTAAATATGTTTCTATAAGACACGGAGGTATCACAATAGGTTCTGGTAACGAAATTAACGGCTTAACATTAGGAGGTGTTGGTGCTGGAACTACGATTGATTATGTAGAAATTATTGCAAATTTAGACGATGGTATTGAGTGTTTTGGAGGTTCTGTTACAATTAACCACGCATTGGTAGCATACCAACAAGATGATGCGTTTGACATTGATCAAAATTTTTCTGGAGCATTTAAAAACTCTATGGTAATCTACAAAAGTACTGTTGGTGATGAATTTTTAGAAATTGATGGCCCTGAAAATAGCACCTTTACTAATGGTATGTTTACTATTGAAAACTGTACTTTTATTGACATAGATAATAATGGATCTTGTGATTTAAAATCTAAAGCGCAAGGCAGCATTAAGAACAATCTATTTACTGGTTTATCTAATTTTAAAATTAGTACGAAACTCGATACAGATTGCACTTCTGTTTTAATGGATGCTTACAAACATTATATTAATGGTACTTTAATCTTAGAAAGTAATCATACAGATGCTAATCTACAAATATATACAAAGTCTAATAATGGCGCTACTACTCCTGTAATTTGTTCTCTACCAACTAATCTTCAAACTGCTGCAAATGCAATTTATAATGTTGCGAATAATACTACAAATAATAATGTCAATAGTGTTAACCAAAGTGAATTCCAAAACTGGACTTGGATGGCTGCTAATAACAAATTTTAAAATTATAACTATTTGAATTGGTTTAATTAAGGTTCTCTATTATTGTAGAGGACTTTAATTATTTTAATAATAGAATTAATATTTCTCTCATGAAAAAAACAATTTTATCTATATTATTATTTTTAATTTCAATCTTTATTTTTGCAAATGGAATTATAAGAGGTACTGTCATTGACGATGCTACTGGAGAACCTATTATGAGTGCTAATGTTTTAATAGATGGTACCGATATTGGTACACTTACCGATTTTGATGGTAATTATTCTTTAAAATTAAAAGCAGGTACTTATACTGTAATAATTTCGTCGATTGGTTTTACCAAAACAATAATAAATAATGTTATTGTAACTAATAACGTCATAAAATCGCTAGACATCTCTTTAAGCCCTGCCAACGAACAATTACAAGAAATTGTCATTAATTCTTCTAAAAGTAGACATTCTGCTTCGGCATTATTAACCATGCAAAAAAAATCTGTCAAACTACTAGATGGTATTTCATCAGAAAGTATTAGTAAAAATGGAGATTCGAATGTTGCTAACGCTTTAAAAAGAGTAACTGGTGTTTCTATTGAAGATGGAAAATATATTTATGTTAGAGGTCTAAGCGACCGTTACACAAAAACTACCTTAAATGGCGTTACTATTCCTGGGTTAGATCCTGATAAGAACACCGTACAAATGGATTTGTTTCCTACCAATTTAGTAGATAATATTATTGTATATAAAACGTTTTCTCCTGATTTATCTGGAGATTTTACTGGTGGTTTAGTCAATATTAATACCAAAGACTTTCCTAGGAGAAAAACATTTGTTGTTGGTTTAGGATACGGCTATACCTCTGGAATGAATTTTAACAGCAATTTTATTCTCTACAAACAAGGAAGTTCCGATTGGCTTGGTTTTGGTAATAACACTAGGAAACTTGGCTTTAATGAAAACACAATAATACCTGATGAATCTTTAAATAACCCTCAATTAACTAAACTCACTAAAAGTTTTTCTAAGGAATTAGGTGTTACTAAAGGTGCTGATTCTTTTCTAAATCAAAATTTTAATTTAAGTTTTGGGAATCAATATGAAAAGGAAAATGTAATTTTAGGATTAAATATTGCTTTAAATTATGCCAGCGATTTTACCTTTTATAGTGATATTAAACAAGGTATCTATTTTAAAGATACAAATTCTAGTATTAATAAATTAGAAAAAAGAGAGGTAACTACTGGTTCTTTAGGCGAAAATAATGTTATTTGGAGTGGTTTAATTGGTGGCGCTCTTAAGTTTGACAAAAACAAATATTCTATTTCGCTATTTCATAGCCAAAATGGAAATGGACAAGCGGCTGATTATATTTCTCAAAATTTTGATGAAACTAATGCTACACTTTATAAAGATGCTATTCAATATTCTCAAAAAAGCATCAGTAACTTAATTCTAAAGGGAAAACATTATATATACGATAATAAATGGACTCTAAATTGGAAATTATCTCCTACTTATTCTTCTATATTAGAGCCAGATGTAAGGTCTACTCGATTATCTTACGACAATACAACCGATACTTTTCAATTACAGCTAGGAGATGGCGCTGGCATAAACAGGTATTACCGTTCTTTACATGAAATTAACTTTGCTGCAAAAGCAGATGTTAATTATCGATTTAAATTTTTAAATGATACCGATTCTAAATTAAAATTTGGTTTCGCTAATACATTTAAAACTAGAGATTATAATATTCTAGATTTTAGTATTAATAAAACTAGTGATTTTAATAATTTTACCGAAAATCCTAATACAATCTTAATAGATTCTAATATATGGAATACAACATCTCAATCTGGAGTTTTTGTACAAGGTTTACAAAATCGCAACAATAAATATCATGCAAATAGTAATATTTTTGCTGGTTATATTATGGATGAATTAAAGATTTCTGAAAAATTTAAAACTATCGTTGGTGTAAGAGTTGAAAAAGCTATTATAAATTATGATGGCTATTTTAATACTGTAAAGTTTAAAAAATTAGTACATAACGAAATGGTTATTCTCCCTTCTTTAAATATTATTTATGCCACACACAAAAATTCTAATTTAAGATTATCATATTCTAAAACAGTTGCAAGACCTTCTTTTAAAGAGAAATCGAATGCGCATATTTTTGATCCTATTTCTCAAAACTTATTTATTGGTAATTTAACTTTAAAAGAGACCAATATTGATAATTTAGATATTCGCTGGGAAAATTTCTTTCAATCTGGACAGATGGTTTCAGTAAGTGGTTTTTATAAAAATTTTAAAAATCCAATAGAAATTGTACCATTTCAATTAAGCCCTAATAATATTCAACCAAAAAATACCGAAAATGCAATTGTTTATGGTTGTGAATTAGAAATTAAAAAGAATTTAACCAAAGAAAATGCCAAATTTCATATAACTACTGGTTTAAATTTTACTTATATTTTTTCTAAAGTGAATATCAAAAAAGTTATTGTGAATACCAATGGTAAAACAGAATACGAATTACGTAAAGAAAATGCAAGAGATGGAGAAACAATTGAAAAATTTAGAACCATGCAAGGACAATCTCCTTTTATTGTAAACGCATCTATTAATTTATATAACGAAAATTTTAACACTAATCTAAGTTACAATGTGCAAGGAGAAAAACTTACCATCGTTGGTAGTGGTATTGTTCCTGATGTTTTCGAAGATCCTTTTAATAGCCTTAATTTTAAAGGTAGCTATATATTTGGAAAAGACAGAAGATATAAAATTAGCTTTGCTGTAAAAAACATATTAAACGATAATTTTAATCAATATTTTAGCTCCTATAAATCGGATAATGAAGTCTATCGTTCTTATAGTAAAGAACGTAATTTTAGTATTGGCTTTAACTATAAAATCAATTAACACCTACGCAACATCAAAATACGCTATAAAATTAAGATTAAGTTAATACAGATATTCTATTTATCGCCTTTTTATGCGTAACTTTGAATTAATTATGAAAGCAGACAAAATTTTAATTGTAGATGATGAACCTGATATTTTAGAAATTCTCAAATATAATTTTGAGAAAGAAAAATACGATGTCACTACTGCTTGTAATGGTAAAGAAGCTATTGAGCTTGCTAAAAAAACAAATCCAGATTTAATTATTTTAGATGTTATGATGCCAGAATTAGATGGTATTGAAACTTGTAGATTATTACGTGAAATGCCTGCTTTTTCTAGCACTATTATTATTTTTTTAACTGCTAGAAATGAAGATTACTCTGAAATTGCTGGTTTTAATATTGGTGCGGATGATTATGTTACAAAACCTATTAGGCCTAGAACTTTAATTGCTCGAATCAAAGCTTTATTAAAAAGAAATAAAACGGCTAAAATTAATAGCGATGTCCGTATTGGCAATCTCATTATTAGTATTGAAAAAAGATTGGTTATAAAAAATAACCTAGAAATATTTTTACCTAAAAAAGAATTTGAATTATTATTATTATTAGCTTCTAAACCTGAAAAAGTTTTTTCGAGAGAAGAAATTTACAATAACATTTGGGGAAGTTCTGTAATTGTTGGCGATCGCACTTTAGATGTTCATATTAGAAAACTTCGAAAGAAAATTGGAGAAGAATATATTCGCACTAGTAAAGGTATTGGTTATTCTATAAATAGTAAATTTTACAAATAAAATAATATTGTTCTGCCGAAATATGACTCCTTAAATTTCGGAGACACTTTTAAAAACGGCAAAAAAATATCTTTTAAATGACTAATAATCAACATAAAAAATCCGTAATATATATTATACCAACTCAACATCAAAATACGCTATAAATTATTTGTGTTTTTCGTAATATGCCAATACATGATCTGGTATTTTTACATACGCTTCTAATTTAGCATCCGAAATTGGGTATTCTGTCACTTGTCTTAATGGCAATACTCCTGCCCAAATTGGTAGACTTTCATCTTTTGGTTCGTCTTGTACTCCAACATCTCTTATTTTTGCCGATGCTGTTTTTATGGTCATTTCTACAACTAATGTTCTATCTAATTCTTTTGGCAACATAGGTCTAATTGCTTCCCAACGTCCTTCCATCATATGCTCCATAAAACAGAATAATGCTGCTTCTTTTTCTATTTTATCTTTAATTTTTTTTACCGTTCCAAATAATGTTGCCGAACGGTAATTTACCGAATGATGTAATCCTGATCGTGCTAATATCAATGCATCTAGATGCATTATTGTCATACTCATTTCTTTTGCTTTTAACAATGCTAATAACATTCTATTTCCTTGCGAACTATGCAAATATATTTTATCTCCTTTTCTTCCATAAGCCATAGGCAATGTAATTGCACGACCTTCGTATATATAACTAACAAAACCTATAAATCCAGCGTCTAAAATGCGATGTATCTTATCTACATCGTAAGTTGCTCTATTTTGTCCTCGTTTTACTTGATTTAGCTTTGATTTTGGATATGCTTTCATTTTTAAATTTTATTTAATTAACATTAAATCTATCTTTTTCTGTGGATGGTTGTGAAATAACTAAAAATTCTAATTCTCTTTTTGTGTTATTTTTTATCTTGTGTCTTATTTTGGGAAGTATATGTATTCCATTTCCCGATTCTACTTCTATAATTTCATCTTCTATTTCAAAAATTGCAATGCCTTTTAGGATGTAAAAAAATTGCTCTGAAAATTTATGATAATGCTTTTGTTCTTCTGTATTAGGCTTCATTAATTCTTGTATAACACTTATTTTTTTCGATTTTACAAGATGCCAACCGCTACAATTATTTCCCCAAAAATAATGTGTACTATTTTCTTTTGTTTTTTTCATTTTACGGTATTTTGGTATTATTACGTTTTTTCATTTCAAAAATAATACATTTGTGGTCTACTGTAATAATCCAGTAATCACATTTAACATAGTCCAGTTATGTTTCCATATAAAACAAGTTTAAAACTTGATAGAAAGCGCAAACAACCATTGTATTTACAATTGGCTTGTCAATTTATTGTATTAATAAAAGATGGTAAGCTGCCTCCAAAAACAAAATTATTAGGTAGTAGACCTTTAGCTAATTTATTAAATGTACATCGAAAAACGATTGTGGCTTGTTATGAAGAATTAGATTTACAAGGGTGGATAAATACAATTCCAAAGAAAGGGACTTTTGTACATGCTAATATTCCGATATTAAAACGACAAGATTATGGAAATAAAAATGAATTTAATGAAAAAGAAATCTCTGGTTTCTCATTTTATACGAACAAAATTCTAAATCGTAAGCAAAGCATTTCGGATGTCAATTTTATGTATTTGAATGATGGTATTTGCGATGTAAGGTTAACTCCTACAAATGAGATTGCAAAAATGTATCGTCAAATTTCAAGTAAAAAAAGTACACTCGAGCATTTATCATACAGTTCTATCTATGGCAATTTAAAACTTCGCGAAGTTCTGGTTGCTTATTTAAACAAAACTCGTGGACTTGGTATTAAGGTAGAAAATATTTTGATTACTCGTGGTAGTCAAATGGGAATTTTTTTGGCTTCTCAATTGCTTTTAAAAAAGAACGATATTATCCTCGTTGGTAAGACTAATTATATTTCTGCAAACATTTCATTTGAGCGTCAAAATGCCAAATTAGTTTATATTTCGGTAGATCAGAATGGTTTAGTTACCGATGAAATTAAATTGCTTTGCAAATCGCATTCTATAAAAGCGGTATTTGTTACTTCGCATCATCATCATCCTACAACGGTTACTTTATCTGCCGAAAGAAGAATTCATTTATTGAATTTAGCAAAAATGCATCATTTTGCAATTATCGAAGACGATTATGATTACGATTTTAATTACAATCACGCTCCTATTTTACCTCTAGCTAGTCATGACACTAATGGAAATGTAATTTATATCGGTTCTTTTTGTAAAACGGTTGCTCCTGTTTATCGCATTGGATATCTAATTGCTTCCAAAAATTTTATTTCTGAAGCTGCAAATCAAAGAAGAATTATAGATCGACAAGGCGATGCTATCTTAGAGTTAACTTTTGCGAATTTTATTAAAAATGGGAATCTGGATAGACATATTAAAAAAATAATTAAAATATATAAAAACAGACGCGATTTATTCTGTATGCTTTTAAAAAAGGAATTATCTGATTTTTTTTTATTTGATATTCCTAAAGGTGGTATGGCTGTTTGGGTTATTTTATCTAAAAATTATTCTTGGAAAACGGTTTCTAAAATTGCAAAAAAACACCATTTAGAAATTGGCGATTGGCAACGTTATAATAACTCCGATATCAAGCATAATGCTATTAGGATAGGTTTTGCTAATTATACCAATGAAGAGATTTTTTTGGTAATTGAAAAGTTAAAATACACGATGAATGAGATAAAAGCCAAAACAATTCTATCATGACTTTTATCTCAAATAAAACATTATTAACCTGAGTTTGATATAATTTTAAATAAATAACAAATGTGTTCCTTCTACATCTGCTCTATTATAAAAATCGCCTATGGTTAAGATTCCATCTAATTCATCTATTAAATCGTTCTCTTTTAAATGGAACATTTCAACTGCCAATTGACATGCCCAAAGACTTACTCCTGAATCGGATAATATCTCCAAGAATTCGTCTATTGGTGGCATGTCTAATTTTTCCATTTCTTTTTTCATCATTCTTGTAGCAAATGCCTCTACTCCTGGCAATCCTCCCAATAATGTTGGTATATGCATTGCTGGATTTCCTACTGTTGCTACTTTTAAATGTTCTATTTTCTTTTTTTCAATGGCTTCTAATCCAAAAAATGTAAAGAAAATTTCGGCTTCTATTCCTTCCATACGAGCTCCATTTGCCATGATAAAAGCTGCATAAACGTTTTCTATTGTTGCTTTTGAAAGGATAAAAAGCATTTTTTTAACTTTTGTTGCCATAATTTTATTTTTTAAATACAACTTTTTGGTTTTGGTATTCCTGCGATGAGTGTCGAAATTTTTAATGGTCCTCCTGGAAATAATCCATAAAATTCTTTAATGTTAAATTTGCCACTTTTTTTAATTCCTCTAATCGACAATGCTTCGTCGTTTTTATGTTTTCCTTGTAGATATTCTATAACCATCCAATGTGCATCGGTCATTTCTATATTTTTTTCTTTTGCCAACGCTATTGCGATATCTTTATCCCATTGTGAGAAATCGGTTAAATAACCATCATCTCCGAGATTTATTACTTTGTTTCCTATTGTTTTTTCCATGATATTCTATTTTAATCTTTGATTAACTATTGTTATTATACTTTATCTAATTTTTTTCCTTTTTTTGACATTGTTGCTGATACAAATGGAATGTGTGTTCCTTTTATTAACATGTTCCAATAAATCCACCTAAAAGCTAATTTCCCCATGTGATTCATTCTACTTTCTTTTAATAACTTTAATGGTCCTATTCCTGGTAATGGAAATGTTCCTTCTACTGGTTCGTGCGTATAATTAAAATCTATTAATAAGGCTTTACCATGTCCTGTTTCTATAAAACAATTTGCATGTCCATCAAATTCTTCTTTTAGCGGTTTATTTTTAATGAATCGCATGACATTTTCGGTTAATATCTCTGCTTCAAAATGCGCTACGGATCCTGCTTTTGATGCTGGTAAATTAGATGCATCTCCTATTACAAAAATATTTTTATTTGCTTTAGATTGTAATGTTGCTTTATGGGTTGGTACAAAATTCATATCGTCTCCTAATCCTGATCTTTCTATCATTTCGTCTCCTAAATTCGTTGGAACTGTTACTAATAAATCATAAGGTACTTCTCTACCTCCATAATCTATAATTTTATTATTTTCATAATCTACGCGTTCTATATCAAAATCTGTTACTTCTTTTATTCCTTTTTCTTCTAATAAATGATGTAATGCTGCTGTTGCTTTTGGTTTTGTAAATGCGCCCTCTAAAGGTGTTACATAGGTTATATCTACTTTATCTCTTATGCCTTTATTAATAAAATAGGAATCTGCTAAAAATGCAAATTCTAATGGTGCGACTGGACATTTAATAGGCATTTCGGTTATGTGCACAACTAATTTCCCTCCTTTAAATTCTCTCAGTTTATTTCTTAATTTTTTTGCGCCTTCGTAGGTATAAAAATCAAAAATATTTTTGTGCCAATTTGCTGCTTTCATTCCTTCTGTTTCTTCTGGAGCTATTTTTGTTCCAGTTGCTATTATAAGTACGTCATAATCTAAGAATTCATGCTCTAGTTTTATTCTATTTTTTTCTGACATAATACGGTCAATTTTTTGCAAAACATACCTTGCTTTTTTTGGAATGTATTTTTTCCCTTTCTTTTTTACATCTTTTGTTTTGTATATATCAAATGGTAAGAATAAAAACCCTGGCTGATAATAATGTGTTTTGTACTGATCGACTATGGTTATTTTCCATTCTTCTTTATCTAATTTATGCATCATATGATTTGCCATCATTGTTCCTGAAGTTCCTGCTCCAAGTATTACTAAATTTTTCATATCTATAGTGTTACGTTATCTATTTTGTTATTCAAAGTTATGCAAATAACAAAATGAATAATATGATTTTTATCATAACAACAGTCTAATACCAACTCCACATCAAAATACGCTATAAATTATTTATCTTTTCACGTTTTACTGCACTTTAAATTTAAACCATAGCTATGCTATGCTTGAAATTTCAAGATTGTAAAACATAAAAATATTTTAAATCTATTTAGCGCATTTCAAAATTGAATTGGTATAATACCAACTCCACATCAAAATACGCTATAAATTATTTATCTTTTCACGTTTTACTGCATTTTGAAATTGAATTGGTATAATTTTAATAATATGACACAATAAATAGATTTTTATTTTATGATAAAAATCATGTTTTAAACGATTTTTATTAATTACGTTTGTGCTTTAGTGGTAAATTTTAATTGCTATTAAATTTTTAGTTAGTTTATTTAATTAGCATAAAAAAACCGAAACTTTTTAGTTTCGGTTTTTAATTTTATCTGTATGTGTTTTTTCTAAGAGGTTACTTTTTAATACCTAATAATTCGACATCAAAAATTACATCTGCATTTGGTGGAATAACACCTCCTGCTCCTCGTTTTCCCCATCCTAAATGTGAAGGTATGTATAGTATTGCTTTTGTTCCTACTTTTAACTCTCTAACTCCTTCATCCCATCCTGGAACTACTTGTCCTACTCCAATTATCACCTCGAATGGTTTATTCTTTTTTACCGTAGTTTGAAACATTTTTCCATTTCTTAAATAACCAGTATAATGCATTATTACTTTATCTCCTTTTTTTGGTTTTACTCCTTCTCCCTCTTTTGTTACAAATATTTTTAATCCTGATGCATATTCTTTTGCATTTGCCTCATTATCTAACAATCCTTTTATTGCTGCTTTTTGTTTTTCTACTTCTTTTTTTGCTTCATCTTCCATACTCTTAAAACTAGAATCAAAAGTTCCTGCTGCATCAAAATCTTTTGCTGCTTTTCCATTTCTAATTATCTCCATTTTTTCAATAACATCATTTTTTTCAATTGCATTTACAATGTCTTGTCCTTTTACTACATGTCCAAAAACGGTGTGTTTACCATTTAGGTGTGGCGTTGCTTTGTGCGTAATAAAAAACTGACTTCCATTTGTTGCTTTTCCCGAATTTGCCATAGACAATATTCCTGCTCCATCGTGTTTTAATGTTTCATCAAATTCATCTTTAAATTTATATCCTGGTCCTCCTGCACCAGTACCTTGTGGATCTCCTCCTTGAATCATAAAATCTTTTATTACTCTATGAAATTTTAATCCATCATAAAATGGTTTTCCTTTGTATTTGTTATCTACATACGTATTTGTACCTTCTGCCAATGCTACAAAGTTAGCAACTGTCATTGGTGTTTTTTCAAATTCTAATTGTAATAATATATCTCCTTTATTTGTTTGAATATCTACATATAACCCATCTGATAAATCTGGATATTTTGCTGTCTTGCAAGAAAAAGATACAAATACTAGAAATAGTGTGATAAATTTTAAATTCTTCATTTTAATTTGTTTTATTGTGATTATTATTTTGGTTTATTTTTTTGGTTTATTTTTTTTAAAGAGACTTCTATTATTAAAGATTGGTTTGGTGTTATTCTGTCTTGAAAACCTGTAGCTCCAAAAACTTTATTTGATGGAAATAAAAAAGTAACTCTTTCTCCTTGCTTCATCAATTTTAACCCTTCATGCAGACCTGTTATAAATTCTTCGCCATCTATTTTAAGTATACGGTCTTCTTTTTTTTCTTGATTTCTACTTCCTAATTCTTCTTTGGTATAGATGGTATTATTTTTTACGTCTCTAATTTCATAATTAAAAATCACTTCGTCTCCAACCTTTGGTTGTTTCGCTTTTACCTCTATTTTATGGTTGTAATAATACCAAAACCCATTTGGTGATGTAATATAGGTATGTACAGAATCGTTCGCTATTATTTTTTTAAACAAAGTTTCTTCTAATTTAATTAAGGCTTTATTTCTTTTTATAGACTCTTCTATAAATGTTGTATCGCTAGTACGTGATATTGGTTTTCGTGCTTTTGGACTTGAACACGAAATAAGTGATATCAATAATATGATAATAATACTATGCTTCATAAGATTCTTGTATCTCAGATTTGTACTTTGGTAAAATTTCTAAAAATTGTTTTACTGTTTTATATAAGGTTTTTTCGCTTCTTCCTCCTGCTGCATTTGTGTGTCCTCCTCCATTAAAATGTGCTCGTGCAAATTCGTTTACCGAAAATTTTCCTTTAGATCGCAATGACATTTTAATAATCCCTTGTTTTTTGTCTTCAATAAAAATCACTGCAAATATAATTCCTTTTAAGGATAGTGCATAATTTACAAAACCTTCGGTATCTCCTTTTTCGAATCTGTATTTATTTAATTCGTATTGTGATAATGTTATGTATGCCGTCATACATTCTTCTTCTACTTTCATATTTGCTAATGCTTGTCCTAACAGTTGCATTCTATTATATGAGTTTACATCCATTACTTGGTTATAAATCTTCGAATTATCTGCTCCAATTTCCAACAGTTTTGCTGCAATTTTATGGGTTCTACTTGTGGTAGAATTAAAACGAAACGAACCTGTATCGGTCATGATTCCTGTATAAATACATGTTGCTATTTTTACATCTATTTGATCTAACTCTCCTAGCCATTCTATAAAATCAAAAATCATTTCGCATGTAGAACATTTTTCGACATCTGAATAGCGATATTTTGCATAATCGTCTGGCATTTGATGATGATCAATCATAATAAATATTGGCGTTATTTGCTCCAATACTTTCTGCATTTTTTCGCCTGTTCTATGAAATGCATTAAAATCTAATGTAAAAACAATTTCTGCTTCTTCTAAAATTTTTGTTGCTTTTTCTTTTTCTTTTTCAAAAAGTACTATTTCTTCTTGTCCTGGCAACCATTTTAAAAATGTTGGGCAGTCGTTTGGTGAAATAACGGTAACTTTTTGTTTTTTATTTTTCAAAAAATGAAACAGTGCCAAACTTGATCCATAAGCGTCTCCATCTGGGTTTCTATGTGAAACTATTACAATCCGTTTTGGTGTTTCTAACAATTTTGAAATATGTTTAATATCTCTTTCTTTCATGGTTGGCGAATATACAATAAAATTGTGTATTGCTTCAATTTGTTATTTAAGAAAACTTATTTACGGCAGCTATTTTTATAACAGATTGTTAATTTTTACGCTATTTTTAATAAAAAAATCTATTTTAAACCAATTAATTTGATAATTTTACTATTTTCGTCGTATGATTTATGATAAAAATATTGCTATTGAAACGGCCGAACTTTTGTTAAAAATTAAGGCCATTAAATTACAACCTAATACTCCTTTTTCTTGGGCTTCTGGTTGGAATTCTCCTATTTATTGTGATAATAGACTTACTTTATCTTATGTTCCTATTCGTAATTTTATACGAAAAAATTTTACTAAAATCATCGAAGATAAATATGGCAAACCTGATGTTATTGCTGGTGTTGCTACTGGTGCAATTGCTATTGGTGTTTTGGTTGCTCAAGAATTAGGTGTTCCTTTTATTTATATTAGACCTGAAGCAAAAAAACACGGCAGAAAAAATCAAATTGAAGGGCATTTAGAAAATGGTCAAAATGTAATTGTTATCGAAGATCTTATTAGTACTGGAAAAAGTAGTTTACTTGCTGTCGATGCTATTAAAGCTCAAAGTGCTACCATTAAAGGTATGGTTGCTATTTTTTCTTATGGTTTTGATTTTGCGAAAGAAAACTTCAAAAATGCGAACGTGGAGCTTACTACTCTTAGTGATTATAATCATTTATTAGAACAAGCAAAAAAACTTAATTATATTAATGATAAAGACTTAGTTACTTTAAATGATTGGAGAAAGAATCCTAGCGATTGGAATTCTAAAACTTAGCTTTATTTTTTTATTACTTTAAATGTTTTAACTTTATCTGCTGTTTGTACATCTACAAAATAAACTCCTTTGGATAAATTGCGGATATCCATTTGTGTTATTTCATTAACTGTTTTTAGTTCTCTCACTAATTGTCCATTTATAGCATACATTTTGATTTTGATTTTTTGTATTCTATTTGGAATATGTATTGTTAAAATTTCTTTTGTTGGATTTGGATACATTGAAATTCCTAAAAATTCATTTTTTAATATTGACGCTGTGTTTGTTGACATGGTTCTTACATTAAAATCATCAAAATAAAAACCATCCTTTACTGTAGAACCATCACTTACTAATTGAAATCGGAATCGTATTTGCTCTCCTAGATAATCGCTCAAATCAATTTCTTCTTTTACCCATTCGCTTTTCTTTCCATCGTAATTTGGTTGTCCAAAAATTCCTTGATTTTCTACACCTAAATTTGTGTATTTTCCACATTGTGGTATCCAATTTACGCCACCATCTGTAGTAATTTCAAACTGTACGTAATCGTAATCTCTTTCGATATCCCATTTCGCATAAAAAGTTGCTTTTGCTATTATTACATTGGTCAAATCTATTATATTTGATAATTCAATGGTACGATTTACATTATTTGAATAATTCCCAAATGGCGAGTCTGTTATTGAACTTGAAGCAGAATAATAAGTTGCATTTGTTGTACTCCAATTCGTTGGATTGTAATTATTTAATGTATTTGCTGCATCTGCAAAAACTATCTGTGTTGCTCCAAATGTTTTAACTATGGTTTGTTCTGTTGTAAACTGTCCATTATTTAATTGCAGTTTATACTCTACAATATCTCCGTTTTGAATGGAGTTATCTAATGTGTATGAAATCGTTCCATTTTCTTGTTGAAATAGTTGCATTCCGTTGTGACTTTGCACATTTCCTACGCTTACTATATTGTCCGAAACTGGAAGTATACTTACTGTAAAATTTGCTGGTTCTTGTAATCCAAATCGCTTAATACTATACGCTATATTTCCTGTTAATGCAGGTAAGAACGAGTCTGTTTTGTCTGTTAAGTGTGCATAATTTGTTATTAAATGTGCTGCTGTTATATTATGGTACATCATACTTTTACATAATGGTATTATTTTACCTTGTTCTGGCCAAAAGGAATAACCAATTTCTGGTGTCATTGCATATATCTTATTTTTAGTGGTAGTATCTCCATACATCCAATCGTCAGAATCTCCTGCTGCTTCGTATAAACTTGCTGCTGCTCCGTTTATATAGTTATTTTCTGTTACCATTAAACCTGAGATTCCTTCGAACAAACTATCTTCTACTGTTGGTGTATTTGCTGCATATCCAAATGGATAAAGTAATAAACCGGAATACGTATGATTATTTAATGCCATAATAAACTCGTGCTGCTCACAAAACCATTTTATTGCCTGATTCTCTGGTTCCGAAAATGCTGCTGTACCTGGCCATGTTTGTCCAGAACCACTATTGGACACTCCTGATTCTCTCCAATGATAGGAATAGTTTCTATTATTATCTACTCCAAAACTTCCATCGCCATTATTTCTTCTGTTTTTTCTCCAAAATCCTCCTCCATTCGGATTGGTTATTTGGTTATAAATATATCCATCTGGATTTACAACTGGCACAAAATATTGCTCTGTATTATCTACTATGGATTTTATCTCGTTATCTGTAGCATAATTCTCCAATAAATACCACATATAAAATAGTAATTGTTGCATTGAAGCTGGTTCTCGTGCATGATGTACTGCTGTAAATAAAATTTCTGGTTCTGTTTCATTTACCTCTGGGTTATCGGATATTTTTACGGAATAAATTGGTCTATTTTCATAAGTAATGTAATCACTTATTGTTGTCTTTGCTGTAATTAAATTTGGATATAATGCATGCATATCATCTAATTCTTGCAACATTTCTGCATAGGTATAAAATCCTCCCATACTTCCTAAATTAAAATTTATTGGCGTTGTGTATTTTGATTCTTGTGTACATACACTATTTTTGAGTTTTTTTTCTGCCTTTCTATTTGCTATATAGATCTCCATATCGTCAATCTCTATTAGTACATGAAATCCTAATTCTTTAGCTTTTTGTATTTCATATTCTGAAAACACAGACTCTATATAACTGTTTTTTTTGTGCTTTCCATGATCTACTGCTACTCCACTTTCTTCTAGTTTTTGTAAATCGTATGTATTGGAATAAAATATTTTTGCTTGGGAATATTTTTGCGTCTTTTCTTGTGAAAATATAGAAATGGATATGAATAAACCTAACAGTAGTAATAATATGGATTTCATGATTTTATAGTTGTTGTTTACAAAAATACATTTTAAAAGATTAGTTGTATGTTAAAATAATACAGTTTTTATATATTTTATTCTCTTTTTTATTTTTTAGGATAAATATTATATATTTTTGCTTCCTAAATTTTGATACCTTGCCTAGAATTAGAGAGTACTTCATATTATTTTACAGATTAGGTCTTGCCTACTTTTTTTATTTTATTGCACGTATTTTGTTCTTTTTTTACAATAAAGACTTATTACATGTAGATGGTATTTCTGAATTTGCAAATATTTGTTATCGTGGTTTAACTTTCGATACTACTGCTATCCTATATGTTAATTTGTTATTTATTTTATTAAGTATCTTACCACTTTTAATAAACACAAAACCGATATATCAAAAAATACTTTTTTATGTTTATTTTGTAACTAATTTACTTGCTTATTCTACTAACTTTATTGACCTAATTTATTACAAATTTTCAAATTTTAGATTAACTATTGCTACTTTTAACGAGTTTAAAGGTGAAACCAATGGCATTTCTCTTTTCGCTTCTTTTTTAGTAAGTTATTGGCATGTTCTTGCTTTATTTATTGCATTATCTTGGTTTTGGTTATTTCTTTATAAAAGGGGTACGATTACTCAAAAAAAAATAACGCATAAACGTTCTTACTTTGCAACTTCTTTCATTGCTTTTTTAGTCTTTGGAACTTTAATTGTTGGTGGCATTCGAGGCGATTTTAAACACAGTACTAGACCTATTACTTTGGTTGATGCTAATAAATTTGTACCGAAATCCGTACATGCTTCTATGGTACTTAACACTCCTTTTACGCTAATACGAACTATTAATAAAAATTATTTTTTACAGCAATCTTTTTTTTCTAAAGAAGAATTAAATTCATTAATTAAACCTATTAAACAATATAATTCGGAGCTTTCTAATAAACCAAATATTGTTCTATTTATTATTGAAAGCTACGGTCGAGAATATCTTGGTGCTTTTAACAAGAGGTATAACATTCCTAATTATAAAAGTTATACGCCTTTTTTAGATTCTTTAGCACAACATAGTTTAATTTTTGATAATGCCTATGCTAATGGTCGAAAATCTATTCATGGTATGTCTTCTGTTTTGGCTGGTATTCCTTCTTTTAAAGTCGCTTTTACTTCTTCTTCTTTTTCCAATCAAAAGATTCAATCCTTAGTTTCTTGCTTAAATGATTATGGTTATGATACTTCTTTCTTTCATGGTGCTGCTAATGGTTCTATGGGTTTTTTAGGTTTTGGTAACATTCTTGGTTTGGACCATTATTACGGCAAAACCGAATTTAATAACGATGCCGAATACGATGGTATGTGGGGAATTTGGGACGAACCTTTTTTACAATATATGGAACAAGTTATTACTACTAAAAAAGAGCCTTTCTTTGTTTCTGTTTTTACCTTGACATCGCACGATCCTTTTATTCCTCCTGCTAAATATAAAAATACTTTTCCAAAAGGAAATATTCCTATGCATCAAGTCGTTGGTTATACCGATTTTGCCTTAAAACGTTTTTTTGAAAAAGCAAAAAAAGAGCCTTGGTTTAAAAATACCATTTTTGTTTTAACTGCCGATCATACTAACCAAAAATTCTATCCAAAATACCAGAAAGGAATTAATCGTTCTGCGGTTCCTATTTTATTTTACAAATCGGATAATTCTTTAGCGAAAATAGATACTGCTCTTGCGCAACAAATTGATATTTATCCTACTGTATTAGATATGGTTGGTTATAATAAGCCTTTTAGAAGTTGGGGACGAAGTTTAATTCGTAATGATATTAAACCTTTTGTTATTACGCATACTGGTAATGTTTTTCATTTTATGAAAGGAAATTACACCTGTGTCTTTGATGGCAATAAATCTATTGGTTTTTACGATATTAATGATGATGCTTTAACACATAATCTCATTAATTCTAAAAATATCGAAATGCGTGCTATTGAAAATGAGTGCAAAGCGTATATTCAAGATTATATGCATCGAATTTTAGATAAAAAGTTAGTGGTTCAGTAACCTGTTTAGGTAAATTATTAATCCATTAAAAATCATTTTTTATATTTTGTGAATTATACTACTCTAAAATAATTAAATTTGCGTAATTAATTTCTTAAAAAAATATGCAAAACATTATTTTATTTATAAAATCATACAAACCAGATTATGAAAGAGTACTGGTTTTATTAAATAGTATTAAAAAATTTAATCGAGATAATATTCCTGTATATTTATCTGTAAATGATGCCGATTATGATTTTTTTAATGCTAAAATTGACGCAACTATTTTTTTATTAAAAGACAGTGACATCATTTCTTGTAATATTAAGGACCCTTGGAGATACCAACAAGTAATTAAATCTTCGGTACATAAATTAAATATTTGCAAAAATTATTTGTGTTTAGATTCTGATAGTGAATTTATTACAGATTTTCACATCAAAGATTTTATTTATAAAGAGGATGTCCCATATACAATTATTCATGATCCAAAATGTTTTTTAGAAACAATGGAAAGGATTAATATAGATACCGAAAAAATATTTTTTAAAGAAGCTATTAACTGTACTAGAGATTTTTTAAATATTAATGATACGGAAAGAGTTTGGGATTTTGGACCCTCTCCTTTACTTTGGTCTACAAAGGTCTGGAAAGCTATTGAAGATTATTTAGCTAAAGATAATCTAACGTTAGAAAATTACATTATGGACGTCTATCCTAGTGAGAGTATTATTTATGGAGAATTTTTAAGAACTAATAAAACAATCGAAATAATTCCTGTTGGTCCTTATTTTAAGGTTTATCATTATAAGAAACAATATAAAATGGAAAAAAAGTATCATAAAATTGATACACTTAAAAAAATATATTTGGGTGTTATTTTTCAAAGTAATTGGAAGAAAAAATCAAAATATATTTTTTGGTAATAACGGTGTAATACCAATTCAATTTTGAAATGCGCTAAATAGATTTAAAATATTTTTATGTTTTACAATCTTGAAATTTCAAGCATAGCATAGCTATGGTTCAAATTTAAAGTGCAGTAAAACCGTGAAAAGATAAATAATTTATAGCGTATTTTGATGTTTAGTTGGTATAATACTCCTAATTTAGGGTTTATTAAAAAAAGAATCTAATTTTTTATATACAAATTTTTTTTCTAAAGAACTAGAAAATAAGTTTTTAGCATTTGTTGAGTGCGTATTATAAAATTCTTCATCTTCTAATAAATGTGTTATGTTTTCTGCAAATTTAACATTATCATTCGTTACTAGACATCCATTGTTTATTTTACATAACAATCCATCTACACCTCTTTCGTTACAAACTACTGGTATTCCATAAGACAACGATTCTACCACTTTAATTTTTAAACCTGTTCCACTTAACATTGGACAAATGGTTATTTTGCTTTCTTCATAAAGTGTGTCTAAGTTTTCAATATATGCAATTTTCTGTACATTTTTATATTCTGAAATTACTGTACAAACACGTCCTACTACTGTAATATTAATATTTTTTGATAGTAATGGATATACTTTTTCAAAAAACCATATTGCAGATTTTCTATTATGTGGATTATTACTTGCCACATATAGAACATCAATTTTTGCATTTGCTTTTTTTAGATTGCTTTTATTCTCCATTCCATGTGCTATTATTGTAATGTCTTTTTGTGGTAGAAACTGACTAAAAATAAAGCTCTCTTCCGAAGAAATCGACCAAATACTATCAAATTTATTTAACATTTTCATTTCTGTCTCAAAAGCCTCTCCTAATTTGAATCCTTTAAAATCTATAAATTGAGCTGTTAAAAAATCGTGTGTATCGACAATTGTTTTTGCTTTTCCTATAATTTCTTTATTTGCAATAAATGGAGCAAACAGAACATACGAAACGATAATATAATCGTAACTATTATTCTTTAAAACCGATTCGAAATCTTCTTTTTGTCCTACTCCAATTCGCTTTTTAAAATATCTATTTGCTTTTATTCTATTTGGTATGGAATGTTTAATGAGATATTTAATCCCTTTTCTTTTATATTTTCGTATTAAATATCCTTTGTTTACTAAGCCTTCTTTTTCTATTTCTCGTAAATGGCTTTCTGTAAAATCTCCTGTTTCTTCTCCTACAAAATCAACTGTAAAATTTCTATCTTTAAAATATAAAAGAAGTGCATTTGCTCTTGCATTATTTCCTTGATTAATCAGTAAGGGATTTTCTGGATAAAAATATAGTATTTTAGTCATTGCTATTAAACGTTTTTTTTCTCACAATACATTTTAGTGAATTAATTTTGCCAAAGATAGATTTATCTCTGTTTTTTTTTAGAGTTTCGATTTTTTGTTATTTATCCTTCTATTTTTTTAATGTAAACTTTGGCATATATTTTTCATGAAATCTCCATGCTTGATGTACTGCTAAGGTTTTCGCACAAAGCATAACTTCTGATGAAAACAACATTGCATCATTCCAATTTGGCAATAGTGCTTTTTTATCTTTAAACAGATGGTATGAAAAAAAAACATCTTCGTTTTGATAATCTCGCATTTGTACTTTTTCTACGCCTTTATATTTCTGTATGGTTTCAATCATTTTTGAAACATTTCGCAATGAAAATCCGCCATTTCCTCCCATTCTATTGTAGGTTTTAAAGTCTTTAAACCACCATTCCCATGGAGCTCCTATGTAATCGTATTTTAAAAATTTTTCGATTCCAGACCGCAACATTATGGTATCTGTCTGAAATATTAATACTCTTTCGTGCTCCATAAGTTTCGTCCAAAAATTAACATCTAATAAAACCTTATTATAATCTTGATTTGTTTGTATATCGTGCTCTAAATTATGTAAAACTACATTTTCTGCTTGTTTCCCTAAAATTTTTTGAATATACGTTTTATTTTTTTCCGAATGGTAAATGTGTAATTTCCAATTGGGAACATAATAAATAATATTTTTAATGACAAATTCTAATCTTTCATCGCATCTATTTTCTACAATTACTAATCCATTTACAGATTTATTTGGTAGTTCTATCTTTTCAAAATTAGCTTTAAAAATTTCATTCCATTTTTCCTCTATTGTTGGAAAGTTTTCATTTGAAGAAAATGAATTCACTTTAAATCTAGTGCAAATTGGTTTCTTTTCTCTATGTATTTTTTTAGAGAAGACTCCTGCTAATTTATATTTACACCTTTTGCTACACCAATTCTCTTTTTTAATTTTATACATCTTCTACACAATTATTATTTTATCTGTTTGGTTATAATTGTCTTAAAAGCCGTCTCAAATTTTTCTAATATTCCGCTCCATTGGTAATATTTATTTACATACGCTTTTCCATTTTCTGCCATTTGCTTTCTTTCGTTTTTACTTAAACTATTAAGATCGTCCATTATGTTTCTAAATTCATTATAATTAAAGTACGATTTTCCTGCTTTACTTTGTTTTATATGCTCATTTAAGACTTTGCAATTGGCATTTGCTATTACTGGTATACCTTGCTTCATTGCCTCTAAGGTTACCATAGATAAACTTTCATGTAACGATGGTATTACTAATGCTTTTGCTGTATTTAACCAATTGTATTTTTCTTCTTCCGAAATAAATCCTGTAAAAATAACGTGTTCGTTTCCTTTAAGTTTCGAAATATTACTGCCTACTAATACCAATTTCATTTTTGTTGTTAATTTCTTATTGTATTTGGTAAACCAGTCTATTAATTCGTCTGCATTTTTTGCTTTATCAATTCTACCGATATAAATAATATATTCGTAAGGTACTGAAAGAGTTTTTTTCTGTACTTCAAAATTATCAATTCCTACACCTGCTATTTCATTTTTAATTTTTTTTGAATTTGGATAAGTACTTTCTACCAACATTTTTTCACTTGTGCTATTGTACATTATAAATCTTGAGTTCTCAAAAAGGGTATTGTAGCCTTTTATATAAAATGCTTCTTCATCGTGTGCTGTTGGTATTAAAAGGCTTTTTTCTGCTACCAATGGCAAACCTACATTTGTTGGATAATATAAATATGTAAAAAACAGAAATATATCGTATTTATCTTTATTCTTTTTTATATATTCTATTAAGGAACTACAGTATGGTCCTTGATATTTTAGCCATTTTTTAAAATCTTCGGCTGTAGTTTTAAACATTCCTTTTGAGTCTAATGTTTCATATAGTCCTATTTTTTTTACTATTTTTTGAAATTTTGTTTTTTTTAAAACTCGCCTTCTTACTTTACGAAATTTAGCGTGTTTTTTTAATTCTGATTTAAAACGCAATACTTCTATTCCATCAATAGTTTCTTTATCTTTTTCTATTTCATTTTTCCAATGGTCACAGTTTATCGCTTTTGTTGTTAAAACTGTAATCGTATGTTTTTTGGATAGTTTATTAGCTAATAGTCGAGCGTGTAATTCTGCTCCTCCATTGATATTTTCTCCATATCGTTGTACTACAATACTAATATTCATTTTCTTTTTTTATTTTTTATTTACTCTCTTTTATTCTTTCGACTACAAATGGTGCTGCTGTTAATATGTTAATTGCTTCTGGAATTTTATCGTACAATAATTGTAGTACTCTATGCGAAGTAAACAAATATTTTTTTTGTTTTTCAATTTCCCATATTTGTAATTCTTGCTTGTTTAAAAAAGAACCTTCTTTAAATGTTCCTTTACTATACGTTTCTTCGATTGTTAATGATAAACAAAATGCATTCATATCTAAACTTTTATTTGATATATTTTCTAGTATAGTATGCGTTAGGATATTTTCATCTTTTGCAAAAATATTATGTAAGGGTCCTACATCTATTTTTTTTAATCTTTTTGGGTGAACTTTTGGTAATTTTTTATCTATTAAATACGCAATGGTATCCATATTAATACTTCTATCTGCTGCGATTTTAAGTGTTTCGTATATTTTTGTTTTGTAATCTAAAATATCTTTTCCTTCATAGTCAAAATATAAAAAACATATAAACGGCCGATTATAGGTAATATCGTAAAAACTCCAACTTACTAAAAATTGAGCGTTATGTTCTTTTGTTTGGATTATTTTTCCTTGTATAAATCGTTTAAAGATAAAGCGTTTATCTATTGTTGTGTAATAAATTATCGACGCTGCTTGATGTAACTTTACTTTACTTACTGGTTCTTTATCTTTAAATAAAGTTTCTAAGATTTCTTTTTTTAATTCTGCTACTTTTGGTAGTTTTTGTAAATATTCATTTTTTAAAGACAAATCATTTACCAAATAACGAAATTCCATATAATTTGGAAATCCTGATTCGGTAAGATCTATTTTCATTTTATCTTCTTCATTAAATAAATACTTTACACGTAATGCTTCTATGGAATAGATTAATAGTTCGGTATATTGTCTAAAAAATACAGTTTCTTGTTCATTACAAATTTCATTTTTTATGATACTCTTTATTAACTGATTAAATGAGTGATCTACAATTTTAAAATAAAATGCATACTGTTCTTTGGAATCTAAAATGGCACTATCTAGTGGTGTTACAATATAATTTTCTAAACTCATTTTACTTTTATTTATTCAAACTGCATTTGATTCTCTTTTTTTTTCTTCTTCTTTTTCTTTCCAAAAATGCCGTTTATTGCGTCATTAATTCCTCCATTAAGAATATCTTTAACTGGATTTTTGGTTGAATCTTTAGATACTGGTAATATGGAGTCTATTCCATTGTTTGAAAGAATGTCTCCTATGGCGTCTGTTACTTTACCTGTTACTTGATTTTGTAATTCTTGTTTTTGGTATTTAACTACTTTTATTGCCAATTTATTGATTGCTTGTTTAAAATTAACTTGTACTTGTGGTTTTAAAATTGTTCCATTAATACTGGTCGACAAAGGTATTTTTATCGTGTCTTTATTGTTATTTGTTAATTTTGACAACAAGTTAACTGCTTCGGTTCCTAAATATTTTGCTGGTACATCCATCGTTAAATTATACTTTAGGCTTTTATCGAATCCATGTGATCCTGAAATGCGCAATACCATATCTTTATATTTTAAATCGAATGGTTTTACTACGACATTTCCGTTTTTAAATGTTATTGCTGTTTTTAATTTACTCAAATTTACATCTTTTAAATCTATAAATTTTAAACTGGAAGTCAATTCATTGAGTAAAGGCAACGACGTATTGTTTAAATTATTTACTAATAATTGTGCAATTGCATCTCCTGATACGGAAGCTATATTTGGCGAAAAATCATTATTTAAGTTTCCTTTTATATTAAAACTTGTATTGTATTTTCCTTTTAATGTCTTTGCTATTGGTACTAATTTTTGAAATGTCTCTAATGTTTGAAACGAATTTGCAATATCAAATTCTTCTACTTTTAGGTTCAAATCAAAATGCGATGGTGTGTTTTTTGTATCTATATTTCCGTTAAATGCTATTTTTCCTCCTAACATCTTTGCTTTTGTATTTGTTAAGATTGCCTTTTGGTCTTTTAGTTTCATTGTTCCACTAACATTTTCTAAAACTAAATTATCATAAATTACTTTTTTTGCTGTCATCTGAGAAACTACATCTAAAAATTTTGGGATTTTTAGTGCTTCAATTTCTTGTGTTTTTTTAGTTTTACTTGGTGTCGTTTTGTTTTCATCTACTAAAAAATCACTAACGATAAAATTATTTGATGTTACTTTAAAATTTCCTTTCAGATTTTTATCATCAAATAGAAAAGCGTACATATTATCAATTTCTCCTGTTGCTTTTAGATCACTTTTTCCTGTTTTTGCATCAAAATCTGTTAGTAATATATTTCGTTCATTAAATTTTATACTTGCATTTTTTATATAAATGGGATTTGCTACATCTTTACCATTGTATGAAAATTGTTCTAGACTAGCAGTTCCATTTGCTTTAATTTCTTCAAACTTATTTTTTTCTATTGCTTGTTTATTTGTACGCGTTGCAAAATCTGCTTTTAAAATTCCTGTTAATTTTTTATCTAATTTTATCGGATAGGCTTGTGTTAAATTCTCTAAATTTAGTGTTCCTTTAAAAACAGCATCTATTGTTGGGTTATTTACTAGATTCGTAATTTTTCCTTTTGTTTCAAAGGTATCTTTATCGATTGTAAACTTTAATTTTTTTACATCTAAAAATACATTGTTTTTTTCTGTTGTGTTTACTATTGCTCCATCAAAACTTATATTTTTTACTACTTTTGGTAAATCTGGATATTTAAAAGATGCATTATCTGTTTTAATGTGTATGTTGTATTTTGGAAATGCTGTTGCTGAATTAAATCCGTTCACTTCTCCTCTTACATCTGCAATCCCACTTGCAGTTACTCCGTTAAAACTACTCGAATAAGCACTTGGCACTAAAGACAATACGCTCTTAAAATTTGCCTTTGGCGAATGGAATGTTATATCGTATTCTTGATTGGTATCATTTATATCTATAAATCCATCAAATACTAAGTTTAAATCGTTTAGTTTTATTTTATTGTCTTTTAGTGTAAATTTAAGTTCGTTAAAGTCTATTCCTAAAACCGCATCTAGATCTATTTTTGTTTTATTCAAATAAGCAACCTTTCCTGCTTTTACCGTAAATTCTTTTGCTGTTGTTTTTGTTTTTAAATCCATTTTGGAAGCAGAAAAGTCTCCGCTTCCTTTATGGTTCACATTTTTCAAATCAATTAAAATTTCACTTTGTTTATTATTGTATGTAATATCCGAATTTATCAATTCGTATTCATTAATATTAAACTTAAAATTATTATTTTTTGATTCGTTTTCTAATTTATTTTTTGATGTATTTATTGTATGAATGTCGTAGTTTGATAACCCATTTTTATCTACCCATAAATTTAATTTAGCACGATCAATTTGGATGTCTTTTATTGTTATTTTTTCATTGCTTTTTTTAAATAATTCTTCTATATTCATTGCTAAATACACCTTTTTGGCATAAAACATGGTGTCGTTTTTTAAAGGTTCTTTATTAACAATGCGCAAATCACTTATGGTGATGTTTGCATGTGGGAATCGCTTAAACAAACTTAAATCTACATCGTTATAAGCAATTACAACGTTCAAATTTTTATTATAATTTGCTACAAAATCTTTTATTAATCTTTCTTTATAGAAAAAAACAAGAGTTACAATTACTCCTATTAAAAGAATCACTACCCAAAATATTCTTTTTATTATTTTCATTATTCTTTTTCACTTATATATGATACTATATTACTATGACTTCAAAAATACTACCAAAAAATGATTTCTTTGTAAATTTTAGTTAATTTTTATATAAAATTCATTTACACAAAAATTATTATACTTTTTAAGTATATTTGCAATTCAATTTTCAAAAAAGAAAGCCTTGACAAATTCAAAATATTACAAATTAATAGATAAAATTAAAGCCGAGATTGCTAAAAACGGTATTTCACAAAACATTGTTTCCGATTTAAAAGATCTTAGAGTTATGGTCGTTGCTGAAAACCAACCTCTTTTAGCCAAAGCTATTCGTTTAACTTTTCAACACATTGAATCCAATGAAACCTTTAATATTGCTATTCCTGATGACGAACCTATCGAAGGTTTTGAAGATGTAGAAAAACTAGAAACCGAAATAAATCCTGTCGAAAGTTTAGATTATTTATTATCGAACATGTCTGATATTTCTAACAAAATGAATGTTATTGATATTAGAGCTTTTGTAACTGTTCTAAAGGAATTAGCTGGCGAAAATTATTAATTTTTCAACTTTTCGATTAGTTCTTTTGCCTCTATATATTTAAAGTTCTCTTTTTGACGTCTAAAATTACCATTCATTACTTTTATTGGCATCCAATCTGATAAAGATAAATAATAAAATAGTAAATGCCCAAAGTGAAGAACCTCCATAACTAAAAAAAGGCAACGGTATACCAATTGTTGGTACAATACCAATTACCATTCCTATATTTATGGTAAAATGAATAAAAAATATCGACGCAATACTATAGCCATAGATCCTACTAAATTTTGATTTCTGAGTTTCTGCTATTTGTATTATTCGAAGTATAAATACCATAAATAGAACTATTACAATGGTACTTCCTAAAAATCCCCACTCTTCTCCAACCGTACTAAAAATAAAATCGGTATGTTGTTCTGGTACAAAATCGCCTTTTGTTTGCGTTCCTTCTAAATAGCCTTTCCCTAAAAACCCACCAGAACCAATCGCAATTTCAGATTGTTTTATATTATACCCTTTCCCTTTAGTATCTTTAACAATATTTAATGCTAAATTTATTCTGTCTACATGACGTTGCGGTAAGAAATTATTATAAATATAAGATGTCGCAACTATAAAAATAAAAAAACTCAAATAAAATGCAATGTAATAGATCCAGTATTTTCTAAAAAAATATTTTTTATAATTATAGGTATATACCAGAAACGAAATAAAAATTAGAAGTGTTACTATTTCCATAATAATATATCCATATTTAATAGTAAAAATAGATGAAATTAATAATACCATTGCTAAAATTATATAATATCTAGGCAAACCTTCTCGGTAAAAAACAAAGAAAAAAGTTAAATAAACTAAGGCAGAACCTGGATCTGGCTGTAATATTATTAATACGGAAGGAATTAATAATATTAAAAATGCCTTTAACTGGTTTTTAATTATCTGTAAATCAAATTGTTTTTCTCCAATTAATTTAGCAATACCTAAAGAGACGGCAATTTTAGCAAATTCGGTAGGTTGCAAACTAAAATTACCAAAACCATACCAAGATGTCGCTCCATTAATTTTTTTACCAAATACAAATAAACCTAGCAGTGATAACATGGATATTAGATAAAATATTCCTGAAAATTGTTTGTAAAATTCGGTATCAACAAAAAGAATAACTACGATTAGAATAAAACTAAAACCAATCCAAAGTAGTTGTCTTCCATATTTTGTTGAGAAATCAAAAATTTCAAAATGAATGTCTGTTTTTGATGCAGAATAGATGTTAATCCAGCCAATAAAAACTAAAATTAGATAAAGAAAAACCAATTTCCAATCTATGCCAATAATATTACTGTTTGATTTTCTCAATGGTATCTCTAAGTATTAATATTTTTCTATATTCTTTTTGTAATAATGTATCGCTACGCATTCTTTTTTCGAGATACGGTTTTTTTGTTTTTCCAAAAAGGTATTTTTCTATCATTAAAGAAGTAATTGGTGCGGCATATTGTGATCCATAACCACCATTTTCTATAAAAACGGCTAGAGCTATTTTCGGATTATCTTTTGGTGCAAAAGCAATAAAAATAGAATGATCTGCTAATGCTATTTTTTGCCCATTTCTTCTAATATAATTTTGAACTGTTCCAGTTTTTCCACATATTTTTAAACCTTTTACTTTAGATGCTTTTCCTGTTCCTCTTTCAAAAACCTGATACATACCTTCGATAACTGGTTCAAAATATGGCGCATCTATGGTGGTTAATTTACGAAGAGTAAATTTACTATCTAATATTTTTCCTTTTATTTTTTTCACAATATGTGGCGTATAATAATAACCTCTATTTGCTAGTGCTGCAGTCATATTTGCAAGTTGTATAGGAGTGGTCTCTACCTGCCCTTGACCAATCGCATTAGATATTGTGCTTACCGCTCTCCATTTAAATGGATAAAATCGATTGTAATAATCTCCATCTGGAATAAATCCTTTATCTCCAACAGGTAAATCTACGCCTAAATAATTTCCTAAACCAAAACTCTTTACGTGCATACTCCAATTATCAATTCCTTTTTCTGGTGTATCTTGTTTTTCAATAATTCTTCTATAAGTATTTGAAAAATAAGCATTACACGATTTAAAAATTGCTCTATTAAAATTCACTTTTCCATGCGTCCCACAATGACATTTCATAAATGCATGTGTACGCTTACCATATCGATATCCACCAGAACAAACAAAACTTGTATTGGTTGTAATAACTTCTTCTTGTAAAGCTATTAACGCATTTACAATTTTAAATGGAGATCCTGGTGCGTATCGTGCCTTTAAACCGCGATCAAACATGGGTTTATTAATACTATCGTTAATAAATAATGTCGAATATTTAGAACGTCTTCTTCCTACCATTAAATTTGGATCGTAACTTGGTGCTGTTACTAACGCTAAAATTTCTCCCGTTGAAGGCTCTATTGCTACAATAGCTCCTCGCTTATTCTTCATCAATTTTTCTCCGTATTCTTGCAATTTTATATCTAAAGTAAGTGTCAAATCTTTTCCAACAACTGGTAAAGTATCTAAAGTTCCATTTTTATAAGATCCTATAATTTTATTAAATTTATCTTTTTGAAATCGCTTTACTCCTTTTACACCTCTTAAATCTTTTTCATATTGCTTTTCAACACCACTAAAACCAATTAACTCTCCTTGTTGGTAATACTTATCTTTTTTTAACAGACTATTATTTACTTCACTAATATATCCTAAAACATTCGCAGCAGATTTTATTGGATAATTTCTAATAGAACGTTTCTGTATATAAAACCCATTAAATTTATACATTTTTTCTTGGAGGTATGCATAATCATCTTTTGCTAATTGTTTTAAAAATACAGATGCTAATCTTGGTGAATATCGTTTTGCTCGATTGTACTTTTTAATAAAATCCGATTTAGATATTTTTAATAAATTACAAAATTGCATGGTATCTAAAGGTTTTACTTCTCTTGGAATAATCATGACATCATACGATACTTGGTTTGCTACTAGTAAAACTCCTTTTCGATCATAAATAAAACCTCTTTCTGGGAATGTGAATTTTTTCTTGATTGCAATTTCATCTGCCTCTTTTTTATATTTGTCTGAAATTATTTGTAAATAAAAAAGTCTAGAAATAAATACTATTCCTGTTAATACAGTAAAAAAAATTAATAAAAAACCTCTTGATTTCATTTGTTCTATTTATTCTTAACAAATAATGCGATACTAAATCCGATTAACAAAGTGGTTAATAAACTTGTTAAAAATGAGGATAGTGCAATTTGAGTTACTCCTTGTAATTTATAATACTCTAATGTAAAAACGATAATATGGTGTATTATTGTTAATGAAAAAATATAAACTAAAATTTGAAGGAAATTTAATTTCTTAATATCAAAAAGTAAATAATCAAATTCTGTTTTATTTTGTATGATATGTAATATTGGCAATCGCAAATAGGCTATTAATAGAGTTGCTGCAGCATTACTACCTCCAGAATTGGAAAAAAAATCAATGCTTAACCCTAAAAGGAAACTAATAATTAGTAATAGTCCTTTTTCTTTATTTATTGGATATAAAAAAATAAACAGTATATACACCAAAGGATTTATATAGCCCAAAAAGTAAACGTTATTTAAAATTAATACCTGTATTAGTATCAAAAAAACAAATAGAATACTATATTTAAAAATGGAATTATTCATTATTATTCTCTAACGCTCTTATTTCTTGCTTATCTAAATTTATAATTACATTTACGTGACCTATTGCACTCATGTCATTAAATAAATACACATTTATTATTTTGTATTTATTATCTTCAATCTCAAACTTATTAATCGTACCTATTAAAATTCCCTCAGGAAAGATTGTAGATTTTCCTCCTGTAATTATTGTATCTCCTAATTTTATATTTGCCTGTCTTGGCAAGTCTTCAAATTGCAATGTATTATAGTCTTTTCCATCCCAAGTTATAGTTCCAAAATGAGTATTATTTATCAGACGAGCATTGATTCTCGAATTTTCATTTAATACAGACATCACTCGTGTATATTTTGAAGAAACATTTGTAGTTACTCCAACGATACCTCTACTAGTAATTACGCCTAATTCTTCTTGTATACTGTCATTTCTACCTCTATCTAAAGTTAAAAAATTATTACTTTTTGTGTAATCGTTTCTAGATACTTTTGCCGAAATAAAGGTGTATTTTTGTTGATAAATTAAAGAATCTAATTTTGTAAATGGCTTAGATGACTCTTGATTGTTATTTTTTGCAATTATATTTTTTAGCCGCACATTTTCTTCTGCCAATTGCGCATTGTATTCTTTTAGATGAAAATAATTTCCTACGGAATTAAAATTGCTATAAATACTACCTGTAATTAAATTTGCAGAGTTAACAAACTTACTTTTATGATAAGAATGACTTTGTATTGTTAATGATATTGCAATAATTTCTAAAAATAAGAATAATAAAAAATACTTATTCTTGATTAAAAAAGAAATTATCTGTTGCATTCTCTTTGGATTGTTTTTTTAGAAATTAAAATGTTTTTTGATTTTCTAAATAATATTACTTCATTAATATTACTTTATATTTTTCAATATTTTTTAACGCAATACCTGTTCCTCTTACGACTGCTTTTAAAGGATCTTCAGCCAAATATACTGGCAAATCCGTTTTACGCGATAATCGTTTATCCAATCCTCTAAGCATAGAACCTCCTCCTGCAAGGTAGATTCCTGTATTGTAAATATCCGCAGATAATTCTGGTGGTGTTTCTGATAATGTTTCCATAACCGCATCTTCAATACGTAATATGGATTTATCTAATGCTTTTGCTATTTCTCTATATGAAATTTGTATCTGCTTAGGTTTTCCACTTAATAAATCTCTACCTTGTACCAGCATATCTTCTGGTGGAGATTCTAAATCTTCTGTTGCAGCTCCGACTTCTATTTTAATTTTTTCTGCAGTATGTTCTCCTACATATAAATTATGCTGTGTTCTTAGATAATAAGAAATATCGTTTGTAAATACATCTCCTGCTACCTTTACAGATTTATCACATACAATTCCTCCTAAAGCTATAACGGCAATTTCGGTTGTTCCTCCTCCAATATCAATAATCATATTCCCTTTTGGCTCCATAATATCAATTCCAATACCAATTGCAGCAGCCATTGGTTCATAAATTAGATAAATATCTGTACCTCGCATGTGTATTGCCGAATCTTTTACTGCTCTTTTTTCTACTTCGGTAATGCCTGAAGGTATACAAATTACCATTCGTAACGATGGCGAAAAATACCGTCTTTTAATCGTCGGAATTTGTTTAATAAACTCCTTTATCATTTGTTCAGAAGCTTCAAAATCTGCAATTACACCATCTTTAAGTGGTCTAATAATTTTTATATTACTATGTGTTTTCCCTTGCATTAACCTAGCTTCTTTACCAGTAGCCAGTAATTTTTTTGTATTTCTATTAATAGCAACTATTGAAGGACTATCAATTACCACTTTTCCACGATGTATTATTAAAGTGTTAGCTGTACCTAAATCGATCGCTATTTCTTCGGTCATGAAATCAAAAAATCCCATATATTATATTCTTTTTTATTGTTAGTTCCGATATTAACCGTAAAAGTACTAAATTTTAACCGATTAATTATAAATAATTCAATTTCAAATAAATAATTTTTTACATACTCCAAATTATATATTAAAACAAAATAAAATACATTATAAATTACTGTATTAAAGTGTTTTACACGAATTTTACACGTGTCACTTAATGCTTAAAATGACGTGTTTTGGTAAATACCATTGCCATATTATTTTGATCGCAATAATCAATAGATAATTGATCTTTTATAGAGCCTCCTGGCTGTATTACCGATTTAATTCCTTCATTGTTTGCTATTTCTACACAATCTGGAAAAGGAAAAAATGCATCACTTGCCATTACTGCTCCTTGCAAATCGAACTTAAAGTGTTTTGCTTTTGTAATGGCTTGGTTTAGTGCATCTACTCTAGATGTTTGCCCTGTCCCACTTGCACAAAGTTGCTTATTTTTAACTAAAACAATGGTATTCGACTTGGTATTTTTACATATTTTAGATGCAAATAACAAATCTTCGATCTCTGCATCCGAAGGTTTTTCTTTGGTTACTTGTTCTAATATTTCTTTGGTGTCGGTTTTATAATCTTTGTCTTGTACTAAGACTCCATTCAAGCAAGTTCTTACAATTGTTTTTGGTAATTTAATTTCTTTTTGAATCAAAATAATTCTATTCTTTTTACCTTTAAGTATTTCTAATGCTTCCTTTTCATAAAGTGGAGCTATGACTACTTCACAAAATAATTTATGTATTTCTTCTGCTGTTTTTACATCAATTTTAGTATTTGCAATTAAAATTCCTCCAAATGCAGAAATTGAATCTCCTGCTAATGCGTCCAAATATGCTTGATGTATGGTATCTCTCTGTGCTATTCCACATGCATTATTATGTTTTAAAATAGCGAATGTTGGTTTTTCTCCATCAAATTCTTGCATTAAATTCACTGCTGCATCTACATCTAATAAATTGTTATAGGACAATTCTTTTCCGTGTAATTTATCAAAAATAGCCTCAAAATCACCAAAATAAAACCCTTTTTGGTGTGGATTCTCTCCATAACGTAACACTTTTCCATTTGTTTCACTAATTTTTAAAACTGCCTCATCGTGATTCTTATTAAAATAATTAAATATCTGCGTGTCGTAATGTGAAGAAACATTAAATGTTTTTAAAGCAAATAATTTACGCTCTTCTAAAGTTGTTTCTCCATTATTCGCAGTAATTATTTCTATGAACTCTTTGTATTGCTGTATTGAAGAAATACAAACAACATCTTTATAATTTTTTGCTGCTGCTCTTATCAATGAGATTCCACCAATATCAATTTTTTCGATAATATCTTGTTCTGACGCACTACTTATTACGGTTTTTTCAAATGGATATAAATCAACGATTACCAAATCTATTTCTGGTATTTCAAATTCTTGTAGTTGTTTTTTATCTTGTTTATTATCTCGTCTACTGAGAATCCCTCCGAATACTTTTGGATGTAATGTTTTTACTCTTCCGCCAAGAATAGACGGATACGTTGTTAAATTTTCTACTGCTAGTACTGGAATATCTAATTCTTTAATAAATTTTTCTGTTCCTCCTGTGGAATAAATCACTACTTCTAACTCCTGCAATTTTTTAACAATTTTTTCCAATCCATCTTTGTGAAAAACGGATATTAAGGCTGTTTTTATTTTTTTAGTCGTATTCATTTGTTGCGTTGTGTTGGTTGCACAAATTTACAAAATGAACGGTTTTTTTATACGTACTTTGTTCGCTAATTTAAAACCTTATGAACAAGTTTTTAACGGTTCTACAAGTTTGTTATTTCATGTATTTAAAACATCTTTAATTTATTCAATCAATCTTTCTAAATAATGTTCGATAAAACCAAAGTCTGCTTTTAATTTATTAATTTTAGTATCAATTAAATTTTTATCGGTCTTTTTAACTGATTTTTTTCCTACCAACATCACGTTTTTTCGTGTATGCTCATTAGATACAAATTCAAATATTTTTGTTTGGTAATCTTGTTTTTCTAAAAGTAACGCTCTCATAGTATCGGTAAGCATCTCGTATTGTCGTTCTTTAAATATACCATATTTTAAAATCGGATTTTCTTGTTGTATTCCTTTTAATTGTTGTCTAATCTGTTTGTGGCAACATGGTGCAGTAACAATAATTTCTGCTTTAGATTGTATTCCTTTATAAATGGCATCGTCGGTAGCAGTATCACAAGCATGTAATGCAATTAAAATATCAATTCTTTTTTCGGTATAATCTTCAATACTTTTACATTCAAAATTTAATTTTTCAAACCCACATTTTTTTGCAATATCATTACAATAATCGACCAGTTTTTGACGTAATTCTATGCCTATAATCTCTACATCGAAACCTTTTTTGTTTTTCAAAAAGTCGTACAATGCAAAGGTTAAATATCCTTTACCAGAACCCATATCTACAATATGTACTGTTTTTGGCAAGTTTGAATTACTTACTAAATCATCAATAATCTCTAAGTATTTATTTATTTGTCGATACTTATCTGCCATTTTATGGATAATCTTTCCTTCTTTATCACTAACTCCTAAATACTTTAAATAATCGCTTGTCGTTACTTTTCTTTCTTTTGGCTGATTGTGAACTTCTGGCGGTTTATTTTTAAAACTTGCATGTTGCGTTTTAAAAGTTACCACCTTTTTTTTAGACACAAAGCATTGCAAATCTTCTTGCAAAGAAAAGAAAGTTGCAAATCGAAAAGCATTCATTAGTAATTCTTGGATAATATTTTTTGCTTCTTCAACAGCGTAATTTTTTACTTGATCGTTTGTTTTATTTCGATATGTAAAAGATAAGTATGGTTTCTCTTTAATTCGAATATATCGAATATACACATTTACCAATTCATTTCGCTTACTCAAAGGTTTACTTAAAGTTATTTTTACAAAATCATTTCTTTGTATACTACTATCTATTGCTTCAAATAAAGGTAAAAAATTGCTCATTGTATAAGTATCTAATAATCTTACGCAAAAATAGACTAATAAATACTCAAATATTTTATAATTTGGTATTTTTATGGATCAAGTACAAAACTTGTGGAGTTTTAAAAATAGTTTGATATTTGTTTCTTAAAAAAAGCAGATGTCAAGTATTGATTTATTACCAATTTTAGAATTACTTTTACCAGAAGTTTTA
>Ga0256840_1000083_pt1 | contig 79998 bp, 66 predicted proteins | sample 355202metaG_FD_185969 | JGI IMG/M metagenome (GOLD analysis project Ga0256840, IMG submission 185969) | Hydrothermal vent microbial communities from Mid Atlantic Ridge, Atlantic Ocean - 355-202 | ecosystem: Environmental > Aquatic > Marine > Hydrothermal vents | place: Atlantic Ocean: Mid... | reverse complement strand
GATGAAACTTTACCGCTGCAAGTACCCACACATATTACTTGATATTATTTTTTTAAAGAGCGCTTCGCTGAAACAATTTGTCTCAACAAAGAAGCGAGAATTATACAGACTCTCGGGGGACTGTCAAACTTTAATTTCTAGAAAAACGGCAAATCAATCTGCTGTTGTGCTTCAAGAAAAACGAGCATTCTACAGGCTATTTCCATACCGTCAACAGGAAGTTTTTCCCAATAAAGACAGCAAACCTCTAAACCGTTGTTACCTTTGCAAATTTTCTTTTTCCAACTTGAATAATATGTTCATTTCCTTGAGCAATCATCCTGTTTCTATCCTCTATTTTCTTGCTATCAATTTTCACTGCGCCTTGTTTTATCATTCTAAATGCTTCAGAAGTACTCACTGTTAAGCCTGCATCTTTCAAAACATTGGCAATTGCGAGACCTTCTGCACCCACGGTCAGCGTGATCTCAGCAATATCATCTGGAATTTGGCCTTTCTTAAACTGGTTAGCAAAGCCTTCACGCGCTTGTTGTCCCTCTTCTTTGCTATGGAATCTGGCCACAATCTCTTCTGCAAAGGTCTTTTTAATTTCAATTGGATTGGTTCCAGCTGCAACATCATCACGCCATTGTTGGATTGCATCTAAATCTCTAAAGCTCAGTAATTCGATATAACGCCACATTAGATCGTCAGAAATAGACATAAGCTTGCCGAAGATATCTTTCGGACTATCATTTATACCTATATAGTTACCTAATGATTTAGACATTTTCTGGACGCCGTCTAATCCTTCTAATATAGGCATGGTTAAAATTGATTGCTGCGCTTTGCCGTAGGCTTTTTGTAATTCACGCCCCATTAATAAGTTGAATTTCTGATCGGTACCGCCTAATTCAACATCAGCTTCTAATTCAACGGAATCGTAACCTTGTATTAAAGGATATAAAAACTCGTGGATTGCAATAGGTTGACCACCTTTATAGCGTTTATCAAAATCATCACGCTCTAACATTCTGGCCACAGTATGGTTTGATGCTAGACGAATCATATCCGCAGAAGACATTTTATCCATCCAGTGTGAATTGAAAACAACGGTAGTTTTTTCAGGATCTAAAATTTTAAACACTTGCTCTTGATACGATTTAGCATTTTCTTGTACTTGCTCGGGCGTTAGTGGCTTACGGGTTACATTTTTACCTGTCGGATCGCCGATCATGCCCGTAAAATCACCAATTAAAAATAGAATTTCATGGCCTAAGTCTTGAAATTGCTTAAGCTTATTCAATAATACGGTATGGCCTAAGTGGAGATCGGGAGCAGTAGGATCAAAACCGGCCTTAATTCGCAATGGACGACCTGTTTCAAGCTTTTCAATCAGCTCACTTTCAACCAGTATTTCTTCTGCACCACGTCGTATTATTGCTAGTGATTGTTGTACCGATTGCATTTTTTTCTCCAGATGAATTTTTAATTTGCGCGAATATTATCACAAAACAGGTCAACAAAGGCTTCCATTCTTATGAAAATACTGCGAAAATATGTCTTTTAGTGTTTTAATAGTTGAGTCTACACATGAAACGAAACAGACTGATACGCCCTTCTAATCAAACTAATATATTTTCTAACAAAGCTAAAAAGTTAGGTAAGGGTCGTAACCTGCTCGTATTATCTGTGCTCGCCATCGCTGGTGTTTCCATTACTTCAATGGTTCTAGCGACCAATAAACCTGTCGTAAATTCTACACAATCTCAACTTATTGATTTACCCGGCTTGGCAACTGAAAACCAGCTTATTTCAAGTCCTACTGTTCAATATAATACTACATCCACCATTTCTATTGCCAAACAAGATATTACCGCTGCAGGCTCTGTCCCTGCCGATCTTACAAATTTATCTGAATTCAGCATCAGCGAAATAGCAGATGATACCCCAATTGATGAAGAACAAATTGCTAATGCTGCACGTGAGGCTGAACTAGCTGTTTTAGAGCAGCAAGAGATTTTAGCGACTACTGATAATGCTGAAATGGAAACAGTCAGCACGGACAAAACAACCGTGGACTGGCAAGAAATCACTGTGAAGTCGGGTGATAATTTATCGCTTATATTCCCAAGAGTGGGCTTATCTGCACGTGATGTATATAACGTTGCACAATTAGGAAAAGAGGTTAAACCATTACTTAATCTTAAACCCGGTCAAATTTTACGTTTTTCAATCAAATCGGAAGAAGAAACAAAAACCTTAGACAAATTAGAGCTTGAACTATCAGCACTTCAAACCTTATCAGTGACTTCAAATGATGAAGGTTACCTAACCTCTATGGAAACACGTGTTGTAGATTCTCGCCAAACACAGGCATCTGGCCACATTGAAAATTCTCTCTTCGAAGCAGGAATTGAAGCCGGTCTATCAGATAAGATTATTATGGAACTGGCCTACATCTTTGGCTGGGATATTGATTTCGCTCTTGATTTGCGTAAAAACGATAGCTTTATGGTGATCTATTCTGAAGATTACCTAGAGGGTGAAAAAATTGCTGATGGCGATATTTTAGCAGCCGAATTTACTAACCGCGGCAAAACCTTTCGTGCTGTTCGTTACACAGATGAATCAGATGTAACACGTTACTACGCACCGAATGGCGATAGCATGCGCAAAACATTTAGCCGTAGTCCCGTTCATTTTTCACGAATCAGCTCCAAATTTAATCCTAATCGCAAACATCCTGTATTAAAAACAAGTCGGCCACATAAGGGTGTTGATTACGCTGCGGCACGAGGCACGCAAATTACCGCTACAGGTGATGGTAAAGTAAGCTTTGTGGGAACAAAGGGTGGTTACGGTCGCACTGTTGTATTGTCTCACGGAGGGAAATACACAACTCTCTATGCTCATATGTCTGGCTATAAGAAAGGTTTAAGAGCAGGAAAGCGTGTGCAACAAGGTGATGTAATTGGTTATGTAGGACAAAGCGGCTTAGCAACAGGCCCCCATTTACACTATGAATTCCGTATCAATGGCGTACACCGTAACCCACTCACTGTTGCATTACCTAAAGCGCAACCACTTGAGAAAAAGTACCTTGCCGATTTCAAGAAAAAATCTGAGTCTTTATTAGCCCAGCTTGATAGCATTAATGAAACCTCGTTGGCATTAAACAATAACTAACTGATCTGTTTGTGAATTATTATATTGGCGTAATGTCAGGCACTAGTCTAGATGGTGTGGACATTGCAATCACAACATTTGATTCTTCAGGCACTTTCCAGTTTATTTCAGCACAGACTTTCCCTTTTCCTGAGCCACTTCACCGCTCATTACAATCATTAATCACCGAGCCACAATGTCGCTTGCAAGAGTTAGGCGAGGTTGATATAGCTTTAGGGCAACTTATCGGAAAATCGATCAACCGACTACTCGCGTCACAACAGTTATCTAAAAATGACATTGTTGCGGTTGGCAGTCATGGTCAAACATTGTTTCACTCACCTAACGGAGATCGCCCTTTTAGCTTACAGATTGGTAATGCTAACGTTATTGCCGAAATTACGGGAATCACTACGGTAGCAGATTTCCGTCAGCGTGATATTGCTGCCGGTGGCCAAGGTGCACCACTTGTGCCAGCATTTCATCAGGCTCTGTTTGGTAATCTTAAGCAAGATAGTGTCATCGTCAATATCGGAGGAATAAGCAATATTACTCTACTTCCGGCTTCACCTTCTGAAGCGGTAACGGGATTTGATACTGGGCCCGGCAACGTCTTATTAGATTATTGGACGACACTACATCTTAATAAAGCCTACGATGAAAGCGGTCAATGGGCTCAATCTGGCCAATCTAATGAAAAATTGCTATCAATCTTTTTAAATGAACCATATTTCAAACAAGACATTCCCAAAAGCACAGGCCGCGAGCTATTCAATAAATCTTGGCTAAACAATAATCTTAGCAAATTTTCTCAAGAGCTAGCTCCTGCTGATGTGCAGGCAACATTAGTTGAATTAACAGCTCTAAGTATTGCTGAAGACATTGAAGCTTATAAGAAATCAGCCCGTAATGTATTTATATGTGGTGGTGGTGCGCATAATGACTATCTATTACACCGCTTACAATCATTACTTGATAATAAGAAAGTATCTACTACAGAGGATTTAGCTTTACACCCTGACTGGGTTGAAGCGTGTGCCTTTGCATGGTTAGCTTATAGAACGATGAACCAACAAGCTGGCAATTTAACGGCCGTAACCGGTGCTAAACATCCGGTTATTCTGGGAGCTGTTTACTCGTCAAATAGTGGATAACTATAGCGCCTCCCCAAACCTTAACTTCCCACCAAAACATGTCGCGAATAACGATATTATTTTATTCGTCGAGTGAATCTTCATACTGTTGTGCTGATAACAAACCATCAATGTCTGCACTATTATCTGCTTCAAGCTTAAACAACCAGCCTTCACCAAATGAATCTTCATTTATTAGCTCTGGTGAATCTTCTAGCTCAGTATTAACAGCTGAGATCACGCCATTTACTGGCATATAAATATCTGATGCGGCTTTTACTGATTCTAGCAGCATGACTTCTTCTTTAGCTGAAAAACGTTGTCCTACTTCAGGCAATTCAGCAAAGACTAAATCACCTAATAAATCTTGTGCGTAATCAGTGATGCCCACGGTTAATTCAGCAGAATCCTCAGATTTCACCCATTCATGTGTTTCTACATATTTTAGAGAAGCTGGATTATCGCTCATTGTTAAGATCGTCCATACAAAGTATTTAAATTTTTCAATCTTGGGGCAACGCTCTCATCAACCATATCCCAATCAAAACGCCAGCTCCAGTTTCCTTCAATTGTGCCGGGTACATTCATTCTGTGGCTAGAATCCAAGCCTAATAGATCTTGCATAGGTATGACTGCAAGTCTTGAAGCTGTTGCTAGCGAAGCACGAATAAGCAACCATGGCATTTCTTCCTGTGAATCACCTAAATATTGATAGACTCGGGCTTTGCCACCATCATCTAGATCATTAAACCAACCCATTGTGGTGTCATTATCATGTGTACCGGTGTATGAAACACTGTCAGGCGTATGCTGATGTGGCAGATAAGGATTGGTAGCATCATCACCAAAAGCAAACTGTAGAATTTTCATGCCCGGCATGGCATATTTTTCACGCAGAGCCGTGACTTCGTCAGTAATGATACCTAGATCTTCAGCCACTAGTGGTAACTCGCCAAAAACATCAACGAGCTTACTAAAAAGTGCATCACCGGGAGCTGCGACCCATTCTCCATCAATCGCTGTTTCACAACTCGCGGGGATTTCCCAGCAGGCTTCAAAACCACGAAAATGATCAATTCTAATTAAATCAAACTGATCTAACTGCGTTTGCATACGTTGTTGCCACCATAAAAAGCCGGTGGATTCGTGTTTTCCCCAACGATAAAGTGGATTACCCCAACGCTGACCTGTTTCTGAAAAATAATCGGGGGGCACACCGGCTACTATTTCTGGCTGCCCTTCTTTGTCTAATGTAAACAATTCGGGGTTAGCCCAAACGTCAGCACTATCATGCGCTACAAAAATGGGCATATCTCCAAATAACAGTACACCACGTTCATTGGCATAGTCTTTAAGTGCATGCCATTGTTCAAAAAATAAAAATTGGCTAAAACGACGTATATTTAATGATTCATCACGTTCTTTGCGTATTTTTTCTATTGCTTTTGGATCGCGATCACGTAATTCTTCAGGCCAATAAAACCACGCCGTCGTGTGTTGTAAATGGCGAATTTCACTGTAAAGGACATAATCTTCAAGCCAATAAGCATTCTTTTGACAAAAGTTATCGAAAGCAGATTTTTCGAATGATGTGGCATTAGCCATAAATTGACGGTAGGCGTGAACCAGCATAATTAAAAAGCGTTCGCCTTTTAATGTTTCACCATTTGCCCAAGACTGTTGCTGTACAGTATCCATACATATCAATGTGGCATTACCAGCATGAGCCGATAAACATTGATAAGGCGAGCCATCGCTATGCGTAGGGCCTAATGGCAACATTTGCCACACAGATACACTTGATTCTTGTAAAAAGTCTACAAATTTATAAGCATCTTCACCTAAGTTAGCTGAAGGTAAACTCGTGATATGTAACAGTACACCGGTGCGACGTTGTTGAAAAACTTGAGCTTGTTTCATTTAAAGAATCTCTTAGTATTACCCACCGCGTCGCATTGTGCCACCTTGCTCGCTGTCACCGCCACCTTGTGATACTACATCAGAAAGTTCTTGAGGAACTTCTTCACCTAGCATTTGATACAAGTTAGATAAATGCAAGCGGAATAATCGTTCAAAGTCACTCACACTATCGGCTGAATTGTAATCACCAAACCACCAGAACCAATCTGAGCCTTCGCAAATAGCGAGTTGTCGCAGTAATGCAAGTTCTGTTTCAGCGCCAAAATCACGCTTGCTCATTACTTCATCAAAGGTTTGTTTAGCTCGGCTTAATAAATCCCAACCTCGGTTTTTATCGGGATCACCGATCCATGTTGAAAATGAACCATAAACCCAACTACCTGCAACTAATTTCGGTAATATTGCTGGTGTCACATTGTCTTTTAAGGCATCAGAGAATGTCGTTAATTCTAATTCAGGATGCTCTGATAATCGTGTATAAAGTGCTTGAAGAAAGTAGTAACCATTATAAGAATAATATTCCCATGCATTTTCACCATCTAGGATTACTGAAACAACACTATCTTTATCATCTTCTGTGCCTGCCTTAATGGTGAGTAAATGGTTGATAAAATCATCTACTGCATCATCTGCGCCCCATTTAGTGTAAGTGAAACCAATTAAGTCTGACAAGCCATCATCACGGAAGAAACATGCAGGTGTTGCGCCCGGTAATTTATATGGTTTATAAATGCTGGCATCATTCATATCCGATGCATTAAAACTGTTGCGTAATACATTTTCACCGGTTGCAGTCCATGTGAAACCATGGCGAGCAATGACTTTCATTGTTTCTTCTGATACCGCACCTTCAGAAGGCCAACAACCTTTAGGGCGGAAACCGAAGTAAGATTCAAATACGCGTAAGCCTTCTTCCATATGCCAATGCGCTCGTTCTTCACCGCCGGGATAATCAGTGATTTCAGGCAAGGCAGAATCAGGCATTGCTTCATGTGTCGTATTTATATCTAATAATAAAGGTACGATAGGATGTGCATAAGGTGTAACGGATAATTCAACTCGGCCTGTTTCAGCTAAACGGCGGTATCGAGGAATAAGATCAGCTAATAACTCACCGATTACTGTCATCAATTGGCGACGGTCATGGAAGGTAAATAGTTTTGCTTTTTTCATTAAAGCTTGGATGCGTACATCGGTACGTCGTACTGACTCGCCCATCCATGCCAAGTGATACCACACTACGATATCAACCATAAATTGGTCGTTAATATAGTTCAGACCTTCAGGATTTTCTAATAAATCACGTGCCATTGACGCTAGTTTTGCAAAATGCGGGAACGGGGCAATAAGTTTTTCTTCATTAGCTCGCAAACAATCACTAATCAATTTACTACGTTCTTCTGCTTTTGCCGGTTGCATAGGTGAATCTAAAGCCATTAACAATGGATCTTTTAATCTGCCCGTGCCTTTAAAGCGTGAATTTACTTGCTCGTCATAATCGGCAATTTGTTCAATTAATGTCGGTGCGAAATTCACCACCGCTTTTGCACCGGGCACATTTTCTAAATGCCATGCCATATCAACATAATCTTTAATGGCATGTAAATAGGTCCATGGCAGTTGGTACATTCCACTCATGGGATCACTGTATTGCGGCTGGTGCATATGCCAGCATAAAACAACTTTTAACTTATTGGGCATGTTTTTAACGACTCTTAATTTAGATTTTTCTTTGGATTCTTCATTCACGATCTGTTTATCTGACATAACGATATTGTTGACCTAGCATTTCAGGTGTAACTAGCACAACACCTTCTGGAGAAATTTCATATTTTTCTGCGTCTGCAACTGGATCTTCTCCGATTATTGTACCTTCAGGCACATTACAACCTTTATCTAATACTACTTTTGTCAATCGACAGTTACGACCAATTATTACTTCTGGCAAGATCACGCAATCTTGAATAGTTGAATAACTATTTACTTTTACTTTAGAAAATAATACTGAATGTCGGACCGTTGAACCAGAAATAATACAACCACCTGAAACCATTGAATCAACTGCCATACCTCGACGTTCTTCATCATCAAATACAAATTTTGCTGGTGGTAATTGCGCTTGATAAGTCCAAATTGGCCAGCTGTCATCGTACAAGTTCAATTCTGGTGTTACACCAATTAATTCAAGATTAGCCGCCCAAAATGCATCAATCGTCCCCACATCGCGCCAGTAACCAGGATCATTACCTTGCACATCTTTGTATGGGTGAGCGATTACTTTATAATTTTTAATTAACGATGGAATAATGTCATGACCAAAATCATGTGTTGATCCCGGCGTATCCGCATCTTTAATCAACTGTTCGTATAAAAATGCTGCATTAAATACATAGATACCCATTGATGCTAACGCCATATCATCACTACCTGGCATTGGGTTAGGGTTGGCTGGTTTCTCGTTGAACTCTACAATGCGGTAATCATCATCCACTGACATTACACCAAATTCAGTTGCTTCTTTTAGTGAAACAGTCAAACAACCAATGGTCATATCGGCATCTTTAGCTACATGTTCCGCTATCATGGTGCCATAATCCATTTTATAGATATGGTCACCCGCCAAGATCACAATGTATTTTGCACCATGGTTTCGTAAAATATCAATATTTTGATAAACCGCATCCGCTGTGCCTGCATACCAACCTTGTTCAGTACGTTGTGAAGCCGGTAACAACTCAACAAACTCACCCATTTCACCACGCATATAACCCCAACCTTGTTGGATATGACGCATTAATGAATGCGCTTTATATTGGGTTAAAATGCCGATTCGTCGAATACCTGAGTTAACACAGTTTGATAAAGGGAAATCAATGATTCTAAACTTGCCACCAAAGGCTACAGCTGGCTTAGCACGCCAATCTGTTAGCTGCTTTAATCGTGAACCTCGCCCCCCTGCTAAAATCAGGGCTAATGAATCTTTAGTAAGACGACTAACGAAACGCGTGCTATCATTATCTGGCATTGAAACTTCTCCGACCGAGTTATTATGACTTAGAAACTTCGGTATATCATACCTTAAAACGCGGATATTTTCAGCTTAAACTTTTAGATTAGGAAGGTAAAATGAGCACTAAGCAACTGTTATCTGAAGACATTATAAAAATTATTGAAGCAAGGCACCATGACCCGTTCTCAATACTTGGTGCGCATCAAAATGGTGCGAAAACAACCGTTACTGTCTTTTTACCTGACACGCATAAAGCATGGTTAGATAATGATTTAATCTTAAAACGAATTGAAGGAACTGATGTTTTTCAATGGACTGGCGACACTAAAAAACTTAACCAGCCTTATGTGGTGCATCGCCTAGCCGGCAACGGCACCCCAGTTAGCCGCCACGACCCTTATTGCTTTTTACCACAGTTATCAGAATTTGATTTACATCTGTTTTCAGAAGGAAAGCATTGGCATGCTTATCGAATTTTAGGTGCACATGAACATATAGTCGACGGCGTTGAAGGTATATTATTTGCCACTTGGGCACCTAGTGCACAACGCGTTAGTGTTGTTGGTGACTTCAACCAATGGGATGGCCGTCAGCACCCTATGCGCGTACGTGGTAGCACGGGAGTATGGGAATTATTTATTCCTGGTTTGTCAGCCAATGAAATATATAAATATGAGATTAAAAATAATGATGGTTCATTACATTCAAAAATGGATCCTTATGGTCAACAAGCAGAACTACGTCCAGCCACCGGCTCAGTTGTAGCCGCCCAAAGCAAACATGACTGGCAAGATGAAGAATGGATGTCAAAACGTGCAAATGCAGAATGGCTACACACTCCCCATTCTGTTTATGAAGTCCATATGGGCTCATGGCGTCGTAATGCAAATGGAGACTTTTTAACTTATCGTGAAATGGCTGATCAAATGGTGCCATACGTTAAAGAATTAGGCTTTACCCATATCGAATTATTGCCTGTTACTGAGCATCCGCTTGATATTTCTTGGGGTTATCAAACAACAGGTTATTTTGCCCCTACTAGCCGTTTTGGTAGCCCTGATGATTTCCGTTATTTCGTCGATCAGTGTCATCAAAACGATATTGGTATTATCCTTGATTGGGTACCAGGACATTTTCCGAAAGACGCACATGGCTTAGCCCGCTTTGATGGTAGCGCCTTATATGAACATGCCGATCCACGCCAAGGTGAACACCAAGATTGGGGGACTTACATCTTCAACTATGGTCGAAGTGAAGTTACTAACTTCTTGTTATCCAGTGCTTTTTACTGGCTAGAAGAGTTCCATATTGACGGCTTGCGTGTTGATGCGGTGGCATCAATGCTCTATTTAGATTATTCACGTGAAGAAGGTCAGTGGGTTCCTAATCAACATGGTGGCCGTGAGAATTTAGAAGTGATTGAATTCTTAAAACACATGAATGTCGTATTACATCAAGAACATCCAGGTTGCATCATCGCTGCTGAAGAATCAACGTCATATCCAATGGTGTCTCGCCCTGCTTCTATGGGAGGTTTAGGTTTTTCAATGAAGTGGAATATGGGTTGGATGCACGATATTCTTGAATATATGCAGCAAGACAGCATTCATCGCCAATATCATCATGATTCACTGACATTTGGTTTGCTTTATGCTTTTACAGAAAATTTTGTATTGCCATTTTCACATGATGAAGTGGTGCATGGTAAAAAATCGATGGTGAACAAAATGCCAGGTGATGAATGGCAGCGTTTTGCAAACTTAAGATTGCTTTACACCATGATGTTTACTTACCCAGGTAAAAAACTATTATTTATGGGTTGTGAATTTGCTCAAGGCACTGAATGGGATTGTGAAAGTACCTTGGACTGGTACACGCTTGATTACCCGCTTCATAACGGTATGAAAACGCTAGTGAGTGATTTGAATAAACTTTATACCAATACACCCGCACTCTATCGTCATGAATTTGAGCCGCAAGGCTTTGAATGGTTAGATTGTAATGATCGCGAACAATCAATTTTAAGTTATATTCGCAGAGATGGTGCGGAGTACGTTATATCGATCTTTAACTTCACGCCAGTACCACGTGAAAGCTACCGTGTTGGTGTGCCTGAGTTAGGTAACTATAAAGTGTTATTGAACTCTGACTCTGAATTCTATGGCGGCACTAATATTGGTAACGAAGCTGAACTGACTGCCCAAGAAGTGCCTTGGTCAGATAAACCGTTTTCAATTGAAATTAACTTGCCACCACTAGCAGGTATTGTGCTTCAAAAAGTACTGTAATAAAAAAGGCGGATGAATTCTAACTTCATCCGCCTTTTTAATATTTACCTATTTACTATAGTCCTGCCTTAATACTCTTATCATTTTAATTAAATTAGTTGTAGAACGATCATGCATGCCGATTTCAGCATCATCTTCTAATAAATCAGGTAGTCCGGTAGGTCGGATAAGCGATAGCGCCATCCGACAATCCCGTAGACAAGGGAACAACTAGTTACATTATAATCATACCTTGGATGACGCTATCGCTTAGCCAAGCTACCAGCTTATCTAAGTCCTTAGTCGTGTCTTAGTTCTCTAATCATCTTAATCAAGTTAGTAGTAGAGCTATCGTGCACACCAATTTGTGCATCGTCTTCTAATAAGTCAGGCAAAATCACTTTAGCAAGCTGCTTGCCTAGTTCGACACCCCATTGATCGAATGAATTAATATTCCACACCACACCTTGCACAAACACTTTATGTTCATATAGCGCTACTAATTTACCTAACATTTCAGGCGTTAATTTAGGGAAGATTAAGGTATTACTGGGTCGATTACCAGGGAATACTTTATGCGGTAATAGTGCCTCTAAAGCTTCACCTTCAAAACCATCTTTAACTAGTTCTGCACGAACTTCTTCAGCATTTTTCCCCTTCATCAATGCTTCTGATTGTGCCAAGCCATTGGCTAACAAAATTGATTGATGGTCGCTTTCTGGGTAATGACTATTTACCGGTAATACAAAATCGACAGGAATTAACTGTGTGCCTTGATGTATTAATTGGAAATAAGCATGTTGGCCGTTGGTACCGGGGGTACCCCAAATAACCGGCCCCGTTTTGTAGCTAATGCGTTGCCCTTCACGATTAGTAACTTTACCGTTACTTTCCATATCTAACTGCTGCATATGATTAGGGAAACGCGCTAAAGAATGATCATAAGGCACAATGGCATGTGTTTGCGAACCAAAGAAATTGACATACCACACGCCTAACATACCCATAATTACCGGCATATTTTTTTCTAAAGGTTGATTACGGAAATGATTGTCCATTGCATGGCCACCATCTAGCAATCGTTCAAAGTTTTCCATACCTGTGTAAAGTGCTATTGGCAAACCAATCGCACTCCATAAAGAATAGCGGCCGCCAACCCAATCCCAAATTTCAAACATATTGTCAGTATCGATACCAAATTCTGCTACCGCTTTAGCATTAGTTGAAACAGCCACAAAATGTTTGGCAACATCTTGCTGTGAACCTGATTTTAGAAACCAAGATCGTGCTGATTCGGCATTGGTTAATGTTTCTTGTGTTGTAAATGTTTTCGATGCCACCACAAATAATGTAGTTTCTGGGTTTAGCTTTTCTAGTGTAGTACTTAAATCTGTACCATCAACATTTGATACAAAATGGACACTCATACCTTCGACTTCATATGGTTCTAATGCATCACATATCATTGCTGGACCGAGGTCTGATCCACCAATACCAATATTAACAATATCGGTCATTTTTTTGCCACTAAAACCCTGCCATTCGCCGCTATGAACTTGGTCACAAAATCGTTTCATTTGTGCTAAAACAGCATTTATTTCTGGCATTACATCTTCGCCATCGACCATGATTGGTGTATTACTACGATTTCTCAATGCAATGTGTAAAACAGCACGATCTTCCGTATGATTAATCGCTTCACCGCTATACATGCGTTCAATCCAATTAGGCATATCAACTGATTTAGCTAACTTTATTAATTTATCGATTGTCTCTTTAGTGATGCGATTTTTTGAATAATCTAGTAACAGTCCATCGCACTCGATTGTAAAACGCTTAAAACGTCCAGAATCTAAGGCAAATTCTTCACGCATTGAGGTATATTTTAGATCCGTATAGTGCCGGATCAACGATTGCCATTCTGGTATATTAATGGGTGTCATATAATTCTTCTTATTGTTTCAAATAATTAGCTAATGCATCCCAAGGAACAGTTTCTTGTTCTCCGGTTGCCATTGTTTTTACACCAACAACTTGTTGGTCTATTTCATCGTCACCTAGGATCAATGTCCAGCGTACACCACTGCGATCAGCACGCTTAAATTGATTCTTAAAACTACCACCACCGCAGTGTGTAATCAACTTCAAATTCGGAACTTCGTCACGTAGTTGCTCTGCCAACAATAATGATTGCTCTGCAGCGCGTTCGCCCACAGCAACTATATAGGCATCAGTACTTGCTATTTCAGGCAATGCATTCATTGTTTCAAGCAATAATATTAATCTCTCTAGCCCAATCGCAAAGCCAATCGCAGTAGCTGCTCGTCCACCTAATTGCGCAACCAAACCATCATATCGCCCACCAGCACAAACTGTGCCCTGTGAACCTAGTTGATCGGTCACCCATTCAAATACAGTTTTACTGTAGTAATCTAATCCCCTGACTAACCGTGGATTAACTTCATAGGCAATGCCCACGTTATCTAGTGTTTTGCATAGCGATTCAAAATCTTGTTTGGATTCCTCATCTAGATGGTCCAAAAGTTTAGGCGCGGCATCATTGAGTGCCTGCATTGCTGGATTTTTGCTATCTAATATACGTAGTGGATTACTGTGAAGCCGTCTTTGGCTGTCTTCATCTAACTCACTTTTATGTGATTCAAAATAACGTATTAATGTTTCACGGTACGCTAAACGCGCTTCTGCAGAGCCTAATGAATTAATTTGTAAGCTTAATCCTGTTAAACCCAGTTGTTTCCACAAGCGAGCGGTCATCATAATCATTTCAGCATCAATATCTGGCCCACTAAAGCCATAGGCTTCAACACCTAACTGATGAAACTGTCGATAGCGCCCTTTTTGTGGACGTTCATGTCGAAACATAGGCCCCATATACCACAAACGTTGCGTTTGATTAAGCATGCCATTTTGCATCGCTGCTCGCAAACAGCCAGCAGTGCCTTCAGGTCGTAAAGCTAAACTATCACCATTACGGTCATCAAAGGCATACATTTCTTTTTCGACAATATCGGTCACTTCACCAATTGAGCGGCAAAATAATTCTGTTTTCTCGACAATAGGAAAACGAATTTCTTGGTAGCCGTAGCCAGAAAGTACATCTTTTAATGTTTTTTCTACTTGCTGCCAATAGGGTGTTACATCTGGGAGAATGTCGTTCATTCCCCGAATAGATCGAATGATCTCTGCCACGATTAACTAATTTCCTTTATAGGTATTATTTTTTCTGGATGTTTTACTTGCTGCTGGCGCGCTATTCGACTGCGGATCTCACGTTCTAATTCATCAACCATAGATTCATTATCAACTTTATGGCTCGGCTTGCCGTCAACATACAGTAAGTTTGGTTCACCGCCGGTTAGACCGATGCCTGCTTCTTTTGCTTCACCCGGGCCATTTACAACACAACCTATTACGGCAACATCCATAGGTTCCAATATATCTTCGAGGCGCGATTCTAATTCGTTGACCGTTGAAATCACATCAAATTGTTGCCGTGAACATGAAGGGCAGGCAATTAAATTAATACCTTTATTACGAATTTTTAGGCTTTTTAATATATCAAAACCGACACGAATCTCTTCGACAGGATCAGCGGCTAGTGATACTCGAATTGTATCGCCAATACCTTCTGCCAATAACATGCCTAAACCAATGGCCGATTTTACTGACCCCGAGCGCAAACCACCAGCTTCTGTGATGCCTAGATGCAATGGTTGCTCTATTTGCGAAGCTAATTGGCGGTAAGCATGCACGGTCATAAAGACATCTGATGCTTTTAAACTCACTTTAAAATCAGGAAAATTCAAACGATCTAAGTGATCAATATTACGCATCGCTGACTCAACTAACGCTTCTGGTGTGGGTTCACCGTATTTCTTTTGTAGATCTTTTTCTAAGGATCCAGCATTAACGCCAATACGAATTGGTATACCGTGATCACGCGCACTTTCCACTACTGCTCGCACACGATCTTCACGGCCGATATTACCAGGATTAATACGAAGACAATCGACACCTAATTCAGCAACGCGCAAGGCAATTTTATAATCAAAATGAATATCGGCAACAAGCGGAATATTGACTTGTTGCTTGATCTTACCAAAGGCTTCTGCGGCATCCATACTTGGCACTGAAACACGTACAATGTCAGCACCAACATCTTGTAATGCTGTTATTTGAGCAACCGTTGCCTCAACATCACAGGTTTCAGTATTCGTCATACTTTGAACGGCAATCGGTGCATCACCACCTACTGCGACATTACCCACCATTATCTGGCGTGACTTTCTTCTAATTATTGAAGAGGTAGTCATTCCGTGGGTTCTCCTACTGAGAAGCGCGCTACATTTGAACGGATATGAGAGGCGATATCAAATTCAGCATTGTTATAACGCACGACCACCGCGGCAGCATTGCCAAGTAAGACCCGTAATGGCCAGTCCCCAGTTAATTCAACCGTTTCATCCGCTAATACTATTTTATGAAGCAATTTCTTATTATTTCGATCTGTTATCTCTACCCAACAGTCTTCGGAAAACTGCATAATGAGCATTTTAATTTCAGTTGCTATTTCTGGTTCACTAATATTGAATGCGCTGATTTGATTACTTTCTAATTGACTTTGCTTAATCGGCTGAACAAGTTTGAGCTCTTCAATAACTTCTTGCTCATCAGTATCTGCTAATTCATTAGGCACAGGTACTTCAAGCTCTGTTATTTGCTGCTCTATTACTGGTTCTTCAACGGCAGAAGTGGCTGATATTTCTTCTGCTTCAGCAAAGTTTAATGGCTCATTTTCTACAGTTGGAAGCCGTTCTACTATACTTGTACTAAAGCTATCATTAATGATTTTCTCGTTATCTGAGTCAGGTGAAATCGAGCCTATGGTAGCATCTGACGGCTGTGTTTTCTCCTGCATTTCTAGCCAATACTGATAAGCAAACCAAGCAGCGGCGAGCAGAATAATCAACAATAGCGATTTAAACCAAGCTGATCCGGCACCATTTTGATCGTTATTTCCAGAACGTTTAAAACCATCAATAGAGGGTTCTTTTGAGGTGTATTCCATATTAAACAGCGCTAACATTTCTGCATGTGGCAAGCCAAGAAAATTGACATAACTTGAGAAATAACCTCGGGCATAAGGTCTGCCGTGCAGTTTATCCCACTGATCAGATTCGAGATAAACAATATTTTCTTTCATCAGCCTTAACTGGGCGACCACTTCCGAAATAGTCACTTTTTTTGCTTCACGAGCAAGGCGTAGTCTTTCTCCTACTGTTGGAGAATAGCCACTATTTGGCTGGCTGCTATCATCAGAAATTTCTGTCATATCAATATTTCCCTTGTCTTACTTCTAGCGCTTCATTTGAATCTGGAAACTGTCCTTTTAATAACAGTGTATAACTTGCCACCTTATCTTGATTGCCTAACTTATGTTCTGTTTTAATGGCAATCAGCAATATTCTAGAAGTCCAACGAAAAACCTTACGATACCTTGCGATATAGTCTTGCGCAGCTAAATAATCAATATTTTGGTAGCTTAAATCAGCCATCTTAGACAATGATTTTCTTAAGTTTGGATTAAGTTGTAAAGCCGTACGAAAATATTTTTCAGCCAAGGTTGCATCTGGAATTTTATCAACACATAAGCCGGCATTTTCATAAGCATTTGCAGGGTTAGGATATAGCGGATCAGAAATTGCTTTTAGAAATTGCTGCTCTGATTCAGAATATCGCCCTTCTCCACACAGAAAAACACCGTAATTATTGTGCGCCTCGGAATAGTCAGGCGCCCGTGCTATTGCTTGTTTAAAATGATATTCAGCCTTTTTCATTTTAGCTAGTCGTTGATAAAGAACGGCTATTATATTGTGTGCTTCGACTAAATTAGGGTCTTGTTGTAATGCTTTTTGTAATTTTTCTAAAGCGAACTTATATTCACCTAAACGAATATATTCTGCGCCCGCCGCCGCATTTATCGCAGCTGCTTTTGAATTAGGGGCTGCATGTTGTGTTGGGCGTGTTGTTGTGCCTGTTGATTGGCATCCGGCAATCATCATCAATAATAAAATTATACCTAATCGCTTCATTGTGCTACCCGAGCCCCCGATTGCGCTTTCCTTTGTGTACGACGTGTACGATCTTGCACTTCACCTGCTAGTTGTCCGCAGGCTGCAACAATATCATCTCCACGGGTTTTACGCACGGTTGCAACTAAACCCGCATCCGATAATTGTTGTTGAAAACGGACAATTACATTTCTTGATGAACATTTATAATCTGTGCCGGGGAAAGGATTAAATGGAATTAAATTAATCTTTGTCGGTAATCCTTTCAAAATACGAATTAAATCTTTAGCATCCTGCGCCGAGTCATTAATGCCCTCTAGCATCACGTATTCAACCGTAATATGCCTGCGTTGCTGCACATCAACATAACGTTTACAGGCAGCTAATAGCTCTGCAATGGGATATTTATCATTTAATGGAATAATTTCGCTGCGCAACTTGTCATTGGCGGCATGCAATGAAATAGCTAAGCTGACATGACAATCTTCACGCAACTTATCAATCAATGGCACCATGCCTGATGTGCTCAGGGTTACGCGTCGCCATGAAATACCATAGGCTAAATCATCCCGCATCAGCTTCATTGCAGTGACGACATTATTATAATTAGCCAGTGGTTCACCCATGCCCATCATGACAACATTGGTCACAACTCGCTTACCTTTAGGATCTTTACCTAAATATTCGTTTGCTAACCACAATTGGCCAATGATTTCACTGGCATCTAGATTACGATTAAAACCTTGCTGCCCTGTTGAACAAAAGGTACATGCTAGAGTACAGCCCACTTGCGAAGAAACACATAAAGTGCCACGACCTTTTTCGGGAATATACACCGTTTCAATAGAGTTACCGCAAGATAAGCGAATAATCCATTTGCGCGTGCCGTCTTTGGATATATGTTCTTCTAAAACTTCTGGCAGCGTTATTTCAGCTTTTTCTTCTAACTTTTGTCGCAAGACTTTGCTCAAATTGGTCATCTCAGCAAAATCCACCACACGATATTGATGGATCCATTGTGCTAGTTGGCGCGCCCGGAAACTTTTCTCACCTATTTCAGCAAAAAAAGTTTCCAGACCATTAAGGTCTAACCCTGCAAGATTAGTGCGTGCCACTATAAATAACTCAGCTTTTCTTAACGAGTACGCGCACAAAGTTGATCTTCCGTGAAGAAGTATGCAATTTCACGTGCCGCACTTTCAGTTGAATCTGAACCATGTGCAGCATTTTCATCAATACTTGCTGCAAAATCAGCACGAATAGTGCCTGCATCAGCATCGGCTGGGTTTGTTGCCCCCATCAAGTCGCGGTTAGTTAATACTGCATTTTCACCTTCTAAAACTTGCACCATTACTGGACCAGAAGTCATAAAGCTAACAAGTGCTCCAAAAAATGGACGTTCGCTATGCTCAGCATAAAAGCCTTCTGCTTGGCCTTGTGTTAAGTGAATCATGCGTGCAGCAACAATTTTTAAACCTGCTTTTTCAAAGCGTGAATAAATATCACCGATTACATTTTTTGCCACAGCATCTGGTTTAATAATAGAAATAGTACGTTCGATCGCCATTGTTCATCCTCAAGATTATAAAAAGTTAAATACAAAACACGGCATTTTATCATATATAACTGACATGTTAGAACTATTGAAATATTAGGGTCTGTTGATCTTTCAGAGGCGACTATGAAAGAGCAACAGACCCTAATGATTTCTTAATACTTTGCATAAATCAAAGCACCAGTTAGAATGCATGAAATGTTCCCAATATATCGGCAGGCTAATAGCAAAAATGAGTTCATCTTTTAAACGAATCGGTCTATTTATCCGTAAGGATGATCCTGTTATGGAAAATGCGGTTGTACGTGTGACCGATTTTTTACGCAGCCGTTCACTCAGCATTGTAATCAATGAACCGATGTCCTTTTTACCAGAATTAGATGTCGTTTCAATTAATGATTTTCCACAACACTGTGATCTCACCATTGCGATTGGTGGCGATGGCACATTGTTATCCGCATCACGCGCGTTATCTGGCTCAAACTTACCTTTAGTGGGAATTAATGTAGGTCGTCTTGGTTTTCTTGCCGATGTCACCTTATCTAAACTTGAACAGCAGCTGACTGCAATCCTTGATGGCGATTATCGTGAAGATACGCGTTTTTTAATGTATGCCACCATCAATAATTCTAAAGATCCTGTGGGAAAAGCAATGAATGATGTCGTTGTTCATGCCCATCAAAGCTTACATATGATCGAATTTGAAACCTATATCAATGGGCGTTTTCTGAACAGTCAGCGAGCTGATGGTCTAGTAATCGCTACGCCTACTGGCTCGACAGCGTATGCCATGTCAGCTGGCGGGCCTATTCTTGATGTCGATTTAGATGCGCTTGTTCTGGCTTCTGTATGCCCCCATTCACTCAGTAACCGCCCCCTGGTTATTGCTGCAAATAGCGTCATTGATATTATTCTCAGTGAAAATAATACCAATACAGCCATGGCGACCTGTGATGGACGACCGGGCCATATTATGCAGCCTGGTGATTCTATTCGTATTCAACGTCACACCAGCACCATTCAATTGCTACACCAAGAAAACCATGACCATTATTCCATTCTACGTGCAAAACTTGAATGGGGTAAAAAACTAACATGATCACCGCGCTCAGCATTCGTAATTTAGCTGTCGTTGAAGATATCGAAGTAAGCTTCGAAAAGGGTATGACCTCATTAACAGGTGAAACCGGCGCAGGAAAATCAATGTTAGTGGATGCACTTAGTTTAGTCTTAGGTGACCGCGCTGATTCAAAAATGGTAAGACAAGGTAGTGAGCGGGCGGAAATAGCAGCTAGTTTTGATATTAAAAAGAATTCCGCCTTGCAACAATGGTTGCTTGATGAAGAGCTAGATGACGATGGCCAATGTGAGTTACGCAGAACAATTAACAAAGAAGGTCGTTCACGCGCTTACATCAATGGTCGTGCCGTGCAACTAGCACAGCTGCGTGAAATTAGTATTCGCAGTATCGATATTCATGGCCAACATGCGCACCAATCACTTATCCGAAGTGAAACACAACGAGAGTTATTAGATACCGTTGCAGGCACACAATCTTTGCTCGATGAGCTCGCAACACACTATCAACAATTAAAAGCCACTGAAAAAGCATTAGATACGATCAAACAACAATCTCAAGATCAAACCGCTCGCCATGACTTATTAGACTATCAAGTCACTGAATTGCAAGCGCTGAATCTTAGTCAAGATTATGTGGAACAGCTTATTCAAGAACATCAACAACGCAATAATGCATCACAATTAATTGAAGCCGCCCAATCGGCACAACATCAGTTATTCGAGCAAGAACAAGGTGCGGCCTATTCGCTAATAAGCCAGTCCTTAACTGAGATTACGCTTCATCAAGATATTGAACCTCAATTCACAAATTTAATTGAAACCCTTAACTCAACCGTTATTCAACTTGACGAAGTATCAAATGAATTACGCCATTATTTAGATACTACCGATAACGACCCTCAACGTTTACAGCAAATCGAAGTAGAAGTAGCGACATTGCATGACCAGGCTCGTAAGCATCATATCGAAATTGAGCAATTACCAGCTCATTTTGAACAGCTTCAACAAGAGCTCACCTCATTAGCCAATATCGAAGTCCATACTGAAGAGTTGCAACAACAGCAAACCCAACAAATGTCGGCATGTCGAGATCTGTGCAATAAAATCACTAAAAAGCGACAACAAACAGCGGCCCCATTAGCTAAAAAAATTAGTCATTCTATTCAAGAGCTCGCAATGCCAAGCGGCCAAGTTGAATTTATCGTGTCGCCGATGGCAAATGACAACTTCAATGAAACAGGTGCAGATAACATTCAGTTACTTGTCACTGCTAACCCCGGTCAGCCGGCAGGCGAATTGGGCAAAGTAGCTTCAGGCGGAGAATTAGCTCGAATTAGTCTGGCAATCCAAGTTGTCACCGCTAGTAGCCGGAGTGTGCCTACATTGGTGTTTGATGAAGTGGATGTAGGTATTGGTGGGGGTATTGCTGAGATCGTCGGTAATCATCTGCGAAAACTTGCTGAAAACCGTCAAGTTATTTGCATCACTCATTTACCGCAAGTTGCTGCTCAAGCGCATCAGCAACTACAAGTGAGTAAAACTAACCTAAAAGATAGCACCCATATTGATATTACTGCTCTTGATAAAAAGCAGCGTATTGAAGAAATAGCACGAATGTTGGGTGGCGTAACGCTAACAGAAAAAACACGGCTCCATGCTGAGGAAATGTTAGATAAATCAGCTTGTTAATCACTCATGCATTTAACTTGACTATTGCCCACATAGGCTTTGCTCAATAGCGGTAATATTCTATCGATCGCTTTTAATAAATAGTGATTTTCATTGCTCTGATAAATTTGCTGCCTTAATTCGATTAACTCATGCACCAATTTATTAGCTATAGTGGGTGTGATTAATGGGCCATCATAAAAATTATCCCATAAGCAATTGAGTTGAGGATATTTCCCCTCATCATTGATGAGTTCAAAAAGTCCTTCTTCATGATGGTCTATGAAAGTATTTTCTTCACCTAAATAAAAATCAAATGCCATTTTATTTCTGACATTTTTTGCAAATGCCGTATATATATAAAGCATGGTCAGTCATTTCAAAGCCTTTTTTCTTAGCAATTTCTCGCTGACGCTGCTCAATCACTTCATCGACAAATTCTTCAATGCCATTACAACGCACGCATAATAGATGATCATGATGCGAGCCATCTTCTAACTCAAATACGGCATGGCCGCCATCGATACTGAGCCGTGAAACTAGGCCAGCCCCTTCAAATTGCGTTAAAACACGGTAAACCGTAGCAAGACCAATTTCTTCGCCCATTTCTAACATAGCTTTATAAACATCTTCAGCACTTAAGTGTCGCTGCTCTGCTGTTTCGAGGATCTCTAATACTTTTAATCTTGGCAAGGTAACTTTTAGGCCGGCTTTTCTTAAGTCTTGGCTTTCCATTATAAATACGCTCTCTCAAACTAAGGTTATACCTGTGGCCATTCAAGCTGCAGGTTCCCATTGCGTCGTCACTCCCACACATGCTTTAAAAGGAAGATGTCTTGTTTGTATTCAGATTCCTGCTAACGGAATGACGGGATGGTAAAACTTGCAAATGTAGGTTTCAAGTTATTTAGCTATAGCGTATCATTTCAGTTTGGAAATTAATATAGATATTGAATATAAATGAAAACTTTTCTCATTTGCATCCTTGCAAGCTTCACCGTATTTATTAGCGCGTGTAATAAAGACAAGATCCCCGGTGTTTATCGCATTGACATTCAACAAGGTAACGATGTTACCCAAGATATGATTAATCAGCTCAAACCTGATATGACTAAAAGCCAAGTGACCTACATTATGGGGACACCACTTCTAATTGATACTTTCCATCCAAATCGCTGGGATTATATCTATAGTTTCCATCCAGGAAATGACAGCCGTGAACAGCGCCGCATCACACTGTTTTTTGAGAATGACCTATTAGACTATGTTGAAGGTGATACCCGAACAGTAGCGCGTGAAGACTTACCGCAATCAAATAAAGAAAGTGAAAATGTCATTGTGCCTTTGACTGAGAAGAAAACAGGGTTCTTTCGAGGCTTATTGAATACAATCGGTTTGGGTGGCGATAGTGAGCCTGATATAATTAATGATAATACTTCTACTGAAGAAACGGGTGAAGATGTGGACAAAGCGGTAGAAGAAGAATCCTAATTTACGGGTTCAAACGCACCTGTTTGTGAATTAAAATAAAGTAGCTGACCTGTAGGGATATCAAAGTACCAACCATGTAAGCTAAGCGTACCCTGCTCTACTTTCTCGCGAATACAGTTAAATGTCATTAAGTTCGCTAATGACTCTAAAATTGCACGCTGTTCACATGCTTTGATTTTATCTTCCTGTGATGAACTTGATAACTTATTAATTACCCAGTCTTTTGATGGCTTAGCAATTGACATCCAATGATGTAAAAACTGAGATTGCATTTCATCCCCATCATCATGCCATAAAGCATTAATACCACCACAGTTTGCGTGGCCCATAATAATAATATTTTCTACTTCTAGGCTATTAGCCGCAAATTCTAAGGCGGCACTTGTACCATGGTGATGTCCATCATTTTCACAGGGTGGCACCAAATTTGCCACATTGCGCACAATAAACAAGTCACCAGGATCGCAATCGGTCACAATGGCAGGGTCAACACGTGAATCACAACACGCTATCATCATAGTCTTTGCTGGTTGCCCCGAAATCATACTGTCATAAAGGCGTCTATCATCTCCAAAATATTGTGCTTGAAAACGTTTGAACCCATCAATTAACTTTTGTGTTTTTGCCATTTTATCTCAAGAATTGTAAAAAAGGATTACTGGTCAGTTCTTGCGCCAGCGTAGTAACCGCTCCATGGCCACTGTGAACCTGTAGCTTACCAGATAACTTCATTAGCTTTGCTAAACTTTTTTGTGCGAGGATAGGATCCCCCATTGGTAGATCCGTTCTGCCGACACTTCCTGCAAATATTGTATCACCGACAAAGATATTCGATTCATCGTAATAGCAACCCTGACCGGGAGTATGGCCTGGCGCTGAAATAAACTGCAATGTTGTTTCACCTAACTGAATTACATCGCCATCATCAACAAGATGATCAATTCGACCACAAGGACGATTCATATGAGGCGCACCAAACCATGTCCCCTGCTCCGGTAATGTTTCAAATAAAGGTATTTCTAATCTAGGTAGATATGTAGGCACATCGAACACTTTCTGCAAAGCGACTAAAGCGCCTGCATGATCAAGATGTGCATGTGTTAGCAAAATCATTTGAACATCGGGGCTTGGCTGTAACGCTTGCAGGCGCTCAACTAAATCATCACTTTCCCCTGTATCAATAACCGCGCAGGCTCCCGTTGCCGCATCTTTAATTAAATAGGTGTTCACCTGAAATGCCCCAACGGTGAGGCATTTAACTTCAATCATTTATTTATTGCTGTCATACCATTTTTTCTGGCCTTGACGCGTAGCTTCAAGGTTAGCTTCATACCATTTCTGCTTTTCAGTTTTTTTACGTGTCAGTGCAAGATTTGCCATAAACCATTTTTGTTTGGCATCAGCATACTGATCTACATGTGTATTTGCTTCATACCATTTTTTATTGTCCATATTGGTTCTAGCAAGTTCAAGATTTGCTTTATACCATTTTTTCTTCTGATCCATATGTGGATCAGCGTGTATATTTGCTTCATACCATGGTTGACCTGTCTGATTTGTCGGTTGCTGATTCGCCTCATACCATTTTTCTTGCTTTGCATGCGCCATTTCAAGATTAGAACGGTACCACTTTCTCTTTATTTCCATATGAGGATCAAATTGTGTATTAGCTTCATACCATGGTTGGCCTGTTTTTTCTGTTTGTTGCTCGTTAGCCTCATACCATTTTGTACGTTCTTCTCGAATTGAATCTACCGCAGCTTTTAGGTTCGCTTCATACCATTTTTTCTTAGCATCTAAATGACCAGCCAGATTAGCTTCATACCATGGCTTTCCTGTATCAGCTTTGCGCGTTTCATTGATTTCATACCAATGTTTTTGAGGCAATGTTGTCGCCACCTTTTCATTCGCTTTATACCATTTTTTTCGGCTTTCACGTGCTGCCTTTAAGTTAGCTTCGTACCATTTTTTTTTTATATCGATTGTAGTTGTCATTGTAGCTACCTCTCTGCTAATTCATTACCTTGATAGTACATGATATCTCGAGGTAACTACAAGCAATAAAACGGCTTATTGCGAGCCACATCTCAATCACGTTTTTTTATAATTTACTTGTTCACGTTTATTCAAAACAGTGTAATTCTGATTTTAACTGCTGCAACATGCTGATTTGTTGCTCCACATTTAACATGCGCCGACTTTCTTTTTCTTCAACCAGTGATGAATAGGTCAAATATCCTAAGCCTAGCAATCCACCTACAATCGGGACTGAATCTGCTGTAATCAGTGTGACAGCGATGGTATTAGTATCGTCTTCATAGAACTTATCTTTGTAGGTATAACGATAAGGATGCAAATAACGAATTGTATTATCCAAATCAATGCAATTTAACTGTTTGTCTTGTTGTGATGCTTCTACTATCGGCGGTTCAAAATAAATAGGCTCAATAGGTATCGGCGGCATCGGAACATCGGCTTCTACTGCTGATAAAAATAGCATTAAACTAACTACTACTATAGCTCGTAAAGATTTCATTTTGATAACACTCCATAAATTTATAGCATAATGAGAGCTTCTCATGATAAGTATTTTTGTTAAGACAGTGCGAAAAAGACAACTCGTTCTAAACCCTCATATTTATGTTATCGGCAGCTTAAGCCTAAACTCTACCCCTTGTTGCCAATTATGGGCGGTGATCTGTCCACCATGTAATTCAGCGATCAGTTTGACAATATATAAACCCAAGCCCAAATGAGGTACAGGTGATTGCGTAACAGCCTCACGAATAGAAACCATCGGCTGAAATAATTGCTGCTCCATACCTTCAGGCAAATGTGGGCCTGAATTCCTTATTGTGAGCACTCCTGCCGCTGACCTGCTACTTTTTTCAAGGCTTATCACTATTGCTGTTTTAGGCAAATGAAAATCGACCGCATTGGCAATCAATTTATCCAGCATTTGCACAATTAATTCTTGGCAGCCATTTACCATAATACCTTCTTCTACTATAGTTAACTCAAATGTGACCTGCGGATGAAGATCTTGGTATACCGGTGTGATATTTTGCAGTAAAGCTGTCAAATCAAATTTTTCTAAAACGACATTATTAACGGTTTGTTCTAATCGGCTTGCCTCACTCATTCGAGCAATAATATTATTAAGCCGCTCACTGCCTGAACGAGCGCGATCAATATAAATTTGGCTATCCTCAGGAGATTGCTCCAAATGCTCTAATGACGTTCTAATCACTGCTACAGGCGTGCGCAGCTCATGTGTCAACCGCGATGATAGGGCTTCTAGGTAATGCGTATATAAACCTAAACGCTCAAAAAGTTGTTCAAATCCTTGGCGTAATTCACCTAATTCGTCATATTCTTCACGTTGTGCCAATACGCCTGACACGCGACCCTCACCACTCACTACAGCAGAAACATCACGGTTTAATCGCCTAATTCTAAAAGAAAGACGGCTAGCAAAACCGATTAGGACAATCAGTGCTAACGCCATCACCCATAAGCTAGTATTGACTAAGGTTTTGACCGCTTTATTCTGTAGCCCCATAATAGTATTAGTATTTTTTTCTGCTACGATAGTAGCAACCGTTATCCCGTCTATCAAAATAGGCTGGGCTGCCACAATTACCGTTTGCTTACTATCTTTTACCTTCCGACGCTCTGTTTCTGCTATACCTTTGAGTGCTGCTTGCACCGCATTGCCTCTAAAAACAGCTTGTTCATGCCGTAATGACTCATCATCTGACACAGCCGTTTCTAAAAAAAGATTATAAAAAAAATCTGTCAGTGAATTGAACGGTTGCTCGGCGACCAAAACTTCACCTTGGCCTGCGCTAGCGAGTGTATTGCGTTCATTATCAATTAACCAAATTCTGGTACCCTCTGTAGCCATCTCTGACAGTGCTTCTGCTAACTGTGTAGAAGGTAAAAGTAAATCAGCAAAAAGTGCACTATCTCGTACATCACCTATTCCAATGACTTGAGGTTCTGCTTCATTTTTATCTACATCAATAACCGCTATCGCTATGGATGAATCAATCATTGCTTCAGGCAAGGCAAGCTCTAAGCGATAGCCATAAGGTGATAGCTGCCATGCTGCCTGAATACCACTTTGTCGCCCAATAACCACGGGGTCGAGATAACTTCCAATATATTCAAAGGCGTTAATCTGCCCTGGTGCACTTGCTGTTAATAAATAGCGACGAACGCGCTGTTTATGGTCCACAACCGCCAATACAATAGCATCGCCACCATGCCTATTTGAACTATGTGGATTTCGAAATACAATCGAATCATCAGCCACATCTAATAGCATCATTAACGACCGTTGCTGTTTTGCCCATAGATATCGTGCCGTCACATCTTGAGGATCAATTTTGTGCCCATAAGATAGTTGGTTGGTGGCAGGAAGTGTCGTCATTAAGCCATGAAGGGCTTTCCATTCACTTTTGTAACCATCAATCTCAATGGGAGTAGAAAGTGTTGATACTGCAATTTTTTGTGTTCGTGTTTTATGATCTAAAAGTTCAGATCTCTCAATTAAAGGATCAGAATATTGTGCCATTAATATGGCACTGGCTTTGGCAATAGTCGCCATCGACTGTGCTTGCTGCTGTTGCAACAAGTCTTCCATCGCTTGAATATAACGTACTCCCAGCCAAGGTAAAAGTAATAACACCAATGAAACCAGTAATAGCTTACTTCTTAATTTTAATTTTATTGTTGGCCAAATACGCATTAATAGTTGTTATATACCCAAATTACTTGAAGATGCAGATTTCAGAGCTTAGCACGAAGGTCAGAACAAGGCGCAATGTGAAGGCAATGACTAGTCCTTGTCGAGCATTGTAACGCAGTGCTGGCATTCGTGCTAAGCTCCCGCAGGGCAAGAGGATAAACCATTATCTTCGTCGTTATAAAACTTAGAATTAGAACGACTAATTCCTGCGTTTTATGCCTAGAATATAATGGCTTCTTCTCTTGCTGAAACCTGCATCTTCAAGTATTTTGGGTATATAAGGAGGCTCTGATTAAGCTTGCTCAATCCAACGATACCCCAAACCATATACCGTTTCAATTGCGGAGAACTCAGTATCAACGGTTTGAAATTTCTTACGGATCCGTTTTATATGTGAGCTAATAGTGTCCTCATCAACGTAAATATTAGCCGCCTGCATTAATTGCTCCCGTGTTTTAACATGCCCTACAAATCGCACTAAGGCATGCACCAACCAAAATTCTGTCACGGTTAACGCTACAGGCTTACCGTTAAAACTCACTGTCATCCTATCTGCATCTAATACTAAATCACCTTGGCTAATCAAATCTTCTGCTACAGCGGGCGTTTTCATTAATTCTAAGCGACGAAATAAGGCCGCAATACGTGCTTGTAAATGTGATAAGCCGATATCCTTAGTCAAATAATCATCCGCGCCAAGGCGAAACCCCGAGACGGTATCTAGCTCATTATCTCGCGCAGTAAGAAAAATAATCGGTAATGTTTCAGACATGGCTCTTAGATCGCGACATAAATCAAAACCACCTTCAGGTTCATCATTCAAACCGATATCAATAATGGCTAATTCGGGCAAGCGCTCTTGAAAAGCCTCATAGGCTGACTTTCTATTAGCATACGTTGATACCTCATAGCCTTGCCGTCTTAGCGCTTCAGCATAGTTATCTCTAATATCCGGTTCATCTTCTACAATTGCGATCCTACGCCCCATTATTTTCTCCCCTTTGCCATATTTCTGCCTTATTTTATCGCCACATCGCCAAGTTCATGACCTGTTGTTGCCATTTCACTGCGGTTAAATAGTCACCACTCGGCGCAGAAATGGAGTTCAACATTTTCCTCTATTTGCACAGTTCCAAGTGTCATGGATGACCCGCTGAACCAATAACAATACAAAGGATCTTAATTATGCACACAAAAACACTATTATGCAGCTTACTACTCATCGCTAGCCCTGCAATTATCGCAACCCCAGTTTACCAGCCTGAATCCGCTGACAGCTCACATCATGAAGCCACTGTTGGCGGTGTTGGCTTAGTTGCGGGTTCACTTATTGCCGGTCCGTTTGGCGCCATTATTGGAGGTTCTCTAGGCGTTTTAACAGGCCACCAGCAAACTCAGACTGAAACTATAACAGAGCAACAACATTTTATTACAGCCTTAGAAAAGGATCTTGACATAATTAGCACTGAGTTATCACAATCACAATCTAAAATATCCCGGTTAGAGTCCAGTAAGCAGCAATTACAGACTGATTTTGATCTGTCACAACAAAACCATAATGACAATACTAAACAGATTATAAATAGCTATCAGCTTGATGTGTACTTTCTAAGTAATAGTGATATTGTTCATTCGCACGCACAGCAAGGTTTATTACTGTTAGCTGAGCTATTAAAATCTAATCCTAATATTAAAGCGAATATAGAAGCGCATAGTGATTGGCGCGGTAGCAATGATAATAATTACAAATTAGCTAAAACCAGACTTGATTCTGTTGAAAAGTATTTAGTTATGAAAGGTGCTAATAAGATGCAATTCTTGACGACAAATTATGGTGAAAGCAACAATATGAATAATGGTTCATGGGGAGAAGAATTATTTTATGACCGAAGAGTCACGATTACGCTAAATTTATATACTCACTAGCATTAGTATGGGTCAGTATTACTGGCATTAATACTGACCCACGCCCATCATTTCATTAGCTTATTTAATTTAATAAAGAAAAAACAATTATGCTGAGTACGTGATAATATATTTACTAAGACGTTTATCCAAAACTTATTTACTCGTTATGGAGCTCAAATAATGATTGATTATAGCTATGATGAAAAGCGTGATTTTGCCAGAATGAGCATAGATACGCAGGTGGCATATACCGTCAAAAGTTCTTCTGATACAACTCATCATGGGACTAGCCATGATCTTAGTGCAACAGGGTTGGCAATGACAACTGATTATAAACTTGCGGTGGGTGATGAAATAGAAGTTGTGATGAATGCTACTGATGAACGCCTCCCGCCTTTTATTGCAGATGGTAAGGTGTTACGTGTCGCTAATAACGATAATAAAACGTTTGATATCTCAATTTCATTAACCGTTAAATAAAGTTCTAAATCCAATAACTTGATTTAGTCATAACCTTAGACATAAGACCCATAACTAATTTTACTGGTTTGGGTAATTTGGCACCGCCCGCTTGTAGAGCAATAGTGCCATGGTGAAGTTCGTCAATCTTCATTTGTTCTAGAATAGCTCGGCTTTTTCGGTCCTGTTTGCTGATGCTGGATAAATGTTCATCCAAATGATGTACAACTTGTTTTTCTGTTTCAGCAACAAAACCCAAACTCCATTTATCGCCTATTTTTCCTGCCATAGCACCAATAGCAAAGGAACCGGCATACCATAATGGGTTTAAAATGCTTGTATGCCCGTCAAGTTCATTAATACGCTGCTGACACCAAACTAAGTGATCATTCTCTTCTATTGCGGCCTGCTCCATTGCTTGCCTAACATCGGGCAACTTAGCGGTAAGGGCTTGCCCTTGATATAAAGCTTGTGCAGAGACTTCACCTGCATGATTTATTCGCATTAACCGTGTTGAATAAGCTTGCTCTTGTGCGGTTAAGGATTCATCCTCAATATCACTACTAGGTATTGGGCGAGCGGTGGTTTCTGGTCGTCCAAAGACTGTTCTAAGGGCCTTGTCTGTTTCAATAATTAGGCTATCTAATAAAGTGGGAATTTGCACTGACATATTCAATACCTTTTCAATCTCATACTTGAATATAGTATATACCCAAAATACTTGAAGATGCAGGTTTCAGCAAGAGAAGAAGCCATTATATTCTAGGCATAAAACGCAGGAATTAGTCGTTCTAATTCTAAGTTTTATAACGACGAAGATAATGGTTTATCCTCTTGCCCTGCGGGAGCGGCTTTAGCCGCGATCAGACTATTAATCGATGAGATCTTGATTCGCGGCTAAAGCCGCTCCCACAAAACACTAACTATCGTTAGTGCCTTTATCAAAAAACTCTTTTAATGTTTTCGCCAATTCTTTTGGTTGAAATTTAGGCACATAGGCATCTGCCCCCACATTTGTGCCCATACTCATATTGGCTGCCGCAGTTAATGATGAATGCATAATAACGGGTAAATGTTGCATTCGCGGATCTGCCTTAATTTTCTGTGTTAATACATAACCATCCATTTCTGGCATTTCTACATCCGTCAATACAAGCTCGACTTCACTGGTAATATCCAGCCCTTTTTCTTCACACTTTATTGCTATATTTTTCAACATTTTCCATGCTTCTGCACCATTAACTGCGCTACGGTGAGCAACACCCAAGTGATCAAGTGCTTTTGTAATCTGCGAGCGAGCAACCTTAGAATCATCAGCAAATAATATAGAATGATTACCTTCCAGTTTATCAATACCTCCAAATAAATTCTCTTCTTCGTAAAAACCACCTGCGTCTGCCAAGACTTTTTCAACATCCATAATCATAACTAATCGGTTATTATCCAGCTCAGAAACAGCTGTAACCAATCCCCCCATCCGTTTTGATAACAGAGGAGGCGGCGCTTTTACTTGCTCCCAGTTCAGGCGCTGAATGGTATCAACCGAGTTAACTAAAAAACCTTGTACATGAGTATTGTATTCAGTAATCATCAAAATCTTAGGTTCATCTGTTGATGTTAAATTACAAAATTTTTGTAAATTAATAATAGGTACCATATCGTCCCGTAGACTCACAAAGCCCTCAACCCCGTCAGGCATTTCAGGCGCACTGGTTATTTCAGGAATATTTAAAACCTCTCGCACCTTAAAGACGTTAATACCAAAAACTTCATCTCGCCCAGTATCATCATTCGTCCCTAAGCTAAAAAGTAAAACCTCCAAATGGTTTGTGCCCGCCAACTTAGTACGTTCATCAATGGAATCGATCAGTGTAGCCATGTTAAAATTCTCTATAAAGTCATTAAAGTTGATGTATCTTGCCGCTTTTTCGGCAATTATTGCCTGATGTATATCAAACCAGCATTTATTACACCGTTCATACGTTAAGCACTTTTTACCGTGCAAAAAGCACGCCTAATTCTGCTATTAGTAGAGAAAACATTAGATTTTCTTAGATTTAGTATAGAATGATGACTTATACCCAATAAGATACCGCCGAGTAATATCTTCGGTTTTCAATAAAAAACAAAGACAATCAGAACCATGAGCAAAAAAAAATCTAACGATCCTTATTCTAAGCGCGAAGCGGATAAATATGACAACCCCATTCCCAGCCGTGAATTTATTTTAGAAATACTTAAACAAAATAACCGTCCATTATCACGGCGTAGTATTTCAAAACTGCTTGGTATAAAGGGTGAACAAAAAACTGAAGCACTTCGTCGTCGCCTTCGCGCCATGGAGCGTGATGGCCAACTATTGCGTAATCGTAAAAATGCTTACGGTATCGTATCTAAAATGAACCTTATAACTGGGCGAGTAATGGGACACCCTGACGGTTATGGTTTTCTTATTCCCGATGAAGGTGGCGATGATTTATTTTTAAGTGATCGTGAAATGCGTGTAGTTCTTCATGGTGATAAAGTCATCGCGAGAGTAACTGGAACAGATCGCCGTGGTCGTAAAGAAGGTGCTATTGTCGAAGTCATTCAACATGGCAATGAACGTATTGTTGGTCGCCTTATTGCCGATGCAGGTATGTTTTATTTAGTGCCAAACAATCGCCGTATTAGTCAGGATATTTTAATTCCTCCTTCAGCGTTAATGGAGGCAACAGAAGGTCAAATTGTTGAAATAGAAATTACCGAGCATCCTAATAAACATCGTTCTCCGTTAGGGAAGATAGTCAATGTATTGGGCGACCACATGGCACCGGGAATGGAAATTGACATTGCCCTGCGTGCTTTTGACTTGCCACATGTTTGGCCTATTGATGTTTTAAAACAAGCAGAAGCTTATGGCAAAGAAATACCTAAATCCGCCACTAAAGATCGTTTAGATCTCCGTTCATTACCATTAGTCACCATTGATGGCGAAGATGCTCGCGACTTCGATGATGCCGTTTACGCTGAAAAATTAGACTCGGGCAACTGGAAACTATGGGTTGCTATTGCCGACGTCTCTTCGTATGTTGAAACAAATACACCATTAGATAATGAAGCACATCAACGTGGTACATCTGTTTATTTTCCAAGCCAAGTTATCCCCATGCTACCAGAGGCGCTATCTAATGGCTTATGCTCATTAAACCCTGAAGTAGATCGTCTCTGCATGGTGTGTGAAATGGTGCTCAATACCGCTGGTGAAATTGAATCTTACCAATTTCATCAAGCCATTATGAACTCTAAAGCGCGACTTACATATACTGACGTTGCCGCAATGCTTGTTGATAATGACAAAACATTGCATCAAAAATATAACGCAGTTTTGCCTGGCTTAGAAACCATGTATGACTTATTCAAAGTTATGTTAACAACGCGTGACCAGCGTGGCGCGATAGATTTCGCCATGACCGAAACACAATTTATTTTTGATGATAATCGTAAACTAAAAGCCATTACACCTCGTGAACGTAATGATGCTCACCGTTTAATTGAAGAGTTTATGGTTGCGGCCAATGTGGCTGCTGCCCGTTTTTTATTATCGCACCAGCTTCCCACTTTATTCCGTGTTCACGAAACACCTTCTGAAGAAAAACTCTCGGGCTTACGTGACTTCTTAGGCGAATTAGGCTTATCGATAGGCGGTGGTAGCGAACCTACACCAGCACACTATGCCGAACTACTTAATAAGGCCAAGAAACGGCCTGATGCACACCTTATACAAACAGTGATGCTACGCAGCTTGAAACAAGCCGTTTATAGCCCTGATAATGCGGGTCACTTCGGTTTGGCATTAGATGCTTATGCACACTTCACCTCGCCCATCAGGCGTTACCCAGATTTATTAGTGCATCGCGCTATTCGACATATTATTTCGAAGACTAAAAAGGCTTGGCCTTTATCGCATGAAAACATGCTGCAATTAGGCGAACATTGTTCAATGACATCACGTCGTGCAGACGAAGCAACACGCGATGTCAGTGATTGGCTAAAATGTGAATTTATGCAAGATCGTGTCGGCGAAGTGCATGAAGGAATTATTAGTGGCGTAACTGGTTTTGGCTTATTTGTTGAGCTCAGTGATATGTATATTGAAGGTCTCGTACACGTCACATCACTGAAAAATGATTATTATCAGTTTGATTCAGGCGCACATCGTTTAACAGGAGAGCGGTCAGGGAAAACCTATCGGCTTGGCGATAAAATTCAAGTAAAAGTTGTTCGTGTTGATCTTGATGAAAAGAAAATCGATTTAGAACAGGTTTAAAGTAAGCTTACTTAGGATTTATACTCAAAACGCTTGACCTAAATAATAAAGAACGTAGAATACACACCTTAACTTTACCAGCACTTCTACAGAGCAGGTAAATTTACAAAGACAATGGTGAGTGTAGCTCAGTTGGTAGAGCCCCGGATTGTGATTCCGGTTGTCGTGGGTTCGAGCCCCATCATTCACCCCATTTCTTTTAAGATTATATTATTTTTTCCTTGCCTTAAACCAAGGTCATCCGTATAATCTGCGTTCTTCAAGCCGGTGTAGCTCAGTTGGTAGAGCATCTGATTTGTAATCAGAGGGTCGTAAGTTCAAGTCTTATCTCCGGCTCCATTAATATGTAATAAATATCAAAGCCTTAGCTGATAAAACAGTTAGGGCTTTTTATTGCCTGAATCGCCCCTTATTAGCTTAACTGGTTTTAGTGGTGATATATCTCTTTGCGGTGTCCTAGTCCAACCACCAGCACGATAAATTCGCTATCTTGTAGTTCACAGATCACGCGATAGTTACCAATTCGATAACGCCATAAACTGGCAAATTGGCCTTTCAATGATTTGCCTAATTGTCGTGGATCATCTAAAACTTCAACACGTTTACGCAAATAGTCAGTGATCTGTTTGGCTTCGCGACGATCTAACTTTTTTAATTGTTTGGCGGCATCATCGGTCAACTCAATCTGCCAAGTCAAGATCACGCTCCACTTCGTCTAGTGTGTACGTTTTCTGTTCTCCACGTCTTACGGCTTCTAGCGTCTTTTCTGCCAAATAAATATCTTCAAGATCTTCAAGGTGCGTTTCTATGGCTTCCCTAATGTAATATGTCGCTGTTCTGCCTGTTTGTGTTGCTAATGCTTGAAGGCGTGAATAAGTGTCATCCTCAAGTCTTACGGCTGTTTGTTTGCTCACAATAATATCTCCATAATATTTCTGGTATACAAGTATATCACCATCATACCTAATACGATCAATTGCTTCTTCACCCTCAACTAAATAACGTTATCTTTTTAGGTTGCTTTAGCATTAATAAAGCGGCCTATTTTATTGATATTCTCTCTCAAGGTATCAGTCTCGGTTGTTATATACCCGTTATCATTGAACATGCATGTTTATAGTGCGCATAATGGTTGTGATAGCAAGGCATATTATTGATGTAATAGTCGCTCTATTGCTCAAGAATATAACACCGCTAGCGCAATCAGGATGGGGACTAGAAATCTGCAAGTTCATTGGTCACGGGTATATACCCGTGACCATTCAATCTGTAGCCCGCCTAACTTGTAATCAGAGCGTCGTAAGTTCAAGTCTTATCACCGGCTCCATATATGAAAAAGCCCTAGCATTTTTGTTAGGACTTTTTTATTTTCCAAATCATAGGGTAATGTTCATTCCTAAACTTATCTTTTTCTATTTTTAAAATGATCTTACTTAGTTACCAAATTTATACTAGTTCAGCTGTTCTGAATAAAACTTTATAGTTCGATTCACTCCCTCATCTAAAGGAACTTTAATATCCCAATTTAAAGATTTCTTTGCAAGGCTATTGTCAAGAACATTCACTGGGACATCAACATTCCTTCCTTCTAAGTAAACCCTTTTGATTTGCTTCCCAATTAAATCTTCAATTTTATCTAAGATTTCATTCAAGCTAACCCCTTGCCCGCTGCTCACATTCATTACCCGTTGGACACCAGCATAATTGATTGATTTTATCAGAGCCTGACTCACATCAGAGACATGAATATAATCACGAATAACGCTGCCATCGCCCCAAATTTCAACCTCTTGCCCAGACAATGCGCAGCCAATGAAAACGCCAATAACACCCTGCATTGCTTTTATTCTCTGACCTGCGCCATATGGATTTGAAAGACGCAATACGGTATACTCAAGACCATACAATTCATGAAAAAGATGAAGGTACTTTTCAATTGCCAATTTACTAATGCCATATGAGCATATTGGATTAGTAGAATGCAATTCATTAATTAATTCTGCCTCTGGAACCCCATAAATAGTACCGCCAGAAGATGTAAAGACAATTTTTCTAACACCATTTTTTTGGGCTAGTTGTAGCATCATGATCGTCCCAACAACATTGCTTTCCACGTCATAAATAGGATTATCATTCGAGGTTTTAGGAATAGTTGTTGATATTAAATGGAAAATAATATCGCAACCTTTGACGGCCGTATCAACATCACATTCGTTAATAAAATCCCCTTCAAAAAATTCAACCTCAGAGGGAATTTCACTTTTATTTTTCAGTGGTCTATCGAAGATTCGTACACTATAGCCTTGAGACAATAAGTTTCTACAAAGATCAGCCCCCAAGAACCCATTCCCACCAAAAACCAGACACTTCATACCCTTTCCTCTACCACTATTTAATGACTAAACCAGCTGTTCGACTGAACTAATTTATCTCAAAATTTGTAAGCATGATTTCATAGTTTCAAATCCTATCTAGATAGAAAAAACCTAGCATTTATATTAGGGCTTTTTTTCTTTTAATCTAACCCATTTAAAGATGTAATCTAGCGACCACTTCGTTGCCAGTACCTTTGTATTCTAGCTCATCGAAACTGAGCTTATTTGAAATAGCAATTCCTCGACCATGAGGGTCCATTAATCTTGCTGGATCAAATTCCATATATTTTTCCCAGTCAAATCCGGCACCTTGATCTTTTACAGTAAATATAATCATGGTTTCTAGTAACTCAAACTGTACTGTTACATATCTATCTTTATACTCAGGCATATTCAGCCTTTGTTGTATTTCTTGGTTATGCGTTCCCTGCACTGTGAATACTGTTTTTTCAGCATAATCAATCGCTAAATTACCATGTTCTACTGCGTTCACCATTAATTCAGTTAAACCTGTAATAACCTTATATGGTTCGGGATAATTTTCGCTTAATAACGACGCTAACGCATGAGCTTCATGAATAGTTTTAAATTCAAATGTTGCCTCTTTCATTAAGGCCAAGCCAATTCTATTTTTAACTCTGTGCTTATAACTAATTTGATGTCTAACTGCAGAGTCTACAACTGTTATTAAAAGTGCTTTATCTAAAGGTTTACTAATGTAATATTGCGCTCCAGCATCGATATATTCATCACCCTCTGTTTGTAAGATAACAGTGCAATGCAACTCATCATGTTGCATTATCTTTTTGGTGAGTTCTACGCCATCCATTTCAGGCATCGCTTTATCTAATAAGATAACATCAAATTTATCTGGTTCATTACTTAATAATTCCCAAGCAGCTATACCACTCTCAGTCATACTCAATTGATAATTTTGACCGTCTAATATATCAACAATCAGATCAATATTGCTGGATTCATCATCAACAATCAATATCTGCGATTTTATATCCATTCAAAATCCTTATAAGCTCAAGCTCAATTTAGAAAAATTTCTCAGCACATCTATTGCTTCTACATTTAATTCTTCAGCCCCTTGCTGGCTATCTGACTCAGTATAACAGCGAAGCTCAGGTGCATTCCCGGATGGGCGCAGGTGCACTATATCATTATTAGTAAAAGTAATTCTTAATCCATCTGTTGTATTTATAGTTTTAGCTTGTCCTGCCATTTTAAAGTGGGACTGAATAGCCGCTTGCTGTTCATCCCAATTGCCTTCTATCAGTTTCTTGATGATTTGTTGACTTAATAATGTGGGGATTTCCTTAATTCTATCACTATGCGTATAACGCTGAGGCAACGTCGTTAGTAATTCTGAAATCGTAAGTTGTTGTTGCGCAGCGAGCAGGATAATAGCAAGGGGCACAATCACTGCATCTCGTGTAGGCAATGGCGATAAAACGTTGCCATTTTGTTTAAGTGATGTTTGTTGTAAGAAACCGCCATTAGCTTCATACCCCACCACACACTTATGCTGATCACTGCTTTGCATTGCTTCAATTACATAAGGAGAACCAATTTTTGTTCTGATGACCTCATCAAAATAGTTGCTTTTTTCCACTGCTGAGTTACTGCTTACCGGCGTAACAACACTATCCGCGGCTAAGTAGTTTGCACATAAAATACCCGCCACATCACCTCGAAGCCAATTGCCCTTTTCATCACTGACCAGTGGCCGATCGCCATCACCATCGGTTGATATGATGCAATCAAATTTATATTGTTCGCTCCATTGTTTTGCTAAAGCAATATCTTCAGGCCGGATCGCTTCCGTATCAACCGGCATAAAGGTATCTGTTCTAGCTAAAGAAGTTACACTTGCCCCTAATTGCTGCAAAATTTCTTTTAGACAATCTCGTGAAACAGAAGAGTGCTCGTATAAACCAATATTTTTTCCCAGCAAACAGTTTGCTGGTAGAAAATCAATAAATCGTTGAATATAGTCTGATTGTGCATCTGACCGTACTTCTGCTAAATAATCTGACTGAATGAGATTGGATTCTAAGAATAACGCATCAGCAACAGTTACCTGCTGGATTCTTATCGCCTCTTCGTCAGGCTTTAGAATTTCACCCAAAGGTGTATTAAATTTAATACCGTTTCTATCGTCCGGTATATGACTTCCCGTCACCATAATAGTTGGAATGGCATGCTTTAAACCGTATAAAGCAATGGCTGGTGAAGGAATATTACCAGCATTTATAGGCTCAAACCCCAGCTCTACACATGCCGCTGCCACAGCATTCATTATTCGTGGTGTGCTTGAACGCAAGTCACCAGCTATGCCCACTTTTGATGATTGAAAAATAAAGTTTTGCTGTTGCATAGTTTGCAGAAAAGCCGTTACATAAGCAAAGCAGACTTTATCTGTCATATCTGCCACTAACCCACGCACGCCACTGGTGCCAAAATTTACACCACTACTTACCATCAAATCATTAATATCAATTTTGATAGCTGCCATCCTCTATATGCTGACACCAAGCCTGATTATCAAGGTACCATTGCACTGTCTTGCGAATACCCGTATCAAAACTCTCCTGTGGCGTCCAATTTAGCTCTTTAGCTATCTTACTAGCATCAATTGCATATCGAACATCGTGACCAGCACGATCGGTTACAAAAGTAATCAAATCTTGGTATTTATCGATACTTTCTGGCTTATTAGGTGCTAATTCTTCAAGCAATTCACAAATCGTTTTGACCACTTCAATATTCTGTTTTTCGTTATGGCCACCAATATTATAAGTTTCACCAATTTCACCAGTTGTTGCGACCAATACTAATGCGCGTGCATGATCTTCAACAAATAGCCAATCTCTTATCTGATTACCTTTGCCATAAACAGGCAGTGGTTTGCCTTTTAGTGCATTTAAAATAACAAGTGGAATCAATTTTTCAGGAAAATGAAAAGGCCCATAATTATTAGAACAATTGGTAATGATCGTTGGTAGACCAAAAGTTCGCAGCCATGAGCGCACTAAATGATCAGAGCTTGCTTTACTCGCTGAATAAGGTGAGCTTGGTGCGTAGGGTGTCGTTTCAGTAAACAAATCATCCGTGCCTTCTAAATCACCATAAACCTCGTCCGTTGAAATATGATGAAAGCGGAAGTTCGCTTTTTTGTCTTCATCAAGATCATTCCAATAGTGACGCGCCTGTTCCAGCAAATTATAAGTACCAACAACATTAGTTTGAATAAACTCACCCGGACCATCGATAGAACGATCTACATGAGATTCAGCCGCAAGATGCATAATAATATCGGGCTGATATTGATCATAGACCCGTTTAATTTGTGCCACATCGCAAATATCAACTTTTTCAAAGTGATAACGATCACTGTTACTAACTGAAAGTAACGACTCTAAATTGCCTGCATAAGTTAATTTATCAACATTAACGACTTGGTATTCCGTCTCATTAATCAGGTGCCTGACGACTGCTGAACCGATAAACCCTGCACCACCGGTGACTAAAATTGTTTTCATTTAACTTCTTCCTGTAATGCTTTTAAACACTGCTGTAATGAATCTTTCCAATAAGGAATCACTACATCAAAGTCTTGTTTAATTTTCGCTTTATTTAATAAACTATAATGAGGTCGAGTTGCCGGTGTTGGGTAATCTTTTGTTTCAATTGGGCTAACATCACATTCGATTCCACTCAGTTCAAATATTGTCTTAGCAAAATCATACCAACTACACACACCCTCATTACTATAGTGGACGATATCACTACTGAATTCTTGCTGAAAAGCCTCATTTTGTATAATCGTCATTATCGTCTTGGCTAAATCAGTAGCATAAGTGGGTGTGCCCACTTGATCAAAAATAACACTTAATGAATCACGGTCACTCGCTAGCCGTAACATTGTTTTCACAAAGTTATTACCAAATTCGCTATACACCCAGCTCGTTCTAATAATGAGCGCATTGTCAGCCATTATTTTTGATACGGCTTGCTCACCTTTAAGCTTTGTTAAACCATATATACCTTGTGGCTCAACATCATCCATTTCAATATAAGGCCGGCATTGTTGGCCATTAAATACATAATCAGTTGAAATATGGATTAATTTAGCATGCTGTTGCTTGGCTATTTCAGCTAACTGTTGAACAGCAAGATGGTTAATTTGATCTGCCAATTCAGCTTCAGATTCAGCCTTATCAACAGCAGTATACGCAGCACAATTAATAATCAGATCAAACTGTTTACCTTGAAAAAACTGAGCAATACAGTCACTGAGATCGATGTCAGACCGCGTAGCAAAACTTATTTCATATTGGGGATATTGGCTGGCTATTTTTTTTAGTGATTGTCCAAGCTGACCATTACTACCCGTCACTAAAACAGTTTTAATCTCAGGCATAATAATTCACTGAGTAATCAAAACAGGATTCTAACTCAGCAAAACTTGGCTGTTTAGTATCTTTTTCGGATAAACTTAATGAATCCTTGGCTAATAACCAATCAATATTGAGATCAGCATCATCAAATGCTAGGCCACGATCACATTCAGGCGAATAATAATTATCTACTTTATAGGCAAATGTGGCCGTCTCAGAGAGCACAATAAAGCCATGAGCAAAACCACGGGGAACAAACATCTGCTTTTTATTATCACCACTTAATTCAACAGCAACATGCTGGCCAAATGTTGGGCTACCACGGCGAATATCAACTGCCACATCTAATACACTGCCTTCAATCACCCGAACTAGCTTGCTTTGAGCATGCGGCGCTAACTGAAAGTGTAAACCACGTAACACGCCTTTTGATGATTTCGATTCATTATCTTGGATGAAATTTATTTTGTATCCTAAAGCTTCTTCCAACTTGTCTTGACGAAAGGTCTCAATAAAATAACCACGATGGTCGCCATGAACCTTTGGTTCAATTACAAAAACATCAGGGATGGATTGTGGAATAAATTGCACCTTTAAATACCCTCTTCTGCACGTTTTAACAAATACTGACCATATTGGTTTTTAGCTAAAGGCTTCGCTAACTCAATGAGTTGCTCTTTATTGATGTAACCTTGTTCAAAAGCAATCTCCTCTAAACACGCCACTTTTAGGCCTTGGCGTTTTTCAATGGTTTCAATAAATTGTGCGGCTTCTAATAAGCTTTCATGTGTGCCCGTATCCAACCATGCATAACCTCGGCCCATCAATTCTACTTTTAAGCGTTGTTCAGCAAGATAGGCCTGATTAACAGAAGTTATTTCCAATTCACCACGATGTGATGGTGTAATAGTTTTGGCCTTTTGAATAACATCATTAGGGTAAAAATATAACCCTGTAACGGCATAATTACTTTTCGGTTGATTTGGCTTCTCTTCAATACTGATCACATTGCCCGCATCATCAAACTCAGCCACACCATAACGTTCAGGATCAGCGACACGATAACCAAATACGGTTGCTTTATTTTCAGTTTGTGCATTGTTTACAGCAACAGAAAGTAACTCAGTCAAATCATTACCATGATAAATATTGTCACCTAATACCAAACAAACATTATCATCACCGATAAAATCTTCGCCTAATATAAATGCCTGTGCCAAACCATCAGGTGAAGGTTGCACAATATATTCAAATGTCATCCCTAACTCGCTGCCATCACCTAATAAACGTTGAAAGCTACTTTGATCTTCAGGGGTGGTAATAATAAGCACCTCTTTAATGCCAGCCAGCATCAAAACAGACATTGGGTAATACACCATTGGTTTGTCATAAATAGGCACAAGCTGTTTCGAAACACCTCGTGTTATGGGATATAAACGTGTACCTGAACCACCGGCTAATATAATGCCTTTCATATTCTTCCTCAATTCTCTTGCTATTGTTTTCATCAGTCCGTCACTCTCGTACAAAACTTTTATACCTATAGCCATTTTAACTGCATTTTTTAGAAAACAAACTCCGTTCGCCCTGAGCTTGTCGAAGGGTAGCAGGCTTTACTATGGTTCGACAAGCTCACCATTCTTGCATACACACCATCCATGGCGATAAAAGATCTCGAGGATGATGGACGAGTATAAATTTATATTCCTACATCTGTTGTGTATACCCGTGACCATGCAATCTGCTGAATTCAGCAAGAGAAGAAGCCATACTATTCTAGGCATAAAGTCGCAGAATTAGTCATTCTAATTTAAGACTTTATAACGACGAAGAGTGTGGCTTATTCTCTTGCCCTGTGGGAGATTAGCACAAACGCCAGTGCCGCGTTGCAATACTTGACAAGGACTAGTCATTGCCTTCACATTGCGCCTTGCTCTGACGCTTGTGCTAAACTCTGAAATCTGCAGATTGAATGGTTACGGGTACAAACTAGTTATTCTTTACAACTCCCCACTTTTCCTGATGTGATCCATGTTCTCCTGGAGTAAAGCAACATGTTACCCAGATCACACCTATCACTTCAGTTATCACTGATTTAGCTCCACTACTAGTCTGCCACCATCTATTTAAATTATAATTTTCGGGCCGCGAGGCAGAAATACCAATTTCAACACTATCTCCAAATGCTAATTGATATAAAGCGTGCGTTCTTCTCGCATGCACCCCTTCAGTAAATACATCAATCGATTTTGGCAACAATTCTTGTTTGATAAACCACTCTCGCACCATCACTGCACTCAAAAAGGTTCTATTTTGAGCTGATGCCGGTGCTGAAACAATAACAATTTTATCAGGCTCAATACTTTGCGCCAATAAAAAAGCAGCTGACTCTTCCGCAAATGACTTATACTTAGGCGTAATCGTTCGATTATCAGGCCCACCTGTTGTAATCAATAATCTATAGCCGCCTTCCCGAAATACACTTAACGCTTGCAATAAGCTTTGTTCACTCTGCCAGCCTTCAACAAGCAGATATTCAGCGTGCTTTGGTTGATTTACTGCCAAATACAAGGCTAAATTTTTAAATGCCCATGCTATGATTATGGTAACCAACAACAGCATGACAACAATCAGCCACACTTTTGGCAACCAAACAACACGTTGCTGAAAAAATAGTGTCGATTTCAAACTAATAATTTAGGTCCTTACTCAATAAGTATGTCGTTTCTTTCGCCCGTCATCCCCCAGCTCTTTTATCGCCATGGATGGTGTGCATGCAAGAAATGCAGGAGCAATTTCTTGTTATCGGGGGTCTATACCCGTTATCATTGAACATGCATGTTTATAGTGCGCATAATGGTTGTGATAGCAAGGCATATTATTGATGTAATAGTCGCTCTATTGCTCAAGAATATAACACCGCTAGCGCAATCAGGATGCGCACTAGAAATCTGCAAGTTCATTGGTCACGGGTATATATTGTATTGTAGGTAGATTCCGGCTACAAGCCTGCCGGAATCTAAGCATAAACGGGACTCCCGCTTAAAACATGCGAGAGTGACGTGAGACTCAAACAATTCTTATTGTACTAACGCTCCCTCCACCTTCTCAAGCAACGCTGCATCATTTTGTTTCTCTGCCAATGACTTAGCTATATTTAGGTATTTATCTGCCTCTAATTTATTGCCTTGCTTCAAATACAAGGCGCCTAAGTGATAATTAAAAATTGCTACATCCGGTGATAACGACACTACGCGTTCCAATACTGTTTGTGCTTTATCCAATTCACCCAATAGAACGCGTGTCCATGCATAGGTATCTAAATAGAAAGGTTGTGTTGCTGATGAAAAGCGCTCCGATAATTCTTTAGCTTTTTGCAAATTTTCTTCACTTTGAAATTGATCAGTTAACAAGCTTGCTAGATTATTAATCGCAGGTTCAACATCAGGATCTTTAGATAAAATCTCTTCATATAGTGCTTTTGCCTTTTCAAAATCACCCCTTTGCTCACTGGCTGATGCCATTTGTAGCCTTAAAAATGTATTATTTTCAATAGTATCAATACCGCGTTGATACGTTTCCATTGCTTTCTCTGGTTGATTCTGAGAAACATAAATAGCCGCTATCGCACTATAACCATCTTGCCATTTAGGCTCAGCCGCTAAGCCTTTGTTAAGCGTTGCAAGCGCTTTATCCCATTCTTTATCTTGAGAATACATGCTCGCTAACACACCATAACTTGCTATTTGTTCGGGGTTACTCTCAATAAAAGTATTTAGATATTCTAATAACTGCGGCTTTTGATCCAGCTGCATATAACTGAAAGCTAGACCTTGTAGTGCACGCATTAGACCAGGGCTTTTAACCAGTGCAGCCTTATAGGTTTCGATTGCATCTTCATAGTTATTCAAACCCTGTGCAATCTGACCATCAAGATACAATGTTAATGCCGTGTCTTCTTTATCCACACGTAATGAATCGATGACAGACTGTGTTCCTTGCCAATCTTTTTTCATGATCTTTACTTGTGCTAACGCTTGTAATAACGCTTCTTTATTAGTCGCAGTCGCTAATGCTTTTGTTAACACTTCTTCTGTACGATCCAAATCCTTCTCTTTCATTAACTTATTAGCAACAAACAAGGCCGCGACAGAATTGCCTGGATTCACAGCTAAAGCCTGACGGAAATTATCGTCAGCCAATTCAGCAGAACCACTATTTATATAAGCTTGGGCCAATAAAACAAGCGCCTGCTCTGAATCAGGGTTATTTCTTAATATAAGTCGTAAATTAGTCACAGCAGCATCTACATTTTTATTAACAAGTTCAATTCGGGCCATTAATAATAGTGCGGCTTCGTCTTCTGGTGCAACAGCCAAAACTGCTTTTGCTTTTGTTTGAGCTGCCTCAATATCACCTTGTTTAAACTCATTGCCCGCTAACATCATTGTGGCTCTACGCCCATCATTACCATCAGCATCTAAACTAGCAATTTGTTTTAAACCGGCAATCACCTCATCGTTGTGACCTAAATCTAATTGTAATTTAGCTTTAGCAAAATAAAGTTCATAATTATTTTTATCGTTTTCAATATAACCGTCTAATAAAGCAATAGCTTCTTCTGGGCTTTTTGTTTTAACAAGAGATACCAATAATAATTTTGCATCTTTATCATCTTGATGACCTGCAATATATTGTTCTAAAACCTGCTTAGCATCATCATAACGACCTTGTATATTGAGTAGCTTTGCCAATGCCATTGCCACCCAGCGTTCATCTGGGCGTTGTGTTAATAATTTACGATAGATCGCTTCAACAGCTGCATAATCTTTCTTTTTCTCTAAGATTGATAGCTTAATCATGGTTAGCGATAACTGCTTAGGGTCGATTGCTAAGGCTTTATCTAAAAGCGTTAATGCCTGCTCTGGTTTACCTTGCAAATTTAAAATCAGTGCTTTAACTGATAATGCTTCAATATTCTCAGGTTCTAAGACTAAAGCTTGCTCGGCATCCTTCATCGCCGAGCCTAAGTTTTGTTGCTTCATCGCAATAGTCGCACGTAAAACCCATGCCATCACTTTAGTTGTATCCGCATCCAATACTTTATTGGCTTTTTCTAGGGCAACATCAAAGTTACCTGCTAAAAGATGAATTTGGCCTAATTTAACAATGGCATCGTAGTGTGTAGGGTCTAACTGCTCAACCGTAGTTAAGTTGGCAAACATCCCTTTCCATTTTTGCTCCTTCTCATCGAGCAAAGCTAATTGATAAAAAGGTTCGGCCATACGCGGGTCAATCTGAATTGCATTTTTAAATTCCAGCCTCGCCTTTGCAGTCTTTCCCTCTTCGACTAGGGCTTTGCCACTTTCCACAAAACCAGCTGCACTATCTGCTGAAGATCCACAACCGACTAAAAGACTCAACAATAAGCCAGCTATTCCTACATATTTAATTACATTCATTTCTTTATACTCTTTAATTCATTTAATCTAAAAGATACTGTTTTAATTCAGGTTTAGCGATGGCGATAAAGTCTAATATGCGTGCATCAGCTTCTTCCAAGGTTTCATTCGGTGCAACATTTGTAACAACTCGAACTAAACTGCCATCGGTTCTATTCTCAAACAATGCATCTAAGAATAAATACCATTTTTTAATATATTCATTAGCAATAATTCTGCCACGCTCTTGAAACCAGTAATAAACTAACTGGGTTTGTTCGCCTTTTTTAATAACTGATCTATTAACAGGGTAATCATCTACCATAATTCGTTCAAATAATGAGATTTCCCAACCGCCACCCGGTATACAAACACGCGGAGAATGCGGCGAAACACCTTTACGTTGTGACTCATAATAGGCAACATAAAAATTCACTGGTGGCTGTTTATCATTACTATAATTAGCCAATAAATAATCTGTCATGCCTAATTTAGTTATGACATCTTTATCAAGTGTATCGTGTTGTCCTTTCCATTTACCCAAAGTTGTCGGGAAGTTTACAAACGATACATGGCCAGGTATCGTCTCTACCCGTTTACCTATAAATTGCGTCATTGCTAGCACAGCAACAAGCATGATGATTGACACTATCAAAGGCTTATTAGTACCATTATTAGAAATGTAATGCTCACCTGCCGAAGGCTCAACCACATCGACCACACCAAAAACAGCGGCCAATGAACCATTTTTATTAGTTAGCTTTTCCATTATCCAAATTAATAAAAACAGAATTACGGCACACGCCATGAATATTATCCAACCTTCAAAGTCATGTAAAAATCCCTCAGCCATCGAAATGCCCCAGTTATCAACCATGACGCCTATAGCACCAATACGAAAGCTATTCATCAAAATCGTAACAGGAATCGTGGCTAAAAAAACAATTGCTCGCTTCCAAAATGCGGCTTGATAAAAATAAGCAGCAATAAAACCTAAACTCATTAATGGGAATAAATATCTTAAACCACTACATGCCTCAACAACTTGTAGTTGATAGACACCCAAGTCAATAACATTACCTTCCAAATAAACTGGAATGCGGAAAAGGCGAATAAACTCAACACCCAACCACGAAGAAATAAGTTGTAATTTTGCAGTTAGCAACACCTCAATAACGTAAGGTAGCGGAATAGCAAACAGTAACAATAAGATGGGTGCCACAGTATATTTTGTTGCTCGACCAATCGTCACCATAGATAGGCCTAATAACACCATCACAAATGAATATTGAATTAACAGAAATAAAGCACTTATCTCACCGACAATAAATATCGCAATTGCAATCAGAATAACCGCAATGCCTGACCATAATGGCGGACCCATTGCAGCTTTAATTTGTTCCTTTTTTTCCCATAATATATACAGTGAAACAAAGGGAATTAAAAAGCCATGGCTGTATTCTTCTTGATTGTTCCAACGGAAAACAGCATCTGACAAGCCACCCCAGTAAGCTATCATCGCAAAAAGCAATGCTATGCTGAAAAATATAGTCTGTTTCACACTTAACAAAAGCTTGCTCCTTAAAATATATTCTACCTGTCATTCTCGTAACCACACACGCCACATCTTCAAAGCCACATCCACGTCACTCGCAAGATCACACCCCGTCACTCTAGAGGTCATACAAACATCAAACTCGAGGCCACACACCCTGTCATTCTCGAGATCTTTTATCGAGAATCTCCTTCAGATCCCCGCTTAAAGCTACGGGGATGACGATCTATTTTTACACACCACGGCATCCTCAAGATCACACACCCGTCATTCTAGAGGTCCCCCCCCGTCATTCTCGAAATCTTTTATCACCATGGACGGTGTGTATGCAAGAAATGCAGGAGCAATTTCTTGCTATCGGGAATCTCACAATCAGATCCACACTTAAAGCCACAAGGATAGCGATCTCTAGCTTCTATCCCTCGTCATTTACCCTGCGGTTACTTCGTTTCGGTAGCTTTTAGCCGGAATCTAAATACCCCCACTAAAATATGCATGAGCAACGGGCTAATAAAAATCTACAAACCTATTCCACTGAGACATACACAAGTCATCACCTATAACGCTACGCTAGGATAACGTGAAACGCTCACTAACGCTACTTAAACTCAATAACCTAACTATCCTCGCTGGCACATTACTCAGCACCAAAAGTCGTCCCTGTTCATTTAAATAACGCTGAAACAATAAAGTCGAGGCAATAAACGCACTATCAAGATACGCAAGATGCTCACAATCTATAACGACATCTTCATCAAAATCTTCAATCACCTTTGAAAATTGTTGTTTAATATCATCCATAACGCCATGATGAATGCTACCTGTCAAGCGCAGAGTTAATGTTTCCTGATTCTCTAGTTTAATATCGCTCGGAATATGAAAAGAAGCTGTTCGCCGTAAAAAACGATCATAGACAGCTAATGGCAATACATTAATGAGCATTAAACGAATAAACGCTAAACCATCAAATAAATATCGCTTCCATAGTGAAGGTTCCTGCCGAATCCTCCACAACCACTCCATACCTAATCGTTGCCATACAACAGGAGCTCGCTCAACATTCCCTGCAACAAAGTTAATCACCGCCCCCAAATGACTAATCACGGATGCATCTAATGTCTCTTTATTTTGCTGAATCCACTCCTGGCCTTTTCTAGCACCCAATGCCACCACAATAAAATCCGGTTCACAACTATTAATAGTCTCAATAATATTGGCACTACTCATCTCATCCACAGAAACAAAACCCGGATCATAAAAACCACAACTTTCCATTGCAGCACTAGTTTCATTTAAATTCTGATGAGCTAGCTCTGCCACCCCTTCTTGACCACCAAAGAAAAAGACCTTTATCTTTTTATCGCTAACTTTTTGTTTAGATAACTCATCAAATAATGTCGAACCGGCAACGCGCTCTGTAATAGGAATACCCAACAACTTAGCTACCCAAATTAAAGGCATCCCATCAGCCACACTTAAATCACTATCAACTACTGAGTCAAAGAAAGCATTGTCAGACTGTGTCGATATTGCAAAATTAAGATTTGGGGTAGACAAAAAACATCTTTCTTTATCATCAATCGCTTTCAATAAATGAATAACTGACTGTTCTAATGTAATAGCATCAAAGGGTAGCCCTAATAAACACTGCATATCACGGTCAATAATTGCTGTTGCATTCATTATTTTGTTAAACCAAATAAATCATTAAGTTTTTGTGCGTTATCTATTTGAGAAAATTCCTGCTTCACTCTAACAACTGCCTGCTCAATCAAATTAGCCTTTAACACCGAGTCATTAATAATAATAGATATTGCCTTAGCTAATGCCACACTATCATTTTGCTCTATCAGCAAACCTGTTTTATTATCAATAACAAGCTCAGGAATGCCAGATAGCCTTGATGAAATAACCGGCACACCAGACAACATAGCCTCCATCAACACGACGGGAATACCATCAATATCACCATTTTCATCTTGTTTACAGGGTAAAACAAACATATCTAATGACTTAATAAAATCGGCTACTTCAGAATGTGGTATTGCCCCTAAAAAACATACATCTTCTATTGATAATTTTTTTTGGGCGACTAATGCTTTTAATGTTGAATCCAATGGCCCTGAACCCGCAACTTGTAACTCAACCTTTTGGCCTTGTTTTTTAAGCAATGAAACTGCTTCGATAAGCGTATCTATCCCTTTTTTTTCAACTAGACGACCGATCACACCAATTCTAGGGATTGTATTATTAGGCATTTCCTGCCGTTGACTAAACTGCGCAGGATCAACACCACAACGTATTATTTTGACTTTATCTAAATCAACACCTTGATCGGCTAAATACCGTTGATTAAACTCTGAAATAGTAGCAAAGAATTTAGATCGCTCAACTTTTTCCTTTAAAAGCCAACCTCGCTCATAAAGATCATTAGCATGAGCAGTAATACTAAACGGAATACTTGATATCGAAGAAGCATACATAGCAATATCACTTGGAATATGAGCAAAATGAACATGCAAATGCTTACATTTTTTTTGTATCAAACGTCTAGCCAAGCTAGCAGAAAACAGCATGCGATAGGCTAGCCCAAATGCTGTTCGAGAAAACAGACCCACTCGCCACATATCTGACAAAAGCAAACCTAATGTTCTAGAATAATTAATGGGGCGACTTGCCAACATCACCAAATTATCAGCAATAACAGACAATTTAGATTGAGCATATAAATTAAACGTTTTTGTAGCTAATGCTTGAACTCGCGGCTCTTCTATATTGGATGTAGAAGCATGAACAGAAAATGGAATAACGTCAGTTCCCAGCTGTTCTAATTGCAAAATTTCATTGTAAACAAATGTAGCTGATAATGCGGGTATTTCAGGAGCTAAATAAGCAATTGTCAAAGGTTGTGTCACAGCGTTATCCCGCCTATATTATTAAAACAGATTACGAATGATTCTCTAACCAGATCTGTTCTTGTTCTTTATTTAATTGCTCTGTTGCTTTTGCCTTTCCTTGAAAGAGGCATTTTATTTGATATTTGCGTATAAATTTAACTAACACCTTATCCTCAAATCGTGGATTACGGGTCAAAGCACTTTTAACATAGCCCCACCACATAGCATATCCACCAATAAAATAAGGAGGATGTAACATACGAAAGACAGAAGACGCCGTCATATAGATCAGACTTGTTCCCATAAAATACTGGCCAAAGCCATGGCGCATCCGCCCAGTAAAAATTCCTTGTTGACTCGATCCCATTGGGCGTAAATGAATAAACCGCAACTCAGGCTCATCCCAGCTCACTGCAATCCAACCTAATTGTCGACATTTATGGCAATCAATGCCATCCCACATCACTTGCCTAACAAATCCACCAATATCTTCAAAACAACCTCGACGATAAAATTTTGTCATCCCGACCGACATTTCATCACCGCATTTCTCACTGACCAATTCATCTGTTTTTTTATCTTTAAAATAGGCCTTACCACTACATGTGCCAATCCTGGGGTTATCATTCATTCGCTGAATTAAAATTTCGAAATATTTCGCAGGCAAGTCTAAATCCAAATCAAACTTACAAATAAAATCAAACTGACTCACATCAATCGCATCATAACCATGATAAAAAGCTTCAATCACCCCAGGGCCAACACTACGATGACCTCGGTTTTCCCTCGTTACAATCTGTATAAAAGGATATTCTCTAGCATAATCAGCTAAAATTTGTGGTGTTTCGTCCGTTGACCCATCATCAACAATGACCCACAAATCAGGCACAACAGTTTGAGAAACAACGCTATCTAGCGTTAATTTCATATAATCGGCTTCATTCCGGCAAGGTGAAACTAATACATACTTTTGTTCTTTGACCGACATTTTATTTCATTACCTTAAAATTTCTCGAAATCTACCGTGTATAAACTCAATCATTGCCAAAAAGGTCACGCGTATAAATTCTATCTTCACAATTATTGATCTCATCAGTTAAGCGATTCGCTACTATCACATCAGCCATTGCCTTAAATTCATCTAAATCATTGATAACTTTAGATCGGAAAAACTCACTTTCTTTTAACTCAGGCTCATACACAACGACCTCTATCCCCTTCGCTTTCACGCGTTTCATAATACCTTGTATTGCGGATGCTCGGAAGTTATCTGAACCCTGCTTCATAATTAGACGATAAATACCGACAACTTTAGGGTTTTTATTAATGATCTGGTTCGCAATAAAGTCTTTCCGTGTTGTATTTGAATCAACAATTGCCTTAATAATATTGCTTGGTACCTCTTGATAGTTCGCTAATAATTGCTTGGTATCTTTTGGTAAACAATAGCCTCCATAACCAAATGATGGGTTATTGTAATGCCCACCTATTCTAGGATCTAGGCCAACCCCGTCGATTACCTGTTTACTATTCAAATCATGTGTTTCGCAATAGGAATCTAGCTCATTAAAATAAGCAATACGCATCGCTAAATAGGTGTTTGAGAATAATTTAATCGCCTCAGCTTCAGTTGAATCCGTATATAAAACAGTAATATCTTTTTTATCGGCACCCTTAATTAATAATTGAGCAAACTTGGTTGCTCGCTCCGACTGCTCACCAACAATAATACGAGAAGGATGTAAATTATCATACAACGCCTTACCTTCACGTAAAAACTCAGGTGAAAAGATAATGTTTTCTGTATCAAACTGTTCTTTTATTTTTTGAGTATAACCAACTGGAACCGTCGACTTTATCACCATAGTGGCATCAGGGTTTAGTTTAATCACATCTGCAATCACTGATTCAACGGTTGATGTATTAAAATAATTCGTTTCTTCATCATAATCAGTAGGTGTAGCAATAATGATAAACTCAGCATTTTTATATGCAACTTCTTTATCTAATGTTGCCGTAAAATTAAGCGACTTATTAGCCAAATAATCTTCAATTTCAGTATCAGCAATTGGAGATTGTTTATTTTGTAATAATGTAATCTTTTCGTCAGATACATCTAGAGCCACTATCTCATTATTTTTTGCTAATAACATAGCCAAAGAAAGTCCGACATATCCTGTACCGACAACTGCTATTTTCATTTTTTGTTTCTCTTAATTAAATGTAAAAGATTCTATAAACTAAAGAACTTTATTCTATTACCCTAGCAGGGTTTCCACATACTGTCTTACCTGCCGGTACGTTATGAAGCACAACAGCCATTGCACCTACTTTACAGTTTTCCCCCAACGTTACATCTCCTAGAATCTGAGCGTATGCGCCTAACTCGACATTATCACTCAGCGTAGGAGCAACCTCATCATTATACCTATTCCCTATTGTTACTCCTTGGCGAAGTGTACAGTTTTTTCCTATTTTTGCATTACTGTGGACAAAAACATTCCCAAAATGATAAATCCTGAGTCCTCCTTCAATTTTTGCATCTTTAGGTAAGCTAACACCAGTAATAATCTCAATCAAATGAAAAACAAACCAATAAATCTTTAACGAAATTTTCTTCCATATCCCTTCAGACATATTATCAACATGCTGACCGCGGCGATACCAAGCAATAGCAATGATTGACACCTCCTTTAACCATGGTCTTGGAGGGTATCTTTTCAAGTCCTCTTTCCAATTTTGTTTAATTAGTTTTTTCCTAACTTGTGTTTCAGTCATCATGTTAAAAGTTCATTTATATTGAATGATTTGGTTTTTCTTTAATATTTTACTCACATAGTAGGTCAAAATACCCTGTGTTTCAGGAAATTTTGCCAAGATACAAAAAATACCGTATAGCCACCGTTCTCTGTTTGTCAAACTGGGATCTCCTTTGAAATTAGAATATATTCGATATATTTGGACAGGATAAAGGATAAAAAAAACTATAGCTAAATTAATACTAAAAAAAATTGTTATTAATATAAGAAAAGGTAATAGTCCACCCCAAAAAAGTGAGCTTTTATATTGTTTAACCCACCCACCCCACTGAGAGCCACTCATAAAACCATAACCAACTTTTACCGAACGGGTCCACCATTGGGAAAAGTGTTTCATTGCAGAATCATGAGTGCCCATTTCTGCCTCTAGACATAAAATATTTTGGTTATCACTTCTAATTCTTGAGCATAGCTCAGGCTCTTCTCCAGCAATTAAATTTTCATTAAAACCATCTAGTGATTCAAATACTGAACGGCGATAAGTTGCAATTCCCCCGCATGAATTTATAATTCCTGGTGAACGATACCAATCTATATCGCATAAGATCATGTATACAGAATCATTTCGGTGTTTTTCCCTTAATCTACCACAAACAACAGCGACCTCTTCTTGACGTTCAAGGTGTATAGAAGCCCTCTGTAACCATTCTGGTTCTAGCTCACAATCTGCATCAATAAAATGTACATATTTTATCGATGGATTTAGAACGACAAGCCTTTTAAACCCTTCATTTCTAGCTCTAGCCGCACTTAAAGGCCTGGTTGAATCCAGCTGTATGACTTCAACATTTCTCTTCAATGCTTCATTTACACTGCTATCTATTGACTGAGAATCAACATAAATAATGGGGAAACCAGCTACAAGCACTGACTCCAAACAATAAATTAGTCGCGGCCCCTCATTACGGCCTATAACAACGACACCTATTTTATTATTTTCGATATTTATCATAGTCATCCCAAAAGCCAATCCAAATATCCCACCACATCATCGAATGAAAAGCGGCTTGCTTTCGTTCAAATAATTCCCTAAGCAATGAAACACATCGCCCCAGAAACCAAAAAGTATTTGCCCTCAACAAGCCAAAACGACCATAAAATTTTAAAAAATATCGACTTCTAGATCTATAATAATAGTGAGGTAATCGTTTTATGCCATTTTGATTAGAATCACCTTTATTTAGGTGAACAACGCGAGCACCATTATCAAATATTAGTTGCCACCCTGAATCCAGCGCTCTTCTGCAGTAATCATTATCTTCGTAATACATAAAATAGCCTTCATCCATTAACCCAACGTCTTTAACCATTTCATATTTTAATAACACACATGCAAAACTTAACCAATCAGGTTGTTCATATTTATCTTCTACCGGAATCGCGACCTCCTTGACACCTAAAAGCCCAGCAAGTCTAGTGAATACCCCCGTTCTAGCGGCGTTAAGAAAAGAGGCCGATGGAGTTACATTATGGAAACAACTTACCTGTTGCGTACCGTCTTCCCATTCTATTCTTGGCCCAACTAAACCTAGATACTTTTCTTTTTCCATAGTCTTTATCATTGTGGAAATTGATTTTGGATGAACCCAAGCATCGCCATTCAATAATAAATAATATTTTGCCTGCATATGTTCAAAGCCAAGGTTATTACCCGCGGAGAAGCCTCCATTGACAGGGGAAGCTATAATATCGATCCAATCGGTCCACTTTCTTTTTTTAATGTACGCTGAAATTTTATCTAAAGAACCGTCGTTTGACGCATTGTCAACTACAACAACTTTATCTTTTTCATAGTGTATTTCACTTTCCAACGAGCCTAAAGCTCCAATTACAAGATCTGGAGTTTTATAATTAATAATAACAACGACTAACCGCATTTGATCGCTTAATTCCATTTCGACCAACTATTATCTTAGGTGGGGCAGCAAGTAATGCGCTATTTGAGAAACATTCTGTTTTTTAATTATACCCAAGTGATCACCTTCAATTTCATAGCATTCAACCCTTTCACTCACATACCTACCCCAGCCGTAATCAGGTAAAAAAGATATTCCTTTACCCCAAGCGTCATGATTTGTTGCCTTCATCAGGATAACATGTCCTTTATATCGTTTTCCCGAAAACACATAGGTTTCCATACACTTTAAATAAGCTTCTTCACGAATATTAGCAACATCCTGTGATGTCATATTATCGCTTTTAAATTTAACTATTTGAGTGAATTTGCTAATGGACTTTTTAATAATGACTTTCATTTTACTCAAAAAAGTACGTTGTATTTCTGTTGGCAGTATTGTATCTAATAACGTTACAGAAATAACTTCTTTATTATTATTTTGTAACATTTTGGCTACTTCAATTGCTAAAAACCCTCCAAAAGAAACCCCTGATAATTGATAAGGTCCTTCTGGTTGTTGCCGGCATATTGCCTCATAATAAGAAGTCACGAGCTTCTCAATTGAAATGTCTGTGCTCTCCCCTCGCATAACCCCTTCCAAAAACATTTGTTCATCGGCTACATAAATGCCATATACCGGTTGCAACTCACCAAGACTATCAGCGAAATCTTGATAAATATTTATTCCACATAAACAAAACAATGGGGTTTTAGTGCCATTGGACTGAAGAGGAACAATACTGGATGCTACTTTACCCATATCACTGTTTTGTATTTCAGAGAGTTGTTCGATTGTTGGCGAGTTAAAAATATCACCTATGTTAAATTTAATGCCTGTAGCTCGTTCCATTTCATGGATCAGTTGAACGGTCATCAAGGAATCACCTCCCAAATCGAAAAAATTATCTGTTATCCCAATTTTGGGTAATTTAAGAACTTCCTGCCAAACAGCTATTAAACTTCGCTCAAAATCGTTTCTGGCCAACTGAAACTCACCACCGACTGAAATTAATAATGAACGCTCTGGGATAGGTAATGATTTTCGATCTACCTTACCGTTTGGTGTCAGGGGTAAAGCATCTAACAGAACATATTTTGATGGAATCATATAATCTGGTAACTTAGACTTTAAGTATCGCTGAAGGCCTTTGCCATCGATGCTGATACCTTTCTCTTCCACTAGATAAGCAATCAAATGCTGCTCACCTTTTTCATCAGCCTTAGCGATAACAACACTTTGACCAACAGAACTATTCTTCTCTAAAACAGTCTCAATTTCACCAATTTCTATTCGAAAACCTCTAATTTTCACCTGAAAATCTATACGCCCAATATAATCAAGATCCATGTCTAAATTATATCTAACCATATCACCTGTTTTATACATCGTTGAATCATTCAGGCCTGTGAATATGTTTGGTACAAATTGCTTTCCCGTTAACTCTGAATTTTTATAATACCCATTGGCAACGCCATCACCTGCTATATATAATTCCCCAGCAACGCCGATAGGAACCGGTAACATCTTTGCATTTAAAACAAACATCTGCGTTCCATCTATTGGCTTCCCAATCGAAATATTTTTTTCTTCTTTCAAAACCTGATGAACTGATGACCAGATTGTAGTTTCCGTCGGCCCATACATATTCCATAAACTCTGGCATCTTGGAAGTATTTTTTGAGCTAACTCATAAGGGAGGGCCTCTCCGCCACACATTATTTTTAATGTTGAATTACCTTTCCAACCACTTGAAATCAATAATCGATATGTGGCTGGGGTTGCCTGAAATACCGTAATATTACAGTCCAACAATTCGATTAAATCATCACCGTTTATTGTTGACTCATAAGGTGCAATCCTGACTGTAGCTCCAATAATTAAAGGTAAAAACAACTCTAAAGCAGCAATATCAAAAGAAATAGTTGTAACTGATAAAATAGTGTCATGACTTTCCATTCCTGGCTGTTTAGTCATTGCTTGTAAAAATGTTGTCAAACCATGGTGTCGAACCTCAACACCTTTAGGTCTGCCTGTCGAACCAGAGGTGAAAATCACATAAGCTAAGTCGGTATTTTTTACAATAGGATATTTGTAAATGTTTTTTGTTGTCCTAATAACAGGCTCATCTACAATAATTACCTTCCTATTCCTACCATCAACCTTCTGTTTTAATTCGGTTTCAGTTATTAATACTATCGGATCCGCATCCTCAAGAATAATAGCAATTCGATCAGATGGCTGCTTAGGGTCAATAGGAACATAAGCACCTCCTGCTTGCATAACTGCAAGTAAGCATATGACCATTTTAGGTGTTCTATCAATACAAACCCCAACCAAATCCCCAGGCTTCACCCCAAGTTCACATAATTGTTGAGATAACTCATCAACCTGTTCAGATAACGATAAGTATGATATTTCTTGATCTTTAAACTGTACTGCTATCTTATTAGGCTTGTCAGAAACCCGTTGCTTAAAAATAGTGGTAACCGTCGGCACAACATCACCACGAACATAAGCACTATCTTCCTTAGGGAAAAGTAAGTTCTTTTCTTCTGCTGTTAATAGGTCAACTTCAGCTATCTTTTGACTTCGGTTATTGAGAAACTGTATGAGTAGCATTTCAAAATGTATGATTGCCCGCTTCCTAAGAACCGAAGATGTCCATACACCCATATTAAAATCAAAACTCAACTCATATTCATGACCATCTTTTAATTTATTAACCTGTATTGCCAAGCTTTCTCTACCCGACCACTCCGTGCTTGGCAAGTCTGATTCAATATTTTTTAAAATATTGAGGGGTGTAGTTAGTTCATATTCAGCTGGAAATCCAGCAAAATCATCAGGCATAGCACTATGAATATTAAGTATGGTTTCATAGCCAGATAATTTTGCCGAAACGAAATGATCCCTAAATTCCCGAACTGTATCAATTTCCATTCGCACTTTTTCAACAATAGCTTGAAAGGTATCATCATTATCCACGTTAATCCGGTTAGGACAGACTTCCATTAAAAGACCAATAGAATGTGTATAGGGTGATTTTCGATTCAATAATGGAATACCTATCGATAAATCATTATTCAATGTGACTCGATTAAGATACGCAAGAAAAACACTTGTAAAAATAATTGATGTTGAAATAGAGTTCGACAACTCATTTAGCTGCAAAACTGTTTTTGTATCAAGTTTATATGAAAGCCGTGTCGTTTTTGCAGTTTTATTATAAGGTGGCTGGTTATAAAACTGTATAGGCTCCACTGGCTTGTCGAAATGAGCTCGCCAAAATGTCTCTTTTTCTTCGAATAATACTGATTGTCTCTGCACACTGTTTTCAGCTAAAAAGTCAGTATAATTATCATGAGTAGGTAAAAAATAGGTCTTATCATCACTTGCGGCTTCAGTCTGGTAATATCCAGATAAAGCTTGATGTATCTGATCACACGAAAAGCCGTCAGTAATAACATGATGTTGATTTAAATAAAAAACATACAACTCATTTGAGAATTTAATTAGTTGTGCCTTATAAAGACATTCACCCATAATAAATTTATGAGTACACCATTGTTGAAATTTATCAGATCTTTCAAAATCTGAAAGATCATTGTCGACTTCAATTACCTCTATAGCATTCGTTCTTTCTATCTGTTTAAAAACACGCTTTCCACTTGTTGAGTCCGAATCAATAACAGAATTAAATATAAAGTGTTCAGCACAAAGTCGATTAAAAGAATTTCTAAACAAATCAGTATTTAACTGCCCTCGAATCGTGAGTCGTGTTAAAACATTATTAACAGGAATATTAGGATGTATCTCTTCATCTATCCACAATGCTTCTTGCCGATGAGTTAATGGATGTGTAATTACGTGCGACATTTCATTCCAATTTATTTGCTTGTTTTTAGATTAACTTCTTGATAAAAGTCATCCAACATTGCTTTCGTATTCTCTAGTGAATATTGTTTTGATTTAGCAAGTCCTGCTTCTCTTATTCTCTCTTTTAATTCTTTATCAGCTAATAACCGTTCTAATTGATTAGCGGCATCAATACAATCTCCGTCAATAGAAACTAATGCAGTATCATTATTAACCATATATTCTTCACCACCGCCACCACTAAATCCCACAACAGCGCATCCACAACTCATCGCTTCTAATGGAGGAAGCGAAAAACCCTCAGGGTAACCTGTAGCCAGAAATATATCAGCCCGCTGATATTCTTCAATCAACTCACTTTCAGTTAAACCATCAACTATACGAAATTCATAATTAAGATCTTTAGTTGCTTGCTTAATTGCATCTATATGTTCCGGGTGCTTTCTTGATAAAGCCAAAACACGATTAGGCACCCGAATTGACGGATCAGGAAAAAATCTCATTTGATCCACGCCATTTGTAATTACAGTTGAATCTACGTTCATTTTCTTTTTCAGCATTCGGCTTAAAAAGCCACTGCAGTTAATAACATAATCGTAACCTAAATCAATATAACTTTTACCTTTATCTTCTTTCCTTAATTTTTCATCATAATATCTCCAGCTTTGACTTTGGTTAAACAATACTTTTGTACAACCAGAGAACTCAAGCCCCATATATGGCAGAAATTCTGACGCTACTATAATATCATTAGCTGAAAGAGCATATCCCACATCGTTAATATACCTAATATCTAAATCGTAGCCAAAAAAGTTACCTATGTAATCACCCATTACAAGTGGATATGCGTCATAACCCATTTCCTTCAACATAATACAATGTTGATACATGACTTTTACACCCCCAACAGGCTTATGCTTCTTAAAAACATTATTTTGTAAATAACCGCTGACATTTCTAGTTAGAATTGATTTTATAAAGCCTTTAACTTTAAAATTTTTTTTATACAGATCTGGTATTAAATAATAAATTGTTCCCAAGCTCAATATCCTCTTATACTGCATACTAAAAGTTTACATACAGTTAAATCATAAGGTTTTTTTAGAAAAGCTTTCACCGCATACTTTCGGGCAGTTGCAATGTTTGAACTATTTAATGCCCACCAAGCCCACTTGCAATATATCTCAACTAACGTTGGTAGCTCTATCTCCTGCTCAGCGCTCTCTTTATATTCAAGTTTCCTTCGGTCGCATGCTTTCTCTACGGCCCTTCTTGCACTTTTTAACTGAGATAGGCGTTTTGTATAACCAATACTGTCCACATGTTGCCTATATAAGAACAACCTTTCTTTTAAGTTTGCAAGTTTTCCAACCTCCGCCAATTTTAGCCATAAGTCAATATCTTCAGCATCTTTATATTTTTCTGAATAGCCTCCAACCTTTAAAAGTCCATCCTTTCTTATCATAGCTGAAGGATGAGCAATAGCTCCACCTATACATTGAATATGAGCCTTATCAATCTCATCATGCGTTAACCATTCACCAAATGGGGTAATTATATCCCCATCACTATCTATCAACGTGGTTAAGCAGCCAATAGCAACATGCTCAGGATGATTTATCAAAAAATCCAGTTGCTTCTCAAAACGTTTTGGCAAGCTTATATCATCCTGATCCATTCTTGCTATAAAGTCGCCCTGTGCAATTGAAACGCCCTCGTTCAATGTAAATATAAGCCCTTTATTATGCCTGCTAATCAACTTTATTCTTGTCTCATTTTCCGCATAATGCTGGAGAATGGAAAGCGTTCCATCTGAAGAGCCGTCATCTATTATGATGAACTCAAAGTCCACATACGATTGATTTAAAATACTATCTATAGCTTCTGCGAGATATTCTCCTGCATTATAAACTGGCATTACAACTGAAATTCTAGGTTGCACTTTTTTCTCCATTACATAAACAACGATTGTGCGTATTCACCTATACCGTAGGCTATAAACAAAAATGGTAACATTCTAAATTCTTTTTTTATGTCCAACAAATGAATTTTCCTCATCATATAAAATGTACTGGGAATATCAACAATATAATTTAGTGCTATAGCAATAATCGCACCATATAAACCATAATAGAAATATGCAAATGGCACACTTATATATAAAAACATAGTTGCTACCAAGGTAAGTATCATATTACTTTTAGCATCACCTCTTGCCATCAAACACACACCAGCAAGACTGTATCCCAAAAACACAATTGATACTGATAAAACCTGCAACATCCATCCCGCTTCAGAATATCGGTCATCATAAAGAAAATTGATTATAAATTCGCCACCACTTGCCATAAAACCAGCAATTATCATAACCAACAAGTCTATTTTAGCCCGTATTCGGTAGTAAACATGTTTTAATTGACTCGGATTATCTCTTACTATTTCACTTAAGATGGGGTAAAAAACTGACGATATAATTTGTTGCAAGATTCCTTTGAATGCTGTTGCCAGAAAAAAAGCAATCGTATAGATACCTAACATTTCTGGTGAAATCCAAAAACCAAGTAAAATTCGGTCACCTTGTGCCAATAAAAACCCTAAAATAGATGATAAAAATATCCATTTTCCGAAATTAATAATTTCACTTACACTTGCCTTGTCCCATTTTATCTGGTTTTTTTCTCCTAAAGACCCATGGTGTGACAAGAGCATTTTTATCGTAGCTGAAATGATACTCCCCAATACGAGCGTCCATATTTCACGCCAATACCAAGCGGCAAGAACTGTAAATATCAGACCACATATCTGACTTATCAGATCAATCATCACTGCACGACCAATTATTAATCGCCGGTTCAATATGAGCAAATTAATGGAATTAAAACCTGAAATAATTGCAGTAATTGAAACCATTGCTAACAAAAAAGGGAGTTGATGATCAGCATAAACAGACCCTGTTAAAACCGTGCTATTCTGCCCTAAATAATGCAAGAAAAAACTCACAATGATTGCTATTCCAAATATTATAAAACCTCTTATAATTTGAATAGTCCATGCAGTATCTATATAAAGCTTTTCTTCGGCTCTCTTACTTTGAACAATATTTTTCTGTAGACCCACATCAGAAAACATGCTGATCCCCATCATAAAAACAGTCACGATGGCCATGACACCAAACATTTCAGGCATTAATAATCTAGTCAGTATCAAATTACTTACTAGTCGTAATATTTGAGATGTGATCCGCCCAGACAATACCCATATACCTGAGTTGATACTTCTCTGTTTTAATGATTTTTTACTTTGATTCACTTGATAGGTTCTATAGTTATTTTATTAATTTTGATTTTAAAACTAATTTACTTAAGTATTTGGTAATATAGTATGTCATTACACCGAATATTTAATGATTACCTGTGCTTTGGTAGAGTCTTCATTTTTTGTTGATCTGTTCCACTCGCCCAAATAATGATCCTATAAAAAGCCAATATAATGGTGTAATACTAGCATTCGGGATTTGGTCAATAAGTATTATTGAAATAAGTAATGCGTGAGAAGATATCAATAGTTTTTCCTGTGATGAATGTCCATATTTCAACTTGCGTGAGGCTAAAAAAATTGTTATAAAAATAAGGCCAAATTCAGCTATCAATCCAAACCAACCATAGACACCAAATGTTAAAATCCATTTCCCATCAGTAACTGAAACATCTTTACCTTGGTCATTAAAAATACGGTTTCTTCCCCAGCCACCCCAGCCAAATAGCGGTTTCTCGTAAGCATGCTCTAATAACATCTTTTCATTTCTAAACCTAAATTCCAGAGACTCTGTACGAGCAGCGCCACCTATCGTCGTTGCCACCTCTAGAAACGTATCATGAGGAAATAATTTATTAATACTCAAAATGGGATAACTCATTACGATTATCGCCATTATCAGAGCAATTTTAACTTGTTTTTTGGGAGAAAACATCATCAAAGCAATAATTACGGCGAAAGCATAAATAAGACTCGCCAATGTTTTAGACAAGACTAAGACAATAAGTAGAAAAAATAGGATGAAACTCGTTTTCAGACTGATAAACTGAATTTTCAAACGCCATAAGATTGCTGCGGCAATGACGCTAATTGAAACGAAGAAGCCCACCCACAAGCCATGTCCCATAAAAACCACAGCTCTAAAACCACCATTTCTAACCTGTTGTAAAAATGAATGAGGGAAGAATCCGTAGAGCATTTTGTGCAATTGGGGGCTCATTCGTATTTCATATAAGATGAAAATAGAATAAATCAATGCCGCAAGCACAATGTATTTAAATAAAAGTAATTGATCTTCTTGTTGCGAAAAAAACTTTCTACCCAAGAAAAATGGACTCATAAAAACAAAACTAACAAAGACGTTTGATAATCCATCATACATTGTTAAACCTGGTAAAAATCCTACTGGATCTTTATTTGTTAATGCCGTTAAAAATGGTGAAATTAATAGCATGATAAAAAGGACTTTAGGGATCCCCTTTAAGCTTAAAAAACCAATTCTTTGATTCTTGATAAATTTGAGGCAGAATAATACTGATAACGTTGCTATAGTATATTTATTCAGTGCAGGCAAGCCAGGAAGATCAATTTTAACGGCAACGGGTAAAAACAAATAACCGCCCAGCAGACTAAATAAAATTGCTTTGCGAATTTCTTTTGTCAAAAAGAAAAATAAGGTCACTAATGGCCAGACCATTAAAGCAAAGTAAGAAAAAGTATTGGGCATTTATTTAACCTATGAGGCTCTCAATTATTAAAGGGTTACATACGCTGACATGAGACTTTATACTATTGTACTGCTATACTCTGCATTAAAACAGAATCAACTTCAATATATCACTTAGAATCTATACAAATGGCGACGCAACAACATAAGCTATTGGCCTTCAGCCCCCTTCCCATTCTCAATTCTGGTATTGGTCATGCAGCGATATCAATTGTCGAATCAATGAATACTGACAGACTAAACGCCCGCCTTATTAGCCCATCAAGTACAAGTACTATACATTCACACTACCAAAAAAATGCCATGCCTTCACTCGTTTCAAGAGCATTATATAAATTTAATCTACCTCATATTCTACACACTCTTTCTGAAGCTTATTTTTATCATCAATTAAAACCAAATGATATTGCCTATCTATGGCCCGGTACATCATTAACCTTATATCGTAAGATTAAAGCTAAAGGAAATATTATTATTTCTGAAAATATTAATTGCCATCAGAAAATCAGCAAAAAAATTCTAGATACTGAGGAACAAAGGCTTGGTTTTACAGGTACACATATGATCACCAAAAAGTCGATTCTAAATGAAACTGAAATACACAGATTAAGTGATTTTATTTTCAGCCCAAGTCCTTTAGTTACCCAATCATTAATTGATACCAATATAGCGCAGGAAAAAATCCTACAATCCAGCTATGGTCTGCATAAATACCAACAATTAGATACGTCTAGCGAATTTAAAAAGTCAGAACGCCCCATTACTGCAATCTTTGTTGGTCGTGTAGGAATGCGAAAGGGCATCCACTTATTATTAGATTATTGGAAATCTGCTAATATTAATGGCACTTTAAAAATTATTGGCAATATTGAAGATTCCGTACGTAGCTTAATCGCGAACTACCAAAATGTAAGTAATATTCAATTTATTAACTTTCTTCCTGAGATTGAAAAAGCGTATAAAAGTGCTGATATTTTTATATTGCCTAGCCTCGAAGAAGGTAGCCCTCTTGTCACTTATTTGGCATTAGGTGCAGGATTACCCTGTTTGGTTTCTCCCATGGCCGGTGCTGGTGTTATCACCGATGGTCAAGAAGGTTTTATTATAGAGCCACATGATAAGAATGGCTGGGTTACTGCACTACAAAAATTATTCACATCGCCATCTTTACGAGAAGCACAATCCAAGGCAGCTAGAGCAAGCTCAAAGACTTTCTTGTGGGAAAATGTAGGTCGCCAGCGATCTAAGTTATTGTTAGAAAAATTAGAAGGGAAATAATATGCGAGTGCTTGTATTAGGAGGAACAGGGTTTATTGGATCACATATCGTAGATGCACTTGTTAATAACGGTCATCAAGTCAAGGTGATTGATCGCACCCTAAAACATATTCAAACTAATAATCCATTATTAGTTCAATACATTCAAGCAGACTATGGTGACTCATTTGTATTATCCGAAGCATTAATTGGGATTGATATTGTTATCCATCTAGTCACTACCACAGTTCCAGGAAGTTCAAACTTAGATCCTGTAGCTGATATACAAAGCAACCTCATTAATTCAGTAAAATTATTTCAAGCTATGAGGCATGCTGAGGTAAAAAGAATAATTTACTTTTCTTCAGGTGGTACGGTGTATGGTAATCCCAATCAAGTTCCAATCCCTGAAAACCATTCAACACACCCTATCTGCTCATATGGTATAACTAAATTAGCAATAGAAAATTATTTATATATGTTCCAAGAACTATATGGTTTCAAGCCAACTATTTTAAGACCATCAAACCCTTATGGGCCTAGACAAGGGCATTATGGTGCACAGGGGGTGATTGGTACGTTTATGAAGCAAATAATATCCCACCAACCTATCAATATATGGGGGGATGGCTCAGTTATTCGCGATTATATTTATATTTCAGATCTTGTCGATGCCTGTCTAGCTGCGGTCAACTCAGACGTACAAGGTACTTTTAATATTGGCAGTGGCATGGGTTATTCTTTACTTGATATTATCAAAGAAATTGAGAAATGTACCCAGGAAACAGCCAAAGTGAAGTTCGATCCAGCTCGTAGCTTTGATGTTAAAGAACTGGTATTAGATTCCAATCTAGCAAAAGACAAGTTTGCATGGTCTCCTAAATATACGCTTCCACAAGGTGTTTGCCTTCACTACGATTGGTATAAAAGTAACCAGAAAAACCTTGAAATTTAAAACGCCATCACACATGATTGAAAAGACTGTTGCAATGATTTCTTGAATCTACAACCGCTCTTTTAATGTCGGACGAGATGCTACGTTAGCGCTCATTTCCAATTGTCAACAACGGTTGAAAACTGAGCCACTCCAGTTGTTACAATCATGATAGACCTCATAGTTCGAACGACTATTTGTCACCGAATCAGTTTGAAAAGATCAGGCTGGACAAGGAGGCTCAGATTGACAATACTCTAGGTACGAAATGAGGTTGACACTTCATTATTTAACTATCAGCTATTTACACATCTTTTTTTTACAGTACACTTGGTACCTCTATTTATTAACTTGTCATTTATATTATATGTCTTCATCACTTGTAAGTATTATTATCCCTTGCTATAACCGTGAAAATTATGTCTCCGATGCCGTAAATAGTGCGCTAAGGCAAACATATTCAGATATAGAAATCATTGTTGTTGATGATGGTTCAACAGATACTTCGGTTGCAGTTCTCAGACGGTTTGGCGACAAAATAAAGCTTATAGAGCAAAAAAATAGTGGTGTTAATGCCGCGCGAAATGTTGGCTTTAAAGTCAGTAAGGGCGAATTTATTATTTTTCTAGATTCTGATGACTGGTTATCGGATGATATTGTTGAAAAACATATCGAAGCGACAAAAAAATGGCCATCTGTTAGTATATATTGTACTGACAGTGTTTTTATTGATGCCTCAGGTAAGGAAGGTGAATTAACTCGATGTAATTGGCCTGATGAGCCAGATTGCCCTCTTTCTTTATTTCTACTGAATCCCCCACCATTTCCAGCGTGCGAACTTTATCGAAGCTCTGTTGTTAAAAACTACGATGGTTATGACGAATCTATGCGAGCTTTCGCTGATTCCGATCTACGACTTCGTATTATGCTCAGTGGTGCTACATTTGTTAGAACCGAAGGCGGCTATGCCGCCTATAGGCCAGTTGAGAATTCAATTACAAAAAATTCACTTCGGCTACATAAATATGCGGTTATATTAACCAAAAAGCTGTATCAATATACCGATAATAATACTGAACTTGACGCTTTATTGACTGAACGGCTTCTTAGGCATAGAATGCGATGGTGGAATTCGATATTATCATTCCATACTTCATTAAAGCCTTCTTCTATAGTCAAATTTTCTTGGCACTTATATAGAGTATTACGTGTTGACCCTGGTTATATATGGTTCATTCTAAAAGATAAGCCGTGGACAATGGATAGAGCCAGACAGTTCTAATTCAAGTTTAACTGGTAAACTTGGAATATATTCATATTCGATATATTTAATTCATCACTTTCTGATTAAGTTATTACAATTTCATAACTTCAATTATGGAAACTCATTTCTCCTCATTATGATGACTGTAACTTTTTCAGTTATTTATGCCATATTTATCGATAAACTTATTGATCAAAAAGTTTTTGTTTATTAGGTAGGGTAAAGTTAAGAGATTAGATGTTTTAAATTGATCTTCTTTTGCATAAGCTTTATACCCATGTTACTTCAATAAACATTTACCATTTGCTGTTGCCCGACAATCATCATCTGCTTTAGGTTGTGTACTATCAATATTATCCCTTGCATTTACAACGTCTGTGTATGTAACTGTGCTTTTAGTTCCTGACCAACCTGTCCCTGATGAAGCAGAAGTTCCTGTAGACCAGCCAGATCTTGCCCCTGCACCTGATCCACCCAGTTTCATCTCTTGTTTATAAGTATCAGGGTCAGCAGGTTTACTATTTTCATTTTTAGAAACCTGGGATTGATCTACTACTTGCTTAACGGGTAATGCCTCTTCTTTAACTTTTGCTGCTGCTTGTTGAGCTTTTTCTTGCTTAGCTGCAGCGACTTGTGCTTGTGCTTCGGCTTTAGCGGCTGCTTCAGATGCAGCTTGTGCTCGAGCACGTTGTTCTTTCTGTGCTTGTACTTTCTCCTGTGTTTGCGCTAACACGGCTTTAGCCTGAATTGCCGCTGCTTTTGCTTGTGCAGCTTTTGCGGCCGCAATTGCAGCCTCTTGAGCTGCAGCTCTTACATCTTCTTTAGCTCTTGCTTGTGCTACGGCTTGGGCTTGGGCTTGGGCTTGGGCTTGGACTTCAGACTCTATATTCTGAGAAATTACTACTTCTGTTTTAATCGCATTAATTTGCACTTGATCAATACTGGGTAAAGATGTGTGATTTTTACAAGTATTATTCGCAGTATTTGTGGAAGAATTTGCACCTTTCTTTAAAATACACGAAGACTTAGCACCGGCTGGTTGGCTGATGGTGTTTAATTTCACCTCAAATTTATGTTCACCGTTAATGCTAATCCCTGAACCATTAGCATTACTCAATATAGTGGTATTTCCAGAAATGGTTACATTTTTAGACTTAACAGTATCTTCTTTCCGAACAGGAACTGAAATTCCATGTGTTAAAATTCCGCCCTCATCAATAATGAAATTATCTTGTATTATGACACCATCACATGATGCGCAACCTATGGCTACATTACCCATATTAATCAGTGTATTATTTTTTATCACTACATTGTGAAAAGCCTCATCAATTGAACCATACCCTGGATCGACGCTAATACCCCAGCAACGATCGTTCACTGTGCCAGCATCTTCTTTTATAGTATTACCCTCAATCGTTAGGTCATCAATTAACCCATGAACAACTAAAGAAACGCCGTAACATTTCCCATCAACAACTGCAGACTTATATAATGTATTTCCTTTAATTGTTATCCCTTTATCTGGCACAGCATTCCCATTCTGGGATGCTATATATATATTATGATCAAATGTCTTTGTTGATCCATTACCCTCGAAATGATTATTTTCTATACGACAATCGCTACATCCACCTAGCCAACCTTGTAACGAATTATTAATAATTGTAGAGTTTTTTAACACTATCCGCTCATTGAAATTATTAGCTCCACGGTCCAATGCATTATGCCCCGCGGCCTGCAGACCTACATTGAATCCTTCGATATGCAAATTATCAATTGTTAAATCATCTATATCATTAAATAAGAATATGCCACTTCCTTTTCCTGCGTCAGACTTAAGGGTTAAATTCTTTACAAAATATCCTCCATCTTGGTTAGCATTTCCCCCATCTGAAAACGAGAGACCGTTCACTCCTTGCTTGTTAATAACAATAAAGGGGGCTCGAAGAGTCGAATTTCCATAATCTGCTAACGTACACACTGATGACCGGCTGCACCTTTTGTTAAATAAATAGCTATTTTTACTTACTGTAAACTTTCCACCACGACAAAATAAAACACTATCGCCAGCAAACATCTTATTAAATGTATCCATTGCTTTAGCATAGCTACGGAAAGGGCTTGACTGCGAGCCATTATTTCTATCATCACCTGTATCGCACACATAATAATTTTTAGCAGAAACAGATGTAGTAAACACTGCTAATAAAACAAGGGCAAAGAATAGTTGTATTGATTTCATGATAACTCCCGTTGGGGCATAAGGTTTGATGTGGCTTGCATAATACCTAGCTCGCTAGGCTTATAATGCGAAATGGGGCACAGATTTTTATATTAGCTGTATTTTATGTTTCTCTAGTAGCCAATCTTTGACACGCTTCACATCTTGATTATCGGCTTGCTTGGTTTCTATTATACGCGTTGCTTTTTTCTCTTTCATCATTTCAGTAATCGTATCGGAATCAACTATTTGTTTGCCATCTGCAAACGCGTATACCAAGGAAAAATCACAAAGGCTATTAATTCGGCGAGGAATGCCTTCGCTGTAGCAATAGATCATTGCACAGGCTTCATCACTAAAAATTTCTCTATATTGTTTTGCGCCTGCTATTTGTAGGCGATATTCAATATAACGCTGTGTTTCTGGGTGATTAAGTGCTTTAAGGTGATATTCTACGCCTATTCGCTGTGCAAACTGCACTAATTCTGGCTGATTTAACTTCTCAATTAATTCGGGTTGGCCCGTTAAGATTATCTGCATAAAGATATCTGAATCGATATTTATATTTGATAATAATCGCAATTCTTCTAATGCTTGCACTGATAAATTTTGGGCTTCATCAACAATTAATACAACACGTCGGCCTTGTGCATGCTGCTCCACTACAAAGTTAATATAGTCTCGATAGCGGCCTGCGTTATCTGTCGCTGTTGATTCAATATCTAAGGCATCTAACACCCATGTCATTAGCTCACCGAAGGATTCATGGGTATTATTGATTAAGCCAATAACACAATTCTTTGCAATTTTTCTTAATAGCTTTCGGATTAAGGTTGTTTTACCTGCCCCTATTTCACCTGTTACAACTGTAAATCCAGCCTGGCTCATTAGGCCATATTCCAACATCGTTAGTGCTTTTCTATGATTTGGACTTAAATAGAAAAAAGCTGGATCGGGAACGAGATTAAACGGTTTATGGACTAAACCAAAGTGTTCTGTATACATTATTAATAGTACTGATGTGTGGGTGGTTTGTCTGATTTATTCAATACTGAACCTAGCAAATGACTGTTTTCTAACATTTGCAGTGAACGGGTGATTTCAGACTCTTTATTTTTACCATCTTCTAATACTAATAAACTGCAATCAAAGTATTTTTCTGATAGTAACACGTCATCCGTTTGCAGCAGAGGTGGCACATCAAAGATAATTAACCGCGAGTCATATTGCGCTTTTAACTCTTCTACTAAACGCGCCATCTTTGGACTTGATAATAATTCGGCAGAATCTTCTGCTCGTCCATTGCCGGGTAAAATCACCATTCGTTTAATGCCTGGGTTGATCAGTACATCTTTTAGTTCAAGATCCTGTTCAAGATAATCTTTCAATCCAACTTCAGCCTGTAAATCGAAGTAATTGTTTAACGTTGGGTTACGAAGATCCATATCAACTAACATCACTGTTTGGTTAAGTTCCATGGCTATGGCTATGGCTAAGTTTGATGCAACAAGCGATTTTCCCTCTCCCCCTGTTGGCGAAGTAATTGCTAGGGTTTGCCAATGATTAGTACGCATCTTTTGTAATACCTGCGTACGCAACATGCGAAAAACAGCTGATTGTGGGTTATTGTACATTCCAGCAATAATGCGATTTTTCTCTAAATGTTCCCTTGATGACTCTTTAACTCTTGTTTGCTGATAAGAGATATTTTCAATAGGTGATTTGAGTGGATCTGCTGCCAATTTTGTATTCTTATCATTCTTAGCTTCAGGCACCACAACTCTAGCTTGTTCGGTATGTTTTGCCTTTGCCTTGTCTAGTGCTTTTTGTATTCTATCCATTATTCTTATTTTCCTGCCTACGCTGCTACAGTAAACTTATTTTTCGTAAAATTTTAAACCAAAGAACTTCCAAATCCATTACAAAGTAATGAAAGCCTGCAACACATAAGCCTAGAAGTAAGATAGCTGCCAGTATTATTTTGAGTCTATTCCGTTTTGTTTTTTTAATATCTTGTGGGCTTGTTATTATTGGTATAACGACTAAAGGCGCGCTAGCTAATACTCGGGTTATTTGATTATAACCTCGTACGCCACCAAAGAGCATTTCAACCAATAGTGCCAAACCTAGACCTAGACCGACTGAACCTATTACCCCCATTAAGAATATTTTCTTTCTATTTGGTTTTTCTGCTTTGCTAGGCACTAAAGGGGGTTCAATGAGTGTAAAGCTCTCACCTTTATTTTCAGACTCCAAATTCTGAGCCAGTTCTGCTTCAAGTTGTTTTGCTCTTAACTCTTCGTATTTTCTTAATTTATTCTCATGATCACGCGTTAAATCATCATAAGCCCGTTTCACCTGATGGGTTCGTGCAATTCGTTCATCTTGCTCTGCTATTTTTTGTTGAACAATTTCATTACGTTCTTGCAAACGAATAGCTTCACGCTCTGAGGCGGTTATTTTTGCCGCTAGCTGTGCATATAATGGATTACGAGTACGGCTAAAAGATGAATTCGATGCTGGTTTATCTAGGGAGCTCTCTTCTTCTTTCGCTTGTTTTTCTAAGTCAGTAATTTGATTCTTTAATGCTTTGATATCAGGATGACTCTCTGAATATTTAGCTGACAGACTGTCATATTCTGCAACTGCTTGAGCTAATTTCTGAGCCGCAGTTGCAATAGGGACTTGTGTCACGCCTGCACCCCGAATTTGCGTTGTGATAAAAGGCGATATGCCTAAGATTTGTGTTCGTAGTGTCGTGGCAAGATCTTTTAGTGCTGCAATTTGGTTTTGATTATAAGCTAATTCTGTTTGCAATCGCTCTTGCACTGATAAGTTATGATCTAATAATTCAGGCAGGCTATCACTATATTGGTCTTTAAATTCGGCGATTTTCTTTTCTGTTATTTGTATTTGTTTTTGAAATTTATTGGCTTCTGCTTCTAAGAATTTAGTTGTTTCGCTTGCACGATTTGTTCTAACTTTTGTATTTTCAACCAAAAATTCTGTCACTAAATCATTCGCTACTTTTTGAGCTAATTGCGGTGACTTATCCATAAAGGAGACTTTAAACGCGATAGTTGCACGGCGAGAACGACCACTATTAGGATCGGTTACATTTGCTTCGACCATTGCTACTGCAATATTTTCACGAAATAAACCAACAATTGCAGAAACTGGTGATTTTTTACGTAATTCAGGGTAAAGGTTATATTTTTTAACTAGTGTCATAATTTTACTAGTTGTCATAATACGTTGCTTAATCACCTCAATACGCTGATCAGCGTAGCTCGTAACCGTTGAACGCACTAAATCATTTGGGATTTCTTGCGATTCAATAAGAATCAAACCTTCTGATTTATAGGTCGCTGGCAATAAATACGCTACTAATCCACTTAAAGCGATTAATAGAACCGCTGGGATTATTACCCAATATTTATGGCGACGTATTATATCTAGATAATCGCCAATTTCTTTTACTTCTTCTTCCATTTTATTCCTATCTAACTTAGATTCCTGCTAACTACATGCGGGAATGACAACTTGGTTTTACTTCTTGATTCCCGCTAACTACATGCGGGAATGACAACTTGGTTTTGATTCTTAATTCCCGCTAACTACATGTGGGAATGACAACTTTGTTTTACTTCTTGATTCCCACTAACTACATGTGGGAATGACAACTTGGTAAGAACTGCAAATTGAAGCAACATGAGTAATATAGCCGCTGCTCACTCATACTACTTGTTTTTTCCTACGTCCGTCATCCCCGAGAGCTTTTATCGGGGATCTATTTCATTCAGTTTAGAGATTCCGGCTACAAACCTGCCAGAATGACGTTCTAAATATGTGGCTGTAAGATATCTACAACTTACTACCGTGAGACCCGAATCCCATCCCAGTCATAATTTAATGTGACACTCACAGCATTGCTATCGGTCGAACGACCTGAATCTTGAGTTTGTTTGCGATAGTTATATTTAAAGTTTAAACGCAAATTTCTTTCTAATTGCCAGCTGAGTGAAGGAGAAAAGGTAATATTTTTCCGCTTTCCACTAGATTCTTCTAATGCTGATGTTGTTTCTCGATAACCAGCTAAAACATTTGCTGTTAATCGTTCAGAAATAGGGTGGGACCAAGATGCATTGATGCTGTCGCTTTCATTGACATCCCCTGTTCCTGATGGCGATACGCCTCGCGATAAATCAAGTGTATAAGTATTTATGTCATCTGTTCGAATGGCTGAAAAACCAAAGGTTGAACCCGTGCTAGTATCGTCGCTAGTTATTCCTGTCAGAGTCGATGTTCTCTCACTATTAAGCTTTCGTGCGCCAATATTACCCGTGAGGCTCCATAACTCTGATAACGCATAGGTCATGCTTGTTGATAAATTATAGTTATCATCATCGGTATTTAATGTCAGCCCTTCAGATTTATAATTTGAGAATGTTGCATTTAAACCTGCACTCAATCTTTCGCTATATTGATGTTGCCAACCGGCTGTTAATGATTTTGATTCTGTATCAGAAAAGCTAGATGTTGACGACAATCTCTCGCTGTATGAGCCATTCAATGATAATGTATCTCGCTCTGTCCATTGATAACTATACGATGGTGAAATAGAACGTGTTCGGTTGATTGATTGCGTTGCAAAGTCACCCGTATCTTCAGCCGCGGTTGATCGCGATGTTGCCTCTTGATAACTAGCAGACAAACCATACTGGCTTCGTTCCATATTATATGAACTATCGAAACGGACAAATGGATTTTCAGTATCATTATCAGATGATAAGGAAGAATATCTATCGATTTGGTAGCCAGCACTCAAACTCAACACCATGTCTTCAACTGCACGACTCAGCAAAACTGTTGGCGTCATTGCATAATGCATACTGCTTTGCTCATTTTCACTCAAAAACACATTGTCATCATAGGTCACGGATGGATTAAGTGTTGATGTGAGTGACCATTCTGCTGAGTGAGCTACTTGGATAGAAGTAGCCACCACCAAGGCAAAAAGAACTTGTTTATTTATCATCTGCAATACCTAGGCTTATGGTATAACGATAACATCGCCGCTTTTTAACAAGACATTAGTATCTAAGTCATGCCCTTTTTTAATCGAGGCATAATGTACCGGAATAGTCTGTTGTTTTGTGCCATTGCGACGTAACACAATAATATTATTTTCTTCAGCATAAGGTGATAATCCGCCAGCCAAACTAAGTGCTTGCATTACATCTAATCTTTGCACCATCACAAAAGAACCCGGCGTGTTTACTTTGCCCATGATATGTATTGAATTGCCACCGACACTGGTCACTGAAACAGTTACAACTGGATCTGATAAATATTCTTTTAATTTTTCTGTTAATGCTAGTTGCACATCGGTAACCGATTTACCTTGCGCTTCAAGCTGACCTGCTAGTGGAAAAGAAATTGTACCATCAGGCAAAATAATAACTTGTTTTTGCAAGGTTTCTTCATTCCAAACTGACACTTCTAATACATCGCCTGCATTTAATAAGTAACGTTCTGAAGCGTTCACCACGCCATTCAAAACAAAAACCAAACAGATGGCTAAACTAGATCGTAATATCATTGAAAACATATATTTACATCCTTATGTAAAAGTTAAACATATCATAGCATTAATTAAAACAAAAAAGGGAGCCGAAGCCCCCTTTTTCTTAAACAAACAATATTGTTAGCTCAATTTCTTAAACTAGACTTATGCCGCTAATGTAGCTTTACGACGTAAACCAAAGAAACCTAATAGAGCTGGTGCAAATAAGAACAATGCTGCTGGAACTGGAACTTGAGCATCTAATACATTGATGTAGAACTGATTGCTTGCTAAATCTTTATTGCCCACTGAATTATTAATGAACTCAAATACTGTACCAAAGATATTTAGCGTAGCTAAACTTGCTAAGGCTTGAGTACCTTGAGAAATACCATCAACGATTAATTCATATGTACCAGTGAAACTAGTACCATGGCTACCATTAACAAAATCAACATCTGTCACCCATACCGCTTGGTCAAATGATAATTTAATAGCTTCATCTCGCAAAGCATTATCGTCACTAGAAGGCTCACATTGAGCAGTTGATCCAATGTTTTTACAAACACCTAGACCAGCACCACCAGCATCAAGATATGCAAACGCTGATGTTGGCGTAGTGCTAACATTTGCAGTTCCCGTTGCTGTTACCGTGATTACACCTTCTGTTTTCACATAAGAGGCATAACCAGCTTCACCTTCGGTATCTGCATAATTAGCAAAATCAAAACTTGCCGCACTTGCTGACACAGAAAATACTGCACTTACTAATAAAAGCATTACTTTTTTCATAATACTATTCCTTATTTCGAATATAAAAAAATAAAAAATCAAGTAATGCAGCCCAGCCATCTCAATATAAAAACTTTAAGACCTGAAACTTTCCGACCCTGCTTCACAACAGGTTTGGCTTTTTAACTAAATTCCAAAAAAATTATAAATACTCATGTATTTATAACCGTACAACCATCATACAAAGATCATATGACAATATACTTACACCTACTTTTCACATACACAGTGTGAGTAGATGACTATAGATTACATCAGAATAAAATTGATGACTATTGTACTTTGGTACTAGTCGCTGATTTTATTTCTAAATAACCAATTCATGGTAGCTATTATACTAGATAGGCCTTTTATCACAACACCCTAATACTAGGGGTGTGGTCACTTTGCGTCTATTCGCGGCTGAAGCAGATCCTACGTGTTTATTTAGTTGGTGTGGGGTTATTATTTTAACAGCTAGATCCCGGCTACAAGCCTACCGGGATGACGGTTTGTACTGTCCTTATTCAGTAATCTGATAGGTATATGTATAGGTTGACGGTTTGCAGCGTGTGCTGTCTTTGTACCACATTACTTAGTTATATGGCTGGTGTAAGCATAGAATGGCGGTTTATTTAATAGGCATTTTTATGGGTAAAGCCCTTGAATATCGTTAAAAATATAATTTTTAAATCTAACCATAATGACCATGACTGAATATATTGCAGGTCATAATGAATGCGGCCCTCCATTTTATCTAAGGTATCTGTTTCACCTCTAAAGCCATTAATTTGCGCTAAACCGGTGATGCCGGGCTTTACTTTATGTCTCAGCATATAGCCTTGTATCTTCGATCTGTATTCTTCATTATGTGCTACTGCGTGTGGTCTTGGGCCGACTATTGACATATCTCCGCTTAAAGCATTAAAAAATTGTGGTAATTCATCTAATGATGTTCTTCTTAAAAATGCGCCAAATGGGGTGATGCGACTATCGCCTTTGGTGGCTTGCACTATATTATTGCCATCATCAGCAACGGTCATGGAGCGAAATTTCCACACTCTTATCTTTTCTCCATCAATACCATAACGTTTTTGCTTAAAAAACACTGGGCCTTTTGATGTTAATTTGATTCCTATGGCAATCATTATCATCGGTAGCGCAACAATACATAAAATAACAATGCTTAATAGAATATCTTCTAGTCTTTTTATCATGCTGTCTAAGCCAGTAAATGGTGAATCATATATACTGACAGCGGTGATACCTTGATGATCAATCCAACGTGAATTAAGCAAGTTAAAGGTAAAAAAGTCCGGTACAAAATAAACAGAAACAGTGCTATCTGCTAAATCTTCTACTAAGCCTTTTATTCGATGTTCGGCTGACATTGCTAAGGTTATATAAACAGAATCAACCTTCCCTTGTTTGCAGTCGGTTATTAGCAGCTCAATATTGCCTTTAATGTCTACAGGTTCAAACCGCGCTTCGCCCTCAGTGTTTTTTATTTTTCTATCATCATAATAGCCTACAAAACGATAGCCAGACCAATCCATCTGATTAAAGGCAAATTCTAAGCGTTTTCCAAGCGGTGTGGCACCTACAATGGCTATCTTGCGAGTGTTATATCCTCTCGAGCGTATAATACCTAATAACATTCTCACCATTGCATGCCATGATATTAGCTCAATAGGACTCGCTAGAATCCATACGGCAACGAAGGGTTCGGAATAAACCTGAGAGTGAATAACAAAAACATCTAATAATACAAGTACAAAAATACCCGTAAACCACGAGATAAGGACAATTTCTATTTCTTCACGTAGGTTAGAACCCCTCCATGAACGATATGCATCTTGAGATTCAGCAAAGAAATTAAATAAAAGAATTGAAAACAGCAAGCCCCACGTATAAACGGGCTGCCACTCGATATGAAAGATATCAATTAATGCAAAAAATGTCAGCAGTATAATGCCGCCATCTATAAGCCGCGATATTGCATTTATTTTAGAATCGTAACGTCTAATTTTACCTTGACGAGCCATCTATTTTTCTATCCTATTCTGTATATACCCTCTATCATTCAATTTGTGCATTTTTGCTTCTCCGTCACTCCGGTATGTTTTAAGCCGGAGTCTTTCTTGTGCAGAGATCCCGGCTTAAAACATACCGGGATGACGTGGATTTTTTTGCAAGATGACGTGATTTTTTTGCAAATTGAATGATCTCGGGAATGACGGAGTTGAAAAACTACATCTTCAAGTTGCTTGGATATGCGTTGTAATAATCTCATACTAAGCCCTATTGTAAACATCATCAAATCGGACAATATCATCTTCACCTAAGTATGAACCTGATTGTACTTCAATAATCTCTACTGGTACGCGCCCAGGGTTATGCAAGCGATGTTTTACGCCTACAGGTATAAATGTAGATTCATTTTCACTTAATAACACCACTTTATCGCCACACGTTACCTCAGCTATGCCTTTAACCACAACCCAGTGTTCAGCACGATGATGATGTAGCTGCAATGACAGTGATGCACCAGGGTTGACTGATAAGCGTTTTACTTGGAATCGTTCACCGCTATCAATTGAATCATAATAACCCCATGGGCGATAACCTTTGCGGTGCATTGTCGCTTCATCACGATTTTGTTTGCTTAAACTCGCCACGATTGATTTTATATTTTCAGCTTGATCTTTACTGGCAATCATCACCGCGTCGGGTGTGTCGACGACAATGAGGTTATCTACCCCCAAGACACTGACCAAGCGATGCTCACTATGAATATAAGAATTAGTGACATTTTCAATAACTGAATCACCCACTATTACATTATTTTGTTGATCTTTTTGATGATTTTCCCAAAGTGAAGGCCATGAGCCAACATCACTCCAACCTGCATCAAGAGGAATCACAACCGCTTTATCGGTTTTTTCCATCACGGCATAATCTAATGAATCTGATGGACATTTTTCAAATTGTTCTTGGTTTAATCGAATAAAATCAAGATCTGTCTTTGACTCTGCTAAAGCCTGCTGACAACTCGATAACATATCGGGAGCAAAACGCTCCAACTCACTGATAATGGTTGAAGCCTTAAACATAAACATGCCGCTATTCCAATAATAATTACCAGAATCAAGATAGCG
>Ga0256840_1000082_pt1 | contig 80143 bp, 72 predicted proteins | sample 355202metaG_FD_185969 | JGI IMG/M metagenome (GOLD analysis project Ga0256840, IMG submission 185969) | Hydrothermal vent microbial communities from Mid Atlantic Ridge, Atlantic Ocean - 355-202 | ecosystem: Environmental > Aquatic > Marine > Hydrothermal vents | place: Atlantic Ocean: Mid... | reverse complement strand
GAACACAATTTCAATTTCCAAAAAGTGTTTACACTGTGAACACAATTTCAATTTCCAAAAAGTGTTTACACTGTGAACACAATTTCAATTCTCAAAAAGTGTTTACACTGTGAACACAATTTCAATTCTCAAAAAGTGTTTACACTGTGAACACAATTTCAATTCTCAAAAAGTGTTTACACTGTGAACACAATTTCAATTCTCAAAAAGTGTTTACACTGTGAACAAAAATTAATCATTGCTCGTTCACCGTATGTTTCGGTCTGACCGCAGGATTCATGCCTCCCCAGCGATTGGCAGTCGATTTTGTTTCTTTTGAGCTTTCGTCTTCTTCTTTATTTTTTTCTTCATTCATCGCTGAACCTTTAAAATTTCCACCCGTCAACGCAGTTTCAGTCATCTGTCGCTGTTTCTGACTTATTTTTTGCTCTCTCTGCTGTTTCCTATCGCGTTGCTGCTGATGATTCAGATAACCGCTGGTCAGGCATATATTGCCTTCTGCATGCTGTTTGCATAGCCAGGCCAGCAGGGCAATGTTATTGCCCACAGGGTTGCTGGTGTGCTTTTGCTTCTTGATCTTGCTCGCCAGTTCATCCAGGTAGTTCTGCTGCTCCTCGGTTTCGACCAGTTTTAAATATTTTTTGCCTAACATGATTTCGTTGGCATTAAATTCTTTCGGATAAATTAAATCCTTTTGCAATTCGTGTTTTTCGTTTATTTGTTTTTCTTTATTTTTTTCTTTAAGAGAAATTCCTGCGGAATTTGTTGTAGTAGTTTTCTTTTCTTTTATCTCTTTATTCTTAAGAGAACTACTACTACTACTACTACTACTACTATGTACCATGTTTAAAATTTGAACGTGGTTGTTATCTTGTTGTTTTTTAACGATTTCATTTTTTACGTTAACCACGTTTAAAATTTGAACGTGGTGTTTTGCATCCACGTTTAATTTTTGAACATGGTGGTTTTCCACCGCGTTTAAAAAGTAAACGTGGTTACTTTTTCTATTGTTGCCTACCGTTTGTGAAACTTTATTGTTAACTAGCAAGTTAAGTTGAGCGGTTTTTTCTGTGACAGGTTCGGTTATAAAGTGATCCTCTGTTTCTATTGCTTGAGAAACAACTGTCCAGATTGACTGGGCCAGTGTTTTTATTGTTCGGTTACTGTGCGTTGTTTGTTTTTTCAGGAAGCTGAGATAATCACCATCAAGGTAAATGGCATCATCTAATGAAACAGGACTATCATGAATGGCATAAATATTACCTCTAAATGTACCAGTCTCTGATCGTAAAGTTGAACAGAGGGATATCCAGCGGGTTAATCTCAACACGTAGAGGATGCGTGAAACAGTTGCATTAGAGTAGCCCCTGGATTCTTTTAATAAGGTATTCAGAGAGAGCATTACTGCAGAGCCTTGAATGGCCTGTGTTCTGATAATCCCCCACGACCTGACATCAATATCGCTTAATGACGGATCAGTCCAGATTGATCTGGGTATTGCATCTTGCCAATTTCCGATATATACTAAGGAATCGGTTTGATATTTTTCATTCTGATGTTCGTCGCTGAGTCGATTGACTTCGCGTTCGATCTGATCTGAAAGTACTTTTATGTTTTGAGTTATATTTGGTATGTGGCTCATGATTCTATAGGGTGCTATTAGGTTAAATGGAATTAAAAGAAGGGTGTGTCTGCGCCCTTCTTGTTCTAGCTCTGTTCTTTAGCATTTTACAATCCGTATTCTTGATGTTTCTTCCCGGTGCTCCTTGAGTATTGCCCATATAGAACTTATTTTAAGCCCCGTTTTTTTATGCGCATTCAACAGTGCTTTGGCTAAGCCCGGGTCATTAAATCCTTTAGCTGATTTCATTGCTTCCCATACATCATCTTGCTGTGCTTGAGTTCCAAGATGAGGTCTTCCCCCTATGCTTTCCTTCATAGGCAGGTTAACCATCTTTCTATACGACCCTATATTTGCAGTGGTCAGGCCATACAGTGAATTCATTACAGGATAAGAAGCACCTGCTTCTAACATTTCAAATATTTCTTTACGGCGTGTTGATTTTTGATCGTTTATTTTTAATGCGATGTCCAGTGCTTCCCTGTCAAACTCTATGTTCAGAATATTAAGGTTGGCCATAATAGCCATTTCATGCAGTTCCTGATTATTTAGGGTTAATAATTCATTTGCCTGCCATTCTGTCAGCCCTAGAGCCAGGGGTACTTTAATGTTGCCTATTGCCGCCTGCTTAACCACATACATCAGTGCATTCAGCGCTAGTTCTGCTTTGGTATCCATTGCTATCATGATCGTTGTTCCCATAGGTCAGTTTCTGAAAAGTTACTTCTTAGTTTTCGGCAGTTCTCCATTAAGCGGAATATATCGGTAAACGCTTTATCATCGGTATTCTGCCCTTGCAATGCACTGAATATCTCATGAGGTTCGGGGGGGTCGCCGATGTAATTACTCAGTGATTCGTTTTGTTTTTCTTCGCCTTTTTGCTGTTCAGCAAGACGTCGATATATATCCAGGTATGTCCAGCAGAAACTATGCTCTTGTGTGGCGAGTTGTTCGGATATGTTGAACAGAGTCCACCAGCAATGATATTTGTCCTCGTTTTCAGGCAGTGTGAGCTGGTGTACGGGTGTTTCTATAAAGAAACCAAGGCCGTTATCTGCTGGCATAATGCTTTCTTCGAGACCTCTGGGTTTGGCTATTTTTAATGCCAGCTCATAACCTCGCCCCCTTAACCATTTTATTTCTTTTGCAGGATCTTTCTGCGGGGATGGCGTCTGATTATTTTTTGGCTGTATCTCGTTTGAAATGGAGGTTATGGAGCCGTCTTCATCTGTATCAATTGCTTCACTATTGATATTCTCAGGCTGGCTAACATTGCTATTGGTCGTGCTCCTGTGATCGTTTCTGCCCGCCGTATTTTTTATACCATCGGAAGACTCAGGCTTAGAGGCAACAGGTGTGTTATCGGCGGCCAGTTGTTGCGAAGTTTCAGGGGAAACATGCTGTAAGTTTTGTTCTGGATCGGGTTCAAATGCATCCTCTCGATTACCTGGATTACCTGGGTTGTTTTCGACAATCTGGTTGACTTTCATATAAATGATATTGCTCCTGATACCGATAATTCCTTCGAGCACTCTGTCCAGTTCATTTCTGACCTGATCAAAATCAAAGTTTTCATCCGTGTCATTTACTGACATGATTTCCATAAACGCTGCGTCAAATTGATTTTGATGTGCCTTGCAGACCTCACTGTAGGCTTTCTCAACTTTTTTAATATAGTCTAGTCGTGTTCCGCCGATGCCTGATCGTAAAACGGTGGGGATCATTTGATCTAATTTGATCGCGTAATTAAATCTAACCAGAAGAGATGGTGATATCTTGTATCCAGCTTCTAACGTTATCCTAGTAAATTCTCTATCAGATATAACTTTACCTTCCTCGGCTTCCAGCTCTTGTTTTAATTCTTTAGCTGCATAGGCTTTATCAATCAGCATCATATCGCCCCGCATTTCATTTTCGATCAAATGCGCAGTGAGTACCCATGACTCTGATTTCCAAGGAACAAATAGACAGTGAATTGCATTAAACGCCTCATCTGCGGTTTCCATGTACAGTTCATGCAGAATAGCAAGCCGTGTGTTTCCGCCCGACTCAATCATATATAAATCATCGCCAGGACGGCGAGTGACATTAAAGTTGTTGTTTAATGTCTTTTTACTGCGTATAGAGGCTTTAATTTTATCATATTCAGGATTCCTCTCTCGCCTCGGGTTTTTATCATACGGTTTGATCTCGGCCAGTTTCAGTATCATTTGTGTTGTACTGAGCGGATCAGAGGATGGTAGCGGATTATCACTTGACGAGCCGAAATTACCTTCAAGCAATAAACCTTTTATTTCTTCATTGGTGGGGCGTTTTTTTACTGTCATTTATCGCCCCGCATTTCATTTTCGATCAAATGCGCAGCGAGTACCGATGACTCTGATTGCCAAGGAACAAATAGACAGTGAATTGCATTAAACGCCTCATCTGCGGTTTCCATGTACAGTTCATGCAGAATAGCAAGCCGTGTGTTTCCGCCCGACTCAATCATATATAAATCATCGCCAGGACGGCGAGTGACATTAAAGTTGTTGTTTAATGTCTTTTTACTGCGTATAGAGGCTTTAATTTCATCATATTCAGGATTCCTCTCTCGCCTCGGGTTTTTGATCTCGACCAGTTTCAGTATCATTTTTTCATTGGTGGGGCGTTTTTTTACTGTCATTTTTTAGTACCTGCCAGGTGGGATTGTTTTTTTGTTTAAAGATAATGTCTTTATTCCGCTTCATTCGCTACAAGTCAGGAAGATTAGGAATTAATTCTTTAGCCAAGGTCACCATTGTGTCTTTAGCGCTAAGATTGCCGTTTTTCTCTAGCCGATGAACTGGAATTCTTTGGGTAGCCGCTTCCCTATACGCAACGGCATTGGGGATGACTGTATTCAAGATGCTGATTGCACCTTTGCTGGGTGTAAATGAGGCTTTGCGAAGTTCTTCTGCAATAAGTCTTGCGTCTACGGTTCGATCCTGTCGGTAAATTACGCCGCGAAGCGGGCCGATGGGCGCACCCAGCCGTGCCATCGGTTCCAGGCGTTTAATCATTGATACGGTGCCTCGCACAAATTCGCGGGCTGAAAGGATTTCGGGGGGGATAGGGGACAGCATAAAATCTGCAGCAGCGACTGCCGCATCTTGTAACGGCCCCACTGCACCTTGCGTATCAATCAGTACAAAATCATATTTGTCTTCCAGAAAAGTAAGAATATGCTTTAGGCGAACACGTCCGTCAGGGGCGTCGCGTATCCAGTCTCGAAGTTTTCCGTCGGGGTCGTCAGATACAATGATATCCAGATTCTCTATATTTGTCTGGCTGATGGTATTGGTGGTTGAGGAATTAATTAAAAATTCCTTCAGCCCATGGTCGGCTTGACTGCTGATAGGGTAGTAACTTGATAGCGTTGGCTGGGGGTCTGCGTCAATTAACAGAACACGGTAGCCAGAGTCGGCTAAAATGCCACCAAGATTGGCTGTTAATGTGGTTTTGCCAACGCCGCCTTTGGTGCTGACTATAGTTATTTTGATCATTAGTACTCCTGAAAAATAAAGTCATTATTTTTCAAAGGCACGATATTTACAGGAAACTTAAATATTTGTGTTCAGCAATATTGTATGATTTTTTCAGTGCTGTATAATGGGAGTCACTAGAAGCAGTTGATTTATAATCAACCGGTCGTAGGTTCGACTCCTATCATCAGCTCCATATATTAAAAGCCTTTAACTTTTTTAGTTACAGGCTTTTTTTATGCGCACAATAAAAACAGATAAAAACTATAGCCTTTACATTTCATAAATTAAGGCTCATATGAAGAGCTTATACGCCTCTACCTACATACTACGGTTTTCTTTGGAATCGGCAACAAACGCCTTAAGCTCTGCGTACCCTACAATTCAACGCCTGCTATTTGCTTACAGATATACCGCCTTCTGTCGCCCATCATTAATTGCTTGTCTTTTTTAGTGCTGACATCACCATTAAAACATATAAATCAACCTTGACGCCCTGTGATAAAGCGAAAAAAACTGGTGGCTACCCAATGGCCAACCAATTTATATCAGCAATCCCAATATGCTTCTAATATCACTCGTTATTCAGTAACGATAGTAGATTAATTTTACACTATTGATAAAATTAAGCTTTGATAAGCATCTTGAGAAGATGGGACGTCAATCAAAAATTCATAGAAATTCGGCTATACTGACTCTCTAGGCAAAATAAAAAATATCTACCGCCCTCTATAAACAACTGACTGTATTTATAAGTGGTTTAAAAGCTATGACCAAACAAATAGATGTTCTTGCTATTGATGATGATAAATTCATTCAAAAAGTCATCATCAAATCCCTGAAGTCTGACGCAATGAATGTTCGAACAGCAAGTGATGGGGAATCTGGCATTGAAGAGGCTTTGAATAAAAAGCCTGACATCATCCTTCTTGATGTTGAAATGCCTGGAATAAACGGTTATGAAACATGCGATCGATTGCGGAATATAGAGTCTATTAAAGACGTTCCCATTGTATTTTTATCATCCCGCAGTTCTTTACGGGAACGGATGCAAGGCTATGAAGTTGGGGCAGACGACTATCTGGTTAAGCCTTTTGAAAAAGAATACCTAAATGCCCGAATCAATATACTTGTCAAATATCATTCTGAGCGAAAAGAACTACGCGAACAATATGAGCTGGCACATGAAAATGCGTTAACTGCAATGACTGGGGCTAGCGAACTGGCTGTAGCCATGCGGTTTTTAGAAAAAAGTCTAACCTATCATTCCATAAACGATCTTGCACAAGGCCTTTTTGAATGTACTGAACAATTTTCACTTGACTGCTGCGCCATGATTTCTGAGAAAGATTCCCCCATGTGGTATTCATCAGAAAACTCACCTATCAGCCCCTTAGAAAAAGAATTAATAGAAATGTGCGACAAAGAGGCTCGCTTTCTGGATTTCGGCAATCGAACCATCATCAACTATCCCTGCGTTAGCCTATTAGTCAAAAACATGCCATTGAATGATATGGATCGATACGGCAGAATTAAAGATCTGCTACCTATTGTTTTATCTGCCGTTAACTCAAAAACCAACACCATCCGTACTGAACAGGCGCTGACCGAACAAAGTGAAAATTTGCTTACATCATTTAAAAAAATACGCAACAGCCTTTTTTACTTAGGGTCAACAATCGAACCCAAAGCACTGCCATTATGAATCAGCTGGTTCAAGATTTAAACATGGATTTTTTAGGCATCGGACTGGAACAGGATCAGGAAGATTTCCTGCTAACCCGTATTGATTCAGCAATAGATAAAGCTTTAGATGAAATGGATGCAGGCAAAGAAATCAGAGAAGCATTATCATATGTCAGGTCAAACCTAACCAATATTACAGACAAGCAAGAAAAGCTATATCAAGCTTTTAAAGATAGCATTGCCATCGAAGTTGCAGAACAGAGCAGCGACCTGGACGATAGTGTAGAGTTATTTTAACGCTTAAAGCTTTCCTTTGATGGGAACGAGAATTATGCTTTACCCGCAAAACTATTAAATATTTCCGTCAGTTTTGGTGTCTTTAAATTTTTTTCCCTGGCAGATTTTAATACCCGCGTCAAACGCGACTCAGCACTGCGACCAAGACAATGACGTTGCGGACAGTCTTTAATGCCTTCCACCATACCAATAATCAGTTTTTCACGAGGCAGCTGCTTTCCCGTTAACGATTCCAGTATAAAAATCACTTCTTCAGCAATTTCCCTAGCTAAAGTCTGATTATTTAGCCATAACTCGCCTACAGTACAATTATTTACTAAACCGGCAATATTAACAGTCAATATATAGAGAGATTTTCGAACCAGCTCATACAGCAAGTCATGCTCATCATCCAAAATAGGTGCAGGAATATCTACCGCATGCAATGCATTAGACACTATCAAAGCATTGGGGCCGAAACTTGGCGATTGCAAAATATTTGTTAAGGCCTTGTTTTTTTTCTTTTCAAACCAGACCACAGTGACAGTAGGATTTATTATTTTATGCATCAGCCAGTCGCGTGGTAACAGCTCATTCTGTACCAGCCCAACTTTATCCTGCCACTCTTCTGGCATCTGTTTCAGCACAGAATGCAACTCACTTTCCTGCACAGTAACCAAAACAAATTTAGGTGTTGGAATACGTCGGTGCTGTTCAGTTAAATTCATACTTCGTGTAATAGGATAGACAGGATAGCCACACTTTAGAAAACCATAGGAAAATACCCCCGCCAACTCACCAACCCCTACAATTACAATAGGTTGCTTCATAATCTCGACCACATTAGCTGTTAAGAAAAACGCAGTAAAAGACCTTGCTTATCAAAAGCCAGATACTTCGACAAATCACCGCCGCTTTGTACCGTTTGAACCATCATTTTCAGCGGATGCCCTGCATCTTCAGGCATTGGAGGAAAACCATTGACTCCTGATAGACACGCAATTAATACTATAGTCCAGTCTTTCTCCATCTGCTCTGACTCTGCCACCAGGGTGGCAAAGTCTGTCAATTCAGCCAGATCCTTATCAACACACATAACGGCCTTCAGCTCCCCTCCCTGTCCTGAATGAAATCGCTGTTTTTTTGCATCATTATGATCATCAGGTAAAGATGCCTGCAAGAAAACAAAAAGAAACCTCTGTGGCTCACTTTGCTGTTTGCCAACAGCCAACAGGCTTTCAAAATCTGTTATCTCAATCATATTTATCATACCTGACTCTATATTTAAAACTCATTACATCCACCCCAAGCACTTTATCACCGATGGCAGGTTACTGCACATATGGGATAAAAATATTATAAGACGTATCCAAAAGACACTATGACAGCAATTAAATCACTGGGAAAATGCTATTACAGTAGATCATAAAAGAAATGCCAGGCTAGATAACCCTGCATACTGACCTGAGCAGTTACATTAAGCCATATTTCTTTTAACCTGAAAAGGGCGAAGAGCAATCTCTTCAAAATCTCTCCGCCTATATCAAAGAACCGTCCGTAGACAATCTACTTTTACTGTTCGGTTAACAGCTTATTCAGTAGCTTTAAACGTTATATCTGCATTTGCTTGCAAGCTGTTAAGTGCAGCATTAAAATCAGCTTGTCCAAATGCATTGGCTAAATTGGTTTCTGCCAGCTTCCCCTTAGCTTTATCACTTTCTGTCATAACTCCTTCTGTTACAGAAAGAATATTAATGACTGTTTGGGCACCAGATGTATCTGCAACTAAAATAGTGACAGGCTTACCATCGGCAGGCTTCGGCGCTTTAAATATTGCCTGGCTGACTTGCCATGGCAAGTCTCCACTAGAACGGCTCACATCTGGCATTTTCTGAATTTTAAGATTATATTGATTAGCAAGCTCAGCTAAAGTCTTTCCTGAAGAAACAGCCGCTTTAATTGCTTTTGCCTTATCAGCAGCTATCTCCCTAGCCTTATCATTCATAATCTTAGCGATAATAAACGGCTTTACGTCTTTTAAAGGTTTCACTTCAGCTGGCTTGTGCTCTATGACTCTTAATACCAGTGAACGGTCATCACCCAACTCAATTAACGAGCTATTATTTCCTTTTAATACATCCTCAGAAAAAGCCGCATTAATAATCTCTGGACGTGAGACTAACTCTTCTTTACTAGAGCCATCTATTTTAGGTGATTTAGAAAATAGCTTAGTTTTTGTTATTTTTATTCCTAGAGCATCCGATACAGCTTGCAGGCTATCAGGGTTCTCATAACTAACCTCGGTTAAAGTCTCACCTAATTCATAAAACGTAGTTTCTGCCTGTGCCCTTTGATAAGCAGTTCTTAGTTCTTTTTTAACCTGAGAGAAAGGTTTTACCTCACCTGGCACAAGTTCAGTCACTTTAATTAAGTGGTAGCCAAATGCTGACTTCACAGGCTCAGAAACTTGGTTTAATTGTAATGAACGAGCAGCATCCTCAAATGCTTTTTCCATAACACCAATATTAAAAAGTCCCAAATCCCCACCTTTTGAAGCCGTTAATTTATCATCGGATACTTCAGTCGCCAATACAGAAAACTCTTTATCAGCCAACTCTCTTTTTGCCTTTAAAGCCCTTTCCAACTGCACTTTATCGTTCCCCGCATCCTTGTCGAAGGCAAACAAAATATGACTAATTTTTCTTCGTTCCTTTGTCGTATAAAGATCCTTATGCTCCTCATAATATGCCAACAACTGAGTTTCAGACGGCTCAACCTGCTTAGCCAACTGATCAAGAGAAAGCTCAACATATTCAATAGCCACTTGCTCAACTGTTTGAAAAGCATTTTGATTCTGCTGATAAAAGCTGGCAATTTCTTCATCAGACGGCTGCTCTTCTACTTTTTCTAAAGCAACATTAGCAATCTCCACATCACGTTTTTGGTTCTGTATCTTAAAAAAATTCTCTATATCTTTCTCTGTAGCAAAACCACTTCCAACTATACTATGCTGAAACTGCTCCATCACCAGCGCTTTTTTAATCTTGCTAACAAATTCGTCAGGAGACATTCTTTGAGATGCCAGCATTGCTTTGTATTGCTTCTTATTAAACTTCCCGTCTGTTTGAAAATACTCCAATCCTTTAATAAAATCTCTGGCTGCCTTATCTGTAACCACTAAACCTTGATCTTTCACATGTTGCCATAAGACTTCATCCTTAATCAACTTATCCAAAGCTTGTTTCTTTACCACCTTTTCATCAAAATTCGCCCCCTGCAAATTTTGGCTATATTGAGCGTAGGCTCTGTTTAAATCCTGCTGAAAAAATTCCTTACCACCTACTGTAACAACAGCGGCCTCACTGCCTCCCCCTATATAATTTTGAATGCCCCATAAAGCAAAAGGCACACAGATTAATAGTAAAATGATCCAGGCAAAAACACCCTGTGATTTTTCTCTAATCTTCAATAACATATAAAATCCTTAAAATAGGCAAAAGACTAAAACTTCCAGTCGTAAAATAAAGTTATAAGCAAAAAAAAAGCCCCAAACCATTAAGGTTCGGGGCTTTAATATTTGGCGGAGCGGACGGGACTCGAACCCGCGACCCCCGGCGTGACAGGCCGGTATTCTAACCAACTGAACTACCGCTCCAAAGTCTGGTGGGTGCTGAGGGGATCGAACCCCCGACCCTCGCCTTGTAAGGGCGATGCTCTCCCAGCTGAGCTAAGCACCCGACTAAAGAAGACTAGTTTACAGCATCCTTTAAAGTTTTACCAGCTTTAAATGATGGAATTTTTGCCGCCTTAATGGTTATCTCAGCCCCTGTTTGCGGATTTCGTCCTTTACGTTCAGCTCTTTCTTTTACAGAAAAAGTGCCAAATCCAACCAAAGCAACAGAATCACCATTAGTTAACGCTTCAGTTACTGCTCCTAAAAAACCATCTAAAGCCCGACCGGCATCCGCCTTTGTCAATTCAGATTTGTCAGCAATTGAGTCAATAAGTTCCGATTTATTCATTATTCCCCCTTAGGAAGTATAGTAGTGTAATGACGATGTATATAAATTTAAGCTAGCTAATTTATTGGCCCAAGTCTTGTAACAAAACCAAAATCAGAGCTGCAAAACAAACAGTGCCATTTATATCAATTACCCTTGCCTAGTGTCAAGCTAAAAACGGCTAGACACCCCGAAAACCAAGGTTTTTTTGCTGAATATCAATATTTCTTCTGCAAACGGCGCACCTAATGAGCAATCCTGCTTTCCTTATTGGCTTTCACTGCTTTCGAATCCACCGCCTTTTTTTCATCACTCTCTATAGATACAGGCATATATTGCAATGCCAGCTCCAGCACTTCATCTATCCAGTGAACAGGTTTAATATCTAAAGTTTGCTTTATATTATCTGGAATTTCAGCTAAATCCTTTTCATTTTCAGAGGGAATTAATACGGTAGCTATCCCACCTCTATGAGCAGCCAATAGTTTTTCCTTTAGTCCGCCAATAGGCAAAACTTCGCCTCTTAACGTTATTTCTCCTGTCATAGCAACATTCGCTCTAACCGGGATTCCTGTCAATGCAGAAATAATAGCTGTGCACATCCCAATTCCTGCACTAGGCCCATCTTTTGGTGTAGCCCCTTCTGGCACATGAACGTGAATATCGTTTTTCTGAAACACTTCATTATCAATCCCTAGCACTTGTGCCCGGCTTCTAACAACGGTGACTGCAGCCTCTATGGACTCTTTCATTACATCACCAAGCTTGCCCGTTGCTGACTGCCTACCTTTCCCAGGCATAACCACTGTCTCTATCGTTAGCAGCTCACCGCCTACCTCAGTCCAGGCCAACCCTGTAACCTGTCCCACCTGATCCTGCTCTTCTGCCAAACCATAACTGAACCGTTTAACCCCTAAATAATCATCTAAATTATTTTCCGTAACTGATATTTTTATTTTGCTTGGCTTTAATAACAGTCCTTTAACAACTTTACGGCAAATTTTAGAAATTTCACGCTCTAACCCACGGACTCCTGCTTCACGAGTATAGAACCGTATAATGCTTTTTATTGCTGATTCTGAAATATCAATTTCGGACGCCTTAAGTCCATTGTTTTTTTGCTGTTTTGAAACAAGAAAACGGGAAGCAATATTGATTTTTTCATCTTCAGTATAGCCAGGCAACCTAATGACCTCCATTCTATCCAGCAAAGCAGATGGAATATTCATGGTATTAGCAGTTGCAACAAACATGACATCTGACAAATCAAAATCTACTTCTAAGTAATGGTCAGAAAAGGTGTGATTTTGTTCCGGATCTAAAACTTCCAGCAATGCTGAAGCAGGATCCCCCCGAAAATCTGCCGCCATTTTATCAATTTCATCCAAAAGAAACATCGGATTTCTAGTTTTAATCTTAGATAAGTTTTGCAGTATTTTACCCGGCATCGAACCTATGTAGGTACGCCTATGCCCTCTTATTTCCGCCTCATCCCTAACACCACCCAGAGCCATTCGAACATATTTTCTATTTGTTGCCCTAGCAATCGACTGACCCAGAGATGTTTTACCCACACCAGGAGGGCCTACAAGACATAAAATTGGACCCTTTAACTTTTTTACCCGCTGTGTAACCGCCAAATATTCCAGAATTCTCTCTTTAACTTTTTCCAAGCCGTAATGCTCTGCCTCCAAAACCTCTTCCGCAACTTTAAGATCATGACGTACTTTGGTTTTCTTTTTCCAAGGCACCCCCACCATCCACTCAATGTAATTTCTTACTACAGTCGCTTCGGCAGACATCGGCGACATCAACTTCAATTTATTAAGTTCTGCATCGGCTTTTAGCTTGGCATCCTTTGACATGCCAGCAGCATTAATTTTCTTTTCTAACTCCTCAACCTCATTAGTAGCATCATCCATATCGCCCAATTCTTTCTGAATGGCCTTCATTTGCTCATTCAAATAATATTCCCTTTGATTTTTCTCCATTTGCTTCTTTACACGCCCACGAATTCGCTTTTCCATTTCTAACAGGTCATTTTCACCTTCCATCAAGGTCATTAGACTCTCTAACCGCAAAACAATGTCATCCATTTCCAGCATTTTTTGCTTTTCTTCAACCTTCATAGTCATATGAGCGGCTATGGTGTCCGCCAAACGGCTCGGATCATCAATACCTGCCAATGAGCTCAGTACCTCTGGGGGGATTTTATTATTGAGCTTTACATATTGATCAAAAGAACTGATTACCGTGCGCAGAAGCACCTCTTCTTCCTGTTCTGAAATTTCTATTTGATCTGTAATCTCTGTAATAGCAGCCCCGATATATCCATTTATCTCATGGTATTTATCCACTTTGCACCGCTTCTCACCTTCGACGAGAATTTTTACAGTACCATCAGGCAACTTTAATAGTTGCAAAATGTTAGCTAAAGTCCCTGCACCGTATAAATCTTCGAATCCTGGGTCATCAATATCAGCCTGCTTTTGAGCAACTAGCAATATCTGCTTATCATCATTCATTGCTGCTTCTATCGCATCTATTGACTTATCCCTGCCAACAAAGAGGGGAATAACCATATGCGGATAGACCACTACATCTCTTAGCGGCAATACAGAAATCAATTCATTTAAATTTTTTAAATCAGTCAGCTCTTCCATCAAAAGGAACCTTTTTTTATCGTACTGTAGTTGAAATATATGGGGGATTTTTTTTTAAAATCAAGAGAGCCGTATAAAACAATACTCCCTGACAATCTTTTTTTAAAACCAAAAAGGGGAAGTCTTGCCTCCAAGACCTCCCCCTTTTTTTGCATTATTATTACAAACTTTTTTGCTCAGCTAAATGCAGTAGACAAATATTCTATAATTTATGCTTTTTTCTGTTCTGAGTCCTGATCCTGGTAAACCAAAATGGGTTCCGAAGTTCCTAAAATAGCACCCTCATCGACAACTACTTTACTAATATTTTCTGCAGAAGGTATTTCATACATGGTATCAAGCAAAATATTCTCAACTATTGTTCTTAAACCACGAGCTCCTGTTTTTCTTTCCATAGATTTACGAGCAATAGCTGATAGGGAATCTTTTCTAAACTCAAGATCAACACCTTCCATTTCAAACAGGTGCTGATACTGTTTTATTAAAGCATTTTTTGGCTCAGTTAAAATTTCTACCAGTGCATCCTCATCTAGCTCCTCTAAAGTAGCAACAACAGGCAACCGGCCAACAAACTCCGGAATTAACCCATATCTAATCAAATCTTCAGCTTCAATCTGAGCAAACAGCTCACCGACATTTTTTGTTTCATCTTTAGTTTTAACTTCAGCAGAAAAACCGATGCCGCCTTTTTCAGTTCGGTCTTTAATGACCTTGTCTAAACCTGCAAATGCCCCACCAACTATAAAAAGGATATTGGCAGTATTAACTTGCAGAAACTCCTGTTGCGGATGCTTTCTTCCGCCCTGAGGAGGAATTGAAGCAACGGTTCCTTCGATTAATTTTAACAGTGCCTGCTGTACACCTTCGCCAGATACATCCCTAGTAATTGACGGGTTTTCAGATTTTCGGGTAATCTTATCAATTTCATCAATATAAACGATGCCAGTTTCTGCCTTTTCAACATCATAATCACATTTTTGCAAAATTTTCTGGATGATGTTTTCGACATCTTCCCCTACATACCCGGCCTCAGTCAATGTAGTTGCATCTGCAATAGTAAAAGGTACATCGAGCAATCGAGCCAATGTTTCGGCAAGCAATGTTTTACCTGAACCAGTAGGTCCAATCAGTAGAATATTGGATTTTGCTAATTCAATGTCGCCTTTTTTGGCATTATTTCGCAAACGTTTATAATGGTTATAAACGGCTACCGAAAGCATTTTTTTAGCACCTTCCTGGCCAATCACATAGCCGTCTAGCTCTGCCTTTATTTCCTTTGGTTTTGGCAGATTGCCATCTATAAATTCATCTCCTTCTTCTAGCTCTTCCTTAATAATATCATTGCATAGCTCAACACATTCATCACAGACATAAACAGACGGTCCAGCAATTAATTTTCTAACTTCATCCTGACTTTTCCCACAAAAAGAACAATACAGTAACTTTTCATCATCTTTTTTGTCTTTACTCATAAATCAAGCCTCCACAATATAGGACCAAAAACGAAAGAGTTTATCGTAACAGCAATATTAATCACCCTTGTTCGACGCTCTATTTGTTAAAACTTGGTCGATCAAGCCATATTCCATAGCATCCTGTGCACTTAAAAAATTATCTCTATCAGTGTCTTGCTGAATTTTTTCAACATTCTGTCCAGTATGATGAGACAAAATATTATTGAGCTTTTCTCTCACTAAAAGGATTTCTTTGGCATGAATATCAATATCTGAAGCCTGCCCCTGAAAACCGCCTAATGGCTGATGAATCATTACTCTGGAATGAGGCAGGCAGTAACGCTTGCCTTTAGCGCCAGCAGTGAGCAATAAAGACCCCATGCTTGCAGCTTGACCAATACACATGGTGCTAACATCCGCTTTGATAAACTGCATAGTATCATAAATTGCCATACCTGCAGTAACAGACCCCCCCGGAGAATTAATATATAAATGAATATCTTTATCGGGGTTTTCCGATTCGAGAAACAATAGCTGAGCAACAACAAGATTAGCCATGTAATCTTCTACCTGACCGACTAAAAAGATAACTCGTTCCTTTAACAGCCTTGAATATATATCATAAGAACGCTCACCCCTAGCGGTCTGTTCAATTACCATAGGAACCAGCCCGCCAGCTGCCTGCGGTGAATTTAGTCCCGCGTTCAATGGATTAAAGTTATTATTCTGATTCATATTTAACCTTGTGAGTAACGAGTTATTTTTTCTGTTGCTGCTGTTTTTCCATAACATCTTCAAAACTGACATTCTCATCAGAAACCTTAGCCTGGTCAACAATCCACTCAACAGCCTGGCCCTCTATAACCATCTGTTTAACTTCATTTAATCGGCTTTCATCAGAATAATACCATTCCAAAACCTCTTCTGGCCTCTCATAACTGCTAGCCATATCCTCAATAGTTGACTTTACTTTTGCATCGTCAACTTTAATTTCATTCTTCTGGATAATTTCGCCTAAAATCAATCCCAATGCCACCCTGCGCTTTGCCTGCTCTTCGAACATATCTTTAGGCAAATCAAGATCATTAAGCTTCAGGCCTTGTTTTTTTATATTTTCCTCATAAGGCTTCATTACATTTTTAACTTCTTCGTCGATCAATGCGCTAGGTATCGAAATCTTTATCTTCTCATACAGCTCATCCATCACGGAATTTTTCAGTTTGCCTTTCAGACCTATGGCCAGCTCTCTTTCCATATTAGATTTAATATCCGCATTGAAAGAATCACGCGAACCATCTTCGATACCATAGGCTTTAATAAATTCTTCATCAATTTCCGGCAATGAAGCTTCTTCAATTTTAAACAATTCAACTTCAAACTTTGCCGTTTTACCTGTTAACTTCTCGTTTCCATACTCTTCAGGAAAAGTTACTTCAAATGTTTTAATGGCGCCAGTTTCAAGACCAATCAATTCGTCTTCAAAACCGGGAATCATTGTTCCTGCTCCAATTTCAACAGGATAGTCTCTAACTCTGCCATCAGTAAAATTCTCCCCTTCACACTCGCCAGAAAAGCTAACGGTTACACGATCTCCCTTTGCAGATTGGCGTTCGACAGCTTTCCAGCTTTTCTTCTGCTCCCTTAATTTTTCAACCATCGCATCCACATCTGACGGTTCAACAATAGCGACTGGCTTCTTTATCTCTAAAGCAGAAATACCGTCTAAAGAAATCTCAGGATAAATTTCAAATTCAGCTGTATATTGAAACCCTTCTGCATCTGCTATTTGATCAATATGCGGATGGCCGGCCGGATTTAGCTCCTGTTCCTGTAATGCCTTGAAATAAGTCGACTGGATCATATCACCAGCCACTTCATTTTTCACCCTATCTCCATACATTTTCTTTACTACGCGGACGGGTACTTTGCCTGGACGAAAACCATCAACTTTAACTTCACGCGCTAACGACTTAAATCGAGCATCCATTTTCTCCTGAAGCATTTCATCTGAAAGGCTTACAGTCATTTTACGGCTTAATTCCGATGTCTTTTCGACAGAAACTTGCATTACTTTACCTCAAACAATGTGTGATTTTCATATACCGAATATGACGGCAATTCTTACTTAATAATAGTCCAACTTCCATCTAATACCAATTTTATGGCTGAAAATTTAGAATAACAATGAGTCTAAAAATTTAAGGATGCCACTTGAACTCTCTGAGAAGCCAACAATGATTATCGCCAGCAGTAATAAAAACAATGTGGTGCGAGCGGAGAGACTTGAACTCTCACATCATAAGATACTGGTACCTAAAACCAGCGCGTCTACCAATTCCGCCACGCTCGCATGCATTGAGCCGTCTATTATAACCAATACAACAAAATACACAACTATTTTTACTAAAAATAATTAAGACTATTTTAATATCAACAAAATAAACAAGGGTGCCAAAAATAAAAAGGTATCCATTATTGAATATATTGAATAATGGATGCTTTCTAATTTATTCGCATCCCCTAAAACCGAGATTCAAAACAAACTTGGTTTTAAGCTCAATAGAAACCATTTATTTCATCATTGATCCTAACGCGCCCCCTGCCTCAGGCTTGACAGCCTCAGCTTCCTGAGCAGTCAAATCCACCGCATCTTTGGCCGCCCGGTTAACTGAATCACCCAGTGAAATAGCTTTATCATTTACCCCTTCCACAGAATCACTCACCGCATTTTTTGCATCTGATAAAGTACTTTTAACTCCTTCAACCGAATCATTTAAACTATCTTTAGCGCCTGACAGCGCACCTTTAGTTGCATCTGCAGCATTATTCAAACCCTCTTTAGCCCCTGACACTGCATTTTGTGCAGCACCTTGAACACCAGGCTTTGCATTATCAAGTGCCTGTCCCGCCGTATCAGTTGCTGACTGCACAGATTCAGAAACAGTTTGCTTTAGCTCACCTGCCGCTTCAGTCGCCTTTTCCACGGCGTCAGCAGGCAACTGAGTAATAGTTTCTGTAACTGATTTAGTGCCAGTTTCTATTTTATCAGATGCCTTTTCAGCCTGATCACAAGCAGTCAGCATGGTTAAACCAACAATTGATGACATTACTAGAGAGAACGTTTTCATTTTTTACTCCAAAAAGCTACATATAAAAAAATTTCAGCATCTCAACAACCTCTTAAAAACAGAATCTATCGAAAGTTTCCCTGCCGTATAGCAAATTCCTTCTGTGTCTCCATATTACTTTTTTTAACCAGTTATTGCGAATAAAACCACGATTACCTCACACTTTTATTCATAACAACAAACAACCCATTGATTATACGACAGTCATTAGGTAGCACTTACTGGCAAAAACCGCTAAAACACAACAAATTTGCGCACCCACCCCTCACCCTGGCGGCCAACCCATTTGCCGCCCGCCCAACAAATGCATATGCAAATGAAAAACTTCCTGCCCTCCATCTTTATTGCAGTTAAAAACAGCTCGATAGCCATCCTCAGCCAATCCTTCCTGCCTAGCCAAACGAACGGCTACCTTTAAAATCTCTCCAGCCAAATTAGAGTCATCCAAATCATTTAAAGTTTCAACGTGTTTTTTAGGGATAATCAATATATGTACCGGGGCTTGCGGATTGATATCCCTGAAAGCTAAAACACTATCATTCTGATAGACTACATCTGGCTTAATTTCACCTTTTGCCATTTTACAGAACAGACAATCACTCATATTTTCTCCTACAAATAGAAAATAAACTGCACAAAAAATCAATAGCTCTCTAAAACCGCGAACAATTAATTCTCAAAGCAATCTTAAACCATTTCTCTTCGACCACTAAAAGCATGGGATAAAGTACCACTATCAATAAACTCCAACTCCCCTCCCATAGGAACTCCATGAGCAATCCTACTGGCCTGAATATTATGTTTTTTAGCCACTTCAGCTATAAAATAGGCTGTCGCCTCTCCCTCCACAGTGGAGTTAGTCGCCAAAATAATTTCTTTTATCTCACCCTCAGAAAAACGGCGTCGCAACAAATCCAACCCAATCTCATCAGGCCCTATTCCATCGAGTGGAGACAGCCGACCATGCAAAACAAAATATAATCCCTTAAAAACTGTTGCCTGATCAACCACCCACACATCCGCCGGACTTTCCACCACACATAAAACAGATTTATCCCTCGCCGGCTGAATACAAATATCACAGACATCTTCATCAGTCAGAGTTCTGCATAGCTGGCAATAGCCAATTTTATCAGTAGCCTGCAACAGAACATCTGCCAATTGTTTAGCACCATCCCTGTCTCGCTGCAATAAGTGAAATGCCATGCGCTGTGCAGATTTTGGACCTACGCCAGGCAAACAGCATAAATTACGAATCAGCAGCCCCAACAACCCCTTCTCCTGCACTAGAATGGCATTTGAAAACCTGGAGGCAAAGGCAATCCTGAAGTAACCTCTGCCATTTTTTCTTTCTTCATTTTAGATACTTTATGAACAGCATCATTAATTGCTGCAGCCACCAGGTCTTCTAGCATGTCTTTATCTTCACCCAACAAAGAATCATCTATCGTTACTTTTCTAACTTCACGTTTCCCCGTCATTATGACCGATACTAAGCCACCGCCCGACTCGCCCTGAGTTTGCATGGCCGCCAACTCATCTTGCGCCTTTTTCATATCTTCCTGCATCTTTTGGGCTTGCTGCATTATATTACCCAGTGGATTTTTCATATTCTCTCCGCAATTATCTATCTTCTGCTATCGGTTCAATAGTACCTGGCATTACTCTAGCATCAAAATTTTGTTTTAACGCCTGAACATTTTCATCTTCATTAATGGAATTCACCGCCACCTGCTGCCTATCCTCTTGCTTCTGCACTATCTGCTGTGCCGGGGTTATATTATCCGTTTCTTCTGCTTTAATATGCAGTTTAATCGGCCGGCCACAATACTGCCCCAATGCCTGCTGCAATTTCTCTTGAGCACGTGAGCTTGTGAGCTGACTGTGTCCGGGCGTTAAAGATAAATAACAATCTTTATCCTCAAGACTCTCTAACACACAATTGTTCGCAAGTTCTCTCGTCATTCCACCCACTTTCATTGCAACAACCATTTCAGCCCATTTATTATCTCCGGATCCTGACTGTTTTGGCACTGGCTCTTTTATAGCGTTACCTGCAGAAACAGAGGATTCAGACTCTTTTTGCACCTGTGCTGTCGGCTTATCAACAGCCGGGGGCATTTTCCCTTTCCCTCCGCCAGCAGGTCTAAACGTCAGCATTCTTAGCATAACCATTTCAAAACCGCCTCGAGGATCGGGAGCTAAATCTAAATCTCTTTGTCCAATTAAAGCTATTTGATAAAATAACTGTACATCTTCTGACAAAAGACTTCTTGCCAGCTGATTAATAACACTAGGCTCAAAATAGCTGTCAACAAAACCTGTAGCAGCCTGAGTCAAAGCCACTCTATGCAGCACTCGAAGAATTTGCTGTAAAATTTCAGAAAAATCCGGCGTTAATTCAGATATCTCCGTAATTTTATCTAACAAGGCAACCGCATCATCATTTGCCAAAGCCATTAATAGATCATCGACTGGCTCCTGTGCAACGGTGCCCAGCATATTGCTCACCGTTTCCAATCCTACCTTACCATTGCCAAAAGCAATAGCCTGATCCAGCAGGCTTAATCCGTCACGCAAACTGCCATCCGCAGCCAGCGACAGCATCTTTAAAGCTGTGGGATCAAACTCGATTTTTTCCTGACCTAGAATAAATGCCATCTGCGTATCAATCTGCTCTGGCAATAGGCGCTTAAGATTAAACTGCAAACAGCGCGACAGCACAGTAACGGGGATTTTTTGCGGATCTGTTGTTGCCAATAAAAACTTAACATGGGATGGCGGTTCTTCCAGTGTTTTAAGTAGAGCATTAAAACTATGCCCTGAAAGCATATGCACTTCATCAATCAAATAGATTTTATATCGCCCCTGATTCGGTGCATATTGAGCGTTATCTAATAAGTCACGAGTGTCTTCAACCTTGGTTCTTGATGCCGCATCAACCTCTATCAAATCTAGAAATCGACCTTCATCAAATGCACGACAGACAGCACACTCTCCGCAAGGGTTTGACTCCTTTAGATTTTCGCAATTCATAGCTTTTGCAAATATTCTAGCTACTGTGGTTTTCCCCACTCCTCTTGTACCTGTAAACAGATAGGCGTGATGGAGCCTGTCATGTTGCAATGCATTAGCAAGCGATTGACTGACATGTTCCTGACCAACGAGTTGAATAAAATTTTGAGGACGCCATTTTCTGGCTAGAACCTGATAAGCCATTAGAGACTCTGGGAATTGAAATATTGGGCGGAAACCATGCCAGCCACATCTCGGCACACGAATCTGCTGCTACCGTTGCTCCCTTCCGGGCCTGGCGGAGTTTACAGCATATCGTTGCGAGAGGACCGACATGGTAACCATAATGTTTTCAGTCTGTGACTGAAAGAAGCGGTATTATGCTTTAATTACATAAATTAGGCAACCACTGTTTTATAGAGATTAAAAAAAATCCTTCAATTGAGGATACTCAAGTCTAACCATACAAAAAGCAAGAACAGGAGATTCACCTTTTTTGCAAGGATAACCGAATGCTCTAGCTCCACCCTAGCTTTGCAAACCAAGGTTTTGATTCATCCCTTACTGCACCTTTTTCATGGCAGGTCTATAATTTCGCCGTCTAATCTAGCCTATTTTCCAAACTGAAAAGCATCCAGCTTTATTACACCTGCTTGGCCTTCTCTGACTTAATCAATCTCCTTGTCTTCAAAACAGGCTTCTATTTCAAGCAGTACCAGCGTAACAAAACCGCCTATTGTGCTTATAGGGGCAACAAGTTGCTTTGCCTTTTGTCTTGTGCAGGCTTTTATCAGTGCCGTGCTATATATTTTTTAGGATTAAGGAAAATTGACTTGCCACATCATCCCCCCCAATATTTTACTTTTTCCTGCCGTTAACTTTCCGCCTAACAAAACCGTCAATTCATTTACCACTGCCATGCCTATACCGTGCCCATGCATACCCTCATCAGCCCTAACCCCCCTCTTCAGAATTTTGCCCAACTTCTCTCTCGGTATGCCTGGCCCATCATCTTCTACCTGCAAAACAAATGAATACCCGGTTCCTTCCCGCTTCTTCAATTGAATTAAACTGACTCGTACATTCCTTTTACACCACTTAGCAGCATTATCCAATAAATTCCCTGCTATTTCATAAATATCACCTTCTTCGCAATACATTGAACAGCCAGTCTCATAGTTGCAGGAAAAAGTGATTTTTTTATCAGCATAAACTTTTTCCAAAGAGAAAATAATTTTCTCTACAACCAATGAAACGTCAACCTTGCCTGCCAGCTTTTTTTGTCCTTTTGCTGCTGCTTTTTGCAACTGATATTCAACAATTTCATTCATTCTTGAAATTTGTTCTGTAACAAGCTTCTTATTAATAATGGCTGGCTCTATACAGCCGGTTAAAATAGCCAGCGGAGTCTTCAAACTATGCGCCAGGTCTGCCAGTGTATTGCGGTACCGCTCAAGGTGAGCTCTCTCACTGCTTACCAAGGCATTTAAATTCCCAGCCAGGCCCGTTAATTCACTAGGATATCGCCCATCTAGCCGTGACTTCCTACCTGTTTCAATGGCCTCTAAATCAGTTACAATAATTCTTAGCGGCTTCAGGCTCCATCGCAAAACCAGATACTGAATTAAAACCAATAAAATGCCTGTAAAAAATAGCCAGGATCTAAGTGTCACTCTAAATCGATCCACTTGATTGCTTACAAATGCGGCATCTTCAGCAACTGTAAATATATAATACTGCTCAAAGCCTGCTTTGTTTTCCCAAATAACAGCATAATGGAGAACAAAATACCCTCGCCTATCTTTTATAAACACAGATTCCCCAGCTTCTAGCGGCACGGGCGAAGGAAACTCCATTCCAATGGCCGATAAAGAGCGCCAAACAAAAATGTTATTAACCTGAGTAATAAATGCATACAGGCCAGACCCCGGATTAGAAAACCTCGGCTCTCTTAACGAGTCGGGCATACTCAGCTCTAGCGTTTCAGTCAATTCTGCAACCGACATAAGCGAATAAACATGAACCTGAAGCTTTTCTTTTAATGCCTGCTCCGCACTTTCTCTAAAGCCTTGCTCTAAAACAAAGGCAACAAGCGCAAAAAAGGCTGTTAATACAAATCCGGCAGAAATCAACAGCCTAAAGCTTAATGAATTTACTTTCACTGTTTGCTATTCAATATCAACCGGAATTCTATACCCTCTGCCCCGCAATGTTTCAATTGGTTTTACAAGTCCTAGCGGATCAATTTTTTTACGGAGCCTGCCAATAAAAACTTCTATGACGTTACTGTCCCTGTCAAAATCTTCATCATAGATATGTTCTGTCAATACAGCCTTTGTTACCACCTCACCCTTACGAAACAGCAAATATTCCAAGACCTTGTATTCAAAAGCTGTTAACTCGACCTTTTCATCATCAACCGTAACAATTTGAGACAAACTATCCAGCTTAATGCTGGCATAAGTCAAAACTGGATGCGCTTTGCCTTGTGATCGCCTAAGCAGAGCATTAACTCTTGCTAAAAGTTCCTCGTAATGAAAGGGTTTAATCAGATAGTCATCAGCACCTGCCTCCAAACCTTCCACCTTATCTTGCCATCGGCTTCTTGCCGTTAAAAGCAAAACAGGGAGGTTAACGCTATCTTTTCTTAACCGTGAAATAAGTTCTATTCCCGAAAAGTCAGGCAAGCCTATATCGATGATAGCAACATCAACAGGAAATTCTTTTGCTAAGTAGTAACCGTTACTACCTGTCTGGGCAGTATCGACAGCAAAGCCTTTATCTGAAAAAAAAGCTTCAATCTGCTGACTCAAAACTAGCTCATCTTCGACTATCAAAATACGCATATGTCACCCTTATTTAGTAACCTTTCCCGTATCTATATCCACTTTAAGGTATTGAACACGCCCATCTGAGGTTAATATTTTAATAATATGCACTTTTTTTCCATTAACCGTCTCTGTTACTGCACTCAGCACCTTGCTCCTATTCTGCTCTATGACTTTTTTTGTTGCCTGATCCAGCGTTAATGCAGACAGTACAATCTCTTTTCCGGCATAAACAGGCTGACTTAAAAAAAAAGTCAATATTACAATTTTAACGACAGCTTGCATAATGAATCCAAAAAAATTTAATTAACGGATATGGCTATATTCATAATACTTAGCCTGCATGAATCCTGACTGAATCATTTGTTTTGCTCATCGCATTGACATGCCGGTAACAGCACTTCCTAAAGCATGGCCAAACGAGGCACCCAGTTTTCCAAAAACCTTATCTAGCAACAATTCCTGCGGAGTAAAGTTCAGTTTCTTTTCAACTCCGATTATATCTCTTGCTACAGAATCAACACTGCCAAAATCATCAGCCAAACCCAGTTTTACACCCTGCTCGCCCGTCCATATCAACCCCGAAAACATGCCTTCAGTTTCAATCAGCCTATCACCTCGCCCCAGCTTTACCGCCGCAATAAACTGCTGATGCACGTTATCCAGTAAAGTTTGCATATGCTGAGTTTCTACAGCATTCATAGGTGAAAATGGATCCATCAAAGCTTTATGTTCACCGGCAATCAACAATCGACGGTCAACACCCAGTTTTTTCATAGTATTAACAAAACCAAAACCGTTCATAACCACACCAATAGAGCCAATCATACTTGACCGGTTAACATAGATCTTATCAGCCGCAGAGGCTATAAAGTATCCGCCAGAAGCACAAATATCGCTCACTACCGCGTAAATAGGCATATCAGGGTGCTTTTCCTTTAATCGCTTTATTTCTTCAAAAACATAAGCTGATTGTACTGGACTGCCTCCCGGCGAATTAATATTTAACACTATGCCTTTAGTTTTTTTATCTTTTGCAGCAGCTCTCAAACCCTCAATGATACTATCAGCATTTGCAGCTTCATTTTCAGCAATAACCCCCAGCACATCCACTATGGCGGCGTGCTCTTCGTCACTGCTACCCATGGTTTTTTCAAACTTGGGATAAAAAGCCATCACACCGACAACAATTAAATACGTAAACATCAGTATTTTAAAAAAAACGTTCCACCGCCTAGCCCTGCGCTGCTCTGTAACCGCGGCTAAAGCTAACTTTTCAAGCACCTCTCTTTCCCACTCTTGACTGTTTCCATTCATATTATTACTTTCCATACCACCGCCTAACTTATTTTCCATCGTTTAACCTGTTATAAAATTTCTGATAATTCTGCTGTTTTGCCCAAATTTATTAAAGGATCATATTTTTGCAACTGATCGTAAGAATTCGCCCCACATTGCACGGCAATAGAAGAAACCCCTGCATTGATTGCCATTTGCAAATCATGGGTCGAATCACCAACCATAACAACCCTTTCTCTACTTACATTTATCTCTTTAATAATTTCATCCAACATATCTGGGTTGGGTTTTGAAGCCGTTTCATCGGCACACCTTGTTATATTGAAAAAATCACCCAACCCCGTACCCAACATAGCCTTATCCAATCCATGCCGACTTTTCCCGGTGGCAACAGCCAACTGATACCCATTATGCTTAAGCTGCTGCAACATATCATTTACGCCCGCAAATAGATCATTTTCTGTAATCTGTTTTGAGAAAAAAGCGCTGCTGTAACTATTTATCAACTGCTTCCTAGCTGGCTTATCAAGGTCTGGAAACAGTTTATCCAGTGCTTTATGTATGCTCAAGCCTACAATATCCCTAACATTCCGCTCTTTAGGTATAGCACATCCCTGTTCTTCTGCCGCACTGAGCATACAATGAACAATCCAGTCCACCGAATCCACTAAGGTTCCATCCCAGTCAAAAACAATCAAGTCAAATTTATTTTTCATCAATTAAATATAGCCTGTTTTTTTTAATAAAGATTGCAATTCTTCTGGTAAAGGCGCCTTAAAATTCATCATTTCATTAGTCACTGGATGAGCAAACTTAAGCTGTTCGGCGTGAAGAAACAACCGCTTAAACCCCTTCCCTTTTAATTCTATATTTGTTTCAGCCACACCATAACGTTCATCACCCACTATGGGATGACCTAGCCATGCTGCATGCACCCTAATCTGATGCGTTCGTCCTGTTTTTGGCGAAGCTTCTACTAAAGTCATACCTTTATACTGCTGAATTCGTCTAAAACTGGTTTCAGCAAATTTCCCCATCTGGTTTACTTTAACCATTCGCTCTCCGCCCTTTCCTGTACTTCTTAATAATGGTGCGGTGACAAGCATTTTCTTCTTTTCCCATTGTCCGGCCAGCAATGCGATATATGTTTTTTTTACTCTGTTATCTCTAAAAAGATCATGCAATATTTTCAAGGCAGAGCGTTTTTTCGCTACCAGCAGGCATCCCGAAGTTGCTTTGTCAATCCGGTGTGCCAATTCCAAAAACCTAGCCTCTGGCCTGATTGCCCGCAACCCTTCAATCACCCCCGAACTAATGCCACTACCTCCATGCACAGCAAAACCTGAGGGTTTATTTAACACAACCAGCACATCATCTTCATATATGATCCCGTTCTCAAGGCTGTATTTCAAAGTAGGCTGCAAAACAATATCATCATTTCGAATTGCGACCCTCACAGGCGGAATGCGAACCACATCGCCTTCTTTTAATCGATACCTATTATCTATCCGTCCTTTATTAACCCTTACCTCACCTTTCCTAATTATTCTATAGATGCGGGTTTTAGGCACGCCTTTCAACTGGGTAATTAAAAAATTATCTAGCCTTTGGCCACTATTTTCCTCAGAAATCTCAATCAATTTAACTTTGGGTTTATCACTATTTTGCGCTGTATTCATAGTGCTAATAATACCAGCATATGAAATTTATTAACTGTTTAAATTGCCAGCGCCAGTAAAGGTTGTTATATTAGGGAAGTTTATCTATAGATAATCGAAGCAAAAGCCAGCAAAACCATATAATTGTTTTGCAAACTATACAGAATTTCGGGTTTTATCGTTCAACCCATGATGAACGGTGCTTGTTCCTACAGAACAAAATACTTATAGCAGGAAACAAACTCCGCCTTTAGTAGTGGGGAGTTTATCAATACCCAGCTATAGCAACAGAACTTATTTCGCCAAGTTATACCAAGAATTTTACTTTGATGGATTGCTATTAAAAAACTGATTTTAGAAAACATTGAACGCATTATTTAGCAAACTACGCTGTAGTTTCAATAACAAAATCAAACAAACATAATAGCAATCAGTCAATATATTCCTTCAGTATACAACTATGATAGAGCATACCCAAAGAATGTTCACTTCTGGCAAGAAGTTGAAAGACTTATATATTTAGTGCATATATAAAATATATTCACCCATAAACAAGAATCTGTTCAGGAATAATAATTCCTAAGTAAAATCTGATAGGGAGCAAGAAACTACAAGGAAAACACAATGAAAAGAATGCTTATCAATGCCACCCAACCTGAAGAGTTGCGTGTTGCTTTGGTAGACGGTCAAAAACTTTATGATTTTGACATAGAACTCCCTTCAAATGAACAGAAAAAAGCAAATATCTACAAGGGCATTATTACCCGTGTCGAACCTAGCCTTGAAGCTGCCTTTGTAAATTACGGCGCTGAAAAGCATGGCTTCCTTCCATTTAAGGAAATTTCAGACCAATACCGTAATAAAAAATCACCTGATAAAAAAACTGAAGGTCGCCCTGGCATTAAAGACCTAGTCAAAGAAGGCCAGGAAGTTATTGTTCAAATTGAAAAAGAAGAACGTGGCAATAAAGGCGCGGCATTAACAACCTATATTAGTCTTGCAGGCACTTATTTAGTGCTCATGCCTAACAACCCTAAAGCAGGTGGCATATCCAGACGCATTGAAGGTGAAACTCGCAATGATTTACGGGAAGCAATATCCGGTCTGGAAATCCCAGAAGATATGGGGATGATTGTTCGTACCGCAGGCTGTGGCAAAAGCACTGAAGAATTGCAATGGGACTTAAACTATCTTTTACAGTTATGGGAAGCTGTAGATCGTTCAAGTTCAGAGCAGCAGGCTCCTTTTCTTATTTTTCAGGAAAGCAATGTCATCATTAGAACTTTGCGTGATCATCTAAGAAGCGATATAGATGAAATTCTAATCGATAAAGAATCCTCATTCAAATTGGTGCAAAACTTCTTAAAACAAGTGATGCCACACTTTTTGCAAAAAGCTAAACTGTATCAGGACAGTGTACCTCTGTTCAGTCGCTATCAAATTGAGAGCCAAATAGAGTCAGCATACAATCGTGAAGTTTCTTTGCCTTCTGGCGGCTCTATCGTTATTGACTATACCGAAGCGCTAACTTCAATCGACATCAACTCTGCCCGCGCCACCAAAGGCAGTGACATTGAAGAAACAGCATTAAATACAAACCTTGAAGCGGCCGATGAAATTGCCCGTCAGTTTCGCTTAAGAGATTTAGGCGGGCTATTTGTCATTGATTTTATTGATATGATGGCCAATAGAAATCAAAAGGCGGTTGAAAACCAATTGCGTGACGCAATGAAAATTGACCGTGCACGCATCCAGACAAGTCGTATTTCTCGTTTCGGCTTGCTGGAAATGTCCAGACAACGATTACGTCCCTCTTTAGGCGATTCGACACAGCTTACATGCCCCCGTTGTAAAGGCCAGGGGTCCATTCGCAATGTTGAATCTGTTGCTCTTTCTGTATTGCGCATTGTTCAGGAAGAAGCAATGAAAAAAGGAACAGAAAAGGTTGTGGCCCATCTTCCCATAGAATGCGCAACTTTTCTTTTAAATGAAAAAAGAGCCGTACTGCAGGAATTAGAAACCTTGCATAAGATAGCTGTCGTTATACTGCCTAGCAAACACCTTGAAACACCTGCGTATGACATTGAACGGATAAAATCTGTAGAAGGCGAGGAAGAGAAACCTAGCCATCTGCAAATAAAGGCAGAATCTATCGCAGTTCCTGAGTTTGCACAAAAAGCAACACATACTCTTGAAAAACCGGCTATTAAAGAATTCCTTCCCGATGCACCTGCACCAGTACGCAATTCAAAAACTTCAGACAGTTTAATTCAGCGCTTCTGGCAGAAGCTTGTAGGTAGTTCCGACGAGAAACCCGCAAAAAATGTGACAAAACAAGCTAAAGCAGAGAAAAACAGTGACTCTGAAGAAAAGCCACGACCCAACCGAAACCACAAAAATAGAAACAGCCAAAACCGCAACCCACGAAGAAACAGCAATAATAGACAGCCTAAAAAGAATACAGCTCCTGAAAAAAATCAGGACAACAACCCAGGCAACTCAACAGCTCAAACATCTGAAGGTAACACAACATCACCCGAGCAAAATAAAAAACAAAATGCCAGACGCAATCCAAACAGTAGAAGGCGCCCCCGGAACCCAAACTACAAAAAACCAGAACAAAACAAGGCCCCTATAGCTACAGAAAACCCACAGTCACCGGAAACACAGGTAGAAAACTCTAAAAGTGCTGAAAAGTCTCGTTCTTATGCAAAAAAATTTGCAGAAAGAAGCAGCCAAAATAAAAAGGAAGAAACACCTATTGAAAAAAAGTCTCCCGAAAAAAGTGAGCCGCAAAGTCCAGTAAAAGCCTCCGACAATTCAGACTCTTAGTTTTAACTCTACCCAAAATAAATATAGAAATGAGATAGTAGAAAACTAATCTGCTATCTCTAAACTATATCCTACATTTAGCAATTGATATTGCCTTATAATCCAGCATGTTGCAATATTCTTTACATGACCATACACTTATCACAGGTTTATTGATAATGCAGATCAAACCATGCCTATTTTCTATAACAATACTGGGGATATCAAAACGGTTCAAATATTTGATACTTCTTTTGCAACATCCAACTACTCCCTTAAAGCAACACCTCTAAGAGTCAGAAATAGCTTGACTGCATCACTAGTTATGTCAAAACCACACATTATCATGAACACGAATGCTCATTATTATCATCAAGAATAAGGAGAGTGTTAGATTGATAGGCCGATTACAGATTTATAGTGTCGATAATTGCTGTTGCAAAAACTCAGGAATTCGCTGTTCTAACCAATAACGTGGACGAAAAGGGATTTTTCCAGCAACAAAACCAACATGGCCTCCCCCTTGAGTTATTTCCATAATTACATGTGGCGACAATTCTTTTTTATCGGGGATAACTTTATCAGTCATAAAGGGATCATCTTCTGACTGAATCAGTAGTGTTGGAACCGCAATTGTCTTAAGAAAATACCTGGAACTGGACCGCTTATAGTAATCTTCTGCACTGTCAAACCCATGTAGCTTAGCAACAACTTGATCATCATATTGCCAGAATGATTTGATACCAGATAAATCACCTAACTGCTGAATTTTTTCTAACTCCTCTATACGTTTATTCCTCAGCAAATGGTTAATTTTAACCTGCATATAATCTTTTAACTCCCGAATTAAATTGCCTCTATAGAAACGAGAAAATCCAGAGTCCAATTTTGTCGCACATGCACTTAAAACCAAGGGAACCGAAACTGCAACTGCTGCAAATAAAGTTAAAGTATCAGCCTTCTCACCTAACCACTTCAACAGAACATTACCCCCTAGTGAAAAGCCAACCACTGCAATAGCTGTATCGGGTTCCCTCTGCCGTAAAGTCTGATAAAGAAAATCAATATCTTCGGTGTCACCGGAATGATAGCAGCGTGCCAAATCATTTGATTCACCACTGCATCCGCGAAAATTTAAAACAACACTTCGATATCCCTGTTCTAACAGCTTATTTTGCAAACCTTTGATATAGCCAGACTCAGAACTCCCAGTTAACCCATGAAGCAGAATAACCAAAGGCTGTCTATCTTTACCACACCAATCCAAATCGATAAAATCATTATCAGGTGTAACGAGCCTTTCTCTCCAGCTTTCTTTGAGTCTGGATGTTTGTCGAAATAATGCGGGGTAAATAGTTTGTAAATGGGCATTCCCTAGCCACCAGGCAGGCTTAAATGATGTATGAATATCCACTGTGTAAATATTTATAGGTGCACAACGGTTTCTGCATATTTACGCAAACTGCTAATTATCTGAATATTTTTTTCATCCTCTTTATATTGCTTAGAAAATGAATCTAATAGTAAAAAATAATCAGGCGACAATACAGACTGCTTATATTTCAGCCATTTTTCCTGCTCACCTTTACTCAATGTAGCTGGAAAATTCCTGGCACGGTATCTAAAAAACAAATCATTAAACCGTTCATCAGATGAAGTTGATTTTAGTTTTATCAGATTTTCAGGTGCTGAGTTTCGAATTTTAGCAAATGCCTGTTTATCTTTGACAGAGAAAAAGCCATCGTATAGCATAGTATCTACATTATCATGATGGTCAAACGCCCACTCCTGTTCAAAAACATCTGATACAACATCAGCCAGCTGAGGATAGTTTTTTAAAATTTCTAAGTTAGCGTGGCAGGAGGCCTTATCAATCCCTAGTCTTTCTGCATTGCTAGGGAATAAGGTTTTTTCAATAGCTAAAAATGGACATTTATTGATATGCACTAACTTTAACGGGATTGGGAGTTTATCGCCCAATTCATCATGCTTCGTATATAGCCTAACTCTTATCTCATCAGCCGACAACTCAATTAATGGAGATATATCCTGAGACAAATCAATCACAGCAACAGCATTGGCATTTGTTGGGTGCCAAGCAACTGGAGCAACCAGCCCTGCATTCCTCCTAGCGGTTCCAAACATGCCTGAGATATGAACCAAAGGCGTCATTTTGTCTACATCAATTAAAGCCTTAACTTTATTTTTATTCCGCAGTTCAAAGTAATAGTCAAACAGCCTGGGACATTTTTCTTTAATCAGCTTTGCCATTGCAATGGTTGCGTAGACATCTGATGTGGCATTATGCGCCTGTTCATGGCTAATGCCATTGGCCTCAGTCAATAGCTCTAACCGAAAACTAACTGCACCCTGTTCATTTTTTGGCCAGACAATGCCTTCTGGGCGTAAAGCATATGCAGCCCGAACCAGATCAATTATATCCCATCGGGAGTTGCTATTTTTCCAGCTATATTCATAGGGATCATAAAAATTTCGATAAAATAAGTACCGGGTAAATTCTTCATCAAATCGAATGGTATTGTAGCCAACAATACAAGTGTTTGGTTGACTGAACTGCTGATTAATTCTATAGGCAAACTCATATTCAGGAATACCTTCAGTCTGTGTTATAGCAGGAGTAATCCCGGTAATAATCGCTGGTTCAGGGTTAGGCAAGTAATCATCACTTAGCTGACAATAAAACATATCAGGTTCGCCTATGATATTGAAATCAATATCGGTACGGATACCTGCAAACTGTGAGGGCCTATCAAGAGAAGGGCTTAACCCCCAGGTTTCATAGTCATGCCAATAAAAATTAGGTTGCTGTGCACTCATATGCGTTGTCAGTGAGTAAAGCGGCCAAAAAAGATAACATCCATTATTGAGCTGGATTTTGTGATTTTATTTCCATCTTCAAAATATAAAGGGATCTTCTTTTTTTAGTTCGCTGCAGTTAAGTTAATAAATGTTTTAACCATAAAAAGTCAGACTCGTGCAACTGAATCTGACTATGGATAACTTCATTTCAAAAAAGAATTGAAACTTAGTTTTATAGCAGTGATTTACAGAGAGTGAGAGCGATAACAGCTGTGCTATTTTATTTCCACCAATGCCCGTAAAACATCAGTTCTACTAATAACGCCAACTAACTTATTATCATCAAATACAGGAAAACTTCTAACGGATGAATCTTTAAATTTTTCAGCTAAATCAATGATGCTAGCCTCCGCATTGACAGTTATTATTTCCTTTCTCATGAAATCCTTTACTTTCCCACTCATCCCTTGATTATAAGAAAACTCTAGCACAACCCGCATACAATCTTTTTCTGACAGCATGCCTACCAGACTCCCTGAATTATCAAGCACTGGGGCGCAGGTCGTTTTATGGCTTAATAATTGCTTTATTGCCACTAAAACATCGTCATCCTGCTTTACAGTCATTATATTTTTAACCATATAATCTGCAATTGTAATTTTTGCTGTCATAACCAACCCCTTTTTAATTATTATTAATAAAAAACAAAATCAAAACTCATTCTATCTCAGGTACTTTTTGAATCAGCTGAATTTTTCAATATATTAGGGTTAAACTCAACCTTTTGAGCTTCAGCCGCTTCAGCCTCTCTTTTCTTCTTTTTATCACATTTTTCAACACATACACATTCGCCATTATTAGCCCCGCCACAGGAACCTTTAATTGCCCGCCTGCCAAATATAACACCAACAGCCATAATTGCGATAACAATTAACATAAATGCAAATGTAATTAAAAAATAAATCATATTCTTACCGTAATTTCTCTATAAAAGATGATGAAGCCTTTTCTGCAAACCCATCATCCGTTTTAATAATAAATAAAGCAGCTATGCTTTTGTTCTCAGCTAAATTAAAACCCTGTTCAGCACCTAATACCATTAATGCAGTCGCCCAGGCATCTGCTTTCATAGCAGTATCGCTCAATATGGTAACTGAAGCCAGTTTATGTGCAATTGGCCTCCCTTTCCGCGGATCAATAGTATGAGAGAAGCGCACACCTTCAAGTTCAAAATAATTCCTGTAATCGCCGGAAGTTGCCAAAGATATATCAGTTAACGGCAGTACTTTCTGTATTGCTCTATTGCCTGCTGTTGGTTTTTCAACTGCTATCCGCCAAGGTTTATCAGCTATATTATGCCCTCTTAATTTAAGTTCACCACCAATTTCAACCATATAATCAGCTATCTCATTCTGTTCTAACAATAGCCCAACCTGGTCGACGGCATAGCCTTTGGCTATAGCTGATAAATCAATATACAATTTAGGCTCAAGCTTTTTTATTTTCTGTTTTTCATCATCAAATAATATTTTTTTATAGCCTATCCTTTTTAATTTTTGCTCTATTTCAGCTTTATCAGGGACGACAAAAGACATCGGATCTGGACCAAAACCCCATAAATTGACTAATGGACCTACTGTAATATCAAATGCTCCATCCGAAAGTTTCGAAATTGAATTGGCCTGTTTAAGCACAGCATATAAAGAGGGAGAAACAGACAGCCAATCTGCAGACGAATTTGCATTGATTTTTGATAACTCAGAATCTTTCTGATAGGTGGACATCTGTCCATTTAAATTATCAAGAAGCCTTTTTATTTGTTTTCTCAATCTCTTACCTGTCATTGAACTAGGCAGCTTAGAGACTTTAATAGTAAAGGTGGTACCAAATATTGCATCAGAATAATGCAAAGGATATTGAGGTTTATCAACTTGCTGCCGGCAAGCAGAAAATAAAAAAACGAGGAGCAGTAAAACTGAACCTCGTTTTAGGATTTTAAAATACATAAATCAACTGGTTTCTTATTAAGAAGTGAAGATTTTTCCTCACTTATATTAGGCAAAACTAAAATTTCACTCCCAGCTCATAAAAAAGCCATATTTACCGCTGGCAAATATGGCTTTAATCATTTAGCCACCAAAGTCATCCAACATAATGTTTTCTGGCTCTACACCATTTTCAATTAGCATGTTAATTACCGAGGAGTTCATGATTGGAGGCCCACATAAGTAGTACTCACAATCTTCTGGTGCAGGGTGATTTTTAATATATTCTTCAAATAACACATTATGAATAAAACCGGTATATCCTTCCCAGTTATCTTCTGGCAATGCATCTGATAATGCTACATGCCATTCAAAATTGTCATTTTCTTTTGCGAGCATATCAAAGTCTTCAACATAAAACATTTCACGTTTACTACGTGCACCATACCAAAACGACATTTTACGTTTCGATTTCAACCGTCTTAATTGATCAAAAATATGTGACCGCATTGGTGCCATTCCTGCTCCTCCGCCCACGAAAATCATTTCAGCATCTGTATCTTTAGCAAAAAACTCCCCGTAAGGCCCTGAGATAGTCGCTTTATCACCTGGCTTTAGATTAAAAATATACGATGACATAATGCCCGGAGGCACTTCATCTGGCGCACCAGGAGGTGGGGTTGCAATCCGTACATTCAGCATGATTTCTTTTTCTTCTGGGTAAGAAGCCATAGAATAAGCACGTAATGTAGGCTCTTTTACATCAGAAACATAGCGCCAAAGGTTAAACTTGTCCCAATCTTCACGATATTCTTCTTCAATATCCATATCCTCATACTTAGAAATATGCGGTGGACATTCAATCTGAATGTAGCCTCCAGCTCGATAATTAATATCCTCACCTTCAGGCAAGTCTAATACCAGCTCTTTTATAAAAGTTGCTACATTGTGATTTGACTTTACTGTGCATTCCCATTTTTTTACACCAAATACACTGTCTTCAACTTCAATTTTCATATCATGCTTAACTGCAACCTGACATGAAAGACGTTCGCCCTCTGCAGCTTCACGCTTGGTGATATGAGACAGCTCAGTAGGCAAAATTTCTCCGCCACCTGAAAATACCTTTACTGTACACTGACCACAAGTACCGCCACCGCCACAGGCCGAGGGAATAAACAGCTCATTATCAGCTAATGCGGTTAATAGCTTGGAACCAGCTGGTACATGAATGGTTTTCTCATCATTGACAACAATTTCGATGTCCCCAGAGGCAACCAGCTTGTTCTTTGCGCCAATAATAATGAATACCAGCGCAATCACGATCACCGTGAATAAAATTACGCCTAATAAAATTTCAAGCATTACTAATCCTTCCTACAATTGGATTCCTGAAAAAGCCATGAAGCCTAGAGACATCAGACCTGCGCTAATAAATGTTATTCCCAAGCCTTCTAAACCTTTAGGAATATCGCTATATTTTAATTTCTCACGGACACCAGCCATTACTGTAATAGCTAAGGCCCAGCCAAAACCACTGCCTATACCGTAAACAACACTCTGAGTAAAATCGTAATCACGTTCAATCATGAACAGACTGCCACCCAAAATCGCACAGTTCACTGTAATCAATGGTAAAAAAACTCCCAAAGCATGGAACAGTGCCGGAAAGAATTTATCTAAAATCATTTCCAGAATCTGTACCAAAGCGGCAATCATGCCAATACAGCTTAATAGCACTAAGAAACTCAAATCAACACCGGTAATGCCCAGCCATGACAATGCATCTTCTTTTAACAGCGTGTGGTAGACCAAGTTATTTACAGGAACGGTAATCACCTGAACAACCATCACTGCAATCCCTAGTCCTATTGCCGTAGAGATTTTTTTCGATACTGCCAGGAATGTACACATTCCAAGGAAAAACGCCAAGGCTAAGTTTTCTACGAAAACTGCTTTAATAAATAAACTTAAATATTCATTCATTAGTGATGCCCTCCTATACCATGAGAAATATCCATAATTTTAAAATCTGGCTGTTCTAACTGCTCAGGTTTCCATTGACGAAACACCCATATAAGCAAACCAATAATAAAAAATGCACTTGGCGGCAAGAGCATCAGGCCGTTAGGATCATACCAGCCCCCATCTTTTGTCAATGGAAATATTTCTATTCCCAATAACTTACCTGAACCAAACAGTTCCCTAAAAAAAGCAACAATAATTAAGATCAAACTATATCCAGCACCATTTCCAAGACCATCTATAAAACTGGCCATCGGCGGATTTTTCATTGCATAGGCTTCAGCTCGTCCCATTACAATACAGTTAGTAATAATCAACCCGACAAATACTGATAGCTGTTTACTAATTTCATAAGCAAAGGCTTTTAGAATCTGATCAACAACAATTACTAAAGAAGCAATAATTGTCATTTGAACAATAATCCTAATGCTACCTGGAATATGGTTTCTAATCGAACTAATAGCAGCACTTGAACACGCCGTAACTGCTGTTAGTGCAATAGCCATAATTAACGATGTAGACATTTGCGATGTCACTGCCAATGCCGAACATATACCTAACACTTGCAAAGTAATAGGATTATTATTAATTAATGGCTCAGTCAATATTTTTTTTGTATCTATTACAGCACTCATATTCAGCCCTCCCCTTTGTTTCTTACTTTATCCAAATATTTCGCAAAGCCTTGCTCACCTAGCCAAAACTTAACTAAATTTGAAACACCTAGACTCGTTAAAGTTGCGCCAGCCAAGCCATCAACATCATACTCAGAGCCCGGTTTAGATGAATCAACGACACCTTTAATAAGACCCAGTTCAACTTCGCCTGATTCAGCATATACTTTTTTACCCTTCCACAAGGAACGCCAGCTAGGATTAACAACTTCCCCGCCTAACCCAGGTGTTTCACCCTGATCATAAAAGTTAATGCTTTTAACTGTTTGACCATCCGCCTCTAAAGCTAAAAAGCCATACATCGTTGACCATAAACCATAACCATGAATTGGCAAGATAATAGAATCAATCGCATCACCATTTTTAACCAAATATACTTTTGCTATTTTAGCTTTACGTTTGATACTGGCAATATCGTCATTTCTATCAATAGCAATACTCAGTTCAGGATCTTTAGCAGCTTTACGCTGCTCGTAAGCAGCAACATCAATATCCTCAACATAGTCCCCGGTTTCTGTATCAACAAGTTTTTCTTCTATTTGTTCTGAAAATGCCTGGTTGATATCAGTATCTTCATCCAATAGCCCAGCAACTTCAAGAATATTCTTTTTCATATCAAGTGCTTTGTTTTCAATTTGCAACGGCCTTAACGCAACCGCTGAAAATGAAACCAAAATAGCACAGACAAAACAAAGAGCCAATGCAACTGCAATGGTCTTTTCTAAACTATCATTACCTAATGCTAAAACCTTCTCTTTATAAGCATCAAATTTTCGATAATGTTCACACTTATCTAAGCGCTCTTTTAAATTTCCGTTAGACATGACGTTTCATCCTTCTCTTAATATTTGCCTGAACGACAAAATAATCAATAACAGGGGCAAACATATTGGCGAATAAAATCGACAACATCATTCCTTCTGGGAAAGCTGGATTTACCACTCGAACCAAAACAACCATTACACCAATCAATGCACCAAAAATCCAACGACCGGTATCAGTCATTGCAGCACCCACCGGATCAGTTGCCATATAAACCATACCGAAAGCAAAACCGCCAACTGTTAAATGCCAGTAGAAAGGAAATGCAAACATGGGGTTTGTATCGCTACCAATCATATTGAACATAACCGATGTAGCAATCATGCCTAGCAATACACCACCCATAATTCTGTATGAAGCAATACGTGTATAAAGCAGGAAAGCAGCACCTATAAAAATAGCCAAGGTAGATGTTTCACCAATTGAACCAGGGATAAAACCTAGAAATGACTGAAACCAACTGTAGCCAGCAGCATTGACTGCATCAAGACCACCTGAGGCAGCAAGGCCCAATGGTGTCGCCATTGTATAGCCATCAACACCAACCCAAGCCATATCACCTGAAATAGCCGCAGGATAGGCAAAGAAAAGAAATGCTCGGCCTGTTAAAGCAGGATTTAAAAAGTTTTTACCGGTACCGCCAAAAACCTCTTTACCGATTACAATACCGAAAGAAATACCAAGAGCAACCTGCCATAAAGGAATATCAGGCGGCAAAATCAAGGTATATAGCATGGATGAGACTAAGAAACCCTCATTAACTTCATGTCCCCGGACTGTCGCAAATAAAACTTCCCAAACACCACCAACTGCTAAAGTAACTATGTATATAGGCAAGAAAAATAATGCCCCATGAACCATATTGGATAACGGATTCATGGGATTATAGCCAAACAGCGACATAGGAATGCTACGCCAGCTGTTGACCTCATCTAATCCCATTGCTTCTACAGCCAAGTTAGCCTGGTAGCCAGTGTTGTACATGGCCATCAAAATACAGAAAAATGTTGCAATTACAACAAAAGTCATCGTACGTTTCAGGTCATTGCCATCACGCACATGAGTCGTTCCGCGCGTTACATCTGACGGAGTATAAATAAAAGTATCAACCATCTCATACAGACCGTAATACTTTTCTAATTTACCGCCTTTCGTAAAATGCGGCTCTACGCTATCTAAAATATCTCTAGCCGACATTATCCTTCCTTCTCAATTTTAGTTAGATTCGCTCTTAATACAGGTGCAAAATCATGCTTGCCCGGATCAACAAAAGTAAATAGGGAAACATCTTCCTCAATCAATTCAAGACCGCCGAGTAATTGTGCCTGATCGGTATCACCTACAACTAATGCTTTTAGCAAAGGCGTTGGCAAAATGTCCATAGGCATGACTGTTTCATATACACCGACAGGAACAATAGCTCTATTACTGCCATTTTTATCAGTGGTTAGCGGAAATAAACGATTATTTTTTCGGTCTTTGCTTGATGTATAAATATTCATTGCAGAATACTTATCTTTACCGGCAACAATCCAGCCAAATAGCTCACGCTCTCTGCCTTCTCTAAGTACAGAAACTTGATTGCTATAGCAGCCTAAATAGGAAAAACTTTCAGTCGCCTCATGGCCATAAAGAACAGAACCAGAAATCACTCTATTTTCACAGTCCTCTAGTTCCCCCGCGACTAAATCATTAGTATTTGCACCAACACGGGTCTCCAGCAATCTAGGTTTTTTAACGGTGGGACCAGCAAGAGAGACCACCTTATTTACATTTAATTTACCTGTAGAGAACAATGAGCCAATAGACATTACTGCCTGATAATCTATATGCCAAACTGTTTTTTCAACATTGACAGGATCAATAAAATGGATATGTGTACTAGGAAGGCCAGCTGGGTGCGGTCCAGAGAATTCCTCAGTCTGAACTGAGTCAGCTGAAACAACATCACTGCCAGTTGCTTTACACAGATAGGTTTTACCTTCTGTCAATTTAGCTACAATAGCAAGCCCAGTAGAAAAATCAGTTTCTCTTTCTTTAATAACTACTACAGGATCAGCAGCTAAAGGCCTGGTATCTATCGCAGTAACAAAAATTGAACTGGGAACTTCATCAACAGTCGGTATTTTGCCATAAGGACGGGTTAAAAAAGATGTCCACAAACCAGAGGCCAAAAGATTTTCTTTAATTTGGTCGGCAGTTAGTGTAGCTAGGTCTTTCTTGGCGTATTTGGTAAAAGATTCTTGTGCAGTGCCTTTTAGCTCTATGACGACTGACTGCAAAACACGCCTCGCGCCCCGGTTAATTTCTTTAACCGTACCAGCACCTGGCGCAGTAAAGTTTACCCCTGGGTTTTGCTTATCAGTAAATAGAACCTGTCCTAATTTGACCGTATCGCCTTCAGCGACCATCATTTTAGGCTTTAGTCCTACATAGTCTTTCCCCAAAATGGCAACAGATTTAACCTTGTTACCCTTTTCAATGATCTGTTCAGGCCCGCCCGTAATAGGAAGATCCAAACCTTCTTTAATTATAAATTGCATAGTGAATAAGCCTGTTCTCCAGACAAGTTGCGATAAACAACCCTACCTATAAATATAGGAGGCACTTTAAGACATAAAAACCTCTCTATTACACCATGAATCATATTTTTTCTCAATCAATGAATGCGTGTAAATCATCTATTTTACTGCGTTGCCACAAAACCACAAAATAACTGATATAAATTACCTTTACTGCTCAACTCTAGCTATAATCAGCATTAAGTGTCGGGATTCTATCCCTTACGCAACAGCTTATTTTTTCGCATACAAAATAGGTAATTACTATGACTCCAGTACATTGCTATTCCTTTCTTGAAGGTGACGGCAAAAACAAGGCATTATTGGGCGGCAAAGGTGCAAACCTTTGCGAAATGACCCAAATCGGACTTAATGTTCCTCCAGGTTTTGTTATCACAACACAAACATGCATCAACTATTTACAGTACAACACACTATCTGAAGGTTTATTGACTGAAATTCGACAACAGATAAATCAGATAGAACAGCAGGCAGGAAAAACTTTTGGCGGAGCCTCCGACCCCTTGCTAGTCTCCGTTAGATCAGGTTCAGCCATCTCCATGCCCGGAATGATGGATACTATTTTAAACTTAGGACTAAACAAACAGACATTAGAAGCTCTGATTTCTCAAACAGGCGACCCTAGATTTGCCTATGATGCCTACAGACGGTTCATTCAGTTATTTGGGAAAGTTGCCCTCAATATTGATGATGAAAAATTTGATATTCATTTCGATGCCGTTAAACGGCATAACGGAATTAATGCAGACTCCGCATTAAAAGCTGACCATCTTGAGGACATAAGCAACCTATTCCTGACAGTTGTACAGGACGAAACTGGCCAGCCATTTCCAGAAGATGTCTACGATCAGCTGGAGCTATCTATCAAAGCGGTTTTCCAATCATGGACGGGGAAACGTGCTATTGACTATCGTCGTGAGTTTAAGATCACCCCCGAAATGGCAAATGGCACAGCTGTCAATATAGTTACTATGGTATTTGGCAATATGGGTGACGATTGCGCAACGGGCGTTGGCTTTACCCGTAACCCTGGTACCGGCATCAATGAAATGTATGGGGAGTACCTGGTTAACGCACAAGGCGAAGATGTTGTTGCTGGCATTAGAACCCCTAAAGCCATCAGTGAACTGCAAACTGAAATGCCTGATTTATACAATCAGCTTGTAGATTTACGCAATAAACTTGAAAACCATTATAAAGAAATACAGGATTACGAATATACTATTGAACACGGCGTTCTTTTTTGCCTGCAGACTCGCAATGGAAAGATGAATGCGACAGCAATGGTCAAAACATCTGTTGATTTGTTCAATGAAGGTTTAATTGATAAAAAGCAGGCTCTGTTACGCATAGACCCAGAACTATTGGAACAGTTGCTGCACCCTCAGCTTGCTGTCGGCCATAACATTCCCGTTCTGGCTATAGGATTGCCAGCCTCACCTGGCGCCGCCTGCGGAAAATGCGTTTTTGACGCTGATACAGCTCAGAAACTCGGCAAAACAGGAGAGGATGTCATCTTGCTTCGCGAAGAAACCAAACCGGAAGACATTCATGGCTTCTTTGCAGCTCAAGGCATTTTAACTAGTCGCGGAGGCAAAACATCTCATGCCGCAGTCGTTGCCAGAGGCATGGGAAAAGCTTGTATCGCCGGCGCCGAAGATATCTTAATTGATGTTAAAACACGTAGCGCGATTGTTGGTGATGTACATATCCGAGAAGGCGACATTATTACTATTGACGGCAGCAGTGGCTGCATATATTTAGGACCAATACCCACAACGCCACCGGAATTTTCAGAAGAACTGCAAACATTGCTGTCATGGGCTGATGAAATCTCAGAACTGCATGTCTATGCCAATGTTGATACACCTGAAAATGCACGGATTGCTGCCGATTATGGTGCCAAAGGAATTGGCCTTTGCAGAACTGAACGCATGTTTAACGCCCCGGAAAGACTCCCCTTAGTCATCGACATGATCATGACAGACAACAAAGAAGATAGAGAAATCGCACTGGCAAAACTTTTCCCCATTCAGCGAGATGACTTTAAAGAACTCTTTGAAGCCATGTCCCCATACCCAGTTACCGTTCGCCTATTAGACCCTCCCATGCATGAGTTTCTGCCTAGCGAACAGCAATTGCAAGATGAAATCGAATCACTTAAACAATATGCGACCATTATCAAAGCCCAACGGGTAACTTTAGACTCCACATCGCCTAATGCTCCCCTACCCTCACCGCTAGACCAGATCAATGAAGAATTAGTCAGCGAAACAATCAGAAAAAAATCAGTAATGCTGAAAAAGGTACGAGACCTGTTTGAAGTCAACCCGATGCTCGGTCATCGCGGTGTGAGATTAGGCATGAGCTACCCAGAAATATATCGCATGCAAATACGCTCTATACTTGAAGCCACGGCCTTATGCATAAAACAGCGCATTCCTATCGAACCGCAAATAATGGTTCCCCAGGTCATTACTGCACAAGAACTGACAAAAGTTAAGAATATGGTGAATGATATACAGCAAGATATTGAAAGCCAATTTAAAGTGTCTCTTAATTTTAAATTTGGCACCATGATTGAAACCGTAAGGGCTTGTACCAGAGCGGGACATTTGGCAAAAATAGCTGAATTCTTTTCTTTTGGAACCAACGACCTGACTCAGGCAACCTTTTCTTTTTCCAGAGAAGATGCAGAGAACAAGTTCCTGCCTCTATATGAGAATGCTGAACTGCTGCAAGACAATCCTTTTGAGGTTTTAGATATCCGGGGTGTTGGTGAGCTAATGAAAATGACTGCCAAATTAGGCCGAGAAACTCGGCCGGACATAAGCATAGGCATTTGCGGCGAACAGGGAGGCCACCCAAAATCGATCCGCTTCTGTCACAGCATAAAACTTAATTACGTTTCATGCTCCGCGCCAAGAATACCTATTGCCAGGTTAGCGACAGCACATGCAAAGCTATTGGAAACTGAATATCTAGCAGAATAGCAACTCAACTCTAACAGCAGAGACGCTACTCGCAGCGTCTCTGCCAAAGATATAATTATTTATTAAAAGTAGTTCCCACTTTACCCGGTGGCAGCATAGGCATTGTCTGTTTAGGGAATTCACCCGTCAATGCATCCAAAAATGCAACAATATCTGCTATTTCTTCTTTAGGCAAATCCTGACCTAATTGCAACTTAGCCATTAACTTAACAGCCATACCTAAAGTTTTAACGCTGCCGTTATGAAAATAAGGTGCTGTTAAGGCAATGTTACGCAAAGTAGGCACTTTCCACATATGCTCATCACCCTTTTTCTTAGTGACCTCTGCCAACCCCTTATCATCCTTAAAGCCATATTGTGCTTCAAAATAGCCATTATCAATCACAGGGAATTTTTGGAATGTTCCAGGACCATTAAAAGCAGGGCCGCTATGACAGCCAACACAACCTAACTCTACTGCCTTATTCATCCCGCGAACCTGCTGATCAGTCATGGCCTTTTTGTTGCCTTTAACATACTTATCATAAGCACTGTTCGGCGTAATCAATGTTCTTTCGTAAGCGGCTATGGCTTTGGTTGCTGTATCTTCAGAGATAGCTTCTTTACCAAAAGCTTTCTTAAAAGCTGCCTGATAGCCTTCAATCGCCTCTAAACGTACAACCACATCATCCCAGCTTTTCATTCCCATTTCGATAGGGTTCGTTACTGGTCCGGCTGCCTGTGCTTCCAAACTAGCCGCTCGGCCATCCCAAAACTGTACTTTGTTAAACGCCGAATTCCAGACAGTAGGCGCACTCCGTCCACCTACCTGCCCTCCCACACCAACAGAACCGGCACGATTATCTTCACCGCCTAGCATTGTATTATGGCAAGATGCACAAGAAACCGTCCCCGAAGAAGACAGTCGCGGATCATGATAAAGCATTTTCCCCAAAGCTACTTTAGCAGCGGTTGTAGGATTATCAGCAGGTGCAGGTGCCTTTGTCGGCAAAGCCTGAGCAAAAACTACAGAAGCAGAACTGGCAAATGCCACTGCAACTGCTAGCGAACGAATTTTAAACATATTACTCTCCTAGTGTTATTGTTTTTTTAACCGCAGATGAATTGTAAGGTATGCAGCAAGTTAGGTAAATCAAAATCCTCAGTTCCTGCCAGCCAAACCTTAAACATGGGTCAAGTAAAACAGCCCCCATGACTTACTCTAGGGGTCAAAGTTAACTTTCTTAATACTAAATGAAGCACAGCCTGACAGAATAAAGCATTAAAAACTATTAAACATTTCTAGAAAAATACACTGTTATAATTAAATAGATATGCAAAAACTTAGCTTTTTTTGAACATAAAAAAGGAAGCGAGGTTTAAATCAGGCAAGATCGATGCCTCACTTCCTAACAATAGGTTTCCCGTGCTTTGGTAGCAGGAGAATATCAGTCTAGAGGGATTCTAATTTTTTGTCCCGGATAAATCAGATCAGCATCTAATATTACCTCTCTGTTGGCATCAAAAATACGTGGATACGCCATCGCATCGCCATAAAAGTTTTTTGCAATCTTAGACAGTGAATCGCCACTTTTAATTATGTAATATTCCACATTATCAGCCTCTAACGCAGCCTGCACATCTCCCTCAACTTCTGTTACATCAATATTGACAATAACCTCATTAACACCTTCAACATTGCCTGCCATCAAAACAGCTTTTTGAGCCGCTTCCATGCTGTCCGTGGTGCCTATCAGGTTAACAGTTCCATCATTAAAAGCGGCAGTCAGGTTATCAATCCCCGGATTGTTTGCTTCAATATATTCAGTTATTTTTTCTCCGGCTTCTGCATCATTGCCAAAAAGTTTTTTGCCTATATTGCTTGCAAAATCAAATAATCCCATTGCATTTCTCCGTATTAATAAAAATTTTCAGTTAGATTCAACCTTGAAAGTTAATTGTATAATCATTTATAAAATTTTCCCATATATATCTACCTGATTTCCCATGAGCTTCCGCCACTTAAAAAAGATCAGTTCCAGAAGCTCCATCATTACTGTATTCTGTAAACAGAAATATAGATTTTTAAACATAGACTCCTAAGAGGAGACTTCAGGAATAAAGCGTGGTATATAGTGTGCAGTTATGACCTTGCCGGCCTAAGAGGATCTGCACCTATCATCCCTTTCATCTGCTCAAGATAACTTGCGCCTTCTACTTTTTCAAGTTCGGCTTTTGCCTTAATTAGCCTTTGATTAATATTCAGACGTTCAGCTTCATCTGCATAGTTAGTTTTTTCAGAAAAAGCCTGTAGGCTTTTGACATGTTTCTGCCATAAAGCTATATCTCTATTTTGTTTAATCTGCAAGCGCTCAAGATACCAGTCTGAGGCCAATAGATTTTCTTTAGTAAATAGGTCCCTTATTTCAGAATCATGAACATTATTTCCCTGAAAACTCCCTGTTGCCATAATATGCAGCAATGCCTGTAATGGCGGACATGCATCATTTATACTGCCATCATCCAAATATTGCTGAGCAACCTTTTTCTGAGTTTCTACAATATTTTGAATGCCATCAACATAATCATCTAAGTTCTGTGTCTCCGGCTTAAGAATATCTTCAGTTAGCACTGCTGTAGGGTTATCAAATATTTTACCCATAAATGCATGCACAAACTGTTCAGTGATCCTATAGCCAAGCCTACTGGCTAATACTGTCTGTCCATTATGCTCAAAATCTTCCAGAGCTTCCATGTACCCCTGCTCAATAAGGTAGGAAGGATCCCTTTCCTCTACTGTCAAACGCGTCCAAATTTCAGGAATCAACAAACTAATATCATGGTCGACTTTTACATAAGAGCCAATATGACCAGCTGAACTGGAGAAACCGGCATAACCGGTCAATATAAAGGAAACCAGTGCATTATTTAAGTCTGCTGTTGCCCTGAGTGCATTGAAAGGGCCTTTTGTTAAGGCGCCTTCACTTCCGGCTCCGGTGGTTGATGGTGATTTACCGGTTAGGGAACTGATAAAATCCATAAACAGCTCAGGCAATTGCTGATAATGGATCGGGTTATAGACAGCCAATGCCCGAATGCCAGGTTCTGGCGGATTATTCCGTCGACCCGCTAAAACTGCGTTTACCGGATGGATAATTTTATTCTGCAATGGTATTTTTCTATGAAGCCGCACACCTAAGTCTGCCACATACTTACGAATTGGATTAATTACATCTGCACGCCTTTCCAAATAACGAGGGTTCTTAGTAGGCTTGCCATCTACAATACGCGGATGCGCTGATGAAACAACAATTCCTTCACCGTCCTGATAAGCCTGTGCTAATAAATCATGCATAGGCTGAGTAAACTTGGACATGGTCAGTACATCTTCAACCACTGCTGATAACTTATCACCAGATAAAGGCTCATAATTCGCAATAAAATTATCAGGCCCAGCCATGTTAATCTCGGTCTGCTTATCATAACCGGGAATAACTGCATCATCAGGACGCTGAAACAGCCGGTACTCACAGTTAGCCGTTAATTTAACGTTTTCGCTCTCTCCATTTTTACTGTTATAACCAATAACTAATGAAGCGGGAACTACAACGGATGCGGTAATATCATCTTCCACCTGTATCTTTTCAGCCGCATAAAAGTCCTGTCTAACTTTAAAAGTACGCCACCCGCCTTGCTCATTAAACCCTACCCGTAAAAAACTGGCAATAATCTGTCTTCCTTCAAATTTAAGGTTATGCCCCGGTGAACCATCAACAATATCAGCAGAAAAATATTGTCGCCAATTATCCCCCCACTCAGCCTGATAGAATCGTTTGATCAGCAATACCAAAGCCCTGATATAGGGCGGAATATCGTTTAGCCACTCATTATATTCATCAGTATAGCTGGAAGAGGGCGTTAGTAATTTAATGACTGATCCCAAGCTTCTATTAGCACTTAATAATGCCCGGCTAGGCACTTTATCGGCTTTATTAATATCCGCCTTAAACCGGTAGCTGTAGTCTTTATCAAATATTGCCTGAACTCTGCCTAAATCATCATTCAAATCATTTACAAAAAATGAATTATAGATAACCGCATCATTGATTGACTTGGAAATCTCTGACTTACCGCCACCTGAAACTGTACTGGGCTTATGGCAAAAAGTGCCTTCTGATGCTGTCCCAACAATACGCCATGAAGGTGCGGCAGGATGCTTTACCAATTCCAGTTTGTAGCCATTAGGTTTTATGTATATTTTTCCTGGCTGCAGTCTTAAGCTAGAAGTTTTCTTATCTGTATTCCAGGTCAGCTTATCATTTTTCCAGCTGACTGTTTGTGCCATCGCATCCATCTTTACATCTTGCGGTACATAAATTATTTCAGGGTATTGCCTATCAATTGCATAGCCTTCAGGCATAAGCTGCATTATTTCACCATAGCTTTTAACCATATCGTTAAAACTAAACCCTGCTTCTTTAGTTGCTCCGCCAGCGCCATATTCATTACCGTGAATCTGGCGCTGAAAGGCTAGCGCGCCTCCTGCATGCTCTTCTTCGGCAAATCCATAAAGATTGGCCGCATAGCCAATTTGGGTTTTAACTTCTTTCTTGCAATAGCCAAAATAGTTATCAGCCAACATCGTGACAATAACGCCCCTTTCATCACGAGCAGTTAGCTTAAAGGCCTGCCCATCGTTATACAGCTCTGCAGAATCTTTCCAGCACATGCCATCTTTGCGTTGCCGCTCAGTTGCATCATCCCAATGAGGCAAATCCAGTTCTTTTTTAGTCAGTTTGACTAAATGCGGAGCCAAAATCACACAGCCGCTCTGTCCTGTCCAATGCTCTACATCAAGGGCTGCATCAAACTCAGGCAAAGCAGGGTTTCCGCCATTGCCAAAAATACTTTCTACAAAATCCAGGTTACTGACCAAGGTGCCTGGCGCAAAAAACCTGATCTCCATGCTTTTTTCTTCTGCAATACCAGGAATTTCAGGACATACAATGGGCCTCAACATTAAAGAAGTAAACATAAAGGCAGGTGTTTCTTCATTCGCTGTATACGGCAGCATATTCATTTCTTTAGGTGGCTTTAAAGCATGTGCCAGCATTGCCGCAAAAGTTTGTTTAGGCACTTCTTTTTTATCTGCCGGAACGGGCAGCCCGCCTGCTGCAATATGAAACGAACCTTTTGTAGTTCTGCGGTCATTTGCAGGGTTATGCAATACTCCCTGCTTAACTCTGTAGCTGGATACGCAATCAGAGTTAAAGGTATCTTCTCCTGCTGGCAATGATAGTTCTCTGGCTATGCCATGCCGGTCCAATTCAAAGGTAAGTGTCGGCAAAGCCGGTATATTATCTAGATTCAGATCTGCCAGATAATTATCTATAAAATCCTGTATCCGTTGATCGGCAGGGTAATGATGGGATGTCAGCTGACGGCTTTTTTCAACAAAACTGCGCAGCATATCATCTGCTATTGTCATAAAATCAACCGAATCACCCTGCAGGCATGTAGGCTGACCACAAGAAGCTAGCTTGAGGTTAATGTACAGATGCAACTTCTGATGTACCACTTCAGGGTCCTGTTCCGGAACATTCAAACCCAATGCTTTTGCTAAATCCACCACTTCTCTCCTGGCAATCCGTTAAGGATGCACAAATTGTTAATATAGAATTACTAGAGCAATATACTGCATATTATCCATTTCACAAGTTTTTGCCTGTATTTTTTAGTTTACTAAACGGGTTCACAGATTTGTCTTATAAGTATAACTATATTGAAATAAAATAATCATTTAAGGAAATATCACATGTCTAAGCTAGATAAAAGCCGTATTGAGTTTATTGAGCAATTGCATCACCGGTTTTTAATAAAGAAAGGACATGGTGCCTTTGCATTTATTTCTCCTTCCAAAGCTATTAAATTATTTAATGCCTATTTGGATTCTGATGAGCCAGCTGATTTATTTATTAATCGTTTTGTACGTTCAATTTAAAATTGCTAAATTATATTTTTACTGTGTCGGTCATACATAACAACAGATGCACAAACGCCTAGATTAAGTGATTGAGGCGTCTCTATTTTTACAAATTCTAAATGTGCAGTTTTATGCTGCCTACCAATAAACTCAGCAGGCATATCTTTATGCAATGCTGTAAAATACTGTTTTATATGCTGTATATCTTCCTTAGTTATTCCCTTCGCCTCCCGGCCAAACATATAAGTGGCATTTTCTGGGTGCTTAAACCTTCTAAGGTCTGAAGAATCATCAATACACTCAACGATAACCAAGGTGGTTTGAGCGGGTAAATGCTTCAGAAAATCAGCTAACCGTTCAAAATAAAGCAAAGTAATAGCTGAAAGACCATCTTGAGTATTCATTTGATGAGAAAATTTATGAATATTGCCTTTATACTGTTCCTTTACAAACCCGCCAATAACAAAAACGGCTCTCACCCCAAAGTTTTGTCCGCTTCTAATGATAGTTGCCAAATTTGCTCTGTTTTTAGGCTCTAACACAACTATATTCATATTGGGTTCAATTTAGCAGTATCTACATCAATCAGCTCTCTGACTAAAGAGGTCGCATAACATCCCGCAGGCAAAGTAAACTTAAGCAATAAATTTGAATCATTCAGGAACTCCCATCTTAAGTCATTAACTAGTACCCGTAAGGCACGACGGTCTGAAGATAAATTATATTTAATCAGACCATCTGCCAGAATCTGATTTTTATTAACAATTGATGCTTCAAGTTTCAGTGCTTCACCACTTGCTTCACTTTGCCCTTTCCCAAACATCATGCCTGCAGGGTGAATTTCACCCTGCTTTATGCGCTCTATAATAGACTCATCCAGATGTTCTGCTTTAAAATAACTGTTCGATTGATCAAAAATCAATACATCCCCTGTAATAGCTTTATCCCAGCACCCTTCTTCAATTCGTTTAGCCAATAACTGGTTAAATAGATATGAACGTGCCGCCGATAAATAGATACTGCGCTGTTCACGTTTTATTTTTGCCCCATCAAACATTGCCAGCGCTTTATTTATATTTTGTCCTAACCGGCCAAACCGCTGCATGCCAAAGTAATTCGGAAACCCATAATTTTTAATCTGCAGTAACTGTTTTTCGAGCTTGGCTTTATTACCCTCCCACTCTCTAATCAAAACCTGAAACACATTTCCGGACAATACCCCGCGCTTAAGTTTTCTGGCATGCCGATCAACCTGTATAATTTTTATTGTTTCTGATTCTAGCTGTGTCCAGTCTGGGTCTTCTTTACCTGGCAGCCAGACACTAAACCACTGCGTTGTAATTGCGTGACGGTCTTTTAAACCGGCAAAACTGACATCTCGCTGCCTAACACCTGCAAACCTGGCAAGCAACCTAGCAACATATTCGGTATTTTCTCCAGACTTTTCTATCTGGATAAAAGCATGTTCGCCAGCTCCTTCCGGTCTGAAGGTTAACTGTTCTTCAACAATAAAGTCTACCGGCTTGGTTTTAATTTTTCCTAAGCTCTGAGGTCCGCCATAAGCGGCGGCCCAACGAGGAATATTAATTGTCTGTTGAATAAGGTTTGTCATTATCTTGGAAATTACCTTTTAAATAATTAGATACAGATGAACCTTATCATTTTTTTATTTATTTAAGAATTTATATAAGCTGAGTAAGCAATATTCCCGCTCAAGTTGACAAGCCATGCTAACTTAAGAATATAAAACACTAATGAGCGAGATATTTTTTTCCAGTTGCCATGTTAAAAGTTCCACGGAATATCTGGATATAGGTTATCTCTTAATTTTATTGTTATTTTGCTTTAGAAGAAAACAGCTTTGAGACTTATGGCACAATATTAAAGATAAATATGTGTTGCAAATAAGCATTTTAATTATATATAATCCGAAATTCCTGGGTGGCCTGCCATCATTACCAAATCCTATATTTTAATGATAATAGTTTTAAACTTTCATCTCAAATATTGCTAGGGTTACTTATACTTAAAAAAGATAATGTTAAATAATAATTACTGGAACCAAAACAGCCTGCAATGGCTTTATCTGCCACTGCTAATCCTTTTTATTTCATTTGCTGGCGAGACGAAAGCTGCTCGCTTTGAACTATCATTTGAAATGTCAACAGGGACAATGCTAGACATGAATCTTCAGGGTATCCTGCAAGCAGACAATAACTCGGTTGTCGTTACTGACATTGACACAGTTAAAGTTGATAACGTAGCACAATCCATACAAAACAGTGATTTTGGTTCCACTGCATTTGTTGGCACAGGCGTAGCATCGCCAGCACTATTATCATTGAACGGCAGCATACTTGATTTTATTTTCTGCTTAAATGGTTCATGCCTTGATGGTGCGTCTTTTGATAATGCATTTGCTTTTCTGAGCTTTGCTGGTTATGCAGGAACAGGTATTTTTGAGGACCTCCCCGGAAATTATACCTCCCTTAATAGCCAGAACTATAGCTTAGTCCCAGAACCTCATGCTTTATCCTTACTTTTAATTGGTTTTGTACTTTTAAGACAGAATAGCCGAGAACTAAGAAAAAACTAATTTTTTGCTGAGGAAGAGAGCGAAGAACCCAATATTAACTATTTAATAATGGGTTAAGCTAAACAGCACCTAAATAAGGCTGTATTGATTGCTTTTGTACGCTGGGGCATGTCACGTAGCTTCTCATTTTCCCAACCTTATAGTTAACGCATATCATAATATTCCGTAGTACTTGGAGGTACAAGACGGTGATCATCAGCAATAAATTGCCCCGTCTTTGTATCAAATAGCCACCCTTTACTAAGATCTGTAGTAGTTGATACCATTCCTAAAACACCTGCAGTACTAATGGTAATTGTATTTTTCCCTGTAATTGCATTATTAGGCAGTACATCTTTTTTAAGATAGGGACCATATTTAAAATTAACACCACTTCCTGTACATGCTTGACCCGTCGCATTAGTATAGCGCGTTAACTGAGCAATAAAAGCCTTATCAAGGCTTCCAGTAGACCCAGTTGTATCAGCAGTACCGGCATCACATGTAGCGCCGGATGAAATAACAGCGCCTGGGTATTTCCCATGCTGCTGATAATAAAGATCTATAGCTGATCTCATATTAGCTAAGGTTGTGTCTAAAGAAGATAATTTTGCATCATCAGTAGAACTAGCAAACTGAGGTACCACAATAGCCGCTAAAATAGCCAAAATAATAACAACAATCAATAATTCTACAAGGGTAAACCCCTTGATTAATTGTTTTTTTAAAGAGTATTGGGACATACTAGTTTCCTATGGAAATATATAGCAATTATAGTTGCATTAATTTATTTTTTTCAAAACTGAAAATCATTTGTGTGATCTATAGCATATTTCATTTTAAAAATTTATAATTAATGTACCGCATGGGATAATTTAAAAATGGGCAAAATTAACGAACTAACCAATACACCTACAATTACCCCCATAACGATTAGCATAATAGGCTCAATTGCCTTTGTAACTAATTGTAGCTGCTTTTCCAATTCTTTCTGAAAATAATCTGCAATACGTGTAGAAACAAGAGCTAAGTTCCCTGTTTCTTCTCCAGTGGCAATCATTTGCTTGACCATAGGCGGAATAAATACAGCTTCATTAAAACCGAATGCCAACTTTTTTCCATCATTGATATTATCAATAAGGCCATCTACAAATTGATGAAAAATATGGTTTTTTGCAACATCTCTAGATATCCCCAACGCCTCAACCAAATTGACCCCATGCTTTAGAGACAACCCCAGCACCCGCATAATCTGAATTAAATATATTTTAATAAAGATATGTTTAATTCCCGGCGCCTTTAGCTTAAAACTAGCAACTACCTGATTGCCAGATTCGCTTTTAAGCCAGACAGAACACCCCATGGCCAAAACAGAAATCCCAAGCAGTATAGCCCACCAATAGTCGATAATAATATGGCTGGCTGCCATTAAAAATAGGGTTGTGGAAGGCAGCTGATCCTGAATGGCAACAAACATCTCTGCAAATTTTGGAAACACTACGACCAGTATAAAAATTACCATCGCAACTGAAAATACCATTAGAAATGCAGGATAGGAAACAGCCGATATCAGTGAAGTATTCAATTCATCCCGCTGCTTTTCCATTTCAACCAGATGCTCCAGAATGCGCTGCAAATAGCCGCCACTTTCACTTGCTTCGATTAAACTGACATAGGTACCGGAAAAAACCTCAGGGTGTTTAGCCATTGCACTGGAAAAGGTTTTTCCTTCACCTATTTTATCTCTAATATCAGAGATGACTCTGACCAGTTCCGGTTTTTTAACTTGCTGCTGCAGTATATCCAGACTCGTGTGCAAATCACTGCCCGTTTCTATCATTAAGGCCAGCTGTTCAATAAAAAACATACGGTCTTTAGCCGTAACTTTTGTCGGGCCAGTTAGATTTATGTTTATATTGATATTTGCACTGGTTTTTTTAGCAGATGCTGCCTTTTCAATTTCTATCGCCATGACTTTTTCCTTTATTCTAGTGATCTGACAGCTTTGGCTTGATAGGTATAGCCAACATTCTGTCATCTCAAACCGAAGAGAAACCTTGCTACTATCAGAATACCCCCCCGCCCATAGATTCGAGGATAACAGCATCCATATAAATCAAATGAATTTAGAGGCATACACACCCTATTTTCCTAGCCTGTATTTTTATCCTGAGGCCACAACACGTACCACTTCTTCCAAAGTCGTACTGCCCTGCAAAGCACGGTCAACACCATCACCGAATAATGTTCTCATCCCTTTATTTTTTACAAATTCTAACAGCTGATCCTGGTTTGGGTTAGTCACCATCAACTTCTGCAGCGGAGAATCAACTGTTAACACTTCATGCACGGCTACCCTGCCTTTGTAGCCCGAGTCATAGCATACGGGACAGCCCCGGCCTTTCATTAACCGAACTTGCCCCTGATCTTGCCAGCAGTAGCGATCTATTTCTTCAGGACTTGCCAGGTACGAGGTTTTACAGTCTTTACAAACTGTACGCAATAAGCGTTGCGCAACAACGCCAATTAGAGAAGATGATAGCAAATACGGTTCTATCCCCATTTCAATCAAACGGGTAATTGCTCCGGTACTTTCATTTGTATGCAGGGTTGATAACACTAAATGCCCTGTTAATGCGGCCTGCACAGCAATTTCTGCAGTCTGGTGATCACGAATTTCACCAACCATAATAATGTCAGGGTCCTGTCGCAGTACATGCTTTAAAATATTGGCAAAAGTTAAACCTATAGCTTCTTTGACCTGGTTTTGGTTGACTATATCAACCTGATACTCTACAGGGTCTTCAATGGTGACAATGCTTTTTTCAATAGAGTTTAAATGATTTATGGCGGCATATAGCGTGGTTGTTTTACCGCTGCCCGTTGGCCCTGTCACTAAAATCAATCCATGACTGCGGTTTAATAAATTTATAAAGGCTGCTTGATTGGCATCAGATAATGCGAGCTTATTAATATCCAGAATACTTTGATTTTCATCAAGTACCCGCAAAACAATTTTTTCACCAAATATTCCCGGCAAAGTGCTAAGTCTAAGATCCACACTTCTGCCCTGAGTATTAACTTGAATACGGCCATCCTGTGGCAGTCTACGCTCAGCAATATCTAAGTTAGCCATGATTTTCAATCTTGATACAATCGCAGGATGCATTTCATAGGCTGGGTTCATCACTTCATATAGAACGCCATCAAGCCGAAAACGAACTCTGCATTTTGCACGGGACGGTTCAATATGAATATCACTGGCACCATCACGAATAGACCGCTGGATTAATGCATTGACCAAATTGACTACAGGACTGCCACTGGACATTTCATCAATGGTGGCAAAATCTTCCAGCTTATTTTCTTCTACAACTTCAAAATCTTCTTCCAGGTTAGTTAAATATTCCGAAATGTCTATTTCATCATCCATGGAGTCTTTATACTGCCGCGCTATTTCCTCACTTTTAGCCAGTACAGGTTTAATTGTGCAGCCAGTCAGTTTACGCAATTCATCAAGGGCATTTAGGTTTTGCGGATCACTGGTTGCAACGATAAGATTTTTGTGTATTTTAAATAGAGGCAGTATGTTTAACCTCTGCTGGGTATCCTTATTGATGATATTGCTAATAGCCGTATCCCAGACACCAGGCCTTAAATGCAGGTAAGGGATGCCTAACTGTTTGCTAAGAATTTTTAGCAAGTCGGTTTCTGAGACCCAGCCCTTTTCAACCAAAATGGAACCCATGCGTTTGCCTGTTGCTGATTGCAGCTGCAGTGCTTTATCAAGGTTTTCTGGGGTAACTAGTTTTTTGTCAATCAGCAAGTCACCCAGTCTTTTATTTTTATAGATAGCTGAGGATTCATCCCTTGCCGTTTCATTATGCCGAGTGACAACCTGGATATAATTATCCAGCTCTGTAATATAAAAGACATCTTGATTGACGGGGTTAGCATTGACAATAGTGAGCTTGCCGCCCTTGGGGATAAGATCATCCTGCCAGTCAAGAAGTGACTCTATAACTTTGCTTGCCAAGGTGGGCACATGGCTCAAATCAATAATCAGCTGGGTTTCAGATTTGACTATACAGCTGTCGACTTCTTGCTGCAGCGCTTCTAATGTAAGCGAATCAGCAAGCGAGCCTTGTGGGGCTAAATAGGTGTTGGTGCCAACACGACTGCGGGTGATTTCTGTCATTGCCTTTTATTTAGGAAGCTGGAGGATAATTATCTGTATAAGATGCTGAGACAAGATATGCCTTATCCCTATGGTGCCACATCAGATAAAGTGTTCTGGTTTATGAATGCCATAGCCCTGTCCATAATTAACCCCCATTTTCCTCAGCTCATTCATTATCTCGTCATTTTCTACAAATTCTGCGATCGTTTTTAACCCCATCACACTGCCAATTTGGTGAATAGCATTAACCATGGCTTTATCAATTTTATTTTCTATCATAGTCTTAACAAAATAGCCGTCTATCTTTAGGTAGTCGACAGGCAGGTTTTTTAAATAGGTAAATGAGCTCATGCCACTGCCAAAATCATCAAGCGAAAAGCGACACCCAAACGCCTTTAGCTCTTCCATAAATTTAACCGCCTGGGTAAGATTTGAAACTGCGGCCGTTTCAGTCATTTCAAGACAGACTCTATCCGCTGGTACTGAAAACTTATTGATCTGCTCTTTAATATAGCTAACAAAACCCTCTTCTGAAAATGATTGTCCGGACAGATTGATTGAACAGACCAGTTTTGAATCGGGGAACTTAGCAAATTCTTCCGCCATTCTTTTTAAGGCTGTTTTAATAACCCAACGATCTATTTTAGGCATTAAATTGAAGCGTTCCGCTGTGGGGATAAAATGAAATGGGGATAAAACCTCGCCATTCCTTTCTTTTAATCGAATCAGTATTTCATAATGCTCTTCACTGCCAATATCTCCATGCAGCAATTCTATTTTTTGGCGATAAATCTGAAACAGATCTTCTTCCAATGCTAAATTAATCCGACTGATCCAAAGCATTTCATTTTCATGTTTCAGCAGCATTTCATCAGATGACTGATAGATATGCACTCGGTTCCTTCCCTGCTCTTTTGCCACTGAACACGCCAAATCGGCGGCTCCCAGCGCCTGAGAAAAGTCTTTTATTTCTACATTTAACTCTACAACACCTAAACAGGCAGATAAATCAAACATCTTCTCCTGATATAAAAATCGAAACTGTTTAATTGTCAGCCGAATCCTTTCCGCGATCTCTGTTGCATGAACGAGATTGCATTGCCTTAAAATAATGGCAAATTCATCCGACCCCAGCCGGCTCAGTGTGTCTGTTTTTTTTAGATTCTTTAATATCAGTGCAGTAATTTGTTTTAATAGCTGATCACCACCTTTTTGGCCAGCGGTATCATTCACTACTTTAAAATGATCCAAATCAATAACTAAAAGGCAGTCTCTTATATTAGCCTGCCGTTCAGCCAACGTTTTTTCTAGCCTTTCAGTAAAACCGCGACGATTAAGCTGACCAGTGGTTGGATCACGGCGGGCCTGAATCAGTTTTGATCCTTCGGCAGCAAGAACTTCAGTTAATTTTCGATCACTATTGGAAAAATCTAGCCTTTCTAAAGAATTAATCAAAACCAGCAGCCCGCAAGCTGTATGATTAGCCTGGAGTATTGGAGCAGCTATTATTTTATTAGGAATCTGCAGATTGGCATCCGTCCAGTCTATATCATTGTTTCTGTTAATGACCAAAGTTTCAGGACTGATTGTAATATAGCCATATAGGTGCTGACGGATGATTTCTTCCAAATAGTTCTCATTAGCTATTGAAGTACTGGAACTAAGCTGATGAAAAAAGAAATCATGTTCTGGAATATAAATGGCCGCATAATCAATATTCAGATAATCAACACAGTTTTGAGCAATCTGTTTAAGTGATTTTTCTTCATCATTATTCTTATAAAATGATTCAATATCATCTATGCCATAAAGCAGGTTTAGTTCTTCATAGCGTACAGAAAGCTCATCAGCCATGCCGGTAATTGTTTCTGTATGGTTAAAGTCTTCAGTCAGACATGTAGCAATATGCTGAAATTTAATGTACTGATTTTCAATTTGCTGCTGAGATAAAATCTGCTCTGTTTTTTGAATCCCTACCAGCCAGTAGGAGTTCTCATTTGCACCTAACGTTAAAGGGCTAAAAAAAATATAACCACTATTTTCAATATGCAAATACCCCTTACTTTCACTAGCTGAATCCCAGTTTATAAGTTTTGTAATTTCTTGCATAGAAAAGGCGGACTGCTGTGATAGCTCATCCGATAATTCTGATAATAGCGGCTTGCCTATATAATTGCATATCGCCAAGGCATGTCCTTTTTTGGCGACCGGAGTAAAAAATGGCAGATATTTCGTTAAATTTACCAGACTGATCTTTGGTTTCATTCTTTACTCGCTCTGCTGGGCAAAAAAATCATTTAAGCGACTGGTTAGACGACGCATGCTTAAAGGCTTTTCCATTAACTCTATGTGGTCATAAGGTTTTACCCAAGTACGAATATCACCATCAGTACGCGAAGTCATAACGATAATTAATTTCTGTAATTCAGGAAAACTTCGATTAATCACTTCACATAGATCAATGCCATTCATTTTCGGCATTTGCACATCAGTAATCAATAAATCAGGCATCTCCCTGGCAATTTGAGCCAATGCCTGCTGGCCATTTAGCACAGTTGTCACTTGATAATCCGACCGTTCCAAAAACTGTTTTAATACCATTGTTACATGCGGTTCGTCATCTGCAATAAGTATTTTTTTCATACTATTTTATTTCAAAAAGGAGCTGGTTTTTTTCAGCTCTATTGTAAACACGCTGCCCTTACCTATAGTGCTTTGCAACTGTATCGCCCCCTGATGCAAATCAATAATTTCTTTTGCCAATGCAAGTCCCAAGCCATGACCGCCGCGCTGAGTCACTTCATCATCATCTGCGCGATAAAACTTTTCAAAAACATAGGCTTGATCTTTCTCAGCTATACCTATTCCTGTATCACTGATTGTCAGAATAATTTGCTCGTCAGTTTCTTCTACAGATAAACTGACTTTCCCCCGAGGATTGTTATATTTAACGGCATTAGTCAATAAATTATTCAGTGCCACTCTAAGCAAGTCTTTATCGAGCTGGATATTCGGCAAATTCGGTGGCAAATTCAGTTCAAATTGAATACCGCTGTCATCTCCGCTTCTTGCAACACTATCAAAAGTATCCTGCAAAAATTCATTGAGTTTCACCCTCTGCATATTGATGGCAATACTGCCTGCTTCAATTTTAGATATATTTAATAAGTTGCCAATAAGATTGCCAAGCCGTTCTGCTTCATCATTAATGACATTAATGGAGCTTACCAGCTGCTCATTCGGCAACTCAGGATCCAATAAGGATTCTGCATACATGTGAATAACATTTAAAGGTGATTTCAACTCATGGGAAACATGATTGATAAACTCTTCTCTTGCGCGGTCTGCTAAAATTTTACTGCTTATATCTTTAAAAACCACCAAAGTCCCACAAATGCTGTCACTTTCCTTAGATGAAAAAAGTGGATACGCACTGACTGAAACTGTAATATCCGGATTATGTTCAGGAGTTATTTCAACGGAATCAGATCGCTGAAATCGCAGCTGATGATGCTGATACTTGGAAAGCAGATTGACAATATCTGGATATTGACACCATTCATGGGGTTTGGCTCCTATAATGCTGTCAATATTAACGCCTATCAAAAGTGTCAGCTTGGAATTGACAAAGGAAGCTTTGCCTGTTTCATCCATCACTAACACAGCATCTGGCAACGATTGCAAAGCTGATTCTGTACGCTGTCGCTGATAAGTTAAGGCCAGAGCAGAAGCGGCAGATTTAAATTGCTGCTGACTTAACTTGACAGAACGCTTATCAACTTCAGACACAAAGCGCTCAAAATTGTTCATAAAATCCTTGAACACATGGTTAGTACTGCTGACCTGACTAATATTCTGCTGCTTCATCGCTGCTTCTAATTTTATACACGCTTGCTTAAGTGGCTTAAGTTCTCGACTTATTATCCAATAAGTAATCGGTAGCAATAAAAAAACAGGCCAGAGCAGCTGACCAGCAACTGAAATTTCAGATACGTCTATGCCAGCCTTTAAATAATCAGTAGAAATATAAGCAATCAGCACCGTCACTAATAAACAGGCGAAAATCATGGCTAATCCAGTGCGGTATCCAATTATTTTTTTCATTTCTGTCAATTGCCCAAAACAAGTTATTGAGTAAATAAAAGTTTCAAAATATCTGCCATATTTTTTTTGGCTTCTATTTTTAATGGAGCTAGCTCATCTTCAGTCAACGAAGTCAGCTGAAAACTCATCGGATCTATTTTTGGTGCCTTTAGGCCTGTTTTCTCGCTCTCCTCCTGAAGCACCAGAATATTGGCAATATGAATAATGGCCGCATCAATGGCAAATTGTTCCTCATTTTGAATATGCGTATGGTGGTGAACTGTATGACAGAGACAGGTAGGCAGTTTCCATAATTGCAGCAATTCTCCACCTACTTCTGCATAGTCAAAACCCAAGGTCTTTTTTTCCAGCTGTGCAAGCGGTATCTGCTGCTGTTTTGCTGTTTCTAACAGCTTAGCCGTTTGAGAGGGCAATTTAGTGTATATGACTAAATGGCCTATATCATGAAGAATCCCTGATACAAAAAGACGTTCGCTATCAACAACGTTGCACTTTCTAGCAATCAATTTTGCAATGGCTGCACAATAGATGCTGTGCAGCCAAAAGTCTTTCATATTAATCAGGTCGCTTTTAATGCCTTTAAAAGCCTTGGTCGCTGAAATGGTCAAAGCCAGGTCATGCAGCTGTGCCATGCCCATGATATTAATCGCCCTGGGGATAGATTCAATTTCTGTAGCAAAACCAAAAAACGAGCTGTTAACGATTCTTAAAATACGGGCAGAAATATTAGGATCTTGGACAACAACATCTGCTACATCATTCACTGTAGATGCAGGGTGATCAATTATTTTTTTTATTTTGAAATAGACCTCAGGAAGTGAAAATAAATTTTCGACTTCTGAAGCAAGCTGGGCCGGTGTCATACTTTACGTGTTATTAACAAACTGTACTAAAAGTATAGACTAAAAATTATTTGTTACTTATTGATGGGTTAAATAGTAAAAATGATACTTAAACTTAGAGAAAACCAAGTTTAGAAAAGGAGAGCGCTATGGAGCAATATTTATTCAATTGGCTCCGGCGGTATGCTAATGACTATATTTAATTTCTTTGGATTATTGAATGTTAAAACAGGAAATGAAGATAGAAAAACCTGACTCATTCCATCTGCATGCGATACAACTGAAACATCAACGCTATACTGCCTGTTTGACTCAATATCCTTTATATTATATTGCAATAATATTTTACATGAGTCACCAGAAAACAGGGTACAGAACTGCGTTGAAATTATTTGATTATTAGGGGAGGCCTTTTCAACTAATGCAATATCAACCGAAGCAGAAGCTATTGATCTTGGTAAAGAAACACGCAGCACACCTTGAACGGCAACAAAATCCTCAGCATTACTGACATTGCTTGCCAGTAATAAGAGGATTAACGCAGGCACAGCCTATTTTGACTTTTTACGAAAAGCGCCTAAACCTAACAAAGCTGAACCGAAAAAATAAACGGCTGCAGGAACGGGAACCGCACTAACTTCCCAGCCAACATCTGTCAATCCTGCCAAATCAAGATCCGTAAAATATTTTCTGGTACCTGTAGTAATAGATGGACCCATTGCAACATCTTGAGCATCTTGGGCATCGACCAAACTCATTGTGCCATCAGCCCAATGAGAATCATCTAAGTGCAAAGGAACATCGCCTCCATATACAGCATTAGAAGCAGAACCTATAAAACTGCCGCTACTTACGAGATTATCCCAAGAATCTGCAGTTCCAATCCCTAATAAATGCCCCAGTTCATGAATTGCAACAGAATAAAAGTCATTGCCTGAAAAAGACTCAACCGTGCTAACGTCACTATCAAAATACCACAAAGCCCCAGTGTCAAAAGTTATTGCGCCCCCCCAAGGTGCAAAATCAGTTGTGCCCACATCTGCTTGTCCTCTATCAAAAGAATCAAAAAACGCCTGACTGCCACTAGCACCATACCCACCCGGACCACCTATACCAATAGTAGACCCTGCAATTGCACGCCCACCGGCAAATACTGTTAAGGTATTGGCGGCTACATTAAAATCATTGATTGTAACTGTAGAACCCGTTACTCCTGGGTTGCTAAAATTGGCATTAAAATGATTATTCCCAGCTGAATCAATAGCACTTAAGCTATCATTTAGACGACTTGAAAAAAAACTGCCCGCAGCCTCCAAAACATCTTTTTTTGCTTGGGTATCAAAAAAACTATTTGAATCATACCCGTAATCAAACACTATAGACGTCGCCTGAGCCTGCTGCATCCCCGTTCCCAATACCCCCATAGCCAACAATTTTATTACTTTATTCACTTTTACACACTCCTTAAAAAAAATAATGTCTTTATAACACATTATTTTAATATGATCATAAAAAAACAGTATAAACCACTTATTTATCTAGAAAATCGAATATACCGTCTTAAAGGGGAATTCGACTGCCAGGTAAATGACTCAGTATAATAATGCATTAATGACAGGTAACCGATTAAGCCTAATGTAATGGCTTTGTATATGTCCGTACCAAAAAAGTACTGAGTAATGATATTAACCCATGCATCGCCATAAGCCTGTAGCAGATAGGTTAAAGCAAAGGAAATTAATGGCAATACTAAAAAAACATGTATATTGCAACGGGCGGCAAACTTATACAGACTATTTTGCGGTGTTTGATGATGCCTGTTGTAATCGTGAGTGACATAAAAAACATAGGCTGTCGCATCATGTACCAACCGGGGAATTAATATGGCTAAAAAATAATATTGCTGTGTGTAAAAATAAAAACTGCTGACTATTAGCAGCGTATTTGACCACAAAAAATATTTTCCAAACTGGGTTGAAACATAACGCTGACAGAGTACCGAACTTAAAACCAAACCTATCGTTAAAGTACCTGCAATTAGCTTAACCCATACCACTTGCTGATCGTCCAAACTGTTTTTTAAAAATATCCCCATATAAATAAAGATGCCCGCCGACACACTCAACCATAGCATCCAATAAAACGCCCAGCCCGGCAGTCTGCAAATGCCTTTCGCTATGCCATGCTGCTGCTTAAACACATGATAAACAGTCCAGCAGGCTGTAGTAATATAAAGCATTTTATAGGAGATAAACAAACTGCCAAAACCAAAAAAAGCAACGATAAACATCGTCATGCCAATCAGTTTTGGCTTAAAAAACTGCAGATATTCTTTATTGCTGGTCAGCACTATGGCACTTGCAATAATATGGGGCGTTCCAAACAGGATCTGGAACAAGATAAAGTGAGTTGGACTGCTGGGCAGAATAGTTTTTAGGTAATTCCTCCAGAACAGCACATCAGCCATATAGATAATAAAACATATTGGGATAATTGAATACAGTCCCAAAATCAATTTGAAGGATACCGCCAGCTTATTTTCTACCGGTGCCTGTTGAACAGAAATATCGGATGCACTCATATAATCTATTTATATTTGTTTTCCGGCAATTAAGCCTAACCACAATGCAGAGCAAAAAACTATAACATTAAAGCCAACAGCCAACAAAATAGATTTTAAATGTGTAATAAAAGTATAGTCATGCTCTATAAAAAAAAGTACTAAATACAGACTGGACAACGTGATATAGATACCGATAAAAATAATTACCAGTGCTGCGGCATACTCTTCAGGGAAATTGATTTTACTTAATAGAATAGTGCTGACAATGCCTATAATAAAAGCGCCAATAGTATTTACAGCCAGCAAACCATAAGGAAAAACCCAGTCTCTCCAGTGAAAAACCCCGCCCGAAGATAAAAAAAGCGCTTTCCCTATGCCTGTCCCTACCCAGACCGCTAAAATGCAGACAATAACATTAGCAAGAATATTGAGGAATGCTTTAATAAAATGGCCTTGTTCTATTAAATAAAAATTATCCAGGGAGAAAGTCGAAAAAGTGGTTAATGAGCCAAACAGACCCACTAAAATGGCTGAACGATATTCCATCGACAAGGCAATGCGCTGCAAAGGCAATGCCACTGTCATCAAACCAATAAGCAGAGAACCGATAATATTGACTGCTAATGTGCCATAGGGAAAGCCTCGCCCCAGCCACTGATATACCCCTGCGGATATTAAAAATCTTAAGGTAGCGCCAAAAGCGCCGCCCATAGCTACTGCCACCAAATGATTCATGGTCAGAATCTTATAAAGTGTTCACGGTAATATTTCATTTCTTCAATAGACTCTATAATATCGTCTAAAGCTTTATGTACTGATTTCTTCTTAAACCCCTTTTGTAAATCTGGTGCCCAGCGAGCCGCTAATTCTTTAAGGGTAGAGACATCTATATTACGGTAATGGAAATAAGCTTCTAGCTGTGGCATATAGCGATAGAGAAAACGTCGGTCTTGGCAGATACTGTTACCGCAGATAGGAGAGGCATTTTCTGGCACCCACTGCTTTAAAAATTCTATCGTTTGACCTTCTGCTTCTGCCTCATTAATTACTGAAGTTTTTATTCTGTCAATCAGGCCGGACTGACCATGATGTTTCTGATTCCAGTCATCCATCGCATCAATTGCCTTATCTGATTGATGCAGAGCAAGCACAGGGCCTTCTGCTATAATATTGAGATTTTTATCAGTTACAATAGTTGCAATCTCAATAATTAAATCAGTATCGGGATCTAAACCTGTCATTTCCAAATCAATCCAGATAAGGTTAGTTGAATCCTGCGCCATTTCTTTTCCATTTTAGTCGATGATAGTTGCTTTAAATTGTAGCATTGGCTAATCTGTATGGCCAATCCTTAAAACCAGATGTTCGACCAAATACCCATGAATACATTTACCATCATATTTTTAATTGCAGTAGTGGTCTCATACTCCATTCAGCACTGGCTTTCCAGCCGTCAAAAATCTTTTGTATTGGAGCATAGAAGTGCTGTTCCTGATGCATTTAAAGAATCAGTCTCTTTAGATGCACACCAAAAAGCGGCGGATTACACAATAGATAACGGCCGATTAGGGACAATAGATGGCATTGTCGGGGTTATTTTTCTTCTGATACTTACCTTGGGCGGCGGTATCTCAGCCGTGTTTAAAATGTGGTCTTCTTTTGGATTGTCTCCGATGCTCACAGACCTGGGTGCGGTGGGCAGCATCATTATAATTATGACGCTGCTAGAAATCCCCAGCAGCTTATACCAAACTTTTGTCATCGAAGAAAAATATGGCTTTAACAAAAGTACCGTTGCCAGGTTTTTTAAAGATCAGGCAATATCCCTATCATTAGTTATCGCTATTGGCATGCCTATATTTGCCCTCATTCTTTGGGTTATGGATAGCGTTGGCGATTTATGGTGGCTATACGCCTGGGCAATTTTAATGAGTTTCTCCTTATTGATGAGCTGGCTGTTTCCCACCGTGATAGCGCCTCTATTTAATGAGTTTACCCCGATGGAAGATGGTGCTTTAAAAACACGCATTCAAGGATTATTGGAGCGATGCGGCTTCAATAGCAACGGCATTTTTATTATGGATGGTTCCAAACGTTCAGGCCACGGTAATGCTTATTTTACAGGCATGGGAAACAACAAGCGCATTGTATTTTTTGACACCTTAATAGACTCTTTGGACGATGAAGAACTGGAAGCCGTTTTAGCGCATGAATTAGGCCACTTTAAACGTAAACATGTCATTAAAATGCTGATTGCCTCTGCATTCATGACGCTTATCAGCTTTGCCATCTTAGGTTGGCTAATCAATCAGGACTGGTTCTTTAGCGGCTTAGGCGTTGATACTCATTCAAATGCAGCCGCATTATTGCTTTTTACCCTGGTTTCCCCTGTTTTCACTATTTTTATGCAGCCGATCAGTGCTTATTTTCAGCGTAAATTTGAATTTGAAGCCGATGATTTTGCATCTGACAATGCCAAAGCCAGCAAGATGATCAGCGGGTTAGTTAAATTATATGAAGAAAATGCCAGTACATTAACACCCGACCCCCTATATTCCGCCTTTCATTACAGTCACCCGCCAGCGGCCATCCGCATTGCCCATTTACAAACCAAAATGTCATAAATAATGTCCGAACTGACTGAAGGACTCGTCGTTTCTCATCTTGGACAAGGCATTGCAGTTGAAGTATCAGGCGCCATTATTCTATGCCAAACTCGGCGAAAGCTTGAAACAGTAGCTGTCGGGGACAAGGTGATGGTCATCAAGACATCACCTGATCAGGGGCGTATTGAACAGATAATGCCAAGACGTTCTTTATTGCAACGCCCAAGCAGAAATAAAAAAACACGCCCTGTAGCTGCCAATATAGACAAAATTTATGTAGTGTTTGCTACTGAACCGCATTGTGACTTTTTATTGATCGACCAGTATCTGGCTATATGCGAAAATAGAAATATTGATGCGGTGTTAGTGTTAAATAAAGTTGACCTAACCAACATAAATAATCTGGAAGAAGAATTACAGCAATACCAAGACTTAGGATATAAACTGCACAAAGTCAGTGCAATAGAAAATATTGGCATTGCTGGGCTTAAAGCCGCATTAAATGGCCATATCAGCATTTTTGCCGGTCAATCAGGCGTTGGAAAATCATCTTTGACCAATGCTTTAATTCCTGACAAGCTGTTAAAAACCAATACTGTATCTGAAATCACTAAACATGGCCGGCACACCACCACGGCAGCTACACTTTATCATTTGCCAGAAGGTGGCGATTTAATCGATAGCCCTGGAGTTGCAATATTTGGCTTGGCTGATATGACAGAACAGCAATTAGCCTGGGGATATCGTGAATTTCAGCCTTTACTTGAACAATGCAAATTTAGCAATTGCCGTCATTTGAAAGACAAAGACTGCGCGGTCAGGGTTGCAGCTGAAGCAGGTAAAATCCCTATGAAACGCTATCAGCGATATTTAAAATTAACTGAAAAGATGTAGCCGATAATCCCAAATAAATTAGTTGAGCACTGATTTGGGGGGGAATCTGGGCAAAAAAGGCAAAGAATAGCTTGAAGATAATGGCCGTAGTCCTTATCGAGAGCTATTCTGCAGAATTTTTGTCCAGATTTTTCACAAAACCGTGAAGCATAATACACTCACCCACCTGGTGAATAGTGAAAAACTGGATTATACAATTTATTTAACAAGTTACAGTTAAACTAAGCGTTCAACTGATTTATTTAGGCTAATATTCGAGAATTCTTTGTCACAGAATTGGAAGCCAAAATGGCTCTTTAGTTTCCATCAACTAACTCAACACCTATGGACTGAAAGTCCATAGGTGTCAGGTTCTCCCCGTCTTAATAATTTTTACTTGGATACTTAATTATCAAAAAATCATTGCTTTATTTCTTTGAGAAAATATTCTTAAACTTATCATGAAAAGCATCCATCTTATCGGCAACCTCTGCCAATTTTTCCGAAAAGCTACTCTCCTCTTCATTGATTATTGAAACAGTAGCTTTAGGCTGTTCTTTTATCAATGGTTTCTTTTTAACTGATACTTTCTTTTTTATTTCAACTTTCTCAACTTTTTTAAGCGGGGGTTCTACTGCTTCCACATTTTTTTCAGTTGCCTCGTTTGTTTCCAGCACCTTATCCATGGAAGAAAACCAACCCAACACTTGGCCAACAGCACCTTTCTTTTCTGCATCCTGCTTGGTAGCAGGAACCGTTTTCTGTTTGACAGGCTTTACTTGTTTTACCGGTTTTTCTTCTACTGTTTCTCTTTTCTTTACTGGCTGAACAGGAGGCTGAGTTTTTTTACTCGGTGCAGGAGGTGCTGGTTGAATTAAAGCTGTCTGGATATTTTGTTCTATTTTCTTTACTACTGGTTCAACCGATTGCTCCACCTTTTTCGGCTTTTGCTGCTCCTGTAGCGTTTTTTTGCTATTTTCATTTTGCTGACTAACCACTTGTTGCTGATGCCTAACTGTTTCAGCCGCATCGTTGATTTTTTTCAACTGAACATCTAATTCTGCAACTCTGTCAGAATGAATTTTAGCAGAATCATCAACCTGCTTATTTTTATTTTTTAACTCAGTCTCCAGGCGTAGCTTAACCGTATTTAATTCATCTGCAGAGTTCCTTATTTCAGCTTCCATTTCTGTAATTTTTGCCAGGGCTTCTGAATATTGAGAGATCTTGCCCGCCTGTTCATTCAAATCATTTTGCAGCCGTGCAGCCAGCTGAGTTTTTTCATCAAGCATGGTATTTATAGCATCAACTTCCTGTTTTTTTTCATCTGATATCTTGTAAAAAAACTCATCCTTTTCAGCAATAATTGATAGATGCTCATTTTTTTTCTGCTGCAATTCTGCAGTTACTTGTTCAAGCTGTTGCTGAAAATCTGACAGTTGGATTTCATCATTTTTTTGTCTGTTTAACAGATCCTCACTGGTCTTTTCAGATTTTTCTAGCAACTGTTTTCCCTGCATAACTTGTCGCATCAATCTAACGATTTTTCCTCTCTTCAAAATAGAAACGATCAAACCGCCAGTTAAAAAGGCAAATGCGGCTAAAACAGCACTGTATCGTGTATTGGCAATAGCAGTTTGCTGCCAGTCCGCCCAATAAAAAGCCATCAACTCTATAATTTGATCCATTCATCCCCCATAAATATTATTTTTTTAATTAAAGGTAAATTTAACAGATTTATAGGCTTTTCAGAAATATAATTTTTCTTTCAGCTTTTGACTATGTTTGCTTTCTTGCAAAAAACTTCATTTTTAAATTCTGCTGTCCTCCGTTTTTTAAGGGGAAAAGTTAAAAGCTTAGAACTCATTAAATATATAACTTTTAAGGTGATTCCTACCCCAATAGTTTAAAATAAGGGGCTGGAAATAAATAATCATCCAATCACTATTTTTTCTTCAAAAAACTCATGTCAGAACATTCCGCATCCTTACTTTCTATAACCGCATGGAAACAGCGTTTAGTCTTTTGGATTGGCGCTATTTTTGTCGGTCTGTTAATTGTTGCAATGACTCTGCTTAGCGAATGGGCTGGAGAAACATACCGCCTTATCTCTCAGCAGTATTTCTGGTTTAACTTTATTGTAGCGCCCCTTGGTTTAAGCTTTACCGCATGGCTGACCTTTCGTTTTTTTCCAGGCTCAGAACGCAGTGGCATTCCCCAGGTAAAAACTGCACTTGAAATTTCTGGCAATTTAGAAGATAGAAAAAGGCTCATTTCTTTGCGGATTGCCTTTGGTAAAATGCTATTGCCCATTATGAGCCTATTATCGGGTGCTTCAGTTGGCTTTGGCGGGCCTGCTGTTCATGTTGGCGCATCAATTATGGCCTCACTAGGAAAAGCAGTTAAATTTCCGCCTCACTATATGGAAAGAGGCCTTATTCTTGCTGGCAGCGCAGCAGGCTTTGCAGCAATGTTTAGCGCGCCTTTAGCAGGCATTATTTTTGCGATTGAAGAAATGGGCCGGGCTTTGGAAGAAAAAATCAGCAGCCTGGTTTTAACCGCCATTGTATTTTCTGGTGTAACAGCCTATGCCATCTTAAATAATTATATATTTTTTAATGACAAATCATTCATTATGCCATGGGGAACGAGTTGGTTTGCAATTCCTTTATGTGGCATCATCGGAGGTTTTTTAGGTGCTGTATTTAGTAAAATAATTATTCGAGGAGGTCGCTTTCTAAAGAAAACCAGGCTATCTATTGTTGTAATCGCTTTTGCAGCTGGTGGCGTCATCGCTATTTTAGGCTACTATTCCAATGGTGATTCATTCGGTACCGGATATTCTCAGGCAAAAGCCATTTTAACCAATAGCCAAACAATGGACCCTTTATTCCCACTGTACAAAATGCTGGCTACCTGCGCTACTTTTTTCAGTGGCGTTCCCAGTGGCATTTTTGTTCCTTCAATTGCCACTGGTGCCGGTTTTGGCGTTAATCTAGCTCATTGGTTTCCTATCGCTCCTGCATCTGCAATGATTTTGCTGACAATGACCGCTTACTTTTCCGGCATGCTGCAATCCCCCCTCACCTCTTTTGTTATTGTGATGGAAATGACCGGCAGCCATGAAATTCTTATCCCTTTAATGTCCACCGCTTTTTTTGCTACTGGAACAGCTAAATTAATTACTCCTGTTCCATTGTATCGTGCACTTTGTAACGCATATATACCGCCGGTTAAGCCAGAAAAAACAAAACAAAGTGTTTCGGATGAAATTAAAAACATTACTGATTAGCCTGCCTTTTATTAGCTTTACATTTTTTGCGCTCTGGTTGTGGTATTTATCTGCAGACAGGCCCGCACCTGATGTCACTTTTACTACAATCACTGGCAAAAAAATTGAATTAGCCAAGCTGCAAGGAAAACCTGTCATTGTTAGCTTTTGGGCAACTGACTGTGCCAGCTGCATTAAAGAAATACCTCATTTTATTGAGCTCTACAATCAATTTCATTCCAAAGGGCTGGAAATGATTGCAGTGGCAATGTATTACGATCCACCTAGTCATGTTGTCAGTATGACTCAAGCCAAACAGCTGCCTTACGATGTTGCATTAGACTTAAAAGCCGAACATGCATTTGCTTTTGGCCAGGTTCAGCTGACCCCTACAACTTTTTTAATATCACCTGCTGGCCAGATTGTTATGCAAACAATTGGTGAATTTGATATAAACAAGATGAAGCAACAATTAAAAAAACTATTACAAGGATAACAGCATGCTCTGGTTAAAGGCTTTGCACCTCATTTTTATGGTTACTTGGTTTGCAGGATTATTCTATTTGCCGCGACTGTTTGTCTATCACGCCATGAGCGATGATGATACAAGTAATGAGCGCTTTAAAGTAATGGAGCGTAAACTTTTTTACGGCATTATGACGCCCGGCATGATTGCTACCTTTGTTTTTGGCATTTGGATGCTTAGCGACTATGCCTGGGATCTTTATTCGGCTACAGGATGGCTGCATGCCAAATTAACACTATTAGGCTTATTATTGGTTTATCATGGCTACTGCTACAAATGGCTATTAGACTTTAAATATGACAGAAACAGGTATTCTCATATTTTTTATCGCTGGATGAATGAAGTACCAGTCTTGTTTTTAGTTGGCATTATTATTTTGGCTGTGGTTAAGCCCTTTTAAATAAATCAGTTAAACCAAGCGTTCAACTGATTTATTTAGGTTTAAAACAACCCGCAGGCTTAATAACCAACAAAAAGAGTTGGTTATGTGACTTAATCACTGATCTCTAATTTATTACCCTCTAATATAGATCCTGAGCTTTCCTATTTAAAAGGGAGCCACTCTATAAAATACAACACCGAGGTAATTCGAATGATAGATTTTATGCTAAGTATTTTTTCTTCCATGTTAAGTATGGATATGCGGGACCACCATGATATCCCTTTTGCACTGCCTCTATTAATGGCCTGCTTTGTTGGAGGCATAATAGGCTTTACCATCATACGTTTAATTGGCAATGAACAAAGAGAAGATGCAAAATCGGCTGAAGCCAGCATTAAAACTGATAATTAAACCACCTAACATTTATCATGTTCTGCCAGATTTAATAGGCACATATTTGGAATACAGATAAAATAATGGCTAGTGATGTATGCATCATTAGCCATTATTTTAAAAATACAATTTTATTGGCGTTTCTTTAGCCAACCTAGCATTCCAAATCCAGACAAAAACAATCCTAAAGAAGCAGGAACGGGAACAGAACTAAGTACTATCTCACTTGTTCCAACTTCTCTTGCACATGAATCATACGGCTTATTTAATCCGCCACAGCCAGAACCGGAACCACTGAAGGCTCCAAAGTTAAAAGCCTGTGGCTGCCCGTCTACCAAATCAATTAAAGAAATATCTGAAGTAATTTTATTGAGCAAAACAGTATTCTCAGATAACCCGAATTGCTCCATATAACTGTCTGTTAACTTAAAAGTTACCACATCTTTCCCAGTCCCTGTTGATGCCTTAAGAAAACCAGTACCGGCATCAGTTGGCACGATATCCAAAACCGCTATTTTAACGCCATCAGTATAAGAACTGGCATTGCTTTCATTTGCATTTAAAGTAGAAGGATTAATTGTAGAATCTAAATATAATTCCATTTGGTTGCTTACACCAGGTACTGTAAGACCATGATTAAAGAATAGTTTATCTTGCTCTCTGTCGTACCCAGTAAAAGTACCTGCAATACTGTAGCTATAAGTGAGCTCCATCCCAAAAAGTGACGGCGTTAAAACACCATAACCGTTAGTTACAAAAGTATCACCTGGTGACGGGAACCCAGGGGCAGCAGCTTCATTTATAATAGTATGATTAATCGCGTTAAAACTTGTTCCTGCTGATTTATCGATTAACTGAAATAACAAATCTTTGGCTTGCGGGGATGCCGCAGGCTCCACAGTGACAGCATACGCTGAAGTATTAAATATTGTTAATATAGCTGTTAATATAGCCAAGGGCATTTTATTCATAACTTTCTCCTTCTTATTTTTAAATAAATTATTTAATTTGAACTTATCGCCAAAAAACTAAGCACTCTGACAATAGATGGCTCTCCTAAAGTACAATTAGTTCACCTACCTTTAAGATACAACGGGACACACTAAAAAATATCATACCAAAATTGCGTAACGATAGATAAACCGGATTATATCATTAGTATATAATAATATGGCCTAGCCATCAGAGGTTTTTAAAATTCACGGACACTTTATCAAAAGTGTCGCCATTCTACGACAAAACTCATTCAACATCCAGTTATTTTACTTCTTGATTACCCATGAGCTTCCGTTACTTAAAAAATATCAGCCCCAGAAGCCTCGTCTTTACTGCATGCTCTAAGCAGGAGTCTAGATATTTAACCGTAGACTCCCGATAGAAGATCTTAGGAATAACCTGTGGTGTATAGTGCTACGGATACTCCAGTTCTTATTTTGTTTAAGATGGCGGAAACTCACGGGCAATAAGTGTTTTATTTTTTAAAAATTTTAACATAACAATATTCTAATACCGCTTGGTTTTTAGAGCCCTTAAACAACTTAATTAACTACCGCTTAATTTAACAAAAATATCTATAATATCTCAATTTTATTAGCAATTTCCTTATACTTAGCTGAATCAAACCTAGTGTAGTTCAGGTTTCTAAACAGCCCAGTCAGCTTAATAAAAAATAGCCTTGCCTGCTCCTGATCTGCGAATTGATACTCTGCATTAACCAGCTTAACAATTCGCTTAAAATTGTCTTTTTGTCGCTCCATAGAAACAGCAACATCCACCTCATCAAAAGCATCCTGCTGCAGATACACCATATCTAAAAACAGTGCCTGCTGATAAATAACATAATCCTCTAACGATATACCTTCTTCGCCTGCAACCTGAATCATTTGATATATATTTTCACCCTGTTTCAAAAGTTGCAGCATGGATTTAACACTATCCGTCCAGTCTGCATCTAAATACTTTGCATACCAGCCAGATAATTGTTCGTTATATCTAGACCATGAAAGTAGCGGATCAACGGCAGGATAAAAGCGTTTATAGGCTCTGTCTGCACTCAAGCCCAAGAAAGTTTTAACCGTACCTAATGTTGCCTGGGTAACAGGCTCTTCAAAGTTTCCTCCGGCAGGTGAAACCGTGCCAATCATAGTTAAACTGCCTGTAACTTCATCAGCAGTAAGAATAACTCCTGCCCGCTCATAAATGCTTTTAATTGCAGAGTCCAGATAGGCCGGAAAGGCTTCTTCCCCAGGAATCTCTTCCAACCTTCCCGAGGTTTCCCGCATAGCCTGTGCCCAACGTGAAGTTGAGTCAGCCAGCAATAAAACATTAAGCCCCATTTGCCGATAATATTCGCCTAGTGTAATCCCCGTATAGATTGAAGCCTCTCTTGCAGCAACAGGCATAGAGGAAGTATTGCAAATAATAATGGTTCTATCCATTAAAGAGTTGCCTGTTTTCGAGTCATTCATCTGGGGCAGCTCAGTAATGGTTTCAACCACCTCGCCCGCCCTTTCGCCACACGCTACTACCAGCACAATATCGACATCTGAATTTCTTGAAATAAGGTTCTGCAATACTGTTTTTCCCGCACCAAACGGCCCAGGAATACAGGCTGTTCCGCCTTTTGCAATGGGGAAAAAAGTATCAACCAACCGTAAATGAGTGATTAAAGGTTCTGAAGGATATTGCCTTTGTACAATGTTATTTTTTATTAACTGCTGAGGAATTGGCTTACGAACCGGCCAGTGCTGCCGTAAAGTAATAGCCTGTTCTTTATCTTTTCTATCTTTTATTTTTGCTACTGCTTCTGTAACAGTTACATTACCTTCCTGAATCCAGCTAAGCTTGACCTCACCTTTAATATCAAAGGGAACCATAATTTTATGGATAAACCCTCTTTCAACCACTGTGCCAATTACCGAACTTGCCTTCAACACAGCTCCTGATTGCACGCAAGGCGTAAAAGCCCATTTAGCCTTAACATTTAAAGCCGGTAAATCAACACCTCTGGGCAGAAAAAAACCAAAATCTGTAGCCAATACATCCAAAGGGTTTTGCAGACCGTCGTAGACTTGACCAAGCAACCCTGGCCCCAACTCAACCGATAGCATTTCCCCTGTCTGTTCGACCAGATCCCCCACCCCCACACCATGAGTACTTTCATAGACCTGGGCATCGGCAGTATCACCATTTATGCGTAAAACCTCTGCCTTTAAGCGTTCCTTATGCTGAGCGGACTTACGTGTGGGGATAATAAAAATAACTTCATTTTTAGTTAACGGTAATACTGAGCCTTCTAACGATTGAATTGAAACAATGTCATCTTGAACAGCTATAACGCTTGCGGTTGCTTTGCTTTCAATATTCATAATTCTATCTTTAACAGCTGTTTATCCAATAAATCATTAAATCGCTTAACAGCCATTTCTTTGTTATTGCCTGACCAGCGAGAAACAATATCCCACCTTAAGACATAAATCACCACTGCTTCAAAATTAAAATAATGGCCAAAACTTTGCCGATGATAATGCTCCCACACCACAGAAAAAAGCAATCGCTCCAGCTTCATTGGTTTATTTGCAATCAGCAGTTCATTCGCTTCTGGCAGCCAAGGCAGTTGTTTACTTAACCCAAAGTCAGCCAGGTGCCAGTTTTTAGTCATAATAAAGTACCAATAATCAAAACCAAATATTTTTTTTGCTGGCGGAGTTTTCTGTCCCAAATTTCTCATTCGCAGGGCAGCCAAAATAATACGAAGCTCTAACCGCCAAATAATAATATTTTTAATAAACTGGTTATTGATTGTTTTAATTGATTCAATAGTTTGATTTACAAACAGCTGATCAATATCCTTTTTTATCTGTGACCAGTGCAGCAGCTCTTCAATCTTCAATAAATCAGCAGCATCTTGCAACTCTAATAATGATAACCGTTTATCCAGCTGTATCCTGGAAAGAGGCAATTGCTTTTCATCAAACAAATCCTTTTTATGTGATGGCAGGCTAGTCATTAACATAGTGTATTTGCTATTGGCAGGATATTTCATAAAGAGGCACGCTACTTTTTACTAGTGGATAGCAGTATAACAAATGAAAAGTCGCGTTAAGATAAACCTGCACCCTTCTTCTCTTTATTCAGAAAACACTAGCTTCATTAAGTCAGACAGCCAGTATGAGCAGTATGAGAAATACACCAAAATATAGTCAACTATTCTGGCACAGAGGCACCATGATGGAGGCATAGAAAAAAGCACTCAGGGTTTATCGCAATCCCTAAATCGTGCTGATGTAGTTATTTTCCCGAGCGATTGCATTAGTCATGATGCCTACTGGAAAATCAAGAGCACCTGTAAAAAACAGCAAAAAATCTACGAGTATCTAAACAGTTCAGGGTTGCATGCTCTGTCAAACACACTGGATAAAATTGTGATTGCCACTCAGGAAATAGGATCAGCTCTCAAAATTAATTGAGTAAGTATTGGACATATTAGGGAAAAACATGGGACATATGGCTGTTAGCTTAACTTATTGGGCACTGTACTAATCTAATCAAACTTATGATTAAAATTTAGACTGTGAAGCCAACAGGAGAGCTTAGGATTTTTTCTATAATAACGAGGAAGCCAGGTCTTATAATATTTTCTGACTATTTGAATTCATTGGGGTGAACGACGGGGTTCGAACCCGCGACAACCGGAATCACAATCCGGGACTCTACCAACTGAGCTACGCTCACCATAATGATATTTTACTGCCAAGTATGGCGCGCTTGACAGGAGTCGAACCTGTGACCCTCGGCTTAGAAGGCCGATGCTCTATCCAGCTGAGCTACAAGCGCAAATCTTGGTCGGGGTAGAGGGATTCGAACCCCCGACATCCTGCTCCCAAAGCAGGCGCGCTACCAAACTGCGCTATACCCCGAACTAAACCTTCTTAATCTGCAAGAACCTTGATAAGCCCCTGCGGTGAAGAAATAGAATTATACTGTGGCTCTGGTATCCCGTCAATACCATTTTAATATTTTATAGCTTTTCTTTAACAATTTGATAGGTTTGTTCTGCTTCTATTTCGGCCTTCTTTGTTATTCCTTCCAATACTTGCAACTGTACATCTGCAAACTCTCTGTCTTTAATACTGCCTACATTAATAAAGACATTTAATGCGGCACTTTTTAAAGCACTGTAAGCGGCCATTGCGGCAACCCCAGCATCACTAATAACACCTAAATTGCCTTTTTCTGCCGCTACACGGCTTAATTCAATCGCTTCGGCACAAGCTTTAGCGCAATCCAACGGCACAAGCGTTGCTTCTTTTAAAACAGTTTGAATTTGACAGCTTCTTTCCGTTTTCTCTGCATCCGTATTCTTAGGTAAACCGTAACAAGACATTAATTTATCAAACACATCCACATCGGCTTTAATCATCTCTGTCAATTCTTTACGCAACGTTTCTGAACGTTTTAGCAGAGACTGCATGTCTTCTTCTACTGCGACATATTTAGGCTTGCCAATAGTCAGGTTGCAAACCATGCTAGTCAACGCTGCTGATTGCGCCCCCATCACAGCGGCAGCGCTTCCGCCTCCAGGGGTTGCCTTTTTACTGGCTAATTCATCTAAAAACACTTCGATTGATTTTTCTTTTATTTCACTCACTGACTTTTCACTCTTATTTCTTTGATTTATTACCGGGCATTTTGTCCTACCCCCCCTTTTTTCCAAAAGGAAGAAGCTATAGTCTAACTGCTTTCTCTACGCCAGCTACTTGTTCCGCCTGCAATATCTTCTACAATTATGCCTTGCGCTTTCAGCTGGTCCCGTATTTCATCTGCCTTTGCCCAGTCCTTATTATTTTTAGCCGCTATTCTGGCCTGAATCTGCCGATTAATCTCATCCTCAAAAAGACCTTCATCAGCATTGCCACCTTTTAAAAATCCATCAGGATCATCTTGCAAAATACCTAAAACGGCCGCTAATTCTTTTAAAGTTCCGGCCAGCTCTCCTGCCCTTACTTTATCTGATTTGCATTTATTCAGCTCTCTGGCCAAATCAAATAAAATGGCAACTGCAATAGGCGTATTAAAATCATCATCCATCGCTTCTTTAAAACGTTTGACATATCCGGTGTCACAAACACCCGAATTAACAGTCACGCCCCTAAGCGCCGTATATAGCCTTGTTAATGCCAAGCCTGCATCGTCCAATTGTTCATCAGAATAATTCAATGGACTTCTATAATGGCTAGACAGTACGAAGAAACGAATAATTTCTGGACGATATTTTTTCAATACCTCTCTAACCGTGAAAAAATTGCCCAGGGATTTAGACATTTTTTCTTCATCAACTCTGACAAAGCCATTATGCATCCATAAATTAACAAACTTCTCGCCAGTAGCTCCCTCAGACTGGGCAATTTCATTTTCATGGTGAGGAAACTGCAAATCCATCCCTCCTCCATGAATATCAAAATGATTGCCTAAACAGCAAGTAGACATTGCTGAACATTCAATATGCCAGCCAGGCCGTCCTTTACCCCATACTGAGTCCCATGACGGTTCATCCGGCTTTGCCATTTTCCACAGCACAAAATCCAATGGATCTTTTTTAGCTCTATCTATGTCAACCCTTTCACCTGCCTGCAAATCTTCTATATTTTTGCCTGACAGTTTTCCATACGATTCAAATTTATTGACCGAGTAAAATACATCGCCATTACCGCCAACATAAGCCAACCCTTTTTCAATTAAAGCCTCAATCATGGCAATAATATCATCCATTGACTGCGTTGCTTTTGGCTCTATATCTGGCGGTAAAACGGATAATGCACGTTCATCTTCATGCATTGCATCGATAAAGCGTTCAGTTAATGCCAAATAATTCTCACCATTTTCACTTGCCCGCTTTATTATTTTGTCGTCTATATCAGTAATATTGCGGACATAGGTTAAATCATAGCCTGAATACCTAAAATATCGGGCCACCGTATCAAACACAACCATCACCCGTGCATGCCCAATATGGCAATAATCATAAACTGTCATTCCGCAGACGTAGAGTCCAATTTTGCCTTCAATTCTTGGTTTAAATATTTCTTTGCTTCGCGTTAAAGTGTTATATATTTTAAGCATCTTTAAGTATTTAAAAAGTGGTGTCAGTTTTCAATTCAGTACATAACTTACCAATTTACCAAGATTAAGGCTTCTCTTTCAAGAAAAAAACGCATAGAATTCGTTGTTTGCATCAACCTTATGGAGAAACCATGCGTAACTTTATTCTTACCCTGATGCTGTTTTTAACCACAACCTTTTCATTTGCAACAGAAAATACAATGTCAGACACTCAATCAAAAGTAAAATTCACAACCTCTTTAGGTGAATTCACCGTTCAGCTTAATTTAGAAAAAGCGCCCATTTCGACTGAAAACTTTATAAACTATGTCAAAGAAGGCTTTTATACTGGCACTATTTTTCATCGAATTATCCCAGGCTTTATGGCTCAAGGCGGCGGTTTCGATACTGACTTCAAACAGAAAGAGGTTCACGCCCCTATCAAAAACGAAGCGGATAACGGTTTAAAAAACACTCGTGGAACATTGGCAATGGCCCGGACAAATGTGCCCGATTCGGCAACCGCACAATTTTTTATTAACTATAAAGACAATTCCTTTCTTGACCACACCAGCCCCACTCCAGAAGGCTGGGGATATGCAGTCTTTGCTGAAGTCATTGAAGGCATGGATGTTGTTGATGCAATGGCTAAAGCGGCAACGGGCAACCGTGGCGGCCACCAGGATGTACCAAAAGAAAATATCATTATTGAAAAAGCTGAAATGATGTAAAAACAGAGGATAGGATCAAGGCAAAGGGAGAAAAAGAACATAATCGAAACGTTCTTCCTTTAGCCTTTAGCCTTTAGCCTTTAGCCTTTAGCCTTTAGCCTTTAGCCTTTAGCCTTTAGCCTTTAGCCTTTAGCCTTTAGCCTTTAGCCTTTAGCCTTTAGCCTTTAGCCTTTAGCCTTTAGCCTTTAGC
>Ga0256840_1000081_pt1 | contig 80472 bp, 76 predicted proteins | sample 355202metaG_FD_185969 | JGI IMG/M metagenome (GOLD analysis project Ga0256840, IMG submission 185969) | Hydrothermal vent microbial communities from Mid Atlantic Ridge, Atlantic Ocean - 355-202 | ecosystem: Environmental > Aquatic > Marine > Hydrothermal vents | place: Atlantic Ocean: Mid... | reverse complement strand
CGCATACATTATCGCTATCCTGTCAGATATGTAATGCGCTCCCGCTAAATCATGTGTTATGAATAGATATGAAACTCCTTCTTTCTCCTTTAAATCCAGCATCAAATTCATTATGTCCAATCTTATCGATACATCTAACATCGACGTTGGCTCATCTGCCAATATGAGTTGTGGCTTTACAGCTAACGCTCTCGCTATCCCCACCCTCTGCCGCTCTCCTCCTGAAAGTTCGTACGAATATTTGTCAATGTATTTCTCCGCCGGTGCCAATCCACATCTCTCAAGTAGTGCCTTTACCCTTCTTTCCCTCTCACTTCCCTCTACTATCTTGTGTACTTTTAATGGCCTCTCAAGTGTGTATCCCACAGTATGGAGTGGATTCAGTGATGAAAATGGGTCTTGGAATATCATCTGAATGTGCTTTCGGTAATCAAGTAGCTTCCTTCTCCCCATCTTCTTTGGCATTTCCTTCCCGTTTAAGATGATCTTTCCGGATGTCGGTTCGTACAATCTCGCTACTACCCTGGCAACTGTCGTCTTTCCAGAACCGGATTCTCCCACCAAACCTACTACTTCTCTTTCTCCTATCTCAAGGTCTACCTCGTTAACCGCATGAACTATCCTGGCGTGTGTGATGCTTCCTATTTTGAACTCTTTTACCAGTTTCTCCACCTTGACTACGCTTGTCTTTTTCAATTCTTTGGCTTTTTCAGTCTGCATCACTTTCACCCTCTTCGTCGTACAGGTGGCATGCCACTGTGTGTCCTGGCTCTACCTCTTTGAGTTTCGGTATCTCACGCTCGCATACTCCCTCTATGCGCTTTGTGCACCTTTCGTAAAAGGGACACCCATTCATTTCACGTGACAGGTCCGGCGGCCGTCCCGCTATCCCGTGTAATCTCTTCCTCTTCCCAACAAGCGGTGGAAATGAGTTCATCAACCCTTCTGTGTACGGATGTAATGGATTGTCGTAGAGTCTCTTGGATGCCGCTTTCTCGACTATGCTTCCCGCGTACATGATCGCTATGGTGTCACTTATCTCTACAAGTAATGATAAATCGTGTGTTATGAAGATTATTGAAAATCCGAATTTCTTCCTCAATCCGTCTATCTCTTGTAGTATCTTTTTTTGTACCACAACGTCCAATGCCGTCGTCGGCTCATCCATGATTATCATCTTTGGGTTGAGTGCCAGTGCAGTCGCTATCACTACCCTCTGCTTCATCCCTCCTGAGAGTTGGTGTGGATAGGCGTTCAGGTATTTCTCCGAAACGTTGACAAGCGATAAGAGCTCTTTCGCCCTTTCTTCTAAATGACCGTCGTAATCGTTCGTGTGGTAGGTTATCGCATCAATGATTTGGTCTTTGACCTTCATGACGGGATTCAACACGTTCATCGATGCTTGAAAAACTATTGAGAACTCTTTCCACCTCTCTCTCCTTAGCTCTTCTTCTTCCATCTTCAACAGGTCTTTTCCATCAAATTCTACTTTCCCTGAAAAGATCTCTCCCGGTGGCGTAAGCAGCCGCACTATCCCAAATGCAAGTGTCGACTTTCCACATCCCGATTCCCCAGCTATCCCAAGAAATTCTCCTTCTTTGAGCTCAAACGATACATCTCGTACCGCATGAACGGTCGCACTTTTTAGTTTGTAGCCGGCATTTAATCTTTCGACTTTTAGAAGCTTTCCCATCCTCACCGCTTCCTCAGTCTCGGATTGGTCAATTCGTCAACGGCAAAGTTCATCAGTGCAAATGACATCCCAAGTAGCGCTATGAGAAGTCCTGGTACTGCCATCCACTGCCATAAGCCAAAGAGTATCGCTTGGTTGTTCTGTGCCCAATACAGTATCGTCCCCCACGATACCGCAGATGAGTCTCCAAGTCCTAAAAATTCTAAGCCCGCTTCACTTAATACCGCGTATATCGACGCTCCAAAGAAGTTCGCCACTATGAGCCCTAACATGTTGGGAAAGATGTCCGCAAATATTATGTGTGTCGGCTTTTCTCCAACTACTACAGACGCTTTGACAAAATCTCGGTTCTTGAGTGTCATCATCTGTGACCGTAGTACCCGCGCTCCCCACGCCCAACCTGTTATCGATATGACAAATACTATCGTCCATATCCCTTTGATCGTTATGTACGCAGCAAGAATGATTATTAGCGGTAAACCTGGGATTACAAGAAAAATGTTCGCTATCATTACGAGTATGTCGTCTACAAGCCCTCCAAAGTATCCGGCTGTCAATCCTACAATTACAGATAATGCCGTCGCAATAAGGCCTGTTATTATCCCAACAAATAATGACAATCTCGTACCCCACACAACTCTTGAGAAAATATCCTGCCCTGTCGCCGTCGTCCCCAGTAAATGTTCCCAACTCGGTGATTGTAGTGGCGTGAATCCCATGTAGTTCGGTGAGTATGGCGCTATGTACGGCGCAAAAATCGCTACAAGAACAAAGAACAACAGTATCCCCATTCCAAATGCCGCCTTTTTGTTCTTCATGAAAACTAATATGTATTTCATCTCATTCACCCCGCGTCCGTACTCTTGGGTCGAGAAAGACATACACTATATCCGCAATGAAGTTCGCCGTTAAAACCGCAACTGTTATGAATAAAAATATCGCCTGCATCAGGGGATAATCTATGTTCAATACCGATTGGTATAAAAGATATCCAACTCCTGGATATGAAAATACTATCTCCGTCAGTAATGCACCGCTTATTATGAATCCAAGTGCCATGGCAAATCCAGTGAAACTCGGTAGGATGGCGTTCCTCGCCGCGTATTTGTATTCGATCACTCTGTCTGGTAGCCCTTTCGCTCGTGCAAATGTTACAAAGTCATCTGAAAGTACGCTTATCATGTTGTTTCGCATCGTTAGTAGCCATCCACCTGTAGCCGTTACAATTATGGTTGTCCCTGGGAGAATCGCGTAGTACAAAATGGAGCCCACCAACGCCCATCCATGTAAACTTCCTCCTGAGGAGTATGCTCCCCCAAGAGGAAACCATCCCAATTCAAATGCAAAAATGTAGTCAATTACAAGTGCAAACCAGAAGTACGGCATGCTGTTTAAAAAAAGTGAAAACGGTACAATGACACTACTCGATGCGCTGTTCCTCCTCCACGATGTCCTTATCCCTAAAATCGTTCCCAATAAAAATGCAATGACTGTCGAAACTCCAAAAAGCCCTATCGTCCATGGTATCGCTTGCGATAGTACCTGACTGACATTGGTGGGATAGAAGGTTACCGATACTCCGAAGTTGCCTACAACCATCCTCTTTAGATAATCCGCGTACTGAATGAACATGTTCTGGTGTACGTTTATGCCGAATGCTATCTCAAGCGCGTTTATCGCTTGTGGATTGAGACGCCCTCGAAATTTCGCTATCATGACTTCCGCTGGATTCCCTGGCATGAGCCTTGGAAGAATGAAATTCATCGTTAATGCCGCCCATGCTGTTATAACAAAGAATATAACCCTCTTTATTATGTAGCGCATAAGCTCACTGCCCTTTATTAAACATTTTCAATCTTTCAAAAACTTTTTGCATTACAAGACTTATCGGTTCTTCTTTCGACATAGAAAAAGTGGTAACTATTCTTAAATGATCCTTGCCTTTTATAATGACAGCGTAAGCAAATTCGCCGTAAATCCAACCATAAGTGAGCCCTGCTATTACTTTGGCATCACCTGTGACTCTCATCATCAGATCATTTTTAAGAAGTGACATGTGCCTCATATCCATAACGCCATTGTTTGATATGTCTTTGAATATATCTGGATCCATCCAATTGAAATTCGTTATCCAATCACCTGAAAGCATGTCTTTCTTCTTCAAGACGTTGATTTTGACATCCTCAAAAGTGTATTCCCCCTCTTTTTCCAAATAGACGATCTCAACATTACGACCTTCGTCTCTGAATCCCGGCATCTCTAAGACCGCGATATCCATGTAATTCTTCGACACGATCACTCCATCTCTATTTTCCAACTCAAACCAAATCTTTTTCAACCCTTGCATCTTTTTAGTTTTTAGTGTCATCTTGTGGTGGCTCACATTATTTGCTACATCGATATCTTTGGACAACAATTCCATGTCCTCAACCTTGACATGAAGCTTCATCTTTCCTGCTATTCGAGAGTGATTCGAAATCGCCAAATCCACATTCACAGTATCTCCAATGAAGTAAGAATATTTCGAAGCCCTCGGGATCAAAAGAATAGGTGTGTTGATCATCTTAAGAAGATCAAAGTGCCACTTTGCTCTTCTGTGCATGTCAAGTAAGCCATTCGCCTCCCAAAACACATCCGTGAATTCAGTTATCACATATCCCTTTATAGAATCGTGAAGCCTCATCTCTTCAATTTGATACTTCAAAGCGTTGAATTGCTCTTTCTGAGTAAGAGTGGCAAACGTCTCATAATCTTTGAAATGTCTCGAAAGCGATGAATTGATAAACCGATCCTCAACTCCCTCAGGAATGGTTTCAGAAATCTCTCTGAACGGACGATTCATACGTTTGATATCCCTTATAAAGGGCGGTAATCCCCAAACTCCAAATTCAGATACAATCAAAGCTGCTTTTCTCGTTTCTTTTGAATCACCATGGACGAAAAACGTGTTCATATCCCCGGACGCAAATCTCAAAATATCTGAATTCCATTCCTGAAGATGGTCCAAAGACCTGTAAAAATGAAAATCGTTGATGTCAGTCTCAATGTGAAAGTTTCCGTTACATGGAGAATTGTCAACGACCAACCTGTTGCCTGCTATCTTTTTCACCATTTTATACGTTTTACGAAGCCATCTTCTCTGTTCACCCTTTGACAGGTCCAATCCCCAACCCTCATTTATGAGTGTGAAAAACACAAACGACGGATGATTGTAATCTCTGTCAATGATTTCGCTTATAGTACTCTCAAACTCTTTTATAGATCTATTGCTGAATTTGTCAAAATTCGGTATCTCCTCCCAGACAAGTAACCCCATCTCATCCGCAAGTTCCAAATATCTCCTGTCAGGCACTTTTATGTGGCATCTGAGCAAATTCAATCCCATTTCTTTTGCCTTGAGAAATTCATCTTTCAAATAAGAACGTGAAGGAGTTGTGTAAAGGCTGATGGGATAAAAATCTTGATCCAGTACCCCACGAATGAAGAGTTCTCTACCATTGAGAAATATTTTGCCGTTTTGAGCCTCTATATCTCGAAATCCTATTTTTGATTCCCACGTGTCTAAAATTTCATCTTTGTTAACCAATTCGAGTCGGAGATCGTACAGCCGGGGAGATTCTGGAGACCATGGCTCTATTTCTTCCAGATCAAATTGAGTGGAGAGTTTTTCCGATTTCACATCTAAATTCTTTCTTAAAATGGCTTTATCTTCTTTCATTAAAGAGACTTTGATATTTGTCATCTTTTTGTTCTCTAAGCCTATGCGTATTTTCAATTCTTTCGCAAGATAAGAAGCATCTACTTTGACATTCTTGAAAAAGTTTTGGCCCTTTTCTTCAATATAAACATCTCTCCAGATTCCACTTGTATTTCCGTACCAATCCGGAATGCCATTTTGTTTCCCGTGAAGTATTTCGGTTGCATCTTTTCCGGCAGGATCAAAGATGTGCACTCTGAGTTCGTTTTCTTCTTTCAAAAGATTTGTGATCTCGAATGAAAACGGCGTGTATCCCCCTAAATGTGATCCCAAAAATTGATCGTTCAAATAGACTTCTGTGAAATAGTCCACCGCTTCGAAGTTCAGAAAATACCTTTTCTTCGATAAGACTTTAGTTGAGAATCTTTTTGAAAAATAAAGGTGCTTATTTTCACAATAAGAAAATTCTTCAACACATGAAGGAACGGATATTTCATCTTGAAATTCAACCTTTAAGGGATCAATTTCTGATTTCGATGAGAAATACTTCCATTTGCTATTTAAAGAAAAAATTCTTCGCAAGATACTTAACTCACACCCTTTATTGCTAAAAATTCCTTATAGCGTTCAAAGAGATTTCTGGCTGAGAGCCAAATGGAATTAGGACTCAAAAAATGTGGAAATTCAAAAGTTATCAGTTTATCCACATAGGGTTGAACCACATCTATTTTATATGCAAGTTTGCGCCAATCAATTGGAGGGAATTTGATCGGCACGTCTCTGTCAAAAGTCTCAACATTCGACCACAGTGTTATTCCATTCTTTTTCGCTATTTCAGCTGTGGCTTTGACAAAATTTTCAAGATCGAGAAGATTTGTCGTCCCATCCTGGAAAGCACAATAATCAACAAGACCGCTGAAATTTTCAAATATCTCTTCCCATTGTCGAACATGCTCGTCAACACTTCGAGGTGCTGCATGTTCTCCATGGATCAACATTTCGTAAGCATTCGGCCTTCCAAGAAAATAAGGAGATATAAGAATTGGCAGATTGGATATTTTTTTCAGATACTCTGCAAGGTGAACATTTAGTTCTATGATCCTCGAAGAGGTGTCACCTGTTTCGTGTGGAAGATACCATCCAGCAAAAGATGGATACTTTCCAAATTTGTTCCATACCTCGTCAACAAATGCAATATTTATTTCCATTTCTTTTCTCCAATCGTTCCTATACCAAAAGTAATTCGAGTCATACAGTCCAAAGAAAAGCTTCATATTATTAGATTCAGATAGTTTTAGAAATAGACTTGCAAGATCTTGATAAACCGGAATGACTTTTCTAAAAGAAGATATACTCTTTGCTGAAAAAATAACATTTTCTCCCAAACCAGCTCTGATAATGATCACCGTATCTATTCCGGCCATTCGCATCGTTTTAAATTCATTTGCCCACTCTTTTTCTCCCCAATTTGAAGACGCTATGTCATACGTGATCTCATCCAAAAAAGTTCCAGTAATCTTTTTATACATTTTAGCCTCCTTCATTTTCTTCTTCAAGTTAACTGTGCATCCCAATTTTTTCAGAGACATTAAAGGAATTTAAGCACAAGTACCACGGATCATTATGCAATATATCCACAAGCCAATCGATCATTTGCATAGAATTTATAAGCCTGAGAGTCGACCTTCCACACTTTCCTTTACACATAATTCCAAGTTTTTCCAACTCTCCATCAATCCTTTGAAATTTTCTTGGCACTCCCCATCTATGAAGATAAAGGTGTTTTATAATCTTGTTCCCTTCGTAATCACTAATTATTGCATCAGTGGGCTCTCTTTGCATATGGTAAGGCACTTTTGCCAATTCTTCAGCAGTATGAATCGTTGTGTTGGATTCTTGATCTACACCTACAAGCAGTATGTAACCACTTTTTTCAGCAAGCCGATAATAAGGAGAAGCTTTGCCACACGGTGTTGTAGAATTCTCATGACCATTTATTAAAAACGGAACCAAGGGACCGATTCCTGAAACAGAGTGAGTTGGATGGAGACTGCGTCTTGACTGACGACGTTTCATGAATTCCGTAGGGATTCTACCTGTCCAGCATGGCGTTTCTCTTACATTGAAAATAGGTGGATTTTGAGGGCCATCTGTATTTTTCCCAGTAAGTGTTGGAACCAAAACAGTACCTTCCTGCCCAACAACTTCTAAAAGTGCATTTATTACAGTATCCGCTCCACAACGCACATACCCAAAACTGCTTAGAGAGCTATGCACTAAAAGGACATCTCCTTGTTTAATACCTAACTCTTTAAGTGATAAAAGTATATCTTCAAAACCAACCGTATATTTCAACATTCTGCTCATCTTCCCTCTTAATAATCATCAAAAACAGATAAATTGTTTATAAGGCAAGAACTTTCCCATAAGCATAAAATTTATCAAACAGAAGGGAGGGAAGTTGAAAAATGCCTTCCCCCCCTTCATGATCGTTATTTCAAATGAATATTAAGCGCTGTTACACCTATCGTTGGAGTTACCCAAGGAGCAGCCGAAGTATAAGGATTGGATTCACTAGGCCATCCAACAAAACGGCGTGTCGAAAACTCTTCAACAACGGGTGTATAAAAAAGAGGTATAGTTGGCACATCCGTAAGCATTATCCGTTCGATCACAGCCATGGCACGCTTCTGAGTAACAATATTAGAAGTGGTTTCGAAAAGGTTCAACATAGCATCAGTAACAGGGTCTTTCCATCTTTCCCAATTGGTAAGTGCATTTTTACCGATTGGTGCTGTGAATTTGCTATTCAACATGGCGTTGTAAGCGTAGTAAGGATTTAGGATCCCAAAAGGCCCTGCAATTGCCAGATCGTACAATCCCGTGTAGAGTGAATTCATATATTGTCCATAACTCATCTGCTGAACATTGACGTTCAACCCTACTTTTTTGAAATTATCAGCGATTATCCCGGCACTCGTGATCCAGTCGGTCCATCCAGAAACTACTATAATGCTAAAAGAAAAAGGTTTCCCGGTCTTTGGATTGATGAAAAACCCCGAAGAATTCCTTTTGAATCCCAGAGATTTCAAAATTTGAACGGATTCTTGCGGATCGTAAGAGTAAAGAAGTGGCTTAAGTGACTTATCAAACCATTTGTCCATGAACTGTGTCTGAAGCCCTGTTGGATTGGCAGGTGGTGTGTAACCATATTCACCAATCTCCGCAACTTTTGCCTTGTCTATCGCCATCGAAAGAGCAAGTCTAAATTTTGCAATGTTAAATGGATATTTAGCATTGTTGGGATACAAAAAAACACACCCGGTATGAGGTACCCAGGCATGATTTACTTCAGGATTTTTGTCAATGAACATTCTTTTCACATCTGGCATAAACGAGCTGGACCAATCTATTTCCCCTTTGATCGTAGCAAGATTGTTGGCATTGTTGGTTCTAAAAATTCTGATCTTTACACCATCAACGTAAGGTTTTCCCTTTTGCCAATAATTTGGATTCTTCTTGTAAGTTTCAACCTGGAGCGCTTGATCGAATTTCTCGAGTATAAATGGTCCTGTCCCCACCGGATCTGGATTCATGAACTTCGAAGGATCTTTGACTTTTGACCATATATGTTCTGGAACAATGGCAGTTAATCCAGCTATAAATGCGAACTCCGGGACATTTGGCTTTGAAAATTTAAAGATCACGGTGTAAGAGCCCTCGCTCGTTACAGATTCAAGGTTACTTGCCCAAATACCATTCAAATCCATTTGCGGATATGCTTTCAACATGTTAAATGTGAACACCACATCCTTAGCGGTAAAAGGTGCTCCATCTGTCCATTTCACATTTTTTCTCAGATTAAAAACCAACTCAAGATTGTCATTTTTCCATTCATAAGACAAGGCAAGCCAAGGCTTAACATCTCCCGTAATGACATTTAAGAACATCAATGGTTCAAAAACAGTACCTTGGATGCCATACATAGCACTGGGACTGAATGGATTGTAATTAGGTTGTTGCAAGCCCGAAGTAAACCCAAAAACAGGTATTCCGCCATACTTCACTTCACCCATGGCAAAAATCCCTATTGCCAGAATGAAGACAACCAAAAATAAAAGTGCTTTTTTCATTCACCACACCTCCTAATCTTTGACGGTAAAACCAAGTGGTTTCTCAATAAAGTTTGTTACTTACGGATTTTGCACTCTCCTTTCCGTACTTTTCAGCCCGGTCAGGATCAAGTTGGTAAATCATTCCAATTAGTGCTTCCACTAAAAATATCTGGGCCACTATAGAACGACCAGCACCACTTTTTAGAGGATTTTCTTTCGAGAACGTCTCCAAGACAACATCGGAATATTTGGCTATCGGAGATTTGGGATGATCGGTTATGCTTATAACAAATGCTCCGTGTTCCTTTGCCACTTTAACCGAATCAACGGTATCTTTAGTGGATCCAGTATGACTTACACCTATTGCTACATCACCAAAGCTCATGGTAGAAGCAGACATTGCCTGAATATGTGGATCATCTAAAGCTTTGCATGAAATGCCAAGTCTTATAAGCTTATATTGAATTATCATAGCTACAGCTGCTGAGGATCCAACACCGTAGCATTCAACTCTTTTCGCCCCATTTATCATTTCAGCAGCAGTTTTGAGGGCATTCACATTCACAATTGAGTTTGTATCGTTGATAGCTTTTATACAGCCTATTCTGCTCTTTTCTACTATTTCTTTAGGACCATCTTCTTCGGATATGATCATGTCTTGCAATTCTTCAGCATCTGAGCTAAGAAGTTCAGATATGAGAGCTATTTTAAGCTGTTGAAAAGAATCAAAGCCCAAATCTTTCGTGAATCTTACCACAGAAGCATCGCTCACGCCACTCACATTTGCAAGTTCGTTAACAGTCATGTAGAGGACCTTTTCCGGTTCTTCTAAGATATAATTTGCTACTTTTTTTTCAACCTGAGTTAGTTCTACAAATCGCGACTTTATTTTGATCGTAAGCTCATTTGTTTTCAGAGCCAACACCTCCTACAAAATGGATAGCTTCAAGTCCTGCACCGACAACAGCACCCATTTTTTTCAATGGTGATAGTTCAACTATATCCTCCCCATATATTTGATCGTTCAGGATGTAGTCACTTAATTTCTCGCGAACTTTTTCGACGAAAATATCCCCAAAATCTTCTACTATTCCGCCAAAGTAAATCTTCTCGATATCAAGCACATTTACCAACAAATCTATGAGCCATGCGGCTTTTGATGACATCTCGTTTATCAAGGACTTAGACCAGGTATCTTTGGAATTTAACCGCTTCAAAAAATCATCCCACGCAAAATCTCCAAAAGCTTTCTCATGTTCTTCTCTTATAAACCTGCCTGAAAGCAAGGTTTCCACACACCCTTTTTTTCCACATGTGCATCTTCTTTCATTTCCGGGAATCACAATATGTCCTATTTCACCTGCATTACCATGCTTACCCCTGTAAAGTTCACCGTTTAAGATCAAGCCACTCCCTAATCCTGTTCCTACAGCAATGTAAGACATATTTCGAGGTTTTCCTTTCATTAGAAACCAATGAGCATATGTTGCGGCATTGACATCGTTGTCCACCACGACAGGTATTGAGTATTTCGCTTCAAGGATCAATTTGAGATTGATTTTAGACCAATTATGGAGATTCCCGGTTGCATACACCACCTCCCCTTTTTCGAAGTCAACTCTACCCGCTGTTCCTATTCCTATCACAGATACATTTTTATTCAGGATCAGCTCATCTATGATGTTCTCTACACCTTCTAATGGAGAAGTCTTTGTTGTAGCTTTCTCTATGGTTTGAGTAGCAGAGCCATCTGCTCCGATAAGAGCTCCTCTTGTATGCGTACCTCCCACATCAATACCTATAGCTCTCTTTTCGGTGGTGAGTAATCCTCTTGTAACACTTACAAATCTCTTTGTGGTTTGTTGAGGCCTTGTTATTGCACCACCTATAACCACTGCAAAAGCTCCTGCCACAAACGCTTCGAATGCTTGTTCTGGTTGTGTGTAATTGCCCTCTGCTATTACTGGTATCCGAATATTTTCACTTATCTCTCTAACAAGTTCAATATCTGGGGTGGGTCGATTTTTTGAGTAATTTGTATACCCCGACAAAGTTGTTGCTATAAAATCAGGTTTCAGTTTGGATATCAAAAGAGCATCCTCAAAGTCTGCTACATCGGCAATTATGGGAATATTGTAATTTTTTCTAATGTACGAAAAAATTTTTTCAATAGATTGAGGACGAAGTCTTCTTGTGCAATCAATAGCTATCAGATCAGCACCTGCTTTGATCACTTGAGTTACATGTTTCATTGTGGGGGTTATATACACGTTGAAACTTCCCACTTTGTCTTTGAATATTCCTATGATCGGCAGCTTAACAGTGGCCTTTATCTCTTTTATATCTTCGGGGGTATTAGCCCGAATTCCCACCGCTCCCCCTTCTTCCGCTGCTTTAGCCATTCGTGCCATTATTTTCGAACCATGCAGAGGTTCTTCTTCGGTAGCTTGGCAGGAAACTATGATCCCTCTTTTTAGAAACAATTTTCCCTCCTAAAATAATATTTCATTTTTTTACTTCTAAAAAAGAATAACATTTCATAAGTAGAAAAGCAACTCCAGAAAATGATATTTTCTCGGAGTTTTGGACTGTTTAAAAGTTTTAATTCAGATTAAACTTGAATTACTCATGAAAGCTTTAAATAGGTCCTGAAATCGTCGAATATCCTACCACAAATCAAAAACAGGTGTGCCTTGCATTAAGACACACCTTAAACAGAAAATGAACCCCAACCTTTATTAAAGTAAAGATTTTGGTTCACTTAGAGAAACCTATATTTGCGATGTATATATGACCACTTTTGACAGTATCCACACTGTTTTCGAAAACAAAAGTCATCTGCGTTAATTTCGAATAGTCAACTTTATTTGTCCATGAATACTTTTTGAACTCTCTAAACGGCACAACAATCTTCACCCATTTATTGGTAACTTTCTTTACATAATAATATCCAACGCCGTTGTTAAAGCTTTTGAGTTCAATCTTAAAGTTCATTGGGGTCAAACTGCTCGATTTAACATAGAAAACAAGCTTCGAATATTTAGAAGCGTCGAATGTATGATTCAGATTTGTATTAGCAAGCGCAAGCCAGCTACCGTTGTAAGCTCCCTTCTTTTCAACATTATAAAAAACATCCCACACATGGCCAAACTCGCCACTCGAAATTATTTTTGCACTTGCATCAGTTGCAACTGATGTTCCTCCAGTCCAGATTCCAAGACCGTAATTACCATACGGTTTCGAGAAATTCTCTATAACAATGTAATTGATGCCCTTTTGCAACGTTTTGGTCGAAGTAGCTTCACGAGTAGATTCTGGAACTGATAATCTCTTAACTCCCACAAGATCGAGAGCTTTTTGAACGTAAGGAACCTCCATGAAGTACTTCCAGATCATCGCGGTGTAGTAATTTTCGGTCATTAATGTTTCTATTCCTACGTCGATACCGACATACTGGAAATCGCGCCAATTTTGGTCCAAATTGAACGCATCCACGAATCCATATCGACCATAAATTTCATTTTTCAAATTCCACATCTTCATGATAGCCTCTTTAGATTGATTTGGAACTAACGGCAAAGAAGCGATCATCGCGTATGGAGCTACTGTTCCATCAAACCCACCAGATACTGCACCGTAACCTCTGTATCCAGTCGGGCCATCGGATGCACTTATCCCCCAAAAGCCATTTTTGAAAGTCTTGTACTGAGAATTTCCTCTGGCAAAATTTATAATGTATTTTATTCCCTTTTGAGAATTGTCCCAAAGATTGCCAACGTATCTAAAATTAAGATATCTAAAATCTACGTATGCTTCAGAATACAAATACGTGAAAAGACTTTCTGTCGAACCCCAGTGTTCAAGAACTCCGGTGCCCTTTTTTGACCAAGTCCTGATCCAATATTTCCAAGAGCTTGGTGAAATAGGATGTGTTGGAGAACCTATCGCAAGAAGATACATCAAAACTGCTTCACTGTATCCAGTCCAATAGGATGAGAAAAATCCTCTTTCTGGGGTCCAAGCCATGTTGATATATGCAGCATGGTTGGTCATCCACTGCCAATCTATTTGCCTATAAAGTTGACTTGCAAGTTCTTGAACCGCTGTCCCTTTAAAATATTGACCAGCGAAAAGAGCACCAGCTATGAAAAGGGTCGTATCGATAGGGGAAATCTCGCTTGAAAAGGCGCGTTCACCTGTCCACAAATTTAAGAAATGATAGAAAAAGCCATGCTCATTTGGAAGATTTTTGAAGTACTCCAAGGTGGTTAAAATTCTATTGTAAACATCCGCTCGGGGAAGCCATCCGTGCTCTACTGCTATGCAAAGGGAAGTCAAACCAAAACCCACAGCTGCAATAGATGAAGGCGAATTCCAGGTTGTCCGGTCTCTAACAAGACCGTTGGCAGGATTTACTTCGTTCCAAAAATATTGAACAGCTGCCCTTTCGTTTTTAAGCAAGATGTTATCAACATTCAAAGACTGAGCAATAACCATGTTTGTCGTAAGCAAAAATAAAAAAATTGACATGTAAACTAAAACTCTCTTCATATCACGCCTCCCGGAAAATACGAGGCGAGAATTAACTCGCCTCGAAAAAATTCGAAATTCACTTAGCAAATCCTATATCAGCAACGTATATGTGCCCTTTTTTGACAATATCTATGTTGTTTTCAAATACAAACGTCATCTGAATCAGTTGTGAGAAATTGGTGTTATTCGTCCAGGAATATTTTTTGAACTTCTTGAACGGAACGATAACGAGGACCCAATTTTCCGTTATGCCTGTTACATAATAGTACTCAACACCATTATTAGGACTTTTGAGTTCGACTTTGAAGTTCATCGGTACAGTCGAATCAGATTTGACAAAGAAGATCAATTTAGAATATGTTGGCGAAGCGGCAAATACCTGATTCATGTTTGTGTTTGCAAACGCAAGCCATGTTCCGTTGTAAGATCCTTCTTTTTCAACGTTATAGTAGATTTCCCACACATGACCAAAGATGGTATTTTTCTCTATTTTGGCACTTGCATCCGTAGATGCAGAAGTTCCACCTGTCCATGCACCAAGGCCATACTTTCCGTAAGGAGTTGAAAATGGTTCAGCCACGTAGTAATTTAAAATCGGTCCGCTTGCAAAAGCGAAAGCGGATAAGATACAAACCGCAAATAGCAAAACAGTTGCTCTTCTCATATTTACTCCTCCTTTCAGTAAAGAATTTTTATTTCATGAGTTCCATTAAGATATGGAACTACATTTCCGTCAACAGGCTTTCCATCCACAAGAATTTTTTTTAAATCCATAAGCTCCCTCATCTCTGAATTGATAATTTCAAGTTTGTATTCCCCATTTCTGATCCTAAATTCAAAAATCGCATGATTCCATTTAGACTTTGTACAAGGGGAAAAAACGATGCCATCTTTTGATGGGGTTAGGCCAATGTAATACTGTATCAAAGCTCTGTACAGCCATCCCGCTGATCCTGTGTACCAAGTCCAGCTTGCTCTTCCAGCTCTTGACGATAACAATCCATCACTGTTTCCAGGAGTAACATAAGGTTCTGCAGAATATTTGTCTGGATCTTTAAACGAACGCAAAACGGGAGAGAGGGTCTCATAAAGCTTGTCGGAAAGCGAAGGATCTCTTAACTTCCATGCAGCCCATAAGGCCCAAACCGCCGCATGTGTATAAACGCCCCCATTTTCTCTGGTCCCTGGTGAATAACGACTCAAGTATCCTACACTCTCGTTTGGTTTTGTGAGGGGTGGAGTAAAGAGTAACATTCCGTAATCTGTAAGAAGCCTTGATTTAATTTGTTTCATTGCCAAACGCACTTTTTCTTCGTCTGTTATTTCAGAAATAGCAGCCCAAATTTGTGTGTTCAAGAAGATCCTGTGATCATTCTTTCCCCCCAAGATTTCCCCTTCATCATTTGTTGCTCTGTCAAACCATTCTCCGTTAAAAGCGTATTCTTCAAATGAAGCTTTTACCTTTTTAGCAGCGTCTTCGAGCCATTTGGACTCGTTAGCACTCAATGTAAATGTTCTTCGAATGTTTTCTACAACATGATAAAAAAACTCACTCATCCAAAAACTTTCGCCTTTTCTCTTGCAACCCAAGTTGTTAAGACCGTCATTCCAATCTCCATCAAGAATAAGAGGTATTCCCCTTGAGGATCTCGTTGAAAAAACTTTCCCGATGCTTCTAAAACAGTGTTCCTTTATTGATGCTTTCTCACCCTCCAGAAAGGGAACTTTTTCATCAAGTATGGAAACATCTCCAGTATGTTTGATGTATTCGGCAACGACAAACGGGAGCCAAAGTAAGTCATCTGACCACTGATCAGAAGGAAAAGATTTGTTCAACGGTAACCACCAATGCTGAACTGTTCCATCCTTTCTTTGATGAGCGGCATGCAGAAGAATTTGTTTTTTGGTTATATTCGGATTGAGCCAAAGCGATACAAGGCTGTCTTGGAGCTGATCCCTGTAACCATAAGCACCTCCCATTTGGTAGTATGCTGTTCTAGCTAAAAGTCTTCCTGCAATTGCTTGGTATGGGAGCCACTTGTTCAAAAGAAATTGAATGTCTTTATCTGGGAGATCCACCCGAAACTTCCCAAGAAAAGTTTGCCAGTAATTTTTGACCCTTTCAACAATTTGATCTGGATCGGCTTTAGCGTACTTTTCTGCAAGCTCTATAGCATCTTTTTCGTTTTTACCAACACCCAAGAAAAAATAAAATTCTACCTCTTGTTCCGGATCAAGCTTTATCTTCGTTTGAAGTGCATTAATGGCATCCACATTACGTCCGACAGAATTACTACAAATTCCTTTTTTCAAAGCTCGAGGAGCTTTAAGATCACCGTACATCCCCAAAAACTCCCTTTTATCCGTGTCAAAAGAAAATATCGGTTCTGACGAAAAAAGGGTAAAAACGTAAGGATAAGAATCATTCCAATGATTAGACCCCGCGGTCCAGAGGTATTTCTTTGTGATAATTGCATGTGTGGCCTCGACGTATTTTGTTTCAAAGAAAAGCTTGTGAAACTCTCTATGGATATCTGCACTTGTTCCCATGTTAAGCTCAAGATACGAAAAAATTGAAAGATCAAGCATACTTTTAGATTTGTTTTTTAACTCGATTTTGATAAATTCACCATCGTCTTCTATTGGAACAACAATACTCATCCGAAGTAAAAACTTGGAAAATTCAGTTTCAAAGATAACACTCCCAGGCGAAAAGCGAATTTTGTACTGACCTTTGTGTTGAACTGGTTGAAAAGTGGCTGAGTATATTTCTTTTGTTTTGTTATCAAGAATATAAAAATATTTTCCCCAATTGTCCCGAACGAGATCTTGAATCCAGCGAGTTAAAAGGCTCTGAGAAGCGTCTACGTAGAAAGAATATCCACTTCCTGATTGTGAGTAAACAGCACCATATCTTCCATTCGTTAAGACGTTCGTCCAAGGCATTGGAGTCTTAGGATCGATTATCGTGTAATCCCCATTTTTTTCAAAGTAACCGTACTTTGTTCTGAAATAATTCATTTGTCAGCCTCCCTGTGCAAACGTTGGTAGTACATGTCTATCTGTTCAGGCTTTCCTCCAAGAATCGCGAATAACCTTTTGTACATGTCGACCTTCGAATTGTTTCCGAGATTTTCATACTTCTTTATAAGCTCTGCGGTAACATAAAGAATGTACGGATTTCTACTCCTTACTGTCATATTGAAATATCTTTCAAGCTCTGAAAGAGACATGTTAGAAATCAGGTGCATGATCTTTTTCTTGGCTTTTTGAACTACGGCTGGTTTTGAAAAAACAAGGAAACCTTCAAACATTTTCGATATTTGCACATATCCTACCCATGTAATATATTTCCGTAATTTCTTGTCGAAAATCTGGTAGCCGTTCAAAGCATCTACATATTTCCCCACTTTTTCCATGCTCTCAGAGTGCTTGAAGCTTTCTATGGCAAAGGAATTGACTTGTTGCCAAGCTGCCAGGTATCCAGCTGAAAAAATCACAAACACAATTATCACTATTGCTAAATAACCGATCCATTTTCTCTTCAATACTTTTCACCTTACTTAAAACCAACATTCGTGAAAGCTTGAATAAAATACTTCTGCAAAAAGAGGAAAAGGATCAAAATTGGCAGCGTTATCACGACTTCGCCAGCCCATACTATTTGAGCATCACTGCTTGGAATCGAGGAAGCAAACATTTGTAGTCCCAATTGGATAGTCCACATATTTGGGCTTCTCAGGTAAAGTAAGGGGCCAAAGAAATCATTCCAAGCACCCATAAAGATCAATATGGCTATAGTTGAAATGACCGGAAGACTCATTGGAATAATTATGCTAGCGTATATTCTCGGATCACTTGCACCGTCAATTTTAGCTGCTTCTATTAATTCGTCTGGTATTTGTTCCATAAATTGCTTCATCAAAAAGATACTGTAAAATTGAACAAAGCTCGGAAATATCAAAGCCCTATAGTGGTTAACCCATCCCCAATGGTAGAGCATTGTGTAAGTTGGTATGAAAAACAAAACACCTGGGATCATAAGAGTAAAAAGCATAAACCCAAAAAGTGCATCCCTCCCAGGAAATTTAATCTTGGAAAGGGCAAAGGCTGCTAAGGAGTCAAAAAAGACATTTAAAAGCGTCACAGAACCCGCAATAATAATCGTGTTTTTGAACAAATTAAGAATGTCCAATCTTTTAAAAAGACCGATGTATCCCGAAAATGTGAATGGTACTGGTATTATCAACTGAGGATTGTTCAAAAGCTGAGTGGCTGTCATAAAAGAACTCATAACCATAAGTAAAAAAGGATAAATCACTATAACAAGACCTATGCTTAAAAATATGTAGGCTCTCCTTCTTTCAATTCTCTCGTGCTTGATCATAAAGATCACCTAATCCTTTTCTCTCAAAACTCTGAAAACTATCATGGTTGCTATAACAATAATCATGCTAAGAATGAAGCCAAGTGCCGAAGCGTATCCCATTTGAAATTTCCCAAGTCCTTGCCCATATATGTACAAAACTGGAGTTAATCCAGCGTGATTCACTCCACCAGTAATTCCGAAATTAACGTAAACTTGCGTGAACATTTGAAGTCCCCCTATCGCGTTCATTACCATAATAAAAATTATCTGTGGTCTCAGAAGTGGGAACATTATCTTCCAAAATATGGTTCTCTCTTTTGCACCATCAATTCTTGCAGCTTCAGAGTATTCAGTGGGTATTGTTCCAAGCCCTCCAAGAAGAATTATCGCCTGTACTCCAAAATACATCCATGAATTTATAATCGCTATAATCGGCATTATAAGAGCTGGCGTTAGATTCCAAACTATTGGCTTTTTCAAAATGTTGATCTGCCTTAAAACATTTTGAAGAGGTCCATATGGAGCTAACATGCTTCCAAAGATAAGCATTACAACAACAACAGAAGTTATAGTCGGTAAAAAATATGCTGCTCTAAAAAAAGAATTCCATATTCTCTTTCCCGTGGATATCTTGAAAAGCCCATACGCGATTGCTAAGGCAATGAAGAAAGTCAAAACTATCGTTATTGCTTGGTTGTAAATAATGTTGATCATGCTCCGCCAAAACAGTGGATCCCTAAATCCATTTATCCAGTTTTGCAATCCAACAAATCTCATAGATTGCGGTGCTACAAGGTTGTAGTTCATAAATGAAAGCTTCACACCAAGCCATAAAGGATAAGCACTGAAAATGAAAAAACCAACGATCCAGGGGGCCACGAAAACGTAGCCCCACTTGGATCGATTTAAAGTCCTGAGAAAGGCCTTCATATCACAATCCTAACTTCAAAGCCGCTTGAGCATTCTTCACTGCAATTTGTAAAGCTTGCTTAGCTGTAGGTATCGTTCCATTGACAACATACTGGGCCCATGCATTGAGAACCGCATGCACGACACCCTCGTTAGTTATAAATGGATTAGTCACGACCACATGGGAAAGTTGATCTACATATGGCTTTACATCTGGTCTTGAAAAGAACGGATCGTCTCTAAGAGACTTCAAAGACGTAAGCCACCCGATTTCTTCACAAGCTCGCAATTCATTGCGAGGCTTCATCAAAAATTGGATAAGTTTCCAAGACGCCATATCTTTCTCCGGAGTGGTTTTGAAAACTATAAAGGGACGTTGGGCAAGCGTCGACCAATGCGTCATTCCGGATTTAGGAGTTGGAATTGGTGCAAGACCATAGTCTTTCCCATAAATCATGGGACCACCGAGGGAACTTTTGAGGTTGAAAGTCCAACCGTACGCAAATTGAAGCCACATTCCAACGTTTCTAGAAAAAATAGACGCTTGTTGCATCCCAGATGGTCCATATTGTTGTGCCCTCTTGCAAAATTCCAAAAAATCTACGAAGTGGGCATCAGGTTGTTTGAATGCAAGGGTTAATCCATACGGTCCTAAAAGGCCATACTTTGCATCGTTAAAGTTCATGTATATTTGATCCAGCATCCCCCAATACCAAGCATATTGAAGCATCTCATTCCAAAAGAACGTGCCATAGTATTTCCCATGTTTTCCGGGTGCATAATTGCCTGGAGGCAACTCGCTTATTTTCTTGGCATCTTCCAGAAATTGTGCAAAAGTCTCCGGTGGTTTATTTGGATTAAGGCCAGCCTTTTCAAAAAGCTTCTTGTTGTAGAACATAACTTGCGTTGTTACCATCCACGGAATGTTGTAAACCCCGTTGTTGTACGGAAAAATCCCAGAGATCAACTTTGAAGCAAGTTCATCATAACCTGGCATTTTTTTGAAATTCAGCAAGAGACCATCTTGAACATATTTTATTGGTAACGGCCCTATGAATATGTTTGGAGCATTTCCCGCTGCAACCAAAGCAGCTATCTGTGATCCCTCTGGTTGTGCCACAACTTCTACCTTTATTCCTGGGGTTTCTTTTTCAAAATTCGGAATGACACTTTGCAAAAAATTAAAAGATTGCGCATCAGGTGGAGCTATTGTTATAGTTACAGCTAACGATATGGCGGAAAATATTGTGATCAGCAATAAAAGTATTGTCAAGCTATTCTTCACAAAAAACACCTCCTCAGTACAGATGTTGTGAAACCGGTTTCGGAAATTCAAACGAGTATTGGAAATTTTTACTTGCATCCGCAAGAATTTCTGACGATTAACTTCGTATGGAGAAGGGTCTTCATAACCTCTTTATGGCTATCTGACGTGTTGATTCTTTCGAGAATCATTCTTGCAGCAAGCTTTCCAATACTGTACATAGGTTGATGAACTGTTGTCAAAGGTGGCTGTATGAACTGTGACCACATTGCATCATCAAATCCGACAACAGCCATTTCTCTTCCAGCAACTAGATTGTGTTTTTGCATCTCCTCAATGACCCCAAGGGCCATCTCATCGTTAGCAGCAAAAATCACGTCTACATGACTTTCAAGAAACTCTCTACAAATTTCCCGACCGCTCTTCCTCGTAAAATCACCAAAACGTACGAGCTTCGGATCAAAACCAATGCCATACTCTTCAAGAGCATATCGATATCCGCGAAACCTTTCTATACTATCAAAGCTATCTTCAGGACCATTTAAAAAGGCGATGCGCTTGTATTTATGCACTTTGATAAGATGGTCCATCATCATGTAGCTTCCACTAAAATTATCCACGGAAACTGTATCAACATTTATATTGTTGAAATTTTTGCCAATGTACACGCAAGGAAAGTTCAATTTTGCAACCTTTTTTGCGGTCTCCTCATCCGCTTCTGGATCGAAAATTATTATTCCATCTACACGTTTTTCACGGACAAGAGAAATGTATCTTTTTCTGACTTTTTCAGGATCTTCCATGACATTAAACGTCATCAAAAGAATGAAATACCTTTCTGGAGTCAAGACTACTTCAACGCCACGCATCACTTCGCCATAAAAAGGTCCAGAGGTAGAGGGCAAAACAAGTCCTATAGTGGCCGTTTTCCTTTTACTGAGATTTATCGCCTTGGAATCCGGAACATAATCGTATTCTTTAACAACTTGAAGCACTTTTTCCTTAGTTTGAGGCGATACGTAACCACTTCCGTTTATAGCTCTTGAAACCGTTGCCTTTGAAACTCCAACTATTTCTGCAATTTTAGTTATGGTAATTTTCAAAATCTCCTCCTTGATTTTATATGAAACCGGTTTCACACAAAATCACATTAACACACAAAGAAGTCTCCTGTCAATTTCGATTAAACTTGGTTTTGCTTAAAAATCAGACCTGAGAAGGCATTATCGTCTAAATAATCATTCTTCTTAAGCTAAACTTTGATTTTCTCAACTTTTCAAAGAATTCGAAGCAGAAAATTTTCCATCGCTGCTTATCTTTTTGAAATCAGTACATTTCCGGACTTTTCTATCGTCTCGTCAATCACTTTGGCGCAATCAGATATATCTTCCATTTCTGTTGAAACCACTTTGAACTTTGCAATCGATGGAGCTTTCATATCCCAGCTTCCCTTTAAAGATGGAGATTCCACATATATATCCACTATATCTATATTGCATCTCATTATTTCATCATGGATCTTACGAAACAATTCACTTTCATAAATATTCCCAGCAACCTCATAATCAAGTTTTATCTTGATATTTGAAAGCATATTCATAACTTCTTTCCTGGCTCTTTCAACATCCATTTTTACTTTTTTCTTCTTTGCCTCTTTTTGAATTCTTGCAAGTACCTTTTCCTCTCTTTCAATCTTCTGTATCATTTCTTTATTTGGGAAGGAAATGGCACCGGCTGGGCATATTGTCGCGCAAGTGGAACATCCAACTAAGCAGTTGAATTTTTTCTTTACCACAGCCTTGTTTTTTTGCAGATCGAAATCAAAAACATTCCTGCCACATGATACGAAACAAAGTTTACAACCAATACATTTATTCGCATCTATGGTGGGATACCATGGAATTTTTGTCCTATCGATTCCATGCCAATATGCGAATTTTCTCTCTAATTTTTCAGCCATAATTCATCCCTTTCTTCTCGCCCATTATCCTTTCTACCAAAAGTTTTTTCTATCCAGTTTGAAATTTCATCTCTCACACGCCTAAAGACTGCCAGCTTTTCCTCGTTTGTCCCATCTACATTTGCGGGATCTTCAAAATTCTTGTGGATATGCACTTTTCCCGGAAAAAACGGACAAGTTTCTTTTGCATGGTCACATACTGTAACAACATAATCAAAAAGTTCCCCGCGAAACTCTTCAATATTTTTGGAACGCTGATGAGATATATCGATTCCAATTTCGCTCATTACTTTTACTGCATATGGGTCAACATTTGATGCAATAGTTCCTGCACTCAATGCCTCGTATCTTTCAGGGTACATGTTTCTGAGAATGCCTTCTGCCATTTGAGATCTGGCAGAATTATGTGTGCAAATGAATAACACTTTTTCCTTATTGTTCATGTTTTCAACTCCCTTGCCCCTTTTGTTTTATTCCCCTGCATGCATTTGGTATGTAGTCATTTTTTATTTCGTATTCATCGATCGCTATTTTAATGATCTCATTTACAAACTTTGGGATCTTCTCCAACTTATAATGGCGCCACCTGCCATCTTTTCTCACTGATATAAAATTAATATCATGTAAAGCTTTGAGGTGTCGAGATACACTGGATTGTGTAGTGGAAGTCAAAACTTGAAGATCACATACGCACAATTCGTCATAAAGCGAAAGAAATGAAAGAATCTTTAAATTGATTTCGTCAGCCAGAGTGCTCAGCACAGTTGCCAACTCTATATTCTTAATCATCACTTATGACCGTCTCCTCACCGCTTTAAATTCAAATTTCTTCCCATTGAATTTCATTATAGCAACAAGCGAAAGCATTATGGGAACTTCTTCAAGGACACCCACAACCGTTGCAAGTGCAGCACCTGAATTCATACCAAACAGTATCAAGGCAACAGCTATTGAAAGTTCAAAAAAATTCGACGCACCTATAAACGAAGAAGGAGCAGCCTCCGAATAATTTATTTTTAACATCTTTGCTGCCGCGTATCCAATGCCAAAGATTATGTAAGTTTGCAAACTCAATGGTATCGCTATGTATAAAATATAAAGAGGATTTTCAAATATCATCTTTCCTTGGAAGGTAAAAACGAGTACAAGCGTGAGAAGCAAACCTATTTTTGTAAACGGATCAAATTTTGGTATCACATGTTTTTCCAAATAATCCAGTCCTCTACTCCTAACAACGTATCTCCTTGTCAAAGCGGCAAGTGCAAGAGGAACCGCGACATAGAAGACAACAGACCAGAAAATCGTCAAAAATGGTACTGGGAATCCTGTTGAAACACCTATTAAAATTTTGCCAAGAGGAGCATAGAGAAAGAGAATTACCAAGTCATTTATCGCAACTTGAACAAGAGCGTAACTCACATTTCCATCTGCGAGGTATGTCCATACGAGAACCATCGCAGTACAGGGCGCAAGTCCCAAGAGGATCATCCCTGCTATAAATTGAGAAGCAAGTTCTGGTGGTATAAAAGCTGCAAAAAAGTATCTCATGAAAGCATAGGAAATTAAGGCCATGGAAAATGGTTTTATTGCCCAATTTATAACAAGTGTTACAAACAGGGGAGTTGAATTCCTTTTCACATCTGCGATCCCCTTGAAATCAATCTTCAACATTATAGGAAACATCATAAACAAAAGGACAACAGCAACAGGAATCGAAACATTCGCAATAGACCAATTACCAAGACTTTCTGCAAATTTCGGAAAAACATTCCCAATGAGAGCCCCCGTGATCATGGAAACACCTACCCATAAAGGCAAATATTCACTAAAGATATCAAGCTTTTTCTCTTTTCTCATTTGAAGTCCCCTTTAATATATTCTTATATGTGCAAATATGCATATATTTTATACTAAAAATGCTATTAAGTCAACAAATTTCCCTATCTAACTTATTTTTAAGAAGCCAAAAAGTGCTAAAATATAAGGAAAGTGCTAAGAGGAGATGATTATCTTGAAAAGGATATTCTTTGTAATTATTCTTCTTACTTTGGCAGTTTTTGCATTCGGTGCGAACTACAGCTGGTATCTTCAATATCACGCAATGCCGGATGGAGGGTATGTAGATACACCATCGTTCACTTCAAGATATGGCGATGGGCCACAAACTGTATATCTTCAACTATCGGCTGAAAAACTTGGAAAGAGTTTCGTCAACATTAATTACTTTGAATCCTACTTGGAAACTTTGAAAAAACATCCTGGATGGTTTTCAACTTACAAGTGGTTAGACTCTTCACTTTTGATATCAGAGTACCTGCAAAGTCACGATGCCACTTTCGACAAGATTTACCTTAAATCAATAGATCGCTTCTTTGAAAAGAATTTGAAAAATTATTCCGCAAATCCATCTTATGCTAACATCATTTCGGATTTGTTGATCATGAGAAAATTCCTTGGTGAGAATTCTAAGTCTTCACCAGCATACGCAGAAGCCATAAATCTCCTAAAAATGGCAGTTGAAAGCAAAGTTGATGAAACTGTTGGCTTAACAGTACTAAAGGGCATTTTAAACGCTAACTTGCCTTTGCCAAAAATCAGTGGACTTGATAACTTTATTCTCAAAGCAGTTCAGCAAGTGATTAACAATAACAGCTTCCAAGAAGCCTTGACGTTGCTCAAATTGACTACTAATGGCAAAAAGTTTATGCCACTTATGAAAAACGTGGTCGATATTTCATCCCCTCAGCAACTTTACAGCTTCATAGAACTTTCAGAAAAACTTGGACTTTCTTACAGCAAAGCAAAAGACGCCCTCGAAACCTTGCTGACATACCGCTCCCCTTTTGGAGGTTTCTACAATATCGGAACCACTTCGGATTTTCGTGACACTTATTGGGCAACTAAACTTCTCATTTTGGATAAAAAAACAAACAATACTATTTCAGCTTACTGGAAAAACTTTGCCTCCAACCTTTCGGCTTATCCAAATATTTATCCTGCAGATGCATTGTCAACTTACATATACTACCTTATAGAACTTAACAATGATCTCGGCTTTCTAAGTGGCAAAGAGTTTCAATCATTATCGAATGCTCTATCAACCAAGCTAAACAAAATACCTTCAGCGCCTGCTTATTACCTTGCTAAATCTGATTTTGCAATGGCTTTTCACATGCTTGAGGCAATTCGAGCAATTGGATATAGAGGGCAAAAGCTCTTTGAAACTCTAAACACCACCATAGCGCGTCTAATTAGTGGGCTCGATTCCATTCCTAAAGATCAAAGAAATTTTAGCTATTACTATATCTATGCGAACCTCTTAACTTTTGCGAACGATCTTGGATACCCAGTAAGTGCTGATGATGTGAAACGAGTTAATGTTGGCTTTAAAGAATTCCTAAAGAAAATTTCTCCACCCGATTTGAATCTTCTCAGTGTACTTTTTCAATTTGAAAAAGACTATGCTTTAAAGATCAACAAAGCTTTTTTCATCAATGCGATCACTAAGTTATCAGATCCCAAGACAGGTGGATATTTTTCTAATGTTCAATCTGGAATAGAAACTTTCAAAAGCACTTACACAGCTGAAGAAATGCTTCTGGAATTGAAAAAGATGCGTTGAGATGAGATTTTTCTGTCGTTTTCGTGCAAAGCTACAATTTCACTCTTTTTGGAGGTGAAAGAATGAAAATTCTGTTTACAAATCGTTTGAACGATATGTGGCTCTCAGAAATATACAAATTAAGAAAGGACTTTCCGGATGTTGATTTTGTAACGTTCAAGGAAACTAACCACCCACGTTTGTTATTAAAAGAGGCAGAGGGCGTTGTTGGAGGGCACTTTTCAGAAGATGAGATAAAAAGTGCTAAAAATCTAAGAATCATATTTGTGCCGTGGACAGGTGTAAACATGCTCCCATGGAATGTAATAAAAAACAGAGGAATAATAGTTACCAACACGCATTCAAATGCGGAAAGTGTGGCCGAGCACGCCGTGGCGCTTTGCATGGCTTTGATGGGTCGAATCGTGGAATACCATAATGACCTTTCGAAAGGGATATGGCACGGATTTCCCGTCAAAATGCCCTCATCAGATTTTTGGATACCTCTTCACTCAAAAACTTGTGGAATAGTGGGAATTGGAAATATTGGAAAAAACATCGCAAAAATACTCAAAGCTTTCGATTGCCATGTGATAGGATTTAAAAAACACCCAACAGAGTCCCTGCCTGAATACACAGATGAAGTATCGACAAGCTTAAATGATGTAATTTCGAGGAGCGACATTGTCTTTATTGCCATTCCTCTAACCCCTGAAACAAAGGGAATGCTTAGTTGGAAGGTGCTATCAAAAATGGAAGGAAAATTTTTGATCAATGTGAGCAGAGGAGAAATTGTGGATGAAGAAGCGCTGTACAGATCTGTCAAAGAAGGGATATTGGCAGGTGTCGCAATAGATACGTGGTATCAGTATCCTTCGGAAAAGGAAAACGTCACTTTGCCATCAAAATACCCAATTCACTCCTTCAAAAACGTTGTAATTTCTCCTCACATAAGTGGCGTCACAAAGGAAAGTGTCTACGGCATGATCAAGGATACAATTGAAAATATAAAAGAATATTTAAGAACTGGAAAGGCATTGAATAGAGTGAACCCAGATTTGATGTATTGAAAAACTCCATCAAAATGGAATAAATTCCTTCCGTCCTCCCAAATATCCAAGAACAATTTCTTTAAACTTCGGGAATCTTCCAACGTCTTTATCTGTTTTTACAAGAGTATCATTCCCGACGAGACCAATTACTTCACCCTGGACTCTTTCACCACGTGAAATTAGTCTATGAGAGGCTTTTGCATCATCTACAGTATCAAAATAAAGCACTTTGCCCTCTTTTATTATTGCAAATGACGTTGAGATTTCCTCCAATTCGTATATCTCATGGGAAGATATGATAATCGTTTTCTTTTCTTCAACGGCGTAGTCACTTATCACTTTGAGAATTTCATTTCGAATAAGTGGATCAAGGTGCTGTGTTGGCTCATCTAATATGAGAATATCAGCGTTACTTGCAACGGTAAGCGCAACATAAAAAACCGTTTTCATTCCTATAGAATAAGTTTCAACACGTTGCTTGAGATCGAATCTATAGTGGAGAGCGAAATTCGAGAAGATCTTGTCATTCCATTTTGGATACAAAAGACTCCACATTTTTACATAATCACTGCCGGTAAATCTTCTAAAAGTCCTTCTCTCTTCGTTCATCACCGCAATTCTTTCTTTGATCTTTGTACTGAAGTCTTTACCAAACACTTCTATCCTTCCACCATTTGGACTCAGATCCCCATATATACATCTAAGGGTGGTCGTTTTTCCAGCTCCATTTGGACCTATAAGTGCAAAAATTTCACCTTCTTCAACATTAAAACTCACACCGTTCAGCACAAGTTTTCCACAAAAGCTCTTTTGTAAATTTTCAACTTTCACGATCATCTGGACGTCCCCTTTCTTTCAAACAGTACATACGCAGTCATCAAAAGTGTTGCTGCAAATATAAAAGCCGCGATCTGATTACCTTGATAAATCGGACTGATCATGCTGTAAGGATTGAAACCACTGGGCGAGCCCAAAAAATTGTAAGTGAATTCCCAATTCTTTCCAATAGAACCCAAAAAGCTATCGGCTATAAGCACAAGAAACGGAATCACAAAGTTCCCAAACCCAAGAGTTACGGAAATCATTGCCACACCGAAATAAGCGCTTGAAAAGATCAAAGTTCCAATAATATTCCATCCCATCATATCTATTGATATACCAAAAAGTGCTCCCCCAATCAGTTGAGTAATTACTGCAAACGTTACCAAAAAAGCATAGGAACACCAAAAAACATTTGCTCGCGAAAACGGCAAAGACATCATAATCTTTATTCTTCCATCATGTATATCTCTTGGAAGGAGAACCAACGTTATCATCAAAAACAGAAGAAAGAACCTCCAAGAAAATCTTGGCATTAAAAGAAATAAGGCCAGCACGAGAAGAAATCCTGCTCTTTCTCTGATAACTTTTGCAAAATACGCTTCCACCTTATTTAACATTTCTCCATACCTCCTCTAGAATGAGTATTGTCGTGTTCAGATCTATTCCTGCCTCTTTCAATTCTTTAACGCTCTTTTCCAAAATTTCGATCACCTCCGGCTTTATCATCTTTGACTCTTTGATGAAATATCCAACACCGTGCTGCGCTTCTAAGATCCCTTCCATTTGTAACCTTTCTAAGGCTCTCATAACAGTGTTAACGTTCACGTTAAACGTTTTTTGAAGCTCTCTCACAGGCGGAAGTTGATCTTGCTCTTTCAAATTTCCAATCATGATCTCTTTCTTTATGATATTCATGATCTGTAAATATGCAGGAATTCCACTGTGTTTGTCTACAGCTCTTAACATCACATACACTTCTTTTCAGTACCTTATCATGTTAACAAGAACACCTTCTGTTTCTGTATTAAGTTCTCCAGCGGATTTGGGAACCCTAACAGTTAAATAACCACCACTGGCTTTTATGGAAAAAAGGCGAACTCCTTCCCACGTGTCTTCATACGTTATACTTCCAGCGGTACCATCAGAATCCATGATGAATTTTTGCACATTTTTCAGCGAAAGATGTGTAAATATCCCATTAGCATTTATTTCAACATCTTTTGCATCTATTTCTCCGCTGAGATATGCGCCGTCGCAATTCAGTCTAAAGGTATCTGCCTTTAAAGCCCCAGAAAGATACATGCCGTCACAATCCACACTCAAAAAGTCAATTTTCCCGGCAACTTCTCCTTTTAAGGACAGACCATCTGACTGAATACGGATATTATTGTATCCATCCTTTGTCCCGATATTCACCACATAAGTTTTGTTGCTAAAAACATCTTGAACCGATGAAAATTCAACTTTTCCATCAAATCTTTCCACATTAAGCTCAGATGGAATCTTGACCTCAGTCGATTCCGGATCGAATACGATTTCAAGCCCATTATTCACATTCAAAACAATATTTCGTGCACTTTCAATGTATTTATTTGGGTACACCCTTTGAGATCTGTTGCCAAAGATTGAAAACCCATATTTATGTCCGTAATACGGAATTGCCTTTTGCATAAAAGAAAATGGGAAAAAGGAATAGTTTGAGTTTATAATCCCTATGATCCCTGAAGGCAAAACAACGAAAATGATCGCGAGCACAATGAAGAGCACACCAAAACGTCGAAAGGTTAAACCCAACAGAATGATCGCGATAACTCCAAACGCGATCTTCAAGGGATAATATGGTACAAAGAGCGCTGACAAAGAAAAAAGAAATACAAGGAAAATTTTGAACATGATCGGATGACGCTTTCGCAATTCTTTCATCCCCAATCTATTAGTGTACTAATTAACTATAACACAAAATCAAAAAAATGTCAAGTCCCCACAACAAATGTTTGTAACTCAGGTTGTGCAACAAACATTACAAAACGATCCAAACCTATAAAGAAAGATATTTTTCACATCTTACTCGAAGTTTTCATCAAGACATATGAGCTCGCTATCTAAAAGTTCACAAGATGTGAGGAGCGGGATTGCGCGGTGCGTAATGTTTTCCCACTTCCATGTCTGAGGTGGCAACCGAGTAGTAGGCGCAGGCGGTAACCGAGAGGGGCCATCGAAGATAGTGGGTGGTGTGATTTGTATAAAGGTTACACACCCCGGCCTTCGGCCACCCCTCTTGATAGAGGGGACTAAAAGCAAAAGTAGTCCTTCCTTGAGGAGTGGGATTGCACAATTTGAGTAAGTAAGAAATTTGTTTGTACTGTAGCCTTAGTAATTGGCTTGAAATCTGTAAATCCTCCCAATTTATAATTTGAAAGAATTTTTATCATATCGTTTTTTACAAAGTTAGTTTTTACTTCCATCTTACATCACCTTTTTATCCCGTCTAATTCTTCAGGAGAACAATATAGGAGCCTTAACAGCGTGGCGAGAACAAACCAAAAGGCAATCATCAAACCATCCATATCATTATCTTTAAAGTTTGGTAAGTATATCATTGAATGGGGACGTAACGCAAATACATCTTTTAATTTACCAATTTCGTTTATTTTTTTAAAGAATGCGGGTTAAAATAGTTCGTAAAACAAACTTTAAGGGGGCAAAGATCATAGAAAAATCATCAAAAGGAAAAATAATAATCTCAAGTTTGGATCATTTCACGGTTGACTGGTTCACAACTCTTTTGATTCCACTTCTACCTTTGATAGCAACAAAGTTCTCTCTTCAAGCTGGTACAGCAGCTTTTATACCAGCTACACTGATTGCTATATCTGCTTTTCTACAACCGTTTGGGGCTTTTTTAGGTGAAAGAGTCAATGCTCAAACGATCGAAACGATGGGCATCTTAATAACTGCTGTTTTCATGTCTATGATAGGAATGACTTCAAATCTTTGGATTTTCATTACATTCTTGGTTTTGGCAAATTTTGGAAATGCTATATTTCATCCAAACGCCGCTGGATACGTTGGAAATATCCCATCTAAGAAAAAACATACGATCATGTCAATTTTTTCGATCGGTGGAGCACTCGGAAGAGCTGTTTCACCGTTGATAATTGTCGGATATGTGGATCTTTTCGGTATGAAGAACATGTACTTTCTTGCCATGATCGGAATAATTATGGCTATTTTCACGATCATTTATTTGGTACCAGATGGGGTAAAAATCAAGACAAAAAAGAAAGGGGAAAAGTTTGTTCTCGGACAGACTTTAAGGATAAAAGGTGTAAAACCGCTAATGCTTTTGATTTTGCTGAGAACACTTGCAATGAGAAGTTTTTTCAATCTTGTACCACTTTATTTAGCATTCATAGGGCTCCATCTTGTTTGGGGAGGACTTTTCCTGACTTTTTCAGCGCTTGCAGGAGTTATTAGTAATTATTTTGGTGCCGTTCTCGCTGACAAATTAGGTCCTAAAAATGTGAACATCTTTTCCATTTTCGTTTCCGTTCCTTTTGCATTTTTATTCATGAGTAATTCAAATCCTTATTTCATGCTTACCATGTACACGCTAATGACCTTCTTCGCATCTTTTGGCCTTGCATTCAACATTTCTTATATGCAAGATTTTCTTCCCAAGCATAAAGAAGTGGCATCAAGCCTTAGCATGGGTCTACCTTGGGGAATAGCAGGCGTTGCGTTCATGATTCTGAGCTTTATTGTCAACATTGTTGGACTTTACCCAATATTGTTTGTTGGAGGATTTGCATTACTCGGATCGGCCATAATAGCATTGAAATTGCCCAAAATGGATGGCTAATATGCCAAAAAAGGTGGACGTATAATAGTCCACCTTCATTTGCTTACTCAATCTATTATCAGTATTCAGGCATTGGAGGAGGAGGAGTTGCTGGTTTTTCCTCTGGCTTTTCAACGATAGAAACATTTGTTGTGAGAAGCATTGATGCGATGGATGCTGCATTTTGAAGTGCGCTTCTTGTAACTTTAGTTGGATCTATGATGCCTGCTTCAAACATATCAGTATATTTATCGTTGAGTGCATCATATCCGTATGCTTTGTCAGAATTACTGAGAATGTTATTTATAACAACAGAACCCTCAATCCCAGCATTCTGACATATCATTTTCACCGGTTCAACAAGCGCTTTGCGAACGATCATAGCACCTATTTTCTTTTCGCCCTCTAACGTTTCTTCGAACTTCTTAAGCTCTTCGGAAACTCTCAAGAGAGTAACCCCACCACCGGCAACAATTCCTTCTTCAACAGCAGCTTTTGTTGCACTCAAAGCGTCTTCAATTCTGTGCTTCTTTTCTTTGAGTTCCGTTTCAGTTGCGGCTCCGACTTTTATCACCGCTACGCCTCCGGAAAGCTTAGCCATTCTTTCCTGAAGTGTTTCTTTTTCATAATCACTCGTCGTGTTTTCAATCTGAGTTTTGATCTGAGCTATTCTCTCCTTGATTTTGCTCTCGCTTCCGCCACCATCAACGAGAAGAGTGTCATCTTTTCTGACTTTAACACTCTTGGCACGACCAAGCATATCAATTGTGGTATTTTCGAAATCGAGTCCAACTTCTTCACTGATCACGGTTCCACCAGTAAGAATTGCAATATCTTGAAGCATTGCTTTTCTCCTGTCACCAAAGCCAGGAGCTTTCACAGCAACCGTGTTCAACGTTCCTTTGAGTTTGTTAAGAACAAGAGTTGTCAATGCCTCTCCTTCAACATCTTCTGCTATAACAAGCAAAGGTTTGCCTGTTTGTGCAACTTTCTCAAGGATTGGAACTAAAGCCTTTACAGCACTTATTTTCCTATCGGTAATTAGTATGTATGGGTCAGAAAGCAAAGCTTCCATTTTTTCAGCATCTGTAACAAAATATGGAGAAATGTAACCACGGTCAAATTGCATACCTTCGGTGAATTCTACATAAGTTTCCATGGTTTTGGAGTCCTCAACTGTAATAACTCCATCTTCGCCAACTTTATCCATAGCCTCGGCGATTAGTTCTCCAACTTCATCATTGTTAGCACTTATGGCTGCAACATGAGCAATATCCCCTCTACCGTTGAGCTTTTTGCTGAGCCCTCTTATTTCCTCAACAGCTTTCTCAGTTGCCTCCTGTATTCCACTTCTCATAAGCATTGGGTTTGTCCCTGCTGTTATGTTTTTCATCCCATCTTTGATCATGGATTCCGCTAAAATGGTAGCTGTTGTAGTTCCGTCACCAGCAATATCGTTTGTCTTGGTAGCCACTTCTTTTACAAGCTGTGCGCCAAGATTCTCAAACTTGTCTTCAAGTTCTATTTCTTTAGCTATTGAAACACCATCATTTGTTATTGTAGGTGATCCAAAACTCTTCTCAAGGACAACATTTCTGCCTTTTGGACCAAGCGTAATCTTAACCGCGCTTGCAAGTTTCTCAACACCTTTGAGAAGAGATTGTCTTGCTTCTTCGTCAAATTTTAAGAGCTTTGGCATGTTCTTTTCCCTCCTTTACTCCTCAATCTTGGCAAGGATGTCGCTCCAATCGATTATCACGTAATCCTCGTCGTCCATTTTGATTTCATTACCGGAATATTTGGCAAAAATAACTTTGTCCCCAACTTTGACACTGATCTCGTCACTCGTTCCGATTTCAATGACCTCTGCCTTTTGGGACTTTTCCTTGGCTTTTTCAGGAAGAACGATACCTCCTGCAGACTTCAGTTCTTCTTTGATTGGCTTGATGAGAAGCCTCTCGCCGATGGGTTTAACTCTCATTGTAAAAAACCTCCTTTCATTTTTTAGCACTCAAGCACTTAGTCTGCTAATTATGTTATCGCAATTACTCATCACATTCAAGGCCAGATTTAGGCGATTAAAGGATATTATCGGGATTGACAGGGTATTATTTGAAAATATACATGATTTTCTTTGATTATCTCATCATATCTACCAAACACAAGTTTTCCACAATTAAAGAATTTAGCACTCACACGGTTTTACAATAGTTTTCCACATTCTCGAAAGAGGTTTTCCACAATTAATTGTGGAAAACTCCAAAAGATCGCATAAAACCTACAAAAAATGGTTGTGGAAAACTTTTCACTGTTTTTTTCAGTATTTACAAAGCTTAAGAGCCATTCTTAGTGAAGAGATAGAAAAAGGTTTTCCACATTTTCCACAATTAAAAAGTTTTACACATTTTTTCCATAAGTTCTCCACAATCAAAAAAATCAGCATTTACAGTATCTTACATGTTTTTTACACGTTTTCCACAGTGCCTACTACTATAAATACTTAAGAACATATAGTAATATTAGTAGGTAGAAAAAAGTGAGTGAATAACTTTGAATTGTATGAAAAACTGGAGGTGATTTCCAAATTGATTTACGCTATCGGAGATATACACGGATGCAAAAACTCCTTAGAAAAACTTGTGAAAAAGGTATCTCCACAAAGCAAAGACACAATGATTTTTCTCGGAGACTATATAGACAGAGGGCCCGATTCAAAAGGAGTAATAGAATTTCTAATCAATTTCCTAAGGACACATCCAAATACTGTCTTTCTGAAAGGAAATCATGAATGGATGTTCTACGAATTTTACAAAACCCGCGATCCTGACATGTGGAGACTCTGGGAAATAAATGGTGCCAACCTAACTTTAAAAAACTACGGGAACATTGAAAACATCCCAAAAGAACACGTAGAATTTGTCAAAAATACAAAGATATATCATATCCAAGATGGATACTTTTTTGTACATGCAGGAGTAAAACCTAACAAGCCCATTGAAGAGCAAAGAAGCGAAGATATGCTGTGGATAAGAGAAGAATTCATATACTCCGACAACCCGCTCAAAGATCATATTGTTGTTTTTGGACATACTCCCATGAAAAAACCACTGATAATGAGTGATAAAATTGGTATAGATACTGGTTGCATTTACGGTGGATATCTCACGTGTATTTGTTTAGACGATAGAAAAATATTTCAAGAGAGGTGCTAAGATTGAAAGCCATATATCCGGGATCGTTTGATCCCATAACGTACGGTCATATTGACATCGTTAAAAGGGCGTCAAAAATCTTTGATAGCGTAACAATTGTTTTGATGAATAACCCAAGAAAAAATCCATTGTTTTCCATAGACGAACGTTTTAAAATGATAAAAGAATCAACAAAAGAATTCAAGAATGTCAATGTCAAAGTTCATACAGGATTGCTTGTTCAATATGTTAAAACAAGTTCGGTAAAGATAGTCATAAGAGGACTAAGAGCACTGGAGGATTTTGAATACGAATTCGAAATGGCTCTTACGAATAGACAAATGTGCCCAGAGCTTGAAATGGTGTATCTCATGACAGACCTGAAATACCTTTTTGTATCTTCCTCTATGGTAAAAGAAATAGCACAGTTTGGAGGGGAGCTAAACAAATGGGCACCTCCCATCGTCGAAAAAGAACTTCGGAAGAAATTCCAACGGTGATCGTACTGTGTGGGGGCAATTCCGAAGAAAGAGAAGTATCGATATCAAGTGGTAAAAATGTTCACAAATCTTTAAAAGATGAAGGTATAGATTCAAAGCTTTTCGTATGGGAAGGCAAATTCAAGTCTTTGGAAAAAATCAACTCTCTTTGTTTCATCGCACTTCATGGCTCTCCAGGTGAAGATGGAAGTGTTCAAAAGTATTTTGAAGCAAGGGGTGTTAAATACACCGGCTCAGGATCTAAAAGTTGTGAACTCACTTTTGATAAGATCAAAACCAAAGAATTTTTTATAAAAATGGGGATAAAAACCCCAAGATGGTGGTACAAAAAACCTAACCATTTTCCTTACATAGCTAAATCAAGGTTTGGAGGATCCAGCATAGGAATAAAGCTGTGTTTTTATGAAAATGGTTGTGATTTGAATGGCGATTACTTTTACGAAGAGTACATCGACGGTCGTGAAATAAGTATCTCAATAGCAGAACTGGATGGAAATATAACAGTCCTTCCAATCCTCGAAATTATACCTTTTGGTAATTTCTATGACTATGATTCAAAGTACAAACCAAATGGTGCAAAGCTAATAGCTCCTGCTGCCATAACTAAAGGAGAACAAGAACAGATCAGCAATTTGGCACTTAAGATTTACAAAAACATGGGATTAAGGGATTTTGCCAGAATAGATGGTATAATTTCAGGGAACGAGATCTATTTTTTGGAAGTGAATTCCATTCCAGGAATGACTTCGACAAGTGATCTTCCAGCGTCTGCAAGAGCTGCAGGATTTTCATTAGGAAAGATTGTTTTGCAAGCGGTTAAATCTGCTTGCGGGAGGTGAAAAGGTGAATTTTTTAGGAACAACCGTTGTAGCTGTTAGAAAAGATGGAAAAACAGTAATGGCGGGGGATGGACAAGTAACACTTGGAGAAACAGTTATGAAAGCCACTGCCAAAAAAGTACGGAGACTCGGAAATGGCAAAATACTTGCTGGATTTGCCGGATCCGTAGCCGACGCTTTCACGCTTTTTGAAAGATTTGAAGCAAAACTTAGGGAATCAAACGGCATCCTCATGCGCGCTGCTGTAGAATTGGCTAAGGATTGGAGAACTGATAGGGTCTTGAGGCGACTTGAAGCACTTCTTATGGTAGCAGACACTGAGAATGTTTTATTGATATCCGGAAATGGGGAAATAATCCAACCGGATGAACCAATAATGTCGATAGGTTCTGGAGGTTCTTATGCACTCGCAGCGGCAAGAGCTCTTTATCGGAATACTGGTTTAGATGCTCGAGAAATAGCGATAAAAGCCTTGGAGATTGCCGGAGAAATTTGTATATATACAAATTCTAATATAACGGTTGAAGAACTTTAAGGAGGCGCTTGAATTGAGTTTAAACATAGATGAATTAACTCCGCGGCAAATAGTAGCCGAACTTGACAAATACATTGTAGGACAAGATGAAGCAAAGAAATCTGTTGCTATAGCACTTAGAAATAGAATTAGAAGAATGAAATTACCTGAAGAAATGCAACGAGATGTGATTCCAAAGAACATTCTCATGGTGGGTCCCACAGGTGTTGGAAAAACCGAAATAGCGAGAAGATTAGCTCAGCTTTCAGGCTCGCCTTTTATAAAGATCGAAGTTACTCGTTACACTGAAGTTGGATATGTTGGCAAATCGGTAGAATCCATAATTCGTGATCTTGTTGAAGCAAGCGTTAACACTGTCAAATCTGAAATGGTGCAAAATGTGGAAAAAGAAGCGAAAAAAGCAGTTGAAGAGCGTATACTTGATGCCATTGTTCCGGAAAGTGCCAGAAAACGGCAGCAACCTGGATTCTTCAATTTTTTCCAAAATCCGCAGCAGACCGCGATTTCTCCAGAGGCACGCAGGAACGCAAAAGCGAGACGCAACGAAATGCGAGAAAAACTCATAAACGGAGAACTCGAGGATATGGAGATAGAGATAGAAGTAGAAGATAGCACACCAATAATGCCTGTTATTGGCGGTGTGAATATGGAAGACATGAACATAGATCTCCAAGATATGTTTGGAAATATGCTGCCAAAGAGAATGAAACGCAAACGTGTCAAGGTCAAAGACGCGCGGAGACTGCTACTTCCGATCGAATCCGAGAGGATGATTGATAAAGACAGTATGATTCAGGAAGCACTTGAACGTGCACAATACAAGGGAATAGTCTTTTTGGACGAATTTGATAAAATAGTGGCTACTAATTCAAAAAGCGGTCCGGATGTTTCAAGAGAAGGTGTTCAAAGAGATCTCCTACCAATAGTTGAAGGGACCAACGTCACAACCAAATATGGTATGGTAAAAACCGACTATGTACTTTTTATTGCAGCGGGAGCCTTTCATATGGCAAAACCCTCCGATCTTATTCCAGAGATACAAGGGCGTTTTCCCATAAGAGTTGAACTTGATGCACTAACTCAAAAAGATTTTGAAAGAATCCTTGTTGAACCAGAAAATTCCTTGATAAAGCAGTATAGAGCTTTACTTGCCACAGAAGGTGTAGACATTCAATTTAGTGAGGATGGAATATCTGAGATTGCGCGTATGGCACACGAAATGAATGAAAAGCAGGAAAACATCGGAGCAAGGAGACTCTACACAATTGTTGAAAAACTGATGGAAGACGTGTCATTTGAGGCTCCAAACGTTGAAAGTCCTGTGGTGGTAAACAGGGAATTTGTTGTGAAAAAACTTGGCGAGATCATCAAAAATGATGACCTGAGTTCCTACATACTTTAAAAAATCAAAAGGAGAGTTGAAGATGTTTGAAATCATTGATGAAAAGCAAAATGTTAAGACCGTGAAAGTTTCTTTACCTCACGAAGAGATAGAAATGGCAAGAGACAACACTTATGCTAATATTTCTAAAAATATAAAAGTTAAAGGTTTTAGACCTGGTATGGTTCCAAAGAAACTGCTAAATGCCATAATAGGAATGGAAAAAATAAATGAAATGATCAAAGAAGATATTGCCGATCGAGCTATGGATGAACTTTATGATGATGAAAAGTTCCATGAACTAAATCCGATGATGCCACCAGCTCTCATATCTGTCAATGTAGGGGAAACTGCCGATGTAATTTTTGAGGTTCACAGTTATCCAGATGTTGCAGTTGAGTCTATGAATGGAGAAAAAATAGAAATCCCACCAATAAAAGATGAAGAAATAGAAGAAGATATAAACAGGAAACTTCAACATATGCGAGAGGAAAATGCCATTCTTGAACCCAAAGAAGAGGAAGAGACCATAGAAGTCGGTGATCAGGTGGAAGCAGAGTATCATGTGGTTGGCACCGGTGAAAAGCCAAAGGAATTTGAAATAGTCATTGAAGATCCAAGTAAAGGTAAAATATTTGCCGATCTTATTGGGAAAAGAGTCGGCGATACGATTGAATTTGAGGAGGGAAAGAGCGAAGATAAAATTACATATTCCATGGTCGTAAAACGTGTATATAAGCGAAAATTGGCGGACTTGGACGACGATTTTGCGAAAGCAGTTGATAATGAAGCACAAACTATTGAAGCATTGAAGGTGAAATTGCGTAACGAGGCTAAAGAGTCTATAAAGAATCTTATAAAAGAAGGCGAAATAAACATGATCCTTGAAAAACTTACAGACAAGACAACTCTTGATATATCTGAGCATTCTTTGGACTTGTTCGTAAATCATGTAATAGCACGTCAGAAAGAGAAAAAGGAGTATGAAGAATCACTTAAAGATTTCGGTGGAGATGAGAAGACTTATCGGGATACTTTGAAAAAAGAAATTGCGAGTTATTTGAAACTCAAAGGTGCAGTTGAGAAAATTGCAAAAGAGAAGGAGATAAAGGTTTTAGAGGACGAGATTTTTGAAAGAGCTAAGGAGTATTACAGATCTTTTGGGATGAGTGATGAAAGACTCAAAGTTATCCTTTCGAAAGACAAAGATTTTTACAACCGAGTGAAGAATGAACTACTTCATCGTAAAGTAGCAGAAGAGCTTCTTAAAACTGCAAAAATAGTTGTTATGGAACCAGAAGAAGAAATTGTAGAGGAGAAAGAATCGGGAGAAATCCGAGAAGGAGAGGAAAAAAGTGATGGATGAAAAAATAGAAAAAATAAAAGACCAAAACGTACCGATAGTCATTGAGACTACAGGGCGAACCGAACGCGCGTATGATATTTATTCTCGTTTGCTCAAAGACAGAATAGTATTTGTCGAGGGAACTATCAATGAGTACACTTCTGGTCTTGTTGTTGCACAGCTTCTCTTTCTTGAAGCTCAGGATCCAGACAAGGAAATTTATCTCTACATAAATTCTCCTGGCGGGACTATTACTGCGGGGATGGCTATATACGATACCATGCGTTTCATAAAGTGTGACGTTGTTACAACCGCAATAGGCCAAGCAGCTTCCATGGCAGCTATTCTTCTTACAGCAGGCACAAAAGGAAAACGTTATGCACTGCCACATGCTTCTATCATGATTCATCAACCATTGGGTGGAACTGAAGGTCAGGCAGTTGACATAGAAATCCGCGCAAAGGAAATTATGAGGCTCAAGCGTGAGTTAAATAGCATCATTTCATTGCATACTGGTCAGCCTCTTGAGAAGGTTGAAAAGGACACAGACAGAGATTTCTTCATGACTTCTCAAGAAGCTCTTGAATACGGGTTGATAGATAAAGTCGTCTCTTCAAAGAGAGGATCGTAATCGGAGGTAGAAAATTGAAAAGCGAAAAATTTTGTTCTTTTTGTGGAAGACCGTCATCAGAAGTCAGTAAATTGATAGCAGGTCCGAATGATGTTTACATTTGTGACGAATGCGTAGAGCTTTTTCATGACATACTTCATGACAATCCAAAAACGAAATCCAACAATCCAAAGAATTTCAATCGCCTCCCGGGTCCTGTGGAGATAAAAGCCGAGCTTGATAAATATGTGATAGGACAAGAAAAGGCAAAAAAAGCAATAAGTGTTGCTGTTTACAATCATTATAAGCGCGTTTTCATGGGTAAAAAGTTTGACGATGTTGAGATAGAAAAGTCCAACATTCTATTGATAGGTCCTACTGGTTCTGGAAAAACATTGATAGCGCGAGTATTAGCCAAAATACTGGATGTTCCTTTTGCAATAGCAGATGCCACTCCTTTAACAGAGGCGGGCTACGTTGGTGAAGATGTGGAAAACGTTATACTTCGACTTTTGCAAGTTGCAGATTTTGATGTAGAGCGTGCCAAACGCGGGATTATTTACATTGACGAGATCGACAAAATTGCCCGAAAGTCACAAAATGTCTCAATTACGAGAGATGTTTCCGGAGAAGGCGTTCAACAAGCACTACTCAAAATAGTTGAAGGAACGATTGCGAATGTGCCACCACAAGGTGGGCGTAAACATCCTTATCAAGAATTCATAAAAGTGGATACAACAGATATATTATTCATTATCGGTGGGGCGTTTGATGGACTTGAAGAAATTGTCAAGTCCAGAATTCAGCAAAGCACTATAGGTTTTAGCGCCAAAATTAAGTCTAAGAGAAATGAAAGTGTTAGTACTCTTCTCAAACAGGTGGTTCCTGACGATCTCGTGCATTATGGGATAATACCAGAATTTGTTGGGAGATTTCCTATCATTACTACTCTTGAGGAACTTGATGAGGAGCAACTTGTTCGAATTCTTACAGAACCTAAAAATGCCGTGGAGAAACAGTACAAAAAGCTCCTCGAGCTCGATAAGGTAGAATTAGAGTTCGAAAAAGAGGCATTGTACGAAATTGCGAAACTTGCTAAAGAGCGTGGTACTGGAGCGAGAGGACTTAAGAGTGTTATGGACGAAGTAATGATGGATGTGATGTTTGAAGTTCCAAGTCTTCAAAATGTGCGTCGAGTGATCGTCACTCCTGAAACTGTAAGTAAAGGCGAGAAACCCATAGTTGAACTTAGAGAGTCTGCCTAAGCATGGAGGATTAAATGGCACTGATCCTTGGCATAGAAAGTTCTTGCGATGAAACATCTGTCGCGATTGTTGAAAACGGAGAAAGGATTATAGCTGAAAAAACAGCATCTCAAGTAGAAATCCATGCTCTCTATGGTGGAGTGGTTCCAGAAATAGCTTCGCGCCATCACTTGGAAAATATTTCTGCACTTATGCAAATGCTCATGGAAGAATCAAAAACAGTTCCAAAGTACATATCAGCCATAGCAGTTACATATGGTCCTGGTTTGGCTGGTCCATTACTTGTTGGCATATCTTATGCCAAAGCTTTAGCTTATTCATGGAATGTTCCTCTGATCGCGGTCAACCACATGCTTGGCCATCTTAACGCTGTGTTTCTCTTTGACAAAACAATTTCTTTGCCTTGTATAGTGCTTATGGTATCTGGTGCGCATACTGAGATAGTGTTCATGAAATCATTGAGTTCTTACGAGGTTCTTGGAAAGTCAATAGACGATGCAGCGGGAGAATCTTTTGACAAGGTTGCGCGAATGTTAGGACTCGGGTATCCGGGTGGGCCCGAGATAGAGCATGCTGCCAAAAATGGTGTGCCACGTTATCGATTTCCCAAACCAAAACCAGTATGGAAATACGATTTTAGCTTTAGCGGATTGAAAACACATGTCAAATACTTTCTCAAGAACGAGCCGAATGTGAGAAAGGAAGATGTAGCGGCATCTTTTCAAAAAACGGTGGCATCTATGCTTGTGGAACGTGTGACTAAAGCAGCTAAAGAATACTCTGTTTCAGATATAGTTGTTGCTGGTGGAGTGGCTGCCAATTCCGCGTTAAGGGAAGAAGCTTACAGAACGTTTGAAAAAAACGGGATTAGATTTCATTTTCCGCCATTGAAGTACTGTACTGACAACGCTGTCATGATAGCAGCTGCTGGCTGGCAAAATTATAGAATTGGTAAATTTGCCGATCTTTCACTCAACGCGGTTCCGAATCTGGAGGTATGAGATTGAGAATATCATATGGAAGTGCAAGATTTCTTGGACTTATAAAATCCGGACCAATTCTTAAGATGAGAACTATTTATATCATGTTTGGCGAAAGATGCATGTTCAATTGTGCATATTGTGCTCAAGCAAAAACGAGCCAAGCTTCAGAAGGAATGCTTTCAAGAATAGTGTGGCCAAAATTTGAAATGGGAGAGGTTATAAAAGCCGTAGAAAGATCCTTTGAGGTGAGACGTATCTGCATGCAAATTGTTTCCTCAAAAGTATCCAAAGATGAATCGTTTGATTTTCTCAAAAGCGTGAGAAAATTGAAAATACCAATTTCAGCAAATGTTAGAGTTGTTTCTGAAAAAGAGGGTTTTGAATGGTTTGAGCGAGGGGTGGAAAGATTGGGTATTGCTACCGATGTTGTAGATGAGAAACTTTACAAATTGTACCGAGGAGGAGAACTTCAGAAGCATATCTCTCTTCTCGCCAACATAGCTGAGAAGTTTCCAACCAGAGTTACTACCCATGTGATAGTTGGGATGGGAGAAACCGAGAAACAGGTAGTTGAATTCATCCAAAGCATGCATGACATAGGAGTAACCGTAGGTTTGTTCGCGTTTACACCCATCAAAGGTACAAGACTCGAAAGTCATCCCAAACCATCGATTCATTCTTATAGAAGAATCCAACTTGCACGATATCTTATAGAAAAAAATTTGGTAAGGGCAAAATTTTTTAAGTTTTCTGAGGTTGGAGAAATAACTGATTATGGTTTCAATATAGAAAGAATCCCAAATGAAGCTTTTATGACATCTGGTTGCCCAAATTGCACACGACCATATTACAATGAAGATCCTGGCGAAGAATCTTACAATTTTTTCGATGAGGTTAAGCGTACGAGCTTTGTGGTCGGAAAAAGAAAGGTCTGAATTGTTGGTGAATTTTCATTCTGCCAGTCAGGTTTGGCTTTTAACGTTCTTAATTGTGTTTGGTTTTGTGGTTTTGGCGGTACCGTTGACTTTGATAACCATACCACCTCAATCTTTGGTGTACGTCAACGATGTTCTTGTTGGTCAAACAAATTCGGATGGTGTTTTGAAACTCAATGTGGATTTGGGAGCAAAGATCAAGGTTGAAAATATTGGTTATTTCCCCGACACATTTTTATACTCTTCGAGCTCCAAAACAGCAACTGTTGTAATAAAATTAAAACCAATATCTTACCTTTCGTTGAAATCAGAACCTCAAGGTGCAAAAGTTACTGTAGATGGTGAGGAAGAAATAATAACACCAGCAACTGTCGAAATCGCATCCGGGAAACACTTTCTCAAGATATTTAAAAGTGGTTATGTGTCTCAACACTTCATGATCAATGTTAAACCATTTAGTACAGTTTCGAGAAATTTTGTTCTCAAAAGATCGGGAGAAGTAGTTATTAGAAGTCTTCCAAATCGTGTCAGTCTTGATGTGGATGGTGAATTTGTAGGGTTAACCCCCATTTCTACTGTGCTTTCGGTAGGCATTCACACCTTAACATTTAGCGCACCGGGCTATTCAAAAGTTTCGACTTCTTTGACCATTCTTAAAAACTCGACTTCCATTTCTATTTGGGTTAAATTGAAGAAGCTTGCAACGATTTCTGTATATTCATCACCATCTGGTGCAGTGATTTCAATGGCCGGAACCACTTTCACAACGCCAGCAACTCTTACCCTTGAATTGGGGAAGTATACGTACACTGCAAGCCAAACTTATTCATATCTTACAAAGGGAGAGTTGAAAGTAAATGGTAATGGGCGTTATGTGATAAAGTTAAAGAGGATCATGGGTTTGGTTGTTTTTACTTCTAATCCCATGGGAGCTGCGGTAAAACTTAACGGAAAGCTAATAGGGCAAACACAGCTCAGTCTCCAAATTCCTTACGGAAATTATTCAGTGAAAATGATAGGGCCAGGCGATAAAGTATGGTTTAGCCGTGTCACAATAGATCGAAAAATTACTACTATATACGGAGATATGGTGAATACCGGAATGGTGCTTGTGAACACAAATCCTAACACACATACCATCGTTCATATTGGCCAGATATGGACAACTGTACCCGCAACTCTGAATGCCGGCGTGGGAGTTTACAAAGTGGAGATCTTTAATCCAGATTATCCTACCGTGGTGCGCTATATTAAAGTGAAAAGTGGTAAAATTTCCAAACTTTCACTTTCTCTTAGATCAAAGGCAAAATTGTTTATGCTTAGCAAACCATTGAATGCAGCTGTTTTTCTTGATGGAAAAAAGATCGGACGTACGCCTCTTTTCAATGTCAGTGTTCCAGTTGGTGATCATCTCATAGCTGTGCAATGGAAAGATGGAGAAGTGCAAAGGCATCTTTTGTTTGAAAAGAACAAAGTGTACAATCTTACCTTTTCTGATCCACGTGTTGTAAAAGTAACCTTTATTTCTTTTCCAGATCCTATGAGGCTTTTCATTGATGGTAAAGATGAGGGATACACTCCCTGCACGCTAACTATTTCAAGGCAAAAGCATTCTTACGAGGTTTATGATATCACTGGAAACAAAGTATCAGAAGGTGAATTTTATGTCACCGCATTTTCATCTAAAACCTACTTCTTTCTAAATGGGAGGTAAGGGATATGCGAAGAGTTGAAGTCTTTTTGCTTTTGTTTTCATTTTTCGTCTCTGCGGTGCTTTTAGGAGTCACAATAAATGATGTGTCGTCATCATCCGATCTCTATCCTTACGTCGCAGAAATGATCCAAAACAACATAATGACGCTCGATTCGAACGGCAATTTCAACGGTACTCTTGTGGTAACGCGTGCCGATCTTGCCAGAATATTGTCGCGGTTGTTGAATTACGTTCAAGGGAGAATTCAACCAGTTGCCCAAGTCACTCAATCAACCAGACAAACAAGCTCAGCCACAAATGTTGCGCTTTCTGCGGAACTCTCCTTGAAAATTCAAAAAATCGATGAGGCAATGCAAAAATATTCTGATTTTGAGGCATACGTTACCAACACAGCAAGTTCAATAAATGAACTTGTAAGTGAAGTAGATCAAATTGAAATGCAGTTCAATGCCATGCAAAAACTGGTTGCTTCTCTAACAATGATTAAAGGTGTACCGCCTGCGAGTATGCTATCTAAGACGATTGAAAGAGTTGATAATTTGAATACGAAAGTTGAAACTATGAATTATAAAGTATCTGCGCTCAACACTTCCGTCGAGAAACTGAACTCTAAAATAAATTCTGTTTCAGATTCTTCCAGTGTCACTCTTTCTAAGATAAAAGCTGACATCTCGAATTTACAAATAAGAATGGATTCTATTCAAAATGAAAGACAAAAGGATTCCAAAATGATCTCGGATGCTTTGAATAAGGTTTCGTTATCATCATCTAAAATGAATAAGCTTTCTCAAGAGAACGAATTTCTTAAAAAGAAAGTCTCCTCACTCGAATCAACACTCGGAACAGTTTATGTTTTTCAGGCTCTTGAAGCTGTAGCTGTTGTGGCTGCTTTAATTCTTTGGTACATGTCGAAATGAGAGTTTTGTTCGAGTCTTCCAATGTGTACGACCCCGTAAATGGGAAACAAACGGGGCCTTTTGTTGTGGAAAACGGTCGATTTTCACGTTGTATTCTTGGCGTTGACCATGTAGAAAAGATCGATGGATATGTGTATCCAGGCTTCATAGATTCTCATGCCCATCTTCTTGAAACGGGAATGAAAGTTTTGAACTACTCTCTTGAAGGTCTTAAAAGCATCGATGAAATTTTAGAAATCGCGAACCAAACGGATGCGATGGTATTACGTGGATGGAGTGAAGAATTAATCGGTCGTTATCCGACAAGTGAAGAATTAGACCGAATTGCTCGTCCTCTTATTGTGATCAGAAGATGTGGCCATGTGGGTGTAGCCAACAAACGATTTTTGAGAATGCTTAAACTTGAATCAGATGACGGAGTGTTAAAAGAAGGTTTTCTTTCACAGGCACTCAATTCTATACCACCTATAGAGGTGAGTGAAATAAAAAAAGCGTTGAAAGCAGGAGAAAAAGATTTCTTCAAGCATGGGGTCACAACAGTTCATTCAGATGACATGTACAGAATCCCACCAGATGTTGTAGAGGATGTCATTTCAAAATCTACTATTGACGTTTACGAGCACTACCACATTCATACGACTGATGATTTAAAGGATATTTTGAGTATTCGTCCAAGATCAGTTAAGATTTTAGTGGATGGTTCGCTTGGGGCAAGAACGGCATATCTAAGGACTCAATATTCGGACAGCCCAACAAGAGGAATTCTAAATTTTTCACTTGAAGAGCTTAAAAAGGTAGTTCATGAATCAGATCGAATGGGGATTCAAGTGGTTGCTCATGTCATAGGTGATGGTGCGCTTGATGTAACCTTAAAAGCTTTCGAAGGAACTGATCCTGCTCTTCGTCATAGACTTGTCCACGTGCAAATCGCATGGCCAGAACAGATCAAAAAAATTAAATCTCTCGGGCTTTGCGTGGATGTGCAACCTCAATTTTTTGTCTCCGACAAAAAGATGGCTTTTGAGAGGCTCGGAGAAAGAGTGAATCATGCTTACCCTTTTAAAGCTCTCATTGAGTCTGGAATTCATGTTGCTTTTTCATCTGATTCCCCAGTAGAATTTCCTAATCCCCTGGAAGGGATCAAAGCTGCCGAAGAGCTTGGAATCAAGGTGAAAGATTCTGTAAATGCTTACACTATTGAGGGAGCTTATCAAGAATTCATGGAGAATGAAAAAGGACGATTCGAAGACGGAATGATGGCAGACTTTGTTGTTTTATCTAAGCCAATTGATGACGGATCTGCTGAGGTTATAGCTACTTACAAAAATGGTAGAAAAGTGTGGGATCGCATTCCGCAATGAGTGGAATTGCACGGTGAGTGGAGTTGCCGGAGCGGGATTGTATAGTACGCAACATCTTTTCCACTTCCTCTTTGTGTCTGAGGTGGCAACCGAGTAGTAGGCGCTGGCGATAGCCGAGAAGCGGTAACTGAGCAAAGTGAATGATAAGGAGAGGGAAAATTGTATCTATGCATTGAAGGTGTGATTGGAGTTGGAAAAACGACATTGGCACTCATGATATCCAAAGAGTTTGAATATCATCCTGTGCTGGAAATCGTAGAAGAAAATCCCTTCTTAGCCAATTTTTACAATGATAAAGAGCGTTGGGCTTTTCAGACGCAGCTCTTTTTCCTTTTAAGCAGATATTCTCAACAAGAGGAGCTTTTAAGGGTCGTGAAGTATGAAAATGTAGTTGCCGATTATACGTTCAACAAAGATAAATTATTTGCTCAGATGAATCTTTCGGGTGATCAGCTTAACCTTTATGAACGTGTTTACAACGTTTTAGATTCGAAGGTTGCAAAGCCGGACATAGTTGTGTATCTGAAAGCTTCAGTAGATACACTTATGAGCAGAATAGCGATGAGAGATAGAGTCTTTGAAAGATCGATAAATGGAAAATATATATCCGATCTTGTTGAAGCTTATGATGAACTTTTTTCAAAATATTCTGGGAATTTTGTGACAATAGATGCTGATAAGATCGATTTTGTACGAAGCAAAAAAGATTTCAACCTTATTATTTCCAAAATGAAAGAGTGTGGTGTTGATATTGATAATAGGAGTATGTGGTAACATTGGTGCAGGAAAATCAACCCTTATTGAGATGTTGGAAAAAGAACTTGGCTACATTCCTGTTTATGAAATAGTGGAGGAAAATCCATATCTTTCAGATTTTTATAAAGACATGAAAAAATGGGCTTTTAGTTCGCAACTCTTTTTTTTGATAAAACGATTTGATTTTTTGAAAAGAGTCAACGCATCTAAAGGTATTACGCTCGAAGACAGAACGATAAATGAAGATGTTGAAATATTTGCTCGCAACCTTCATGAAATGGGTTATATTTCTGATAGAGACTGGAAAACCTATACAGCACTTTTCAAAACATTTTCTGATCACCTGCCACAACCTACAGGATTTGTATATCTTAAAGCGTCTGTTCCAACTCTTATTAATCATGTTAAGAGAAGAGGCCGTTCATTTGAAAATGGAATATCAGCTGAATATCTTCGACGTTTGAATGCACTTTACGAGAAATGGAGAGAAAAACTCGATTCTCCAGTTTTAACGCTTGACTGTGACTCTCTCGACTTTGTGATTTCGAAGGAAGATCGAAAAACAGTGATAAGAAAGGTCGCTGATTTTGTGAAAGATCTTTGACCTTCCTTCAAAGACTTGCCCTCTTACCGGATTATCAAGTTGTCTGCGTGACAAACTTCATCATATCCTTTCTTATCATCAGCCAATATTTCGCGTATTTCATCGATCGAAAAATCAACGATTCCACGGCCAATTGAACGTCCACTGTTGATAATTTCTACTGTGTCACCACGATCAAAATTCCCTTTCACTTCGATTATCCCAACAGGTAAAAGGCTTTTACCTTTCATAATGGCATCAGCAGCTCCATTATCAATATAGATTTGTCCGTGTGGTTTAGTCATGAAACCGATCCATGCTTTCCTCGCTCGAAGTCTTTTGCGGGGCAAAAATTCTGTGCCTGTTCTTCCACCACTTAAAATAATGGAAAGCGCGTTAGATTTTCCATTCACAATGACTGATTTAATTCCGGCACGAGATGACATTTTTGCTGCTTCAATTTTGGTGTTAATACCCCCTGTGCCCCAATGACTGTTTTTGACACGTAAAAGTTGTTCGTCATTTTCGTATTTTTCGATGACCTTCCCATCTTTATTCAACACACCGTCAACGGTTGTAAGCAGCATAAGAATATCAGCTCCCCATCCTATTGCTACATACGCCGAAAGTGTGTCATTATCTCCCAGCTTTATCTCATCGATCGCTACAGTATCATTTTCATTTACTATTGGGACAATACCAAATTTCCCAAGGGAAATGAGGGTGTTTCTCAAATTTAAAAATCGACGCCGATTTGTGAAATCATCGCGTGTCAATAGAAGTTGAGCCACTTTCTTTCCAAAGATTTTGAATTTCTCCGAATAAATTTTCATCAATTCTATCTGCCCAATTGCACAAAGAGCTTGCTTTTCAGAAATGCTCATTCCTTCGAACTTTACCAAACCATATCCACCAGCACGAGCACCAGAGCTGACGATGATAATCTGATGGCCCAAATCCTTTGCATCTGAAACCTGTTGTGCTATTGTCATCACGTACTCTTCATCTATTTTTCCATCTTCTCTCACTAAAAGGTTGCTCCCAATCTTGATGACGCATCTCAATTTCTCGTTTGCCCCTCTCCAAAGACAACGTATTTGTATGTTGTCAATTCATTAAGTCCTATAGGGCCTCGTGCATGGATTTTCTGTGTGCTAATTCCCATTTCGGCGCCAAACCCAAATTCTCCTCCATCAGTAAAGCGCGTTGAAGCGTTCACGTATACGACAGCTGCGTCAATCTGCGATGTGAATTTTAAAGCATTTTTGTAGTCCATTGTGATGATCGATTCGGAATGTTTCGTACCATACTTTCTTATGTGTTCGATTGCTTCATCCACATCATTTACCACCTTCACTGCAAGTATGAGATCAAGGTATTCTGTTGACCAGTCGGCTTCAGAAGCTGGAAGCATTTGAGGAACTATATTCATTGTTTCATTGCAGCCTCTTAATTCAACTCCAATTTTTGATAATTTTTTGTAGAGAAGTGGTTCGAATTGATGTGCAATTTTTTTGTGAACAAGGACTTTTTCAACTGCATTGCAAGTTCCAGGGCGCTGAACTTTGGCGTTTTCGATGATCTTAAGTGCCATGTCAAAATCAGCACTTTCATCCACGAAAATGTGGCAATTTCCAATACCAGTTTCCAAAGTGGGTACAGTAGCATTTTTGACAACGAAGTCTATCAACTTTTTTCCACCTCTTGGAATAACCAGATCGAGGTACTCATCCAGTTTGATCATCTCTCCAACGGCTTCGTGAGAAGTATCATCGATCAATTCAACAGTTCCATCTGGAAATTCAGTTCTTTTGAGGGCACTTTTGATCGAACCCACTAAAGCACTATTCGTATTTTGTGCAGATGAACTGCCCTTTAAAAGCAAAGAATTGCCGCTTTTTATCGCAATTGTCGCCGCTTCCACAGTTACATTTGGTCTACCTTCGTACACTATTCCAATAGCACCTATAGGAACTCTCACTTTATTTATTTTCAAGCCATTTGGTAAAACCCAACCTGCATCTACTTTTCCAGTGGGATCTTCCAAATCGATGATCTTTGTAATTGAATCTATTATAGAATCGATCCTTTTATCATTCAGCAATAATCTATCCAAGAGAGAGTCTTTTATTCCCTTAATTTTTGCTTTGTTAACATCTTTTTCATTATCAACGATGATCTTTTTTCGGTCTCTGTCAATTTCGCCCGCTATCGCTTTAAGTGCTAAATTTTTTTCTTTTGGGGTTAGAAATGCAAGACGTGATTTTGCCATAAAGACATTTTTCGCAAGCTTTTTCACGTTTGACATGATATCACTCTCCCCTCGACTTTATGTATGTTTATAATAGCATCTTGTTGCTTCAAATACAATTCGTTTGTGAATAAAGCAATTTCTTTCTTTGTTCATGGAAGAAATAGATAAATCTTTACATATCTAAAAGAGAGATACAAAGTTTTTAGGGCAAAGAAAGGGAAAACGAAGATATTTTTCAATTCTCGCGCTTTGAAGATTCTATTTACAAACAGATTTATATTGCTCCTTGATATGTACAAATAACGGTTATCTCAAAAACAAGCTCAACAAACTTTTGAATCCACATTTTACTTAATCGTTACACCCCATTACTTTATGCACACCTTGCTTGTCATCTTCGAGATATTGAAGTATAATATCTTCGGAATTCATGGTTCCTGTATCCCTCCATTCATTAAGAATTGGTTGGTTCTTAATCTTAGGATACAGGAACTTTTTCCTTTTTTCAACTTTTACAGCATTTATTGTACGCTATCACCCGAGTTACTATTATGAATAAGTTGGAGATTTAGAAGTGTGAAACTATAACATCCATTCTGATGGTTTTAACTACACTACGAAATGAAGGTTTCAAAATTTGAAAAGTTTGGAAATCTTGGAAAGGAAGAGGACAATTGAAGAGATATGACGAAAGAGACACAATGTTTGCCAGAATGACTTATAAAGAGGGCAAGAGAAATTACGAAGACTATTATTTAAATAATCCGGATAAAAAAGCAATTGATGATAAGCTAAGAAAGAGTCCGGGAATATGCTCACCTACAACTCCTACTTACCATCCTATTGATGCGAATTTTGCAATTTCAAATTTCAAATTCCTTTCAGATATTCGTCCTCTAGTTCAAGGAAAAGTTTCTCAAAAAAGAGTTTCAGTAAATCAAAAGGTGATAGTAAAGAGGCTAAAAGAAATTGCTATAGATTGTGGAGCAGATTTAGTGGGCATTGCAAAAACCGAGCCTTATCATTATTACAGTCACAGAGGCAGACCCCTTGAACATTATGGAGAAGAAGTTAGTGATCTTTTGCCTTATGCTATCGTTTTTGGAGTAAAAATGAGAAAAGAAAATATAAAACAAGCTCCCAAGTTACCTGAAGTGGTAGAAAGTTCTATGACTTACGTCCAAACTGCGATAATTGGCATGCAATTGTCTTATTTTTTAAGAGAGTTAGGATACGATGCGAGAAATCACATGGATGGAAATTATTTGGTTGTTCTTCCTCTGCTTGCAAGGGATGCAGGGCTTGGCGAAATTGGAAGAAGTGGTTTGCTGATTACTCCTAAATATGGACCAGCTGTTAGACTCGGAGCCGTTACAACGGAAATACCTCTAAAAGCGGATGAAAGAATGAATGTTGACCTTGCAAGTTTTTGCGATATTTGTGGTATGTGCTCGATAAAGTGCCCCACGCAGGCTATCCCAAAAGGAGAGCGTACAACAATAGGTGGACAGTTGCGTTGGCAAATAAAGCAAGAGAAATGTTACTCTTTCTGGGGGAAAATAGGAACTGATTGTGGCCTTTGCATAAAAAACTGCCCTTTTGGTAATGGGATCGATTTGATGGATTTGAAAAAGTATACGCCAAAAGAGTTGATGAAAAAGGCATAGATGAATTTCGGTAAATTCACCCTTATATAATACAGTTGATCAATTGTTCAACTGTATTATATAACACAAAAATTCACATGTCAAATTGATTTGATAAAGAGCATTTTAAAGTACGATTGATGTATAAACTTTCACGGTTTTTCAGAAGAATCTATGGAAATATGATTTTTCTATTTTCAAAAACAAGAGATAATGCGCGAATAAGGGAGAAAATCTAAGAATAGAATCAAAGATCGCTTCAGATCGCTATATATATTTAGTAATCATCCTCATTTGCCTTAAATCTTATTTGAAAAGGCAAACGCTATTGTGAGAAAATTTGATGTAAATGTTTTCATTTACGTTATATGGGATAAAAATTGTTAAAAATATTTATTAATCTTTCTTCAAAATTATATAATTTAGCGTTTTTTATGTATGTAATCGCTTTCAAAGGAGGGTACATGTCGAGCATAAAAGATGTTGCCCGCGAAGCTCAAGTTTCAATTGCCACTGTTTCAAGGGTTTTCAACAATCCAGCAGTAGTCAGCAACCAAACGAAAACAAGAGTTTACTCTGCAGCAGAGAAATTGGGATATACACCAAATTTTTCCGCAAAAACCATGAGAAAATCCATTGTCGGTACTATAATTGTGATGATCCCGGACATCTCTAATACATTTTTTATAGATATAGTCCGTGGAGCACAAGATTACGCCGAAACACGTGGTTACAACATTCTTATGGGACGCTTCGATATTCATCATTTTGACCTTCAAAAATATATCAAACTGGTAAAATCCAAAGCGGCGGATGGAATAGTGATGGCAATTGGGCACAACAGACATTTTGCGCCGGTTGCTGAAGCCAAAGGTATCCCCATTGTCACAATAGAAGAAGAATTTATGGGAAATCCTTACATATACGTTGACAATTTCGAGGCAATAAGTGAGATTGTCGAATACCTCATTTCCAAAAAAAGATCACAAATCGGATTTTTAGGATTTAAAAGTGAAAGAGAGCGACTTTTGGCTTTCAAAAATGCCATCACGAAAAACAACCTCAAATACGATGAAGAACTTATCAAAAAAGGTGACGAATTTGGTGAAGCTGTTTATGCAAGCGCTCGTGAATATGTTGAAGCAATCTTAAAAATCGGAAAGATTCCAGATGCCGTTGTTTGTGCTTCTGACGTGCTTGCAGCTGGCGTTATAAAATGGCTGATAAAGAACGGATTGAGAGTTCCCCAAGACGTTGCCGTTACCGGTTTTGACAACATAGAGGTTGCAGAACTTGTTCAACCTGGAATAACGACAGTGGAACAGCCGCGTGAAATCATGGGTCGCGAGGCGGCACGATTGTTGATAAACAAGATAGAAGGCCACGAGGTGGCCAAGAAAATCGCTTTTCAGACCAGAATCGTGGTAAGAGAGTCTGCATGAAATCCATGCCCGAAAGGGCTATTTCAATAAAGGGAGGGATTTTTCATGAAACGAGGTATCATTTTAGCGCTTGCACTCATATCCATTCTTGTGTTCTCAAGTTTTGCTGTAACCTTGGTTATGACTGCCGGTGCTGTCGGCCGTGAATACGTGGTGCTCCAACAACAAATAAAGGTATTCGAAGCTCAAAATCCAGGCATAAAAGTGGTTCTCATGCCGATGCCAAACTCTTCTACAGACCGTTACAACCTTTATGTAACCTATTTGAGTGCCGGAATGCCTCAACCTGATATTTTGATGCTTGACGTCATATGGCCCCCAGCTTTTGCAAACTTTCTTGTTAATCTCAATCCGTATTTCTCCAAGTCTGAGCTGAAAGACTTTTTCCAAGGAGCTGTGAAAGCTGACACCTACAATGGAAAACTCGTAGCAGCGCCATGGTTCATAGATGCTGGATTGCTCTATTACAGAAAAGATCTACTCAAAAAATATGGGTTTGAGCCACCAAAAACATGGGCTGAATTGATCCACGAAGCGCAGGTTATATCGCAAAAAGAAGGAATAAAGGGTTTCGTGTGGCAAGGAGCTTCTTACGAAGGACTTACTTGTGATTTCATGGAGTATGTGCACTCTTACGGTGGTGCGATACTTAATGAAAAGGGTCAAGTGGTGTCCGATTCTCCAATGGTCAAAAAAGCACTTCAAACAATGGTTGATATGATCTACAAATACAAAATAAGCCCGGTTGGAGTTACGACTTACATGGAAGAGGAAACTCGTCACATATTCCAAAACGGAGATGCTGTTTTCATGAGAAACTGGCCATACGCTTGGCCTTTGCTCAATAGTAAAGGTTCGAAAGTAGCAGGCAAAGTTGGAGTGGAACCACTTCCGGAAGGAACAGGATTCCCGAATGTTAGACATTCTGCAACTTTGGGTGGATGGCAGCTTGGAATCAACAAAAACAGTGAGCATGTTAAAGATGCTGTTAAACTTATAAAGTTCCTTCTTTCTCCAGAACAAGAAGCGTACAAAGCTATTCATTCTGGGCAGAATCCTTCAAGACTTTCAGTTTACAATAATCCAGCAGTTATAAAAGCAAACCCATTCTACAAATCACTCTGGTCAGTTTTCCAAAATGCTGAACCGAGACCTAAGTCTCCTATTTATCCGCAGATTTCAAGAATAATATTCACCAACGTTAATGCGGCTCTTACAAAGCAGCTGACAGTTGATCAAGCTGTTGCAAAAATAACTTCACAGCTTAAAAGCCTTCTTGGACAGTAATTGCGTTTGTGATGAAAAGCGGGGAGCTTTCCCCGCTTTTTCTGAAGGGAGGATAAAATGCGCGTCAAAAATATAGATCCTTTACATCGTACAGATCCGATTTATGCAGCTATATTTGTTATCCCCACTCTTGCAGTCATTGGTTTCATAGCCTTTTGGCCACTTGGGCAAACCTTTTACAACAGCCTTTTTAAATTTGCACTGATGTATCCGCAAAGTAAGGTCTTTATCGGTTTTTCAAACTATGGTAAGCTCTTTCAAGACTCAAGATTCATGAATGACTTGTGGAATACCGTACGTTTCAGTCTTTGGTCTGTTGGATTAGAGACTCTTTTTGGAATGCTTGTTGCACTCATGCTCAACAAGAAATTCAAATTGCGCGGATTAGTGAGAGCGGCGGTTTTAATACCATGGGCGATACCAACTGTTGTTTCTTCACAGATGTGGCGTTGGATGTATAACGATAACTATGGAATCGTTAACTCCCTCTTGCTCTCTTTACATATATTGAAAAAACCGATCGTTTGGCTTGGTTTCCCAGCAACTGCAATGCCGGCAATCATAAGCGTTGATATTTGGAAAACAACTCCTTTCATGATCTTGCTTCTGTTGGCAGGACTTCAAATGATTCCTGAGGAATTGTATGAAGCGGCACGAATAGATGGAGCGAATGCGTGGCAGAGATTTTGGTCAATAACTTTTCCAATGATACGTCCAACACTTGGAATTGCCTTGATATTTAGAACACTTGATGCCATGCGTGTTTTCGATATCGTATATGTTATGACGAAAGGTGCTGCGAATACCGAGACTCTTTCTGTATATAACCAATGGACTCTTTTTACAAAAGGATTTATTGCTCCGTATTTCGGATACGGAAGCTCAATGTCGGTTATGATATTTCTCATCATAAGCATTTTCGCGTTTTTCTACGTTAAAACCATGAAAATAAAGTTGGATTGAGAGGTGATGGAAATATGAAACACAAAAGACTGAGAAAATTTTTCTTTTACATAGGAGTAGCCGTAATCTTAATCTACTTTCTCTTTCCATTTTACTGGGCAGTTGTCTCTTCAATACGTCCAGCATCTGAATTGTTTTCATCCCATCAATCTCTCATTCCATTTAAAATCCAATTGAATAGTTACATACAAGTTTTCACCGAGAGACCATTCGCTCGAAATATTCTTAACAGTACAATTGTAGCTGGATCGGCAACTTTGCTTTGCCTTGTTATAGGATCACTTGCTGGTTATGCCATCGCGCGTTTGAAGTTTGCAGGGAAAATGCTTGTGATGTTGTTCATTTTATCGGTAAGTATGTTCCCGCAGGTATCGATACTCGGGGCACTTTTTCAAATACTTAGATCCGTTAAATTGATAAATACCTATCCTGGTCTTATCATTCCATATATCGCACTTACAATCCCGTTAACCGTCTGGACACTTCAAAATTTCTTTCGCGATATGCCAAAAGAATTGGAAGAAGCAGCTTACATAGATGGAAGCGGAAAGTTCTCAACATTTCTCAAAATCGTTCTTCCGCTATCAGCTCCTGGTTTAGTTGCAACAGGATTGCTAACATTCATTTTCTCATGGAACGAGTTTCTGTTCGCGTTAACTTTCGAACAATTGCCAAACATGTACACTGTTCCTGTAGCAATTGCAATGTTTACTGGATACTATGTGGTTCCGTGGGGACAAATCATGGCAGCATCTGTGATCGTCACAATTCCTCTTGTGGTGCTGGTTCTTATCTTCCAAAATAAAATCATAGCTGGAATGACGGCAGGATCTGTTAAAGGATAACACAACACATTTTGTTAAAGCAGCTATTTACACACGACCCTTGGAAAATCGCGAAGGGTCTATTTTTTTATGATACAATATCCACGGTGAGGATTTCCAATGAAAAAGAGGAAGATATGACACTTGAACTTGGAAAATTGGAAGAAGCATCTAAGTATTTTAACAATTTGTTGAGAGATTGTACCATGTGTGCACGCAACTGCCACGTAAACCGAGAAAAGCATAAAGGGTTTTGTGGCCAAGCTATATCCGCCAAAATCACCAACGCCGTTCTTCACTTCGGTGAAGAGCCACCTCTTGTTGGAAATGGAGGAGCAGGAGCCGTTTTTTTCGTCGGGTGTGGTATGCGTTGCGTTTACTGCCAAAATTTCGCGTTCAGTCAGCTCAATCACGGACACGAAATGAGTTTCAAAGAACTTGGAAATATCTTTTTGAAGCTCCAAGAATCTGGTGCTACTACTCTCGATCTTGTAACTCCTGAACCTCATCTGCATTCTATACTCGAAGCTCTGCTTTATGCAAAAGAAAGAGGCCTTTCTGTTCCTATCGTATTTAACACATCAAGCTATGTAAATACAGAAACATTGAAACAGTTGGATGGCATTGTCGATATATATCTTGCAGACATACGATACACAAATGACGAATTCGCCATGAAGTATTCTCGTGTGCCAAACTATTGGAAAAAATCCAAAAGAGCTTTGAGAGAAATGTATCGGCAGGTTGGTGCCTTTAATGAAGAAAGAATGCTTGGCTTGATCGTGAGGCATTTGTTACTCCCAAATAATCTGTCAGGGACTCAGAAAGCAATGAGATTCATAGCAGAAGAATTATCTACATCGGTTCCAATATCTCTCATGTCGCAATATTTCCCAGTTTATAAAGCGAGGAATATTTCAGAACTGAATCGCAGAATCAGTAAGGAAGAATATTCAAATGCATTGAAAATTGTGGAAAGGTATGGATTAAGGGGATGGTTTCAACCACTTGGTGAAAAAGAAAATGGCGTTTATGCGAAAGCCATTTGAACATTTTTGTTTTCATTTGTAATTTGGAGGCGAAGGAGGAAGCGGAATGGAAGGAAGGATAAAGGCTCATCCAATCCTCGAATTCAGGCGCGGAAAGCGCGTAAAGTTCTATTTTGAGGATCGCGAAATAGAAGCCTATGAAGGCGAGACAGTTGCCGCTGCACTTCAAGCTAATGGGATAAGAGTGCTCAGATATACTCCAAACACTAAAAGGCCCGCTGGCTTGTTTTGTGCGATAGGTAAATGCTCTTCGTGTTTGATGAAAATAGACGGTGTCCCAAATGTACGCTCTTGCATGACAAAGGTCAGAGAAGGCATGCACGTCAGAAGGCAAAATGGAAGAGGTGACGTGCTGTGAAATCCTACGAAACGATCGTTGTTGGCGGAGGACCAGCCGGTATGATGGCAGCAATTACACTCGGAAGTAAAGGTGTTAAAACCCTCATTTTAGACGAAAATGATGAACTTGGTGGACAACTTGTCAAACAAACCCATAAATTTTTTGGTGATCACGCTCACTACGCTTCTGTTAGAGGGTTCGAAATAGCGCAAAAATTGCAAGAAAAGATATTTCAAGATACCAACATAGAAGTTGAAACCTCTGCAACTGTTATAGGCATATATCCAAACAAGATGGTCGTTTACGCGAAAAACGGAAAAGAATTTAAAGCCACTTACGAAAAACTTTTGATCTCTACAGGTGCAATGGAGAAACAGTTGCCATTTATAAATTCAGATCTTCCGGGAGTTTATGGAGCTGGAGCAGTTCAAACTCTGATGAATGAATATGGAGTTATGCCTGGAAGGCGATTTCTCATCATTGGCTCTGGAAATATAGGTTTGATCCTCGCATACCAACTTATCCAAGCCGGTGCAGAAGTTAGAGGAATTGTGGAAGCACTTGGAAAAATCGGAGGATATGCCGTTCATGCCAAAAAGATAAAAAGGTTAGGTGTACCAATATTTCTCAAACATACAATTGTAAGAGCCATAGGAAACGAAAGCGTTTTGGGTGCAGTCATCGCAAAAGTAGATAACAATTTTAATATCATTCCTGGTACCGAAGTAGAAAAAGTTGCTGATACTATATGCGTTTCTGTTGGACTGACTCCTTTATCTGAACTTGCCGAACAAGCAGGATGTAAAGTTGAATACATTCCACAGCTTGGTGGATATGTTCCAGTTAGAAATGAGAGAATGCAAACGTCAAATCCAGATGTTTTCATAGCTGGAGATCTTTCATCGATTGAAGAGGCTACGACTGCTATGATAGAGGGAAAAATAGCGGCACTGGAAATGTCCCGAAATTTTATCAAAATAGCTGCTAACAAGAAAAACATCGAAAATGAGATTAACGATGAAATTAAAACTTTAGCACTTTTCAGAAGTGGGCCGAAATCAGCAAAAATCAGAACTGGTCTTGAGAAATTTGGAATAAATATCAAGCATGTGCCTAAGATTGAATCTTATGGTGTTCAAATTGGACCAACCGGGAAACTTAGAGCCATTGTAGATTGTACAGAAGAGATTCCCTGCAACTCTTGTGAAGCTGCATGTTCATTTGGGGCAATTCATATAGGTGAAAATCTCAACAGTACACCAGTTGTAGACTATGATAAATGTACAGGATGTGCAACATGTGTAACAGCTTGCCCTGGTCTTGCGATCCACATGTTGAAAGAAGATTTGGAAAATTCTACAGCCCTTGTTGGAATACCATATGAGCTTTTACCATTACCTGAAAAGGGACAAAAAATGTGGGCGTTGGATGAAGATGGGAATTATGTTTGCGATTCAATTGTTAAGAGAGTCGTGAAATATCCAAACAAAACAAATATTGTTTACATTGAGGTTCCCATAGAATTTTCTCGAAAAGTTCTAAGCGTATCCTTTCCCAAGAAAGAAAGTCCATTTGTTTGCAGATGCGAAGAAATAACTTTAGATAAAATAGAACGTGTAGTAGATTCTGGAATCACAGATTTTGAAGAGTTGAAGAGATTAACACGGGTTACCATGGGACCGTGTGGTGGCAAAAATTGCAAACTCGTCGTGCTTGGAATACTTTCCAGAAAAACCGGTGTGCCAATTTCGAAACTTTCTCATGGAACATCTCGTCCACCTGTAAAACCCGTAGAATTTTCTTTGTTCATGAAAGGCAGTGATCCAACATGATCTCTCAGGCATCAGTTGTTATAATAGGCGGAGGAATAATAGGTACCGCAATCGCTTTCAACCTCGCGAAGTTAGGGGTTAAAGATGTTTCAGTTTTCGAAAAATCCTACATTTCATCAGGATCAACCGGGAGATGTGGTGGTGGCATACGACAGCAATGGACGTCGCCGATGAATGTACGTCTTGCCATGAGGAGTGTTAAATTGTTTGAGCGATTCAAATTGGATGTCGGAATGGATATAGAGTACTATCAAGGTGGGTACTTACTCCTTGCATACACAGAGAAAGAAGTCGAAGATTTCAGTGAAAATGTTAAAATGCAAAGAGGAGAAGGCCTTGATGTGGTGCTTTTGACTAAAAGGCAAATTGCACAAAAATTTCCTTTTATGAATCTCGAAGGAGTTAAAGGTGGTACGTGGTGTCCAACAGACGCTCACGCCAACCCTCAAATTGCCAACATTGCGTATGCTATGGCAATAAAGCAAATGGGTGTTGATCTTAACACTTATACCACAGTTGAAGGAATAGACACTCAAGGTGGGAAAATCGTTGGAGTTCAAACTAACAAAGGATATGTCAAAACTAATATAGTCATTAATGCTGCAGGTGGGTTTTCCCACGAAGTAGGTCTCATGGCTGGTGTGGATATTCCAACTTACAGCGAACGGCATCAAATACTCGTAACGGAAAGTATAAATCATGTTCTTGATCCAATGGTCATAAGTTTTCGAAATAACTACTACGTGCGTCAGACTATGCATGGTTCGTTTGTTATGGGTCAAAGCGACAAGAAACCAGCTAAAGGGAACGATCTCGGTCACACGATAGAATTTTTGGAAGAAATGGCACCTAAGATGGTTCATGACTTCCCATTTATGAACCATCTTCATATTGTGAGGCAATGGTCCGGCGCCTATGATCTTTCTCCCGATGCACAACCGATAATAGATGAATCAAGAAGTGTATCAAGGTACATCTTTGCGGTTGGCTTTAGCGGGCATGGATTCATGTTGGCTCCGGCGGTTGGGGAAGCAGTTGCCGAAATGGTAGTATACGGTCGCTCTAAAACGACAGATATAAGCAATCTTGGAATGTCAAGATTTGCAAGTAAGATAGAGAAAGAACATAATGTTGTTTGAAGGAGGTAAGCATTCGTGAGAGAGATAAAAGAATTCGAAAATCTCAAAGTTATCGATTTCAAATCACCAAGTGATGTTGCAAAAATGGAAGAAGCGCTCAGAAAGGTGAGATCCGAATTTGGGAAGCATTATAAAGCACTTATTGGGGGTAAATGGGTAGAGACAAAACAGAAAATAACTTCAACTAATCCCTCTAAACCTTCCGAAGTAGTTGGCTATGTTCCAAACTGTGGTGAAAAAGAAGCTGATTTGGCCTTCGAAGCTGCTTGGAAAGCTTTTGACAGCTGGAAATTCACCGAGGCTGAAGAAAGGGCAGAGTATCTTTTTAAAATAGCTGATATACTGACGGAAAGACGTTTTGAATTTGATGCGTGGATGGTTTATGAGACAGGAAAAAATTGGATAGAAGCGGACGCTGATCTTGCGGAAGCCGTGGACATGCTAAACTTCTATGGAAGAGAAGCGATAAGGTACTCAAAAGGGTACGAACCACATCAAATTCCAGGTGAAAAGAACGAATTGAAGTACATTCCAATTGGTGTTGGAACGATCATTCCACCATGGAATTTTCCAATTGCCATCCTTGTTGGAATGACCTCTGCTGCAATCGCTGCTGGAAACGCTGTAATTCTTAAACCCGCTTCAATTTCCTCGGTCATTGCAGCAAAGACCGCAGAAGTTTTCAATGAAGTTGGATTGCCGGATGGTGTTTTCAACTTTTTGCCTGGCTCTGGAGCAAAAGTGGGTGAGTATCTTGTAAAACATCCAAAGACTCGTTTTATCTCTTTCACTGGTTCAAAAGATGTTGGTTTGAGAATTAATTCCTTAGCAGCCGAGCATCAACCCGGACAGCACTGGATAAAGCGTGTCGTTCTTGAAATGGGTGGAAAAGATGCTGTTGTAGTTGATGAAACAGCCGATCTGGATGCTGCTGCTGAGGGAATAGTAGTTAGTGCTTTCGGTTTCCAAGGTCAGAAATGCTCTGCTGGCTCCAGAGCCATAATAGTTGATGCGGTGTACGATGAAGTTATAAAAAAGGTGAAAGATAGAGTTGAAAAGATAAAAATCGGTGATACTTCAGAACAAGAAAACTGGCTGGGCCCTGTCTCGAGTGAAAGTGCTCTTAAAAAGGTGATGAATTACATAGAAATTGGGAAGGGAGAAGGAAAATTGCTCGTCGGGGGGAAACGCCTCAATCGAGAAGGATATTTTGTGGAACCAACCGTCTTCATTGATGTTGATCCAAACGCGAGAATAGCACAAGAAGAAATCTTTGGTCCGGTTTTGGCAATAATAAAAGCAAAGGACTTTGAAGATGCTTTAAGGATAGCCAATTCCACAGAATATGGATTGACCGGGGCACTGTATTCAAAAGATAGATCAAGAATAGAAAAAGCCAAAGCAGAGTTTCACGTGGGAAATCTTTATTTTAATAGAAAATGTACGGGTGCCCTTGTTGGTGTTCAACCCTTTGGAGGCTTCAACATGTCCGGAACGGATTCTAAAGCGGGTGGAAGAGATTATTTGTTGCTGTTCTTACAAGCAAAGTCCATAGCAGAAAGGATCGTTTAAGTGGCATGTGAATCTTTCTAACCTATCGAGATTTTATTAAATAACTCACGTTGTGCGTCAGCTTTACAACCTATGAAAATTTGTCAAATAAACATCGCTTTTCAAGCGATAAAAGAATTTTTTTCGAAGTCTTATCAAGCCCGATTCGCTCGTTTATCCATCTTCCAGTTCACATCGTGAGGCACGCTCAGACACTCATCCGTGAGTGCTTCGCTTTCTCAACACATCCGTGTGTCTTCTTCGCAGCTACCGCTTTGGTCGTAAAAGCGAGAAAACATTGCACACAGTGCAATCTCGCTCCTCACTCTTGTGAACTTGGCGATGGCGAGCTCATATGTCTTGATGAAAACTTCGAGGGATACTCTAGAAAATCAAGAGTGAAATAAGAAATAAAGATATTCAGTTTTAATGAAAAAAGGTCATTGAAAAAGCTTAAGTCATGAAGAAATTTGGGTCAAAGTTCTCACCTCTTGTCCATAAAGTATAAACGAGCACAGCAAGTTTTCTGGCAATAGCGACCAAAGCAACTTTTTTAGGTTTTCCTCTCTTAACAAGACCAAGATATTTATCTCTGTATTTGCCAGGATAACGTATCACTCTAACGGCGAGATTGTAAAAAGCCTGTCTAAGGATAGAATTACCTTTTTTGGATATGCTGCCAGAATAGAAGCTCTTACCACTTTGATGAATGACAGGGTCAAGGCCAGAATAAGCGACAAAGGCTTTGGAAGATTTGAATCTCGAGATATCTCCGACTTCAGAAATGATTTGAGCTAACGTTACAAAACCAACGCCTTTGATTGAAGAGATGGGATTGTCAGGAAATTGGGAAAGAATCTGTTGAATTTTACTCTCAATTCTTTCGATTTGTTCAGAAAGGCTTTGGACTTGAGTGATTATGGAAGAGATTATGAGAGAATGAGAGCCAAAAGCATCTCTGAGGCCTATAGACCTTTTCAAAGAAGATATGAGAGATAGAGCTTTTGATTCATTCCAATTTCTGAAAGTGCAAAGCAGTTTCACGACATCTTGTTGATTGTTGAGTATATCCTGGCGTGTAGGGAAACGTTTGAGAAGAGAGAGAAGGACCTTAGAATTGATTTCAAAGAAGTTAAGTATTTCAGGCATGTCAAGTCTGAGGAAATTATGCAAGCGTCTGTAAAGTGATGAACGTTGTTGAACGATAGAATTTCTGAATCTAACAAGCTCTCTAAGAGCATTAAGCTGATTTGATGGAATATTGGAAAGACGAAGGGAATTAGAAAGTTGAGAAAGCACAATTGCGATACTGCGAGCATCTATTGAGTCGGTCTTTGAATGAGAGGATGCCTTAAGGAAATGCTTGATGGTATAAGGATGAAGCAAGAGAGGTTCAAAGCCATTTGATGAAAGGAAATTGTACAGGCTCATGTGATAAACACCTGTTGACTCCATGGCGATAAGCACATCCTCGTGGATATTTAGAAGCTTTGAAAGGAACTTTTCAAAGCCTCTTCGAGACTGATGAAAAGAAAGGGCAATGGATTTTGAAGAATCAGGATAAAGGATATAGACGTTGAACTTGTTGGATGAAACGTCAATACCAATGTAAACCATTTTAAAATCCTCCTTTCGACATTCCCATGATAGGTTCGGTCTCGAAGACCATTACTCTCAAACGTGATAAGGAGGTTGGCCCAATCCCTTGAGCAGGCTTTGAAGCCTATGAGATGGACGGGCTCTCTCCGTTTTTAAGTGTTTCATCTAACAACTATATTTTACATGGGAGATGTGAAAAATCCCTTTATTTACAGATTTTGAATCGTCTTGTAATGTTCGCGCACAACTTGAGTAATTTATTAAAGAGGAGGAGTGCCTCGACCCAGATAGCTGTTAACCTAAATCTGGCTAACGTTTTTCTGAGGGAGGCACATCATTAATGAAAAACCCAAAAACTACCAAAGAACCAGTTTTTAACTATGAATTTACACTATGTAAAGATCTCATCCGCATCCACAGCCACCATGATGACCTTTGTGTCCCATCTTATCACCCATTTTCATGTGTTCGTGCTCAGTTTTTTTAATGTACTTTTCGGGATTCCTGTTGAATTTTTTTGCGCAATCATCAGAACAAAAGTAGTATTCAATTCCTTGATAGGGTATTGTAACCTTTGCATCTTCAGGTGATGTTGACATTCCACATACTGGATCTTTGTACTTCCCCGCACCTTTCATTTTTCCCATTCCTTCCATTTTTCTCACCTCTGTTTTTTTATTATTGCTCGTAATCTTCGAGCAATTCTGAAATCTTGTTCACTTCATCTATCTTGGCATTCAGAGCTTCGATAGCCTTTTTAACATCTATTTTTTTATCCTTTGCAAAAACTTCCACGGTCTCCATCTTAGAACAACATGCGTTGAATCCCAATTTGAACAGTTCTGGTTCCAAAGACGGATCCATATCCATGATCTCTTTGAGTGTCATTTTTTCATTAACATGTTTGAGCTTCATTACAGACCCACCTCCTTTTTCAATCAATAGAATGCTTTTTAAGCCTTAGGGAATTCGTGACAACATTTACCGAACTCGACGCCATTGCTATTTCAGCTATAACGGGGTGCAAAAGTCCAATACCAGCAAGCGGTATAGCGACAACATTGTAGAAGAAAGCCCAGAATAAATTTTGGCGTATTTTTTGGAAGGTTGCTTTGGAAAGCTTAATGGCTTTCACAACTCCCCAAAGATCGCCTTTAACTAGGGTTATATCACTGGCTTCTTTAGCTATGTCTGTACCGGTTCCTATGGCTATCCCAACATTAGCTTGTTTCAAGGATGGAGCATCGTTTATACCATCCCCGACCATTGCCACAATCCTTGACTTTGATTGAAGTTTCTTTATCTCTTCTATCTTGTCAGAAGGTAACAAGTTGTATCGCACATCATCGATTCCCATTTGCTTGGCAACAGATTTAGCTGTAAACTCGTTATCTCCGGTAAGCATGACGGTCTTTATTCCCATTTCTTTAAGCGCTTTTATTGCTTCGTGTGCGCCTTCCTTTATGGTATCAGCGAGAGCCACTGTTCCAAGGTATTTTCCATCTTCCTCAAAAGCCATTATGACGGTTTTCCCCTCTGTTCCATATTTTTGAACATCTGGAGGAATTACGACTCCTTTTGAAGAAGCAAGCCGCGGACTTCCAACGAAGATCTTTTTTCCGTCCACGGTTCCTTCTATTCCAAGGCCTGGACGAACAAGTAAATTTTCTACTTTTTCGAATTCTACGCCTTTAGACTGAGCGTATTCGACGATCGCTTTACCAAGCGGATGCTCAGAATAACTTTCTATTGAACCGATCATTTTAAGGAAATCACTTTCTTCCATTTCCGATTTGACATCCGTAACGTGTGGAACTCCGCTAGTTATTGTTCCAGTCTTATCAAAAACAACTGTGTCCAGGTCCTTTGTCGTTTGTAAAGCTTCACCGGATCTGATCAGTATTCCTTCCGACGCTCCTTTTCCAGAGCCAACCATCAAGGCCGTTGGAGTGGCTAAACCGAGTGCACAAGGGCAGGCGATAACGAGAGTAGCGACTGCCGCAAATATTGCTGCAGAAAGAACATCAAGATTGGGATTAACCCACGGTAGGAAAGCTGAAGCCCAAACCATTATTCCATGACCCGCAGTGGGATCAAGAAGCCAAAAAAGGAAGACACCTGCTGTGATAAGAAGCACAGCTGGAACAAATATGCCAACAATTTTATCTGCAAACGCTTGTATGGGAACTTTTGTGCCTTGCGCTTCATCAACAAGTTTGATTACCTGGGAGAGAAAAGTATCTTCTCCAACACGCGTGACTCTTACTTTGATCGTACCCAATTGGTTAACGGTCGAACCGATTACTTCGTCTCCAACTGTACGCCTTGCGGGCATAGATTCACCTGTTGCCATTGATTCATCAACCGTGGTATCTCCATCCAATATCACTCCATCTGTTGGAATTTGCTCTGCAGGCTTCACAATCATGATATCGCCCACCGCAAGAGACTCCGTTGGTATTTCGATCTCTTTGCCGTTGTCATCAAGAATGCGTGCGTTCTTTGCACTCATCTGAAGAAGTTTTTTAATAGCTTCGGATGCTTTCCCTTTTGCTGCCGTTTCAAGATATTTCCCTACTAGGAAAAAGCCCATGATCATTGCACCTACAGCTGAATAATCGGCTATCTTCATTCCGGCGAGTGCTAAAATTCCTGTCGCAAAAGAAGCTGCAACTCCAAGCAAAATAAGAACATCCATATTTGTACTCCGATGAATTATCGCTACCAAACCACTCCTTATAGGAGCATACCCTATTATGAAGATCACAGGAAACGACACTAAAACGCTAATCCAATTAAAATAAGGTATTTTGATACTCGTCATATCGAGAATCATCAAGATCGCAAGAGGACCTGTAATTGCCCATGCCCAGATCATCTTCAGCTTTGCTGTTCTCATTCTTTGAGAGAAATCATCTTCACGAGAAGCTTGCTTTTCATGCGATATCACAAGTTCGTATCCGGCGTTTGAAACTGCCCTTGCCATTTCACGCTCAGAAACGATGTGAGGATCTATCACAACAGTTGCCATTTCTGTAGCAATGTTAACAGATGCATTTTTAACACCTGGTACTTTTTTCAGCGTTTTTTCAACAGTCGTTGCACAAGATGCACAAGTCATGCCATTGACTTTGTAGGTCTTTTTTGTATCAGCATTTTCTTCCTCGACTTTAATAAGCGACGCGTCATATCCGGTATTTTTAACTATGCCTATCAATTGGTCGGGATCTATCTCTTCTCCTTCAATTACAGCCCTCTCAACCGCGAAATTCACGACCGCTTTAGCACCTTCAGCTTTCTTGTTTAGCGCCTTTTCGATTGTCAATGCACAAGATGCACAAGTCATGCCTTTTAGGTCCAAGATAACTTTTTTCACAATTAATTCCCTCCCTCTTTATAAACTCACTCCAGTGTCGCAATGATTCTTTTTAGGACACCACTTATTTCATTCAAAGAACTTTGAACTCCGGGATCTTCTGTCTTTATAATAGATGTTGGCTCGGGGTAAATTACATTGTATCTATCCTTTTCTTCAAAGATCCCGATCTTACAAGGGAGATTGATCCCGAGCGATATTTCAGAAGCAAGTATTTTCTCAGCGTTTGATGGATTACACATGTCGATTACGTAAGCATTGCCATTACACTTCATGCCTTTTGAAGTGAGTATTTTTTTGAAATCGTACTCTGATAGGATTGAAAAGCCTTCTTTTAAAATTGCTTTTTTTAGAAGAGCCTTCAAACTTTCAAAATTCCTCTCACTTACATTTTTCTTTACCATTTTCATTGTTAGCACCTCCAGAATTTTTTAATCACTATATGTAAAACAAATTTTCATAGTACTCGGTGACAAATATTTTTTATCGTTTGTTAAGGGATTCTGTATTACCCCCACCCCGGGGGGCGGCTACAACAATAGAATACCCCTTTTTTGTTTCTGTACAGTTAAGAAAAAATTAAGAATACACTGTTTCAACTGAATAAAAAATTCGACAACCAACCCTGTTTTTTGTGGTATTATTCTAAAAGGATCAGAGGTGATACTATGGCCAAGAAAGATAAGAAGGAGACAAGATGGAGAGTTTTGGATATTTTCGAAAATGGAGTAAAAGCAGAAATAGTCAAGGGATTTCTCGAAGAGAATGGAATAATGACAATTGTGAGAGATTCAACGAGTCCGTACGGTGGAGACGCTTACTTTGGACAATCAGGTCCTAAAGAATTGCTCGTTGCAAAAGAAGATGAAGATGAAGCTAGAAGGCTTCTTAAAGAAAAAAATAGAGAGTGAGGAGGAAAAGAGATATGGAACTAAAAAAAACGCCCCTCTACGATGAGCACAAAAGGTTAGGAGCTAAGCTTGTGGAGTTTGGCGGTTGGAAAATGCCAGTTCAGTATTCTTCTATAATTGAAGAACACAAAACCGTCAGGGAAAATGCGGGACTTTTTGACGTTTCACACATGGGTGAAATACTCATTGAAGGTGCAGATGCTTTGAATTTTGTGGATCATATTATCACCAATTCGGTATCTAAACTTAAAAATGGTCAAATTTGCTATACTCCCATGTGTTACACAAACGGCACGATCGTGGATGATCTTCTCGCTTACAGATTTTCAGACGTAAAGGTACTTTTAGTTGTTAACGCCTCCAATACAGATAAGGACTACAAGTGGATAAATGATCAAAGTAAGGGTTTTCGGGTAAGCATCTCAAATAAATCTCCCAAGTATGCTCAGCTTGCATTACAAGGGCCAAAAGCTGAAGAAATATTGACAAAGATTTCCGGCGTGAATCTTTCCGAAATCGAATTTTATCACTTCACAACTGGACGCATAAACGGCATTGAATCTATAGTGTCAAGAACTGGATATACCGGCGAAGACGGTTTTGAGCTTTATTTCGATGCTGAATCCGCTATCCCCATGTGGAGAAGAATACTTGACATAGGAAGTTCCTATGGTGTTAAACCATGTGGTCTTGGAGCACGCGATACGCTGAGATTTGAAGCATGCTACATGCTGTACGGGAATGATATAGACGATACCACTACTCCCCTTGAAGCAGGACTCAAGTGGGCTGTAGATTTTGACAAAGCTGAATTTAACGGTAAAGAAGTACTTGTGGAACAAAAAGAAAAGGGCCTAAAGAGAAGACTTAGAGGGCTTGAAGTTTCAAAAGGCGTTGCTCGCCATGGATATAAGATATTTACGGAAAATAAAGAAATTGGGTATGTTACAAGTGGAACGAAATCTCCAACGACCGGAAGATCCTTAGCACTTGGATATATTAATATAGAACATTCAAAATATGGTACAGAAGTGGAGATAGAGATTCACGGAAGGCGCATCCCGGCAAAGATAGTTAAAACTCCGTTTTATCGCGGAAGTGTAAGATCCGGAAAGTAAAGACAGTTCATGAATTGTCCTTACATTTGAATAATGAATTTAAAATCTTGGAGGGATTAAAATGAAGAAATATACTAAAACTCATGAGTGGGTAGAAGTTAACGAAAAAAGTGCAACTGTTGGTATTTCCGAACATGCTCAAGATGAACTCGGAGATATAGTATATGTGGATCTTCCTGAGGTCGGTAAAGAGGTAAAAGCGGGTGAAGTCCTCTGCTCAGTTGAATCTGTCAAATCCGCAAGTGATATCTACGCGCCTATAAGTGGGAAAATCATTGAGGTAAACAAAGTCTTAGAAGATGCTCCAGAAACTGTCAACAAGTCTGCGGAAGGCGATGGTTGGATCGCAAAGATTGAAATTTCAGATCCCAGCGAAATTGACAAATTGCTTGATAAAACAGAATACGATAAGCTTGTGGAAGAAGAAAAATAAAAATCAGGGACGTTGCTTTGCTTGTCACGCGTTTACGTTTAGATTTGTTCAAAGAAAAGAGGGGCTTGAAATGGATCCTTATATTCCTAATACAGAATCCGAAGTGGAAGAGATGTTAAAGGTGGTAGGCATTGACAGCATTGATAAACTTTTTTCTTCCCTTCCACAAGAGAAACGTGTAAAATCATTGGGATTGCCAGAAAGTCTCGATGAGTTTAACGTGTTTTTGAAGTTAAAAAAGATGGCTTTAAAAAATGCAGATGCACAACATTTCACATATTTCTTAGGTGCAGGAATGTACAATCATATCATACCTTCTGTCGTGCATCAAATAGTATCAAGGGGAGATTTTTATACGGCTTACACACCTTATCAGGCTGAAGTTTCCCAGGGATCCCTTCAAACTATGTTTGAGTTTCAGACTATGATCTGTGAGCTTACAGGCATGGGTATATCCAACGCATCTATGTACGATGGGGCATCGGCTACTGCAGAAGCTGCGCTTATGGCGGCGCGCTTTAAAAAGAAATACAAAGTCCTTGTATCCGATGCTCTTCATCCAGAGTATATCGAAACCATAAAAACTTATGCTTCCGGTCCTGGAATAAAAATCGAAACTTTTCGTCACAACGAAAGTGGTGCGATATCAATAGAAGATTTAAAGTCCAAGATCGATGAAGAAACAGCTGGGGTAATTGTCCAATATCCAAATTTTTTCGGCGTTATTGAAGACTTAGAAGCAATCCGCGAAGTATCAAAAGATATACTATTGATTACTGTAACAAACCCGATATCTCTCGGGGTTCTTGAGGCTCCAGGGTTTTTCGGCGTTGATATAGTGACAGGAGATGGACAGCCTCTTGGCATCCCTATGAATTTAGGAGGGCCTTCGTTTGGGATTTTCGCGATTCGCGACGATATGAAGCTTGTACGTACGATGCCTGGCAGAATAATAGGGGAAACAGTAGATGTGGATGGTAAGCGTGGTTTTGTCATGACACTTCAAGCGCGTGAACAACACATTCGCCGTGAAAAGGCAACATCTAATATTTGTTCAAATCACGCTCTCGGTACGTTGTACGCTTCCGTTTATCTTTCTTTAATAGGCCCAAAGGGGCTCAAAGAAATTGGAGAATTAAATGTGGCAAAGTCACATTATCTACTTGAGAAACTCGAAAAAACAGGCCATTTTGAGAGGAAATTCTCTGGAGAGTTTTTTAACGAGTTTGTGGTGAAAACTGACATAAACGTTTCAAAATTTCAAGAAAGACTTTTGAAAGCTAACATAATCGGTCCTATAGAGCTTGGCAAGTTTAATAACTTGTTTTCACGTGAAAGATTCTCGGACAGTGACCTAATGTTTTGTGTGACCGAAGCAAATACTACAGAAGAGATCGATCGTCTGGTCTCCATAGCGGAGGCGGTTTAAGATGGAATTGATTTTTGAAATATCCAAAAATGGGAGAAGAGGTTTTATCCCGCCAAAAATGGACATCAAACCTTATAAATTATCATCAAAGTACGTTAGAAAAAGTTCTCTAAAATTGCCTGAAGTTACGGAAGGAGATGTGGTCAGACATTACACAAACCTCTCCAGATTGAATTACGCTGTAGATACGGGATTTTATCCGTTGGGCTCTTGTACGATGAAATACAATCCAAGACTATCTGAAAGAATTGCTTCACTTTCTGGATTTGCCGAGATACATCCGTACCAAAATCCAGAAACAGTCCAGGGTGCGTTGGAGCTTATGTACAAACTTGGCGAATCCCTCAAAAAGATAAGTGGAATGGATGCAATCACCTTGCAACCTGCTGCTGGAGCACATGGTGAGTACACTGGTATAGCTGTAATCCGCAAGTACCATAGAGATAGAAAAGATTTTAATCGTGATGAAATAATAGTTCCAGATTCCGCTCATGGTACTAATCCAGCATCTTCAGCGATGAATGGTTTCAAAGTTGTGGAAATCAAATCTGATGATCGTGGAATGGTAGATGTGGAAGAACTCAAAAAAGCAGTAAGTTCGCACACAGCTGGTATGATGCTCACTAATCCAAATACACTTGGTATTTTTGAAGAAAACATTCTTGAAATCTCAAAGATCGTTCACAGTGCTGGGGGACTCATGTACTACGATGGCGCTAACTTGAACGCCATAATGGGTCAAATTAGGCCAGGAGATCTTGGCTTTGATATCGTTCATTTCAATCTTCACAAAACCTTTTCCACACCTCACGGAATGGGGGGGCCAGGTTCTGGTCCAATCGCTGTAAAAGCATTCCTTACCGATTTTCTACCCGTTCCAATTATTCTAAAAAAAGGTGAAAAATACGTATTAGATTTCTCACTCAAAAAGACCATTGGTAAGGTCAGAAGTTTTTACGGAAACTTTAGTGTCCTCGTCAAAGCGTATGCTTACATTCTCATAATGGGCGAGGAAGGAATAAAACGTGCAAGTGAAATGGCAGTCTTAAACGCCAACTACTTAAGAACAAAGATTTCAAAGATATTAAAAGTGCCATACAACGCTCGATGTATGCATGAATTTGTGGCCAGCACGACTAATTTGCAAAACAAAAATATAAAAGCACTTGATTTTGTCAAACGCATGTTAGACTATGGCATTCATCCACCAACGGTTTACTTCCCTCTAATAGTTCATGAAGACATCATGGTTGAACCGACTGAAACCGAATCTAAAGATACGCTCGATCGCTTTGTCGAGATCGTGACAAAAATAGCCAAAGAAGCTAACAAAAATCCCGAAGTTCTTAAAAGTGCTCCACATGAAACGCCTGTTAGGAGGCTGGATGATACTAAGGCAGCAAGGCACCCGATTTTGAGGTGGAAAGAAAATTGAATTCAAAAAAGGAAGCGCCGGGGCAGAGCGCTCCGGCTTTTTTTGACGAAAAAACTGAAAATTTTTTGCTTTTTAGAGATGTAATCCAAAAATACAAGCCTATCAGTGTCTTTGGGAGAAAGGCTTTTCTTAGATTAAAACCATTGGGTTCGGAAGAACTTAAAGAACATTTTAATTTTCTTTCTAAAATAAAAAGGTGTGAAAATGATCGTTTGAGAATTGAACACATTCTTGAAGACTTTCACGAAGTGGTTGAAAGCTTAAAAATGATAGAAATTGGAAGAGCAACACAAGTAGATCTCTTTGAACTCAAACGCTTTGTTCATCACCATGCACTTTTGAAATCTTTGATTCAAAAACACATTCCAGATTATTTACATTCTTTGGACGATTTGTGGCGTATTCTTGATCCTCAAAACAGTGGATCGTACGCGTTTGCTCCTCAAAATCAAGAGATATCTATCTTAACCAAAAAGTGTGAATCCATACAATTTGAAATATCAAAACTTTATCACGAGCGTGCCGAGGAGATTAAATTTCGATTTGGGATACTTCCGAAAGACAAAAGATTCATCATAAATCGAAGAGATGCAAAAATTCTCCTCAATTCCGATCTCGTCATGGTTGAAAGAGAAGGCATAAAATCTTACACATTTATCATAAGGCCTACGGATAAAATATTAGCCCTTGAAGATGAGCTCCTCAATCTTGAAAACCAACTGAAAGATGCACAAAATCAAGAGGTAAAACGCCTCATAAAAGAGGTAGCTAAACATACAGACAGAATTAGAAACGAGATAATCAAAATAGCTGATTTAGACATCGCATTTGCCCAACTTCGTTCTTTGAGAGATAAATTGGTGTTTCCCGAGTTTGATTCAAGAATAGACCTGAAAGACGCGTTTCATCCCTTGATACTTGAATCAGTGAAGTTAGATGGCTTTGAATACACCCCGCTCACAGGAAGTTTTCAAAAGGGTTTAACCATGATATTTGGACCAAACATGGGAGGAAAAACCACAACACTGCGAACAGTAGGACTTGTTTGTGCAATGGCAATGTACGGATTTTTGGTACCAACTTGCCAAGCTACTGTTCCCCAAATAGATTGGATAAGATACATTGGCATAACACCCGGTGTTGATGGGCTATCTGGTTTTGCCACACAGATCACAGCTATGGCTGAGACATTCAACATGAAAGGTCGTGGGTTAATACTTGTCGACGAATTTGGAGTTGGCACCAATCCATACGAAGGAGAAGCATTAGCCACTGCTTTAGCTGATACACTCGCAAAATCATCAAATTTTTCCATAATGGTAACACACTATAGAAAAGCTATAGAATCGGTAAAATGTAAGAAGTACACAATGGGGCGTTTGAATTTTGATGGAAAAATCAGCGCAGAAAATGTCAGAGCGAAAATAGATCATCATCTTGTAAACGGAGCTGTTACCAAGCTGGGAGATGCGATAAAACTGTCCGAAATATTGGGATTACCCAACGAGGTGATTAAGAAAGCAAGAAAAATACTCGATAATAAGTAGGATCCTGTCCAAATATTAAAAGAAAGGAGTATGATGAAATTGAAAGCGATGGATTTGAGGCGTCTTCTCACAGAAGCTTACAGTATGCATGCATCAGACGTACATTTGACTGTTGGTATGCCTCCTGTTTTTAGATTGTATGGAAAACTCGAACCGCAGAAATTTTACGAGCCTTATTCTCACAAAGAACTCGAGGAGAACTTAAATGGCTTGCTGAAATCTATCGGAATGACCTTTAACAGGTACGAACTCGACTTTTCATTTGGATTGGAAAACATCGCAAGAGTCAGGGGAAACATATTTATGGAACGTGGAAACATAGCTGCTGCGTTCAGATTGATAACCTATAACATACGTAATTTTGATGAATTGGGACTGCCTCAAACATTGGCCAGTTTTTCTGAACATATGAATGGAATCATCCTTCTGGCTGGTCCTACCGGAAGTGGAAAATCTACAACACTCGCAGCAATGGTTGATAAAATCAATTCAGAAAGACCTGTACACATAATAACCATAGAAGATCCTATAGAATACATCTTTCAAAACAAAAAAGCCCTTGTTCATCAACGACAGCTCGGATATGATACAAAATCCTTCGCAGACGGCTTGAAATATGCCCTTAGAGAAGATCCGGACGTTATACTCGTTGGAGAAATGAGAGATTTAGAAACAATGAAACTTGCCTTAACTGCTGCAGAGACGGGACATCTTGTTTTCTCCACAATACATACTAACTCAGCTGGATCGGCTCCGGAAAGAATCATAGATGTTTTTCCAGAACACCAGCAGAAACAGATTGCCATTCAGCTCTCTAATACTCTTGTTGGTATTGCTTACCAAAGACTACTTCCTTCAATTGATGGAAAAGGGTACGTCCCGGTAGTCGAAATCTTAGTGGGGACAACAGGTGTTAGAAATCTCATTCGTGAAAATAAAGTTCACCAAATAGATTCTCTCATAGAAACTGGATCAAAATTTGGAATGATTACCTTTGACGACGCACTGAAAAAGAAAATAGCAGCCAGAGAAATAAGGCGCGAAGATGCAGTGTTGTACGCAAGGGATCCCTCAAAAATTTAAATTTTCCTTAATTCTTTCACTTTCACACTTTCAAATCGGTTAAAATGTACATACAGCTTGCAAAGTTCTGAGCAAAGCTATAAAAATGCTGCTTTATTCGTGAGAAGAAACATATTTGATTACACAGTGCATACTGCCAAGAGCGTATCAAAAAAGTCAAGGAGGAAAAATATTCATGATAAAACCGTCTGTTTATAATGAAGTTGGAAAACTCAGAACTATCCTTTTGCATCGGCCGGGAAGAGAGTTAGAAAATCTCACACCCAATCGCTTAGAGGATCTTCTTTTCGATGATATTCCCTATCTAAAAGTGGCACAAAGTGAGCATGACGTCATGGCATCTGTGCTCAAAAGTCGTGATGTTGAAGTTCTTTATGTTGAAAACTTAGTGATCGAAACTCTTTCCCAGGATAAGAAAATTGTGAAGGAGTTCGTGAACGACGTTATAAAATTCAACAACATCACAAGCGCAGAGCTTGCCGATATAATCAGAGAATATCTGCTTTCTCTTCCTTCAGACAAACTTGTTGAAAAAGTCATAAGCGGTGTGAGATCAACGGAAATAAACATGAAGTGTACTTCTCTTGCGGCACATGTTCGAAGAGAATTTCCCTTTTTTATAAAACCGATGGCCAATCTTTATTTTCAACGCGATCCGGTGGCGACAATAGGTAAAGGCGTTGCAATAAACAGAATGTCAACAAGTGTACGGCGTAGAGAAGCCTTGCTGATGGATTATGTCTACAAGTATCATCATGAGTTTAAAAATGTAGACATTCCAAGATATTACAATCTGGAAGATCCGTTTTTCATAGAAGGAGGAGATATAGAAATTTTAAGTTCCAAGGTTGTGGCAATCGGAATTTCCCAACGTACGGAACCAGAAGCTGTTGAGCTCCTCGCGAGAAGAATATTTGAATTTGGAGAATCATTTGATACGATACTCGCATTTGAAATACCGCAGTCTCGGGCTTTTATGCATCTTGATACCGTTTTTACGATGATGGATTACGATAAATTCGTCATACATGCCAAATTAACTGGTGTGGTTAAATTGTTTGCCCTAAAACCTTCAAATGGCAGCATAACTGTTATCCCTGAGGAAGACGATCTTGAAAAAGTACTCAAACGTTATTTAAAGCTACCTGCTGTTAAAATTGTAAAATGCGGTGGGGATGATCCGGTAGATCAAGATCGGGAACAATGGAGCGATGGTTCAAACACTCTCTGCATCTCACCAGGTACGGTGATCGCGTATTCGAGAAATTACGTAACAAACTCGCTTATAAGAAAAGCTGGAGTTGAAGTTATAGAAATTCCTTCAAGTGAACTTTCGCGTGGTCGTGGTGGACCAAGATGTATGAGCATGCCAATAGTTAGAGATCGGTAAGATTTCACTCAAGTTTTTCTGCAATCTGTCGAATATAGTACTGGAGGTTGCAGAAAATGATAAAGGTAAAAGTCAACGGAGTTGAAAGCCGAAATTATGCAGGTAGAGTCTCTTTGGGAGAGATCGTGAGTGATCTGTACCCTAAAGATAACGTGCTTGAATATGTGAAAGTCGATGGTCAAAATGTACCCATTTCGAATTTTCCAAAAATTTATGTTTCTGATAACCAAGTTGTGGATCTCGGGTTCATGAGTTTGGAGCAAAGCATCACCAAAATCGCGCAAAGTGCTGTAGAATTTCTTGACTGGCTTGATTCACAAGATATGGACAAAGATCACATCTTCACCACTTTGTCAAAAATAGCAAGTGGATTAGAAGTGATAGAAAACGCTATATTTTCTATTCAATCTGTTGGAAGAAAAATAGAGACAGAGCAAGAGAATCGTGACGTGGTCACAAAACTCGAGGAAATAAATTCTTTCACTACTTTAGGAAAAAAAGAAGAAGTGAGAAAGAGAATCCAAGAACTCTCCGGAATCTACAGAAAGATATTTTTAAGAGTCCTTGAAGGAGGTTTTGCAGATGGATCGGTATACACAGAGCGCAATTTTAACGGCAAGTCCTGAAAAGTTAGTTCAAATGTTGTATGAAAGGGCTATAGACTTAGTCAAAGAGGCTATTTCTAAAATAGATAATATTGAAACTAGAAATGCTTCTCTTGTTCGGGCTGAAGAGATCGTGCTTTATCTCAATTCTGTTCTGAATATGAGTAAAGGTGGAGACATCTCAAAAAATCTTAGAGCATTGTACGATTTCATTTACCGTCAACTTGTAGATGGAAATATTAATGGTGATATCAAAACGTTGGAAGTCGCTCGGGACTTTCTGCAGGAAATGCTTGATACTTGGAAAGAAACATCTAAACATGCAGGTGTACGCCCCCCTTCAAAAACCGGATTCAGCATTTCAGTGTGATATTGCATCAAGCACAAAACGTGATATCTCTAAAAGATACACACAAAATCATTTCACCGTTAAAAACCCCCTTTTAGATACCCACAAGGCATAAGAAACTATCGCAATTGTGCCTTATGGGTTTTTATTTAAGTTTTACATATCTTTCCATTATTTTTTGTTGGCTCCCACTGTATACTACAAGTGGATGAACAACCTACTGAGGTGAAAATAAAGTATGATGTGCTAAAGTGAGCAAAGATTTGGATAGGATGTGAATTTGTGTATGAACATATCTGCGGTTATATTTGATATGGATGGATTAATGTTTGATACGGAAAGAATCGCCATCAAAACATGGAAAAAGGCGGCAGAAGAATTTGGGTATTCTGTAGACGAAGCCCTGATTATCAAAACCATCGGAAGAAATTCAATCGACACTAAGAAAATATTTTTAGCCAGTTTAGGAAACGTTTTCCCATTTGATGAGATCCAGCAACTGCAAGTAAAATACATTCGAGAAGAAATTAGGAAAAACGGGGTTCCAATCAAAGAAGGGCTGTACGAACTAATACGCAGTTGCAAAAGGCACGACATTTCCATGGCTGTGGCAACTTCGACTGAACGTAAAAGAGCTGAAGATTTGATAAAACAGTCTAACACATGGAAATATTTCGATGTCATCGTTTGTGGTGATGAAGTCTTAAACGGAAAGCCAGAACCAGATATTTTTTTAACGGCAGCAGAAAAATTGCGCGTCCAGCCTGATAAATGCCTCGCCTTAGAGGATTCAGAGAGCGGAATAATTGCAGCTTGCAAGGCTGGAATGATACCAATACTCATACCGGATCTGAAGGAACCATCCAAGGAAGCAAAAGCATGTGCTTACAAAATATGCAATACACTAAGAGAAGTTTTAGAAATTATTGAGAATGCTTAAAAGAAACAATAAGCATATAGAATTATGACTACCTCATTGACAAAGTATTAGAGCGATAAAGTGGGAGGAATTTGCAACACATTCCTTAAACTGGCAGGAAAATTTAGCATAATTTATCCTGTGCGTATTATGAGAAGTGTAAACGAATAAATGGGATATGTTAAAGGAGATGCTAGAAATTAGCACGTATATCTGGATGAAGATCCTCGAATCTACGCCTAGTAGGTATGATAAAGGCATTCGTATTCTCACTCTTGGAAAAATAGATAAAATCTACGATCATTTAACATCGTATATAAAAGAAGGCCAGAAGGTTTTAGACATTGGTTGTGGAACTGGTGCATTAACATTGAGAGCTGCCCAAAGAGGGGCAGAAGTAAAAGGAATTGATGTCAATCCACAGATGTTAGAAATAGCACAAAAACGAGCGAGAGAGAGAAAACTCTCTCAAAAGATCGAATTGCATGAGATGGGAGTTGCTGAACTCGGAAATGAAAAAACTAACGCTTATGATGTTATTATGAGTGGATTATGTTTTTCTGAATTGACAGAAGATGAACTCATTTATACTTTGAAAGAAGCAAGAAGGATATTGAAGCCATATGGTCTCATACTTATTGCAGATGAAGTGATATCTAAAAATATTCCAAAGAGGTTTTTCACCTGGTTGATAAGAATTCCTCTGATCGTGATCACATATATTATCACACAAGCTACCACACGTGGAGTGAAAAAATTATCCGAAAAACTGGAAGAAATGGGGTTTGTTTTAGAATACATCAAGACAAACAAAATGGAAGATTTTATAGAGCTGGTAGGGAGAAATTTGAAGAAGGAGTGAGCGGCATGTTTGAACTCAAATTATGCAAGTCTGACTGAGAAAACTCTCAAGCTTACGACGAAATCTGTGATCATTTGCTATCAAGCGAAAAAGTACAACGTAATAAATTATTCTCATGCGCTCAACAAAGTCCCTTAAACCAAGTCGGTCTTTGACATTTCTCCAAAATTGAGATACCATCCAAATAGTGAAATACACCTCGACAATCTCCACATGCCTGAGCATGCTTGTGGCAGAATAGACAAACTGTCTCAATCCTAATTCATTCTTAGCATATTTAAAGTACGTCTCTATGTACGTTCTCTTGGAATAATGCTT